>Ga0183097_10653_pt1 | contig 50144 bp, 37 predicted proteins | sample BioMet8_FD_128883 | JGI IMG/M metagenome (GOLD analysis project Ga0183097, IMG submission 128883) | Microbial communities from bioreactor (seeded with sewage sludge) at Lawrence Berkeley National Lab, California, USA - Biofuel... | ecosystem: Engineered > Bioreactor > Anaerobic > Unclassified ... | reverse complement strand
TGGGCACCAAATACACCCATAGAAAAATACAGAAACTTACTTCCTGACAAATGGAAAAACGGTTAGTGGATTATTCCTATTAACCGTTTTTCTTTTTCTGGCAATGTAGAATCGCGGAGACGCTTACCTTTATATTTGCCCCTCAAAATGTTTTATCGGACAGCAATATATCCAAATAAGAGTGTACGCACAAAATAATATAAAAGAGACGGCTCTCTCACATGAACAATTACAATTGATTGTCCATTCAAAAGGGCCGTTTTTATGCATTATACTCAGCTACTCAATAGCCAAAAATCTCTTCTTGAGTCAACGTCTGAACCGGTCCATACTGCTCCAGACTCTTTAAGTCAAGATCCTTTTCATCTCCAAGAATACAATAAATATATTTGCGATCTTTTACCCACTTTTCCTGAAAAGCCTTGATTTGTTGTAAAGTCATTGACGGTACTTGCTCATATAATGCTTTACGCATATCAACATTCAAGCCAAGATCTTGGGCATCCAGATATGACCACAAAACATTATCTTTTGTTATACGATCAGTACGCAAGCGTGTGATTATAGCGTCCTTTGCTAGTGTAAATGCCTTTTCTGACAGTGGCATATTATTAATTATCTCATCAAAAGCTTTCATGGCATCAATCATCTTATCGTTCTGTGTTGCAATGAATGTACGATAAATATATTCAGGATATTTCAATTTAGACGGGGTAATCAGGAATGCACCGGCAGAATAAGCCAACCCGCGTGCTTCACGCATCTCTTGAAATACAATACTATTCATTCCTCCACCAAAATACTCATTATACATATTTAATGTAGGTTGAATATTTATATCAAATCTTTCACCGCGGTTAGAGATAGCTGAAAAATAGATCTGTTTAGCGTCATAATGAGCTAACAAAACCTTACTATTACTGGTTTCTTGCTGCTTGAACTCCACTCCCTTTGGTATAGGAATCCATGTAATCGGAACCTTATGATATTTTGCTATAGTAGCAAGCAATGCCACTGGTTCATCCGGACCATAATACATAATCTTATGTTGATAATTATTAATCTTATGAATACGAGCTACCAACTCTTCAGGATTCAATTGCTGCAATTCAGTTGTATTCAACAAATTCGTTGTAGGAGATTTCGAGCCCCATATAGCATACTGAATCAAGCGGTTGAAGTTTTGAGATTGATTAAGTTTCGCATCAGAACGCTTCTTTAATATATCGGCTGCCAGATTTGCATAAGCTTCATTGTTTACTTGTGCATCTGCAAGCAATTCTTCGAACAAGGCCATTGCTGCCGGCATATTTTCATTCAAACCGGACAAGGTAACATACGTACGGTCGGAACCAGGAGAAACATTAAAATAACAAGCCAACTTATAAAACTCTTCATTGATCTGCTGCAAGCTTTTAGTTGAAGTTCCCAAATACTTCATATATTCAAAAGCGGTACTCATGGCCCGATCATTATTATTTCCCATATCATATACATACATCAACGTAAAGAGATCGTTGGTTGGATTCTTCTTGTACAAAACCTGAATATTAGATTCCGTTGTTAATTTCTGCATATCCTTATTATAATCTAGAAATACAGGTTCTATCGGAGTCACTTTAGAGTTTTGAATAGAACGAAGAAACCTGCTCGAACTGTCACGATTCATAACAATCGGAGTGATCGTTGGTTTCTCCATCTTCTTAATGGTCGAATCCTGTCCCTTATTTTTATAGACAACTGCATAGTTGTTTCCAAAATACTTATTTGCAAAATCCACAATCTGCTGTTTTGTAATTTTGCCCATTCTGCTCAACTTTCCAACTTCTTCTTTCCATGATGTTCCGTCAATAAATGCTGATACAAACATATCAGCACGACTGGAGTTATTGTCCAATCGTTGCATTTGGGCTAATTTATAATTATTCATGGCCGCCTTCAGAAGATCTTCTTTGAATTCGCCTTTTTTTAATTTTGAAATTTCATTAAGCATTAAATCTCTTACCTGATCGAGAGTCTGTCCCTCTTTCGGGTAACCCATCATCACATAAGCATTATAATCGGATGTTCCATATGTACCGGCAGCGCATCTTAATACTTTTTGCTGTTGCAGTAAATCAATATCTACCAATCCTGCTTGTCCGTTATACAAAATTTCACTTGTCAAATCCAACAAATCCTGTTCAGGAGAAGCAGCTCCCGGAAAACGCCATCCAACGGTTACATTCTCGGCATCAACACCTACAACCGTTTTCACTACAGGAGCCTTAACAGGTGATTCGTGAATGGCAGGACGTGCAGGCAAATTTTGATTCGGCTTCAAATGACTGAAATATTTATCGATGATAGCTATTGTCTTATCCGGATCCAGATCGCCAGAAAGACAAATGGCAATATTATTCGGGACATACCACATATCATGGTATTTTTTTATATTAGTGATGGAAGGATTTTTCAAGTTCTCTTGAGTTCCCAAAACCGTTTGCGTACCATAAGGATGATCAGGAAATAGCGAGCTCAATACTGCTTCGTATACTTTACGGCTATCTTGTGTCAATGACATGTTCTTTTCCTCATAAACTGTTTCCAATTCTGTGTGGAAACCCCGAATAACGCAGTTTTCAAATCGATCGGCCTCAATCTTTGCCCAGTTATCAATTTGATTCGACGGAATATCTTCAACAAACACCGTCTGATCAAAGCCAGTATAAGCATTCGTCTCAGTAGCACCGATAGCCGACATTAATTTATCATATTCGTTCGGGATAGAGACTTTTGACGCTTCATATGAAACGCTGTCAATTTGATGGTACAGTATTTTTCGGACAGATTCGTCTTTTGTTTTCCGATATACTTCGAAGAGTTGTTCAATCTGATCAAGCATGGGTTTTTCTTTTGCATAGTTCGTGGTTCCAAACTTCTGCGTTCCCTTAAACATCAAGTGTTCAAAGTAATGAGCCAGACCGGTTGTTTCGGCAGGGTCACACTTTCCACCTACGCGCACAGCAATATAAGTCTGAATTCGAGGAGTTTCTTTGTTTACAGTCAAATAAACTCTCAATCCATTGTTCAACGTATAAATACGAGCTTTCATCGGATCATTTGGTACTGTCTCATACTTATACGGAGTTTCGGCCGAACACATTCCTATTGATAAAAGAAGCAGAACAGCCAGCTGGGTAAATAGATTTTTTTTACACATAAAATATTGATTGTTTGATAGTATTTATAACACCCCAAATATAAGCATAAAAAAAATGATAGAGCTATTTCGTCCAACTTTTTACGCGAACTAAATAAAGAGTAAACATATTAAATCAAATAATAGAAACAAGGGATAATCATAATGGACCAACAGATCAACAAAACATAAAATGGAAATGCAAGAAAAAATTTAAAGTAACAAAACTCAATAAAAATAGTTTAACAGACCCTGCGAAAACCAGGGAAGTATATACTTTCATAGTTAAAGCGGGACTATCCATAATTTTGTGTAAACTATATTCGGGTTCAAGCTTTAGTCGAGTGCTAAAGCTCGATTCTGTTTTCAAAGATAACTAAAAATTGATTCATCACAATACCCCAATTTCTAATAGGCATCGTCCATTTCTTTTCAATCTCCCCTATAGCCAACCAAACGGACTTTCTGAGGGCATCGTCAGTAAGAAAAGATAATTTTGTTTTGGTATATTTCCGTATCTTGCCATTCAGATTTTCAATTAAATTGGTTGTATAAATGATCGTACGTATCTCTACCGGAAAATCAAAGAAAGCAGTCAGATCGTTCCAGTTGCGATGCCAGCTTTGTACGGCATGGCGATATTTAGAGCCCCATTTTTGCTCAAAATGCTCCAATGCGATGGCTGCTTGATCTCGATTGACGGAGGTATAAATCTCTTTCATATCAGCGGTAAATTCTTTTAAATCCTTCCATACCACATATCGGCAGGAGTTACGTATTTGATGCACTACGCATATCTGAGTGGTCGATTGCGGAAATACAGCGCGTATGGTTTCGGTAAAGCCATTTAGGTTGTCAGTTACCGTTATAAGTATATCCTCCACGCCACGTGCTTTGAGGTCCGTTAGAACAGACATCCAGAAAGAAGAACTTTCAGCCTTTCCTATCCACATGCCAAGAACTTCTTTGTATCCTCTATTATTAAGCCCCACACATAGATAAACAGTCTTGTTTATAACTTTCCCTGATTCTCTAACCTTGAATACGATGCCATCCATCCAAACGACCATATATAATCGTTCTAACGGGCGATTCTGCCACTCACTTGCCGCTTGAGTGACTTTGTTGGTTATGATTGATATGGAACTAGTAGAGAGGTTTATTTTATAAATGTCTCGTAACTCATCCTCAATATCAGATACGCTCATTCCCTTTGCATAAAGAGAGATAACCAGGCGTTCTATAGATAACCCCCGACTTTGATGTTTGGGAACAACAATAGGGTCAAACTCTCCTTTGCGATCACGGGGCACTTCGATAATATGCTCGCCATGCTCGCTTTGAATCTTTTTGCTAAAGCTTCCATTGCGAGAGTTACCACTGTTATAACCATCACTACTATGCTTGTCATAACCTAAATGGGCATCCATCTCACCCTGAAGCATTTGTTCCAATACTTGAGAATGAAGATCTTTTAGAAACTGACTAACATCCTCCTCTGTCTTGAATTGACTCAAGAACTCTTTACTGAGCATCTCCGCAGGAACTGCCTGGCGATTTTCTCGTTTTGCCATAACACTATCCATATTATTTATTTTTAAAGGTAATAAAATAACTCGAATCTAAAGACCCGAGTTATAGTTTACACAATATATTGGATAGTGTCCTATTTCTCTTTTGTCACTCCTTTAAAAGGAGTACCATCTGATTTAACATCCATGAATTTTCCTGTTTCGGAATTTCGTTTAACCCAATTACCTGCTTTAGGATTAAAGGTTTGAGTTCTTCCTCTTACAGCCCCATTACGATGTCCATCGCCAACTTTACCATTTCGTGCCATAAAATTTCTTTTTTTAAATGACTAACTATATTCTCATTAATAACGGGTAATGAGTTTTCCCGATAGGATGAACCAATATTGAAATATATTGCAATCTGTCCGTTTTATTAAAAATATGACTATATTTGCAGTAATATTGGATTTTCAATAAAGTAGGAATGGCAAGGGTAACCAGCCCTGTAATACTCCTATAGTTTTAACATTCCTATGATAAAGACTTAAAAGTTACCCGCTTTTGAGGCTTGTTGTTTTTTCTTGGTTTATTAGCTATTTAATCTGATTCGTACTTCTTCTTTGACTTTCACATTGCTATGTATAAAACTAAAATTATCAAGCAATTGAGTAACTTCATTGTATATATTACCTTTCTTTTTTGTATCTTTGATGGTTATTACAAGACAAAAGTCTTGGCTTGGTGTTCTATCTTCCATCTCACATTTTTCTTCTGTAAAATGACGATACAATCCTTCCATCTTTAAATACCAATTTTTAGGTGCTTTTAGAAATTTCTCCTTATTAGCAGGCGTAAATTCATCAAAATTTACACTCCATTTTTTGACTGGCTGGAATTTATCACCATAAGCAACCAACATTCGTTCAGTTGCAAAAGGAGAAGTGATGTCCTTGGATGCTTTTTTGCTATAATTTGCCATTGCTAAAACATTTTGCCTTCCGTCCGCACCAATAGGATTCTTAACAGTTCGCTTTGTAGTATCACGTTCTATCTTTTCATCATATGTGCCAAGCATAACATCTATATTGGACTGACAATATTCTGCACCTTGTGAAACCTCCAGAATAGGCGATGTAACTAATGTAACTGTAACTTCTCCATAAAAATAGCCTTCATCATCCACCATGCTTTGAGGAAATGGAAAATCAAGTATATCAATAAAATGTCCTCTTTCTAATGTATCTTGAAGTATAAGTGTTATTTCATTAGGTTCATTAAAAAGAATATCTTTAACATTAGAAGGAAGTCCAAATCCTGTATATTTAATTTTATCAGCTATCTGCATTTTCATCTCCTCCGGATATTTTGCAGAGTGTATAATTAAAGCTTTTAATAAGTTTGGATTAAAGGATTCATTTAGCATCGCATCAAGTCCAGAAGTTATTGCAGCTATTCTGGGCGTTGAAAAACTTGTACCAACATTCCCAACTACTTGACCTGAAACCGAAAATGATTTAACTGGGTTTGTTGTAATATTATTGAAACTATCTAACCCCACGTTACCTCCAAAATGAACTACATCTGGTTTTATTAAATGTGAAGGACCACGTCCAATTCTTGAAAAAGGAGACGGATTATTTTTTTCTGCAATATCAGTATTATTTTTATCATGTGCTAAAGAACCTACGACCAAACCTCTTACAGTATCTGCTGATTTTGCTATTCGTTCAACCGGAGCATTCAATTTAAAATTAGTACAATTACCTGCTGATTTACAAATAAGAACATTGTTTTGTTCTTGTATTTCATCTAATGCCTTGGCAAAATCAGAGAACTCATATAAATCAGCTTCCCTATTAGTTCCTAAAGAAAGATTCCATACTTTTACATCAGGATTTCTACTGACAGCATCCCATATTTGAAATATCAATTCATCTTCAGTTATACTTTGTTTTGAAGTATCTGGCATTACAATAGCTTCCAATAACCTACACCCATCAAATCCAGTATAATTTTCCCCCTCTAATTCATCTCCATATAATAATACTCCTGCAACAAAAGTTCCATGACTTTTGTTTACATCTTCTTTAGAATAGTATGTAATGCTTTCATCACATAACCAAGGCTTTAAATGATCTATATCTGCAATTCCTGTATCCAATATTCCTACTACCGGATATTCAATACCAGCTTTAGGATATTTTACAGGTATATTATTCTTTTCAGAAACAGAATCCATAGTAATATCATAAGTTGGCATCTCTGATATTAATTGAATACCATCAAATTCTTTTATTTCATTAAATGCGTCTATAGTGATACCATCTATTCGGTAAATATTCAGTTCTCCAGAATAAGGAACACTTTTATAATTTAACTTATGCTCTTTACAATACTTTTCAAATTCTCTAATTAATACACTATTCAAAGAGTTGTCATAGTAGTTAAATAGTTTGACTTTCAATATTGTTCCGGCAGTAGGTGTTACATTAACTTGAGGTTTAAACTCTTCAATGTTAATTATAGCAGAAATACCTATGATAACAGAAGGAGTAGGATGGCTCATTTCTGCATATGCTATTTTATCAGAAATTCTTCGCAAATCATCTTTGTTATCTATTTTGACCAAAACCTCATCTTCACCACTTACTCCAATCGTATTTAACTTACCTACATTAAATAGGTTTGCAACTTCTCTGCGATAAGTTTTAGCTAAGGCATCAGAATTCATCTTTAATTTCACAACAGAAGGAACGTAGTTATTACGTCTCACTTTTCTTGACAAAGATTCTGCAACTTCATTTAACACTTGTCTAAAATGTATTGATTTCTCACATACAGTTTCAGGATTGACCCATTTAGGTGGCTTATTACTACTACCACCTTCCGTATCTAATTCGTCTTTTTGTCTTTTTTGAAAGAACTTAATAGGAAGATTTTTTGCCATAACTATGATTGTTTATTTAAATAATTGCGAACCTGTCTAAGCGAAATCCCCATCCTATCAGCAATAGCCGCTTGGGGAACTCCATTGTCATTCAAATATTCTACTAACCCGTCAACAGTAAGATTACCTCTATTGTTAAACTCAAACAATTCAATCAGAACATCTTCATATTGGAGAATATCTCTATTGCTTATAACAATTTTAGCTTTTGCATTATTGATGATTGTTTTTATATCAGATGGCGACTTACCAATAAGTAATTTAGCTATTTTATCGCATTTTTTTTCATCAGTCGTAAAATCCGTATTAAAATCATCTACAAAAGTTTTTAATAGTCTAACTAATTCTTCATCTTGAGGAACACCTATTTCTATAACCGTATTAAATCTTCTCCAAATTGCTTTATCTAACAATTCTGGATGATTAGTAGCTGCGATAAGAATATTCTGTTTTGCAAAAGAATCTATGTTTTGCAAGAGGCTATTTATTACTCTTTTTAATTCTCCTAATTCATATTGGTCATCCCTTGCTTTCGCAATAGCATCAAATTCATCCAAAAATAAAATACAAGGTTTATTATCAGCAAAGTCAAAAATTTTTCTAATATTCTTGGCTGTATTCCCTAATAAGGAAGACACAATGGCATCAAACCTTGCAACGACTAAGGGCAATCCTGTTTTTTCAGATATATATTTAGCAATAGTTGTTTTTCCACATCCCGGACTCCCATAAAGAAGTAGTGAATTTGACGTTTCTACTCCTTTTTGAATTAACTGACTTTGGTGTTTTACAACATTAATAAAGTCTGCTATTTTATTGTCTATCAATTTTGGTAGAACAATTGGCGTACTATCAACCGAGGGGACTGATACATCTACAATACTCAATCGGCTTTCTTGGTCAACAGGTGTTGTTAGCAATTCATCCATAGTAATGGTCGTAGCCATTCTATTTTCTATTGCTTTCATAATCATTTTAGACATCCTGTCATCTCCATCCTTGCCCATTTTTTCGGCAAGTAACTTGGAATAGCTATAGACTTTTTTCGTGTCTTTAGCTAATCCCCCTTCTATTATTCTTAATATTTCTGTGTACATAATTCATTGAGATCAATTATGCGACAAATATAGCATCTTTTGTAATACAAAACAAGTTTATTGATATAAATATATCAAATATCGTAAATAAAAACACGATTATCGATACAATAACACCAAAACAACGATATAGACTACTATTCCTTTATTAAATATTGTAGTTCAGGGTCGTTCTTTATCCGTTCCAGTAAATCCAAATGTTTGGATTTATTGGAAAATCGGAATATTCAAAGAATCCAAACTTAAATATGTATGCTGTTTATTATCAGTATGATAAATAAATTTAAGTTTGGATTTTCTTTTCTTACGTTTCTTTACTGGGATATACCCTCACATCCGACAGTTCATGAAGCAAAGGGCGATAACGCACTTAGACAAACAGGTTATTTTTCTTTAGCGATTATTATTGGATATAAAGCTATGATTAAGAAATCACCATATGCTAAACAGTACGTACGGTGGTTTGAGAGGAAATGATGGAAATATTTCTTCATTTCCTCTTGATATTTTTTATATTTTATCCTTGCTTGAACTTGATATTCTTTTCTTTTCTTGTATTTGTCTATGTATATCTCCTATATCTGCTTTACTATCTAAATTCAATTGGGCTCGCTGTATTTTATTAGATAATTCTTTTTGTAAAGGTCTATTGTTGCTTGATTTAAATGCCAAATAATAATTCAATTTTATTACAATGATGTATTTCAAAATGGGCATTCTGATATTATTCATTGCGGTTTGAATATACTCCATGTTACCATTCAAATCAATATCTAATAAAAGAAAATAGAGAACAAATAATTTATATTGATTTTCATTAATATTCAATTCGAGTTTTTCAATTTCATTTTTTATCATACGTTCCAAATTGAAATGGCCTAAGCCATCAAATAACCATGTTTGGGTTATTATTGGACTAAAGTTTGAAATAAACCTTAGTAAATTCAATTCAGGAAAATTATCGACTTCAATTGTTTCTTCTTTTCTTATCTCTGACTTTGTTAACTCTGAAAATTCTTCAATGATATAAAAACCAAGATTACAATAATAATCAATTATACAATTGAATATTTCCACTTTCTTGTCTTTACTGCCTAATATCTCATCCGAATTTCTAAATACTCTAGCAAGAATAGATAAGTAACGTTCTATTAATTCTGAATTTATAATTTCCGGATTCATTTCCTTAATAAGATGAACATCTGCATTAATTTCCAATTCATCTGTAGCATCTTCTAATTCTGCTTTTTCAAAAGTAGTCAGCGCTTTTTTTATGGATATTTCACGGCACATATCCTCTATATGTTTAGGCTCTTGTATTTTCTCCAAAAGTTCCTTATCCTTATCCTTGTCGTATTTTAGGAAAATAGGTTCTAATTTATCTTTGCTTTTATCATAAATGGTTTGCAGAAAATCCAAATCATCTCGTTTGAAACCGCTATAAATTTCCAATTGGTTTTTAAAAGCAAGATATTTAACTTCATCATCTAAAATTTCCTTTTTAAACAATGGGTCTTTTGTCATTTTAAGGGCTAGGAAGTATTCAAAAAAACCATTTAATCTAAATACATATAAGTCTCCTTCGTCTTTTTGTTTTAAAATCCCACAAGAAACTAAATAATCAAAAATATTCTTACTGGTTGTTGATATTCTATCATTTTCAGAGATAATTATTTCGATAAAATCAATAATCTCTTGTGATGAAGCACTATAAGTATTTTTTTCGTGACTAGAAAATAGGTACTTAGCCAATTCAGCACATATTGTTTTTAGCTGTTCAAAACTTATTCGACTACGTGCGATTAATAATTGCTTTTTCCCAAAAATCTCATCAACACATACATCTAACACTGAGAACAAGTTTTTAAAATAACTATCAGATGATTTGTTGTGTATTAATAACAATAAGGATACAGTCCAATAATTCAATGGTAATTCCAATTGCTTACACAACTGGATTATTTTCTCTTGCACCTCTTCTTTCTTTTGAGTAGGTGCAAGTCTTTTTTCAGTATAAGCAACTATTTCTTGTCTTCGCAAATCATGAAAAAACAGTTTTTCATATAAAGAATTCCCAAATTGTAGAATATCTACTGTTCTTGATAAATTATACTCTGTACAGGCCACATACCTCACATTTGGATATTTATAAAGAAATTCATCCAAGTAATCAGCCATTCCTGAATTTGGTGAATAGTTATCTATCAATAATATAAAATCATCTGACGATAGTATTTCTTGAACTTTTTCTCTATTTATTGTAAAGTAGTTCCTGATATATTGCTCTAGCTCAAAGCCAGAATCTAATTTTTGTTCAAACTCTTTAGCATCAAAAAAGAAAGGGATTTTTCCATTTTTAGAATGATTTATAAGACAATCTAATTGTATGCGTTTTAATAAAGAAGTCTTGCCACATTTGTCTTTTCCTAAAATTAAAAAATTATTCCCTCCAAGAACAAGTTCTTCTAAGCTTATAGACATGGCATTTTTTGTTTCAAGTCCCCCCTCTGATTCTTTTTTTATAACAGGGTGATTATAGAGAGACAAGAAGTCTTTTTTTTCTTCATCTTCTTTTAGTAGCAATAACTTGTCCGCATTTTCTTTTTCATGGCTAATTTTTTCAAATATTTTTTTTCTAAATGCAATTGTCTTTGCTTTTTCTTGTCCACAAGGTATTGTATGAGTTATCTCTTGTCCAATATGACATGTTTCATTATCCTCTATATACGTTAATTCTCGAACTAAAATTTTATTTTCTTCAATATTGTCAATTTCGATTAATGTACATCCAAGATTTTCCTTTGATGATAATGAGGCTTTTGCTACATGTTCAAATATTCCATTTGTTCCGCTATGTCGAGAAACTGATGATACCTTATGAACATGTCCTGAAAACATTAAATCAAATTCATTATGGATAAAATTCTCTATCCCATTAAAATTGTATTCTTTCAGAAAATATAGAGGATGATGAATTAAAACAATTTTTTTTTCAACACCACCTAAATCTCTTTTTACATCCTCTAATAAGGCGTGTGGTATTAATAAATTCCCTTTATCATCCTTCCCTTGTTTATCAATTGCAGAAAGCCAAGCTGTATTTAAACATACTATCCCTAACTTCTTCTCATTGATATTTCGAATATGAATCGAATATAAATCTCTATCCAAATTTGAGTCATTGCTCGGATGATACTCCTCCAAAAACGATTTAAAATTATCGGATGGTTTTAAACTATCCTTATACATGGCATCATTTTTATTCTTATAAAAAGCATCCAGTTTATCATCTGACGTAATACTTGTATCAAAATACGCTTTTGTAGCAGTATGGATGACAGTTCTGTCAATGTCATGATTTCCTGCACAAAAAATAATATTTTCTTTTTTTATCTTCAATTTTGTGGATAATTCTTCAAATAGTACTAAACTTGCGGCTCGAAATGTTTCAAGTTTAGTTCCACTTTGCACTAAATCACCTGTAAAAAACACCAAATCAATTTTTACATTTTGCTCCGCTATTGTTTTTATAATAGATTGAACAACTTTAGCTTGCAAAGAACTTTCACTTGAAAAATGAAAGTCAGTAATGTGTAAAATATTCATAATGTAAATTTATTTTATAGTCGGAACAAGCAAGTCCTTCACATTCACTTTTAGCACATTGGCAATTTTTACCAATGTTTCAAGCGAAGGTTGCGATTCGTTAGTACACCAACGGGAAACAGTCGCTTCATTCTTCCCCAATGTTTCCGCCAACCATTTTCCGGTTTTATTCTGCTCCACAAGTACGATTTTTAATCTATTTATCTGTTTCATCAGTCAAATTATTGATGTATTTTGCAAATATAGCAATTTGTGTTGAGTTGTTTAGAGCAAACAAGCTTTTATTTTCAACATTTTAAGCAACAAAGAATACCTGAAGAAAAACTTGGGATAAATAAATGGCTCACAGAACGTTCCTATTCCTCCTTCTACAAAAAAAATGTCGCAAATATTTTTCATACTCAATTTATTTCGACAGAATCCAATATAATAATCTAATTAATCTGTCTTTAGCATTCTACTTCTTTGAAGTTTCTTAAACTTACCAGTCCATTTTTAACTTTAATAAAAATAAATCTCATGGACTTGCAAGAATTAAAAACTAAGTATCCTCTTCTTATTTCTTATATGGAAGACCATAATTACAGTCGGCAGTATATAAGACATATCAAGAATGAAAGCCTGTGGATTCTGAGAGAATCCGAAAATTATCATTGGAAAACATACGATGATGTCTATCAAACGTGTGTTGAAAAGTACACCAACAAACATACGTTGAATTATAAACGCAATATGTTGTTGGTTATCAAACTGTTTGTCTTGGAATTTGTAGTGCCTGACGGTTCAATACATGCACATAAGTCATCGTATTATGACGGCTTATGTGCTGAATTTAAGAATCTTATAGATGTGTATCGTAGTGTGATAAAATCGAATTACGTAGAACCTTATCATTATCATAAAAGCTATGAATGTTCAGCATGCTCTTTTTTATCACGATTACAAAAACAGGGTGTATTTTCACTTGAGTGCATAACCGAAAAGAATGTGATTGATATTTTCATTAACGATACCAAGCTTTCTCAGAGTTACCATTTCAAAAGAGAAACAGCATGTGTGTTTAAAATTTGCGCCCCTTTCTATCCATCAGAAATATGCTCAAGAATCTCATCCTATTTGCCTGAAGCACGAAAGACAAGGAGGAACACACAATATCTCACTAAAGAAGAGGTCGAAAAGATCAAGTTTGTATTGGAAAACGATCCGTCCCTTTCACTGCAAAATAGAGCTATCGGTTTGCTGGTTTTTTATACGGGATTACGCTGCTGTGATATTGGAGCACTTACATTCGATCAAATAGATTGGAAGAATGATTTAATCCGTATTATTCAGCAAAAAACCGGAATACCACTGGTTCTTCCATTGCGGGCGATTGTTGGCAATGCCATTTTCGACTACATAACAAAGCAGAGACCAGATTCGTCTGAAAACACAGTGTTTTTAACGGTAAAAGTCCCATATAGAAGGCTACAAAGCCCTAATTTGTATACAATTTGTGTAACTATTATGAAGAAAGCCAATATACGGAATCGTCCGTGCGACAAAAAAGGTTTTCATCTTTTCCGGCATCATTTGGCAACATCGCTCTTGGAAAATGGGGTGGAACAACCTATTATTAGTCGAACCATGGGACATCAATCTCCAGAATCTCTTGACACATATCTGGGAGCTGATTTCATTCATCTGAAAGAATGTGCTTTGAGTATTAAATGTTTTCCTATAAAAGAGGAGGTGTTCAATGGTATTTAAATCTTTTTTATCAGAAATCCTAGATGGTTACGTCGCTTACAGAAAAGCTTCCGGTCGTGATAGCGTCAGTTATTTATTGAATGTTCGCCATTTTGAACGTTATTGCGTAAGGGAGTACCCTTCTGCAAAAGCACTTTCCCAAACAATGGTTGACCGTTGGTGTAAAAAAAGAGATACGGAAACCACTAACTCATGTATATCAAGAATTTATCCTGTACTCTGTTTTTTGCGTTATGCTAATGCAAGAGGGCTGATAGATATAAATATACCAACAGCACCCCAATCTATTCCAAGAACCTATATACCACATGCTTTTACAGTAGAGGAACTACAAAATTTCTTTCACTCATGTGATTCTATTAAAGCTAAATATGGATTAATCGGGAAAATACAAAAAATTACAGTCCCTGTGTTCTTTCGACTTTTATACAGTAGTGGAATACGAACTACTGAAGCGAGATTGTTGCGCAGGGAAGATGTGAATTTGGAGAATGGCGTTGTCAATATTAGATACTCCAAAGGTTACAATCAGCATTTTGTTGTACTTCACGATACAATACTGGATTTAATGAAAAAATATGATGTCGCCATATCGAAAATAATTTCTGACAGAACTTTATTTTTCCCGACAAAGTCGAATAAAGGTTATCCAGGCAGTTGGGTAACCCGTATTTTTAGAATATGCTGGTATGAAAGCAATAAAGCCTGTGCAATAGCCTATGAATTGAGACATCATTATGCGGTGGAAAACATTAATGGTTGGATTGGCCAGGGATTAACGACTCATATGAAACTTTTATCTTTAAGCAAAAGTATGGGGCATACTAATGTTGAAAGCACCAAATATTACTATTCTCTTGTTCCGGGTCTCTCAGATATTATTGAGGATGCTACGGGAGATACGTTTGATCAAATAATACCAAATCTACAGAACGATGAAGAAAGTCACCAATGAGGCTCTCCGGATAGCCAAACACATACATGACTGGATTTGTGTATATACCACATCAATACAATCATGCAGCCCACACACTGTAAGAAGACACATGATCACACTGTCATTGTTTGCCGACTTTCTGGAAAAGGAAAAAGGAATTGATTCTCTATTCCTGACAGGCGAATGTTTTTCACGCAATTACATCGAAGAATGGATTTTATGGATGAAAAACAAACGAGGTTGCAGTGGAGAAACATGTAATGTTCGTTTAACTTCTATCAGAGCCTTCTTGAAATATCTGGCAGGAAAAGATATCTCATACCTTTCACTATATCAAAATGCAATGCTGGTTCCAAGACAAAGAGTTGTTAGAAAAAAAGTAACAGGTATGAGTAAAGAGGCTATGAAAGCTCTGATGTCTATACCTGATGTTTCAACAAAAACAGGCCAGCGGGATTTGGTCTTATTGGTTGTCCTTTACTGTACCGCAGGCAGGATAGATGAAATTTTATCAATAAAAATCAATCAGTTGCATCTTGGAGCAAACAAACCTTATATTACGGTTATTGGCAAAAGGCGTAAAATAAGAACTTTGTATATTCTGCCGAAAGCTGTGGCTCATTTGAAAAAATATTTGAAAGATTTTCATTCAACAGAGCCAAATCCGGATGCCTACTTGTTTTATTCAAAAAATAAAGGTGTAATGGGTAAAATGACTCCCGAAGGTGTAAATCAACAGTTAAAAAAATATGCAGCTCTTGCATATCGTATTTGTAGTGATGTTCCGATTAATTTACATGCACACCAAATCAGACATGCAAAGGCTTCACACTGGTTAGAAGATGGAATGAATATCGTACAAATCTCATTTTTACTTGGACATGCAAATTTGGAGACAACAATGACTTATCTGGACATTACGACCGAGCAGGAATCTAAAGCATTAGCCACGCTGGAAGATGAAGACAAACAGGATATCCCTAAAAAATGGAAAACTGATCCCGATAGCCTCGCTTCATTTTTAGGACTCAACAAAATCGCAAAAAAGTAAAATGTAATCCAAACTTAAATCTAATTATTATTCTGATATTCAACCGAATACAGGTTTAAGTTTGGATTCTTTGAATGTTCCGATTTTCCATTTCGTCCGTGACAATCTGCTGGACTTCCTGCTTGATCCGGTTGTAGTTCGCCTGTATTTCTTCCTGCATCCGGTCGTTCCCGTCCTCGTCCCTGAAATCTATAATTTGGGGCAGTTTCTTGTAGTTGGCAGTTTCCCGCTTCACTTGCTCGTTATCCACCACAATTTCCGCATGGAATATTTTCTGCTCTATCCTTTCATCGAAGTTGTCACTGACCGCACCCACAAACATACCCTGCGTTAAGTTGGACATTTTACTGGGCGGTATCAAACTATCCATTTGCGTACTGATAGAGGTTGATTTATCATTCCGGTTAATAGTCATGCTTTGGCGTTTCTGCAAGACCTTTCCGAAACGGTCTGAAAGCGTTTTTGCTGTTTCAGAAACCACCTGACCGCTAAAAATATTACCTACCGTATTTTCGATAACTTTGCTTTCCTTATCCCCATAATCCCGGCGTAACTGGCTGAAATCCTGAAAGCCCAAACAAACCGCTACCTTGTTGCTTCGTGCCGTTGCTATCAGGTTATCCAGTCCCCGAAAATAGATAGCAGGTAATTCATCTATGATTACAGAACTTTTCAGTTGGTGCTTCTTGTTTATCAACTTCACGATACGGGAATTATATAATCCCAAAGCACAGGAATAGATATTTTGGCGGTCGGGATTATTGCCTACCACCAAAATTTTAGGTTCTTCCGGGTTGTTTATATCCAGTGAAAAATCATCCCCTGTCATTACCCAATATAAAGCCGGGCTTATCATACGGGAAAGCGGGATTTTAGCACTTGCAAGCTGCCCCTGAAGCTGGTCTTGGGCGTTGGATTCCCATGCGTCCATGAACGGTGAAAGGTAGTTTTCCAGTTCGGGATAACTGGCTAAAATCGTGAATGTATCGGAGTATTTCTTATTCAGGAACTCGATGGCGTGCGGGAATGTACAATACTTTCCACCCTGATAGATTTTCAAAAACCACACAATAGAAGCCAGTAAGATAATCGGACTTTCCACAAAGAAGTCCCCTTGCTTGCTTATCCAACTGTGTAGATACTAATTGAAAAATGCGCCACCATAATAGTAATAACGACCTTTGCATGTTCTAATATGTGAAGGAAAAAATGAAAAATATGGTAGAAAGACAAACGATTATACACATGTATTGAGTAGACGGTTATAGCAAGCGTCATATCTCTCGTGAGTTACATATCAGTCGGCACACTGTCGATGATGTATTGGCAGAGTATGAAGCAGCCTTGTGCAGTGCCGATCCGAATGATGCTTTGGGTGACCTGCTCACCATCCAACCGCACTATGACAGTTCTAAGCGTAAACCTCGTAAGCTTACTTTGGAGATTAAGAATGAAATTGATTCTTGCCTGCATAAGAACGCGATAAAGATCGCTATGGGCATGCGCAAACAACGTATGCTAAAAAAAGACATTCACCTGCATTTATTATCAATCGGTTATTCTATCGGTTATGCGACAGTCTGTAATTACATCAGTTCCAAGGATACGGCTAAGGAAAAGAAGAAAAGCGAGGCGTTTATCCGCCTGTACTACGTTCCCGGAGAGATTGTCGAGTTCGATTGGGGAGAAGTCATTCTTTTCATAGACGATGTCAAGACAAAATTCTATTTGGCGGTATTCACTTTCGGTCACAGCAGTGGCAGGTATGCTTATTTGTTCCGACATCAGAATACTTTAGCCTTCATGGAGTCGCACCGGAACTTCTTCAGAGATGTAGACGGTGTGCCCTCCACCATGGTCTATGACAATATGCGGGTAGCCATAAAGGAGTTTGTTGGTCCGGGTCAAAAGAGCCCCACTGAATCCCTGTTGAAGATGTCGGGCTTTTACCGCTTCTCTTTTCGCTTTTGCAATATACGGGCCGGTTGGGAAAAAGGGCATGTGGAACGGAGCGTGGAGTTTGTCAGGAGAAAAGCCTTTTGTATAACCGATTGTTTTAAAGACATACAGTCCGCACAGGACTATCTGAGCAAGACTTGTGATTGTATCAATAAAGAAAGCGGCAGCTTGTCCACAAGCCAGAAAGCGTCCCGTCTCCAGGCGGACTTATCTTCCCTAAAACCCTTTCCCGGTAATATGGGATGCTTCGAGGTATCGGAGTATATGGTTGACAAATGGTCTACGATCAGTCTGAAAAATGTTCATTAATCCGTTCCCGACAATCTGGTGGGAGAAAAACTGCTGGTTAAAATCTACAGTGAGAAGATTGTTATCCTCAATGGCTGGGAGAAGGTCGCTTCCCATCAGAGGAGTTACAGTAGTGGAGACTGGTGTATTATACTGGAACATTACCTCAGGACATTGCTTCGCAAGCCCAGTGCATTGACAAACTCGGTGGTTTGGCACAATGCACCCGGTGGCATCAAGAAGCTTTACCAGAACCACTTCTCCGATCAGAACAAGGAATTTATTACCTTATTGATATATGCCAAGGAGAAGGGATTTGCGCAAACAAACATCATGGAAGCCTACAGGGAACTTACCAAGCGTGGGGTCAGAAAAGTATCAGCCGAGCAAATAAAGGCTATGCTGCATGGTCAGACAACACAGGATAGTGAAAGAGTCGGCCAGCATACCTTATTAACCATACAGGAAGAAAATATAGAGAAAGAAGCCACGGGGACACTTGAAGGTATCACCGCACTTATGGGAACTGCAAATAGTGAAAGTCTTATTTATAACAGCATCAAAATATAGTATTTATGGTATCAGAAAAAGAACTGGCATACAAATATGCTACTGAGTTAAAATTACTCACTTTTAGAGATGAATTGGACAGCCTGCTTACTAGGGTGGCAGAGGAAAACTGGACCCATTTGCATTTAGTTGCGGAGTTACTTCGCAAAGAAAGTAACAGAAGGGTCGAAAACAGGAAACGGGCACGTATCAAGGCCGCAAACTTCCCGCAAATGAAGTATATGCATGAGCTCATTACGCAGGAACTTCCACAGGATGCCAGGACGGCATTGCCTGAGCTAGAGACACTCGATTTTATTAAGCAGGGAAGGAATGTTGTCTTATATGGGAATCCAGGAACTGGAAAAACACATATAGCAACAGCATTGGGGATCAAAGCATGTGAACAGGAACTCACAGTACTATTTACATCCGTACCACAGTTGCTTACGCAAATTAGGGAGGCTAGATCCGCTAAAACACTCAGAACACTACAAATACGGTTTGAAAAGTATGACCTGGTTGTATGTGATGAGTTCGGATATGTGAGTTGCGATAAGGAAGGAGGAGAGTTACTCTTCAATCACCTATCACTCAGAGCAGGGAAAAAGGATACAATCATTACCACAAACCTTGCATTTAACAAGTGGAATGAAATTATTAAAGACAAAGTACTGGTGGCGGCAATGGTAGATAGGTTAACTCATAAAGCATACCTGATAAACATGAGTGGACAGTCCTACAGATTAAAAGAAACGCAGAAAATGAGGGAGAAATAAAACAAATAATAACTTAATATTTTACTTTTGCACAGAATTATGAATGGATCACTTTTCAATTAGTATCTACACGTATGCGATCTGTAATCTGTATGTCGGCAAGATGCTCTTCATTTCCAGGCTTGGAATTTTGCCCTCTATTTGCCCTCACAAATATAAGAACAGGCGTAAAATAGCGGTGATTAGCGGTATATATTTAATGATCATTAACAAATAAGGCAGCTACTAAAAATGTAACTGCCTTATTTTCAAGTGATTCGGCCGGGATTCGAACCCGGGACCCACAGCTTAGAAGGCTGTTGCTCTATCCAGCTGAGCTACCGAACCATCCTTAAATGCGGTGCAAAGGTAGTGCTAATATTTGATTCTGCAAACGCTTTATTTGTTTTTTTAAAATGGATAACCTACAGCAAAATGCCATGCGAAGTTGCTTCCGAAGTTAGGATGCAGAATCGCCCAACGCTTTGCTCCCTCCTTTTGAGGATTATAAGCCTTCCACCCTGTATCGAAACGAATCAAGAAGAAGTCAAAATCTAACCGAAGTCCTACTCCATAGGAAGTGGCTATTTCCTTATAAAAACGGGAAAAATCAAAATTACCATTCGGGCGACTCACATCTTTGTGAAATGTCCATATATTACCTCCATCAATAAAGGTTGCCAATTCAAACTTCCAAAATAGTTTTGTCCGATATTCAAGATTTATATCCAAACGAATATCACCTGTCTGTTGCGCAAATGAATGTATCGAATCAGTAGGCATACTTCCCGGACCTAAAGAACGGACCGACCAACCACGAACGCTGTTGGCGCCTCCTGAGAAATAACTACGCTCGAAAGGCAGCATTCTGCTATTACCATAAGGATAGCCAACGCCTACTCCAAAATGGAACGCGATGCGGCTGCGATTATCCAGTACAAGTCCTTTAGCAAAATCGATATCACCTTTTACAAATTGCGCATAGTTAATGCCAAAAAGTTTGTAACGCCCTTCAGGATCTTTTTCAGCATGGGTCAGTTCCGATAATGCATAAAGCAGATTCCCTGCCATATCGAAAGAGACACGCATGGAATGTGTGTTACGCAAACGATTCTGAGGATTGAAATTGTTGAAAGAATAGGTATAACCCGTTCCTAACACAAACTGATCCGTAAAGTTATATAGCAAAGCTGATTCAGGCAGACTCCGTCTGAAAGTAGAATCTACTTTTGGTATATGTACATAGTCGACATCCAGCAACTTAAACACATGACGCGCTTGTGTATTGCTGCGCTCCTGCCATATATAACTCCATCCCCCCGACAATATCGCACGCTCGAACTCAGGACGTGTCTGAAAATTATAGCTGACTTTCAATTCAGAAGTAGCGCGAATTTTTCGCCTATATGATTCGCTTAAGAATGGAAAGAGAAAGCGAGGAAACAAGATAGACGATTCAGCACCGAATTCCCAATAGTTCTTTCCTTCCGATTTAGACAAGGCTTCGTAAGCCCCACGCACTTTGGTAGAAAACACTTCTGCCCCTCTGAACAAGTTGCGGTGCTGATAATTGAGACTGGAAGCAAACCCGAAATCTCCTGCGGAGTTGGTACCTTCCAGATCAACACCAAATCCTTGTATCTTGGCAGGAGATGTCAATATTGTACAATTCAATTTACTCGTATCAGACTCATTGACTTCTGTAAAACGAATGTTCACATTTCGCAAGGCACGCAAAGTGGTAAAAGAAGCATAAGTCTGTTCCACATTCCGCTCGTTATAAAGCCTTCCCGGCATGATAAAATTACTCCTCCGCAAAACACTCGGCCGTATGCTTCGTCCATTCTTTCCATAAATAATTTTCACATGACCAATATACATTGAATCGCGCTTGCCCAACGTATCCATATCAAGGGTCAGAGGGTCATAGTCGGTAATAATCGAGACATCTTTAATATAATACTGGTGGTGCGTAGTATCAACAACAGAACCATCGGGTCTTTCAAAACGATATGGCCGCAAAAACATATCTACATCGACCTTATGATTTCCGGCTGAACTATCGGCTATATAAGAAAGATGCTCACGATTGAAAGTATAGTATCCATTTCTTCGCATCAACGTTGTAATACGCTGGCGTTCCTTATCCAGCACATCACGGTCAAACAAAACATTATCTTTTAACAATGGAGCATAATCATCCGAAAATGTGCGGAATGAGGAAGAAAAAACTGAATGATGAGGTGCTTTAAGATGTGCTATACTGTCAATAACCGAATCATCCAAATTCATTGTGTAATGACCAATACGATAAGGTTCATTCGATTTTATCCGATAAGTGACTTGTGCTTTTTTACGTTTCGAAGTATCGATTACTACGCTTACCTCCGCATTCGCGTACCCTTTATTGATAAAGAATCGTCTTAACTCATCGCTCGATTGAAATACCAATGCAGAATCCAGAATAACAGGCGCTTCACCAATGCGACGAAGTTGGCGACTTAACCACTTTTTTTCATCTCGCCCTGACCAATCGTATACGTAAAGCTGCCATTTCATAAGTCCGAAAGCCTTAAAATTGGGTTGCTGCCGAAGATATGGCTTAAGATCAGATGGCTTGTAACTCTTGTTGTCAGACAAAATATTCACCTTATCAAGCAAATATTCTCCTTCGCCAACATATCGAGTCGAACTACAAGAGACCAATATCTGTATGAAGCATACAAAATAAATTATTCGGAGGATTACCTTCATCATTCTATTTTTTGCAAACGCAAATGTAATTGAAATTAAAGAAATTCACGTACATTTGTTTTTAAAAAGAGTAAAGATGATAAGTAAGTCAACGGTAAAATACATTCATTCACTGAAAATGAAGAAATATAGAGATGAAAATCAGACATTCGTTGCTGAAGGGAATAAATTAGTAAACGATATGCTGAAAGTTTTCCAGTGCCAGTTGCTGATTGCCAAACCGGCGTGGATGGCTACGCAAGGAGATATTCGGGCTGAAGAACTATTCGTGGATGAAGACGAATGTATTCGTAAAGTAAGCTTTCTGAACAATCCGCAAGATGTATTAGCCGTTTTCAGGTTTCCAACATGGTCAATAAATAATGTACACCCGTCTGACTCGCTTATCCTTGCTCTTGATGGAATACAAGACCCGGGAAATTTAGGCACAATTATTCGTCTTGCAGACTGGTTCGGAATAGAACATATTATTTGCAGTATAGATACAGCAGATGTTTTTAATCCTAAAACGGTTCAAGCTACAATGGGAGCATTATCTCATGTAAGCGTGTATTACACGGATCTATACTCTTATCTAAAAGCAGAAGGTCAAAAAAGTGTTCCTGTTTTCGGAACATTTTTAAATGGAGAGAACATGTATACAAGGCAACTATCGACAAATGGAATCATTGTTATGGGTAATGAAGGCAATGGTATTCGCCCGGAGATCGAATCCCAGATTGATGAGAGGCTTTATATTCCAAACTTTCCGTCCGAACGAAAAACGTCAGAGTCGCTTAATGTAGCCATTGCAACAGCCGTGATTTGTGCTGAATTCAGGCGCCGTCAAACGAACTCCTTCCAATAATAAAAGATTAATCCGAGAGCCAACTTCAACCCCCTTTGAATAACCTATACGATCCAAATTTCTACTTAAGCAAATATCGTAAGGGAGTGGCTCTCCTTTTTCGAAACAGGCTTGCAGAGAGACTAATCCTGTTGCTTTAAAACAGGATAGGATGAGTATTCCATTATAAAATTCAGTATTTTCTATTTCTTCCTTGAGTGGATATATACCCCTGAAAATACCATTCTCATCCAACTCTATATAATGCAATTTATATAAGCGATGCCAAAATATATAATGAGAAGCCACTTTGCGTATCATCTGATAGCGCTGCCATAGTCATAACGAATCAAATTCAGGCTGTCAACATAAATCTTATTATAATCTTCATTGGAATTGTTCATAAAGATATAACCATAAACACGTTGAACAGCCTTCCCCGGAATACTGCGAAGAATCACTTTATGATAGCCATCGAACTGAATCTTTTCGTTCATGACAACTGTGGTATCACCCAGATCAGCACACATATGCACATTCGGCTTATTACGAAGTTTATTATTGAGTCCCCAAACATTCATTCCCATAACAAAAACGCTTCCAGACGGATAACCCATCTCCGGTTTAATACTAAAAACGACTCCATTACACAAAGCCTTGCGCGAAAACATTATAAAAGAGGGATTAGTCCAGATATTAATAGAATCAGAGCGAAGAGAGAAACCGGCATCTTTACCCAATTCTTTTTCTCGTTGATCTAAATCGGCTAAAATACGATCATAAACTTTAATATAGACATCCAGATGACGACCGTACCACACTAATGCCGTATCATAATCGGCTTGGCTTATGCCGTGTTTGTGGAAAATCGATTCATAAAGGGCTTCTTTCTGAGCATCGTCTTGAAAATCGTTATGGCCCTCACTAATCATTGCCTCTGCGATCTGCATATCAGTCTGTACAGCCTGCATTTTCTTCTCCGAAAGAATGCCATGGGGAACCTTACTACATGCCAGAAGCGTGACACCCAGTAAGATAACAATGCCATATCTATTTAGCGTACAACGCATTTATTTACTTTTATTCTTACTGGTAAGACTATCCGATAATGTCTGGCGATAGAAAATCAACAACAGAAAAACACCTACACAGATTGAAGAATCGGCCAGATTAAATATAGGACGAAAGAAGACAAACTCTTCACCACCCCAAAACGGCACCCATTCAGGTAATACAGTTTGAATCAATGGAAAATAAAACATGTCTACCACTTTACCATGAAGCCATCCGGCATAACCTCCGCTATCAGGCATAAATGTAGCCAAATGTCCTACGCTATCATTGAATATTACACCATAAAAAATTGAATCAATAATATTGCCGATCGCACCTGCGAAAATTAATGAAATGCAAGCAATAAAGCCAAAACTGTAATTCTGTTTCACCAATTTAAAAAGATAATAACCAATGAAGATAACAGCTATTATACGAAAAACAGACAAAAACAGTTTGCCTATCACTTCAATGCCAAAGGCCATTCCAGGATTTTCTGTAAAGTAAAGATAAAACCACGGCGTGATCTCTATACTTTCATGCAGCATTAAATGCGTCTTGATCCATATTTTCAGGGCCTGGTCAAGAATAAGGAGCAACACGACAATCGATGCTGCCCCCCAACCTTTGGGATATTTCATTTATTTTGCGCCTCCTCTTTTTGCTTCTATACTCAATGTTGCATGAGGCACAGCACGTAAACGTTCTTTGGGAATCAGCTTACCCGTCTCACGACAAATACCATACGTCTTATTTTCAATACGAACTAATGCTGCTTGCAGATTTTGTATAAATTTCAACTGCCGTTGAGCCAATCGTCCGGATTCCTCTTTCGACAAAGTGTCAGCTCCATCTTCCATCACCTTGAATGTTGGAGAGGTATCTGCCACATCGTTGCCATCAGCATTGGTTACGCCTGATCTTAACAGTTCATAATCCTTTTTTGCTTTGTCAAGCTTTTCTAATATGATGGTGCGAAACTCTTCGAGTTCAGCATCCGAATATCTTGTTTTTTCAGCCATAACTAATTTATTATTTAGTAAACAAATCTATACTTTTTCAATTCTTACTGATATTTTAAAGTCCTCAAAATCCAGCTCTGTCGCATCACTGACAACATCACTTAATTCAACAGATACAGCAAGCACCTGATTGGCAATATATGAACTGTATTCCTTAACTGCATCATCCATTTCGTCAGAAGAGAGTACGGTTACTGCAATCTTATCGGTGATATCATAACCCTTACTCTTACGCAAATTCTGAATACGATTGACCAATTCACGAGCGAGGCCTTCTTTCTTTAAGTCTTCCGTTACCATGATATCCAACGCAACGGTCAATCTACCTTCATTAGCAACCAACCACCCCGGAATATCTTCAGAAATTATTTCAACATCATCTCTATTAACTACAGCCTCCTGTCCTTCGATATTCAATGTATAGGATCCATTTCTTTCGAACTCGTTGATACAGTCCTGATCCATAGCCTGCAAAGCTATTGCAAGAGACTTCATGATTTTACCGTACCGCGGGCCTAGTTTCTTAAAATCAGGTTTAATCGTCTTAACAAGAATCCCAGCCGTACTATTTACAAACTTCAGCTCTTTGACATTGACTTCACTTAATATCAAATTCTTTACAGCCTCAATATGCTCTTCCTGTTGCGCATCAACAATCGGAACCATGATAGTCTGCAGCGGCTGGCGGACCTTGATGTTAACCTTGCGGCGCAGAGCCAAAATCATAGATGATATATCTTGAGCGATCTTCATACGCTCTTCCAAATCCTTATTAATATATACCTCATTCCATGTCGGAAAATCAGAAAGATGAACCGACTCAACCTTCTCACGTCCTGTTACCGTTATCAAATCTTCAAATAGTTTATCTGCATAAAACGGTGCAATCGGAGCCATCAATTTAGCTACTGTTTCCAAACAGGTATACAGCGTTTGATAAGCTGAAAGTTTATCAATTGTCATTCCTCCGCCCCAAAAACGACGACGGTTCAAACGAACATACCAATTACTCAAATTATCATTAACAAAATCAGAAATCAAACGTCCGGCACGAGTTGGCTCATATGTATTATAGAAACTATCCACATCCTTTACCAAAGAATTGAGCAAGGAAAGAATCCAACGATCTATTTCGGGACGTTCATTCCAATCAACATCCGGTTCCGAATAATTAAATTCATCAACATTAGCATATAAAGCAAAAAAAGAATATGTATTATATAATGTGCCAAAGAACTTACGACGAACTTCTTCTACACCATCAATGTCAAACTTGATATTATCCCAAGGTGAAGCGTTTGTAATCATATACCAACGCAACGGATCAGAACCATATTTCTCGATCGTTTCAAATGGATCGACGGCATTACCCAAACGTTTAGACATCTTATTGCCATTCTTATCCAAAACTAATCCGTTTGAAACGACAGTCTTGAATGCGACACTGTTAAATATCATTGTAGCAATAGCATGCAAGGTAAAGAACCATCCACGAGTCTGATCAACACCCTCTGCGATGAAGTCAGCCGGATAAATCTTACCACTGTCCAAAGCTTCTTTATTTTCAAAGGGATAATGAACCTGAGCATAAGGCATCGAACCCGAATCGAACCATACGTCAATCAGATCTGATTCACGCTTCATCGGCTTCCCCTTGCCAGAAACAAGAATAATCTCATCCACATACGGACGATGCAAATCTATCTTATCATAATTTTCTTTTGTATAAACACCCGGCTGAAATTTACTCTTTTTATAAGGATTAGATTCCATAAAACCTGCTTTCACCGCTTTTTCTATCTCCTCATATAGTTCTTTCACAGAACCGATACACTTTTCTTCAGCTCCATCTTCAGTACGCCAGATCGGAAGAGGTGTTCCCCAATAGCGACTGCGACTCAAATTCCAATCCTGCAAGTTTTCCAACCATTTACCAAAACGCCCAGAGCCTGTACTTTGGGGTTTCCAATTGATTGTATTATTCAGTTCTATCATCCTTTCGCGGCAAGCGGTTGAACGAATAAACCAGCTATCCAAAGGATAATACAAAATCGGTTTATCAGTACGCCAGCAATGTGGATAATTATGAACTACTTTTTCTATGCGGAACACACGATTCTGAACCTTCAGCATCATACACATCTCAATATCCAGAGACTCGTCCTTATCAGTCTTTGTCGGATCGTAAGCATTCTTCACAAATTTACCCTGGAACGGATCATAGTCCGCTGCATTCATCCGCGTCTGAACGAACTCAGGATCCAAGTCTTCCAAAAGGAAGAACTTTCCAGTCAGATCAACCATTGGCCGTTGATTGCCATCCTTATCGATTAACATCAATGGCGGAACGCCGAATACCTTTGCCACCTTATTATCGTCCGCACCGAAAGTAGGAGCTATATGAACGATACCTGTACCATCTTCAGTAGTTACAAAATCGCCCGAAATAACACGGAAGGCTCCTTCGCCCGGATTCACCCACGGAATAAGCTGCTCATAATTCATTCCAACAAGCTCTGAACCTTTCCATTCGCCAATAACGCGATACGGCACCAGTTTATCCCCCGATTTATAATCTGACAGAGCCAAGTTGGCTGCTTTAGGATTAAAATAAGCTGATATACGATCCTTACCAATAACAGCCGTTATTGGCATTCCCGTATATGGATTGTAACTCTGTACAGCCACATATGTAATATTGGGTCCAACGCACAGAGCCGTATTTGATGGTAAAGTCCAAGGAGTGGTTGTCCAAGCCAGAAAAAACGGTTCGCCAAACTCAGTCATCTCCGGTTTAGGATCAAGAATACGGAACTGAGCCGTACAAGTTGTATCCTTCACGTCGCGATAACAACCGGGCTGGTTTAGTTCATGCGAACTAAGCCCCGTACCGGCAGCAGGCGAATAGGGTTGAATTGTATAGCCTTTATACAACAATCCTTTCTTATACAATTCTTTCAGCAAATACCATAAAGTCTCGATATAACGGTTATCGTAGGTGATATACGGATCATTCATATCCACCCAATAACCCATTTTCTGTGTCAGATCTTCCCACTCCTTTGTGAACTTCATCACGTTCTTGCGGCAAGCTGAATTATAGTCGATAACAGAAATTTTTTTGCCAATATCCTCTTTTGTTATTCCTAAAGATTTTTCTACACCAAGTTCAACCGGTAAACCGTGGGTATCCCAACCTGCTTTACGATTCACAAGATAGCCTTTCATGGTCTTGTAGCGGCAGAAAATATCCTTAATCGAACGAGCAATAACATGGTGAATACCAGGCATTCCATTAGCAGAAGGAGGTCCTTCGTAGAACACAAAAGAAGGATGACCTTCTCGTATTTTTAAACTCTTATGGAAGACGTCGCTGTCTTGCCATCTTTTCAGCACTTCTTTGTTAACGTCCGACAAGTCAAATTTTGAATATTCAGCAAACTTTTTATTCATCTTTTATTCTGTTTATCTGTCTATATGAAAATCGCTCGCAAAGGTAGTTATTTTATTTGAATTTACAATTACTTATTTATTTTCAGGAAGCAGAACAGGAACAACCGTTTCTGTTGTCTCTCCTTCTAACTGAACGGGGAGCGTAAATTTAATGTCACGTGATGACGAAGCGATCTGGAACTGATACAAACCGTTCTCAATCTTCCAACTGCTCGACTCCTCATCAAACGAAGCCAGCGATTTCACAGGAATACTAACCTGAACAAGCAAACTTCCGCCCGGCTTTAATACACTTGTCTTTGCAAAACCTTTCAACTCATGAGAAGGCTTAGGCATATCCTTGCCAGGAGCAGCCACATAAACTTCCATCACCTCTTTTCCTTCCACTTTACCTACATTCTTCACTTCGCAACTGATCTCCATATTGTCGTCAACGCGTTCAACAGATGGATTGCTATATTTAAACTCTGTATATGAAAGACCATAACCAAAAGGATAAGCAACCGGAACATTCTTCGTATCATAATAGCGATAACCTACAAAAACGCCTTCGTTGTAAGTTGTGTAGTCTACATTCTTTTCAAGAGTTCGGGCTGAATCAGCACCCGATATTGAATTCATCATCATCTTCATCATCACATCCGGAGTATATTTATCAGGGACAGGAAAGTCATCCTTTGTATTCACATCGGCATACTTCATTGGGAAAGTCATCGTCAATTTGCCGGAAGGATTGACTTTGCCTGATAAGATATCAGCAACAACATTGCCCCCTTCTTGTCCGCCCATCCAAGCCAACAATATTGCATCAGGCATTTCACGCCAACTCGGTGTTTCTATCGGACTGCAGATATTCAAAATTACAATAGCCTTCTTTCCTTTACTATGGAATGTGGTGCATACATTCTTTATAAGTGCCTGCTCTTCTTTCGTCATATTGAAACTTTCAGAGATGCTACGGTCGGCACCTTCGCCGGAAGTCTTTCCGATAGTAATCAAAGCTACATCTTCAGATGCTGCCATACGATTGAGAGTAGATTGATCAATGGTCATTTCCGGAGCTATCTTTTCCGGCATAAACCAGTTCTTCTTCGGGTTTTTGGCGGCAAAATCTTTCATATATGTTTCATATTTCTTCTGCAGATCGACATTGATTGTCATACCTGCATTACGCAAACCTTCCGTCAGAGAAACGACATAAGCGTGATTAACATCGCCGCTACCCGTTCCGCCTGCAATAAAGTTATACGATGTATTACCAAACACCGCCACGTTCTTAATCTTTGTTGAAAGAGGCAATACGTTTTTAAGATTCTTCAGCAAGACCATTCCCTCAGCGGCAGAGCTACGTGCTACGTCTGCATGAGCTTTTAAATCAGGATCATTCGTTGCCACATAACCTTTAAAGCGAGGTGTCTGCATGATATACTCAAGCATGTGTTTAACATTGCGGTCGACAACTTCAAGCGAAAGCGTTCCTGCCTTAATAGCGTTCATGATGGCTTCTTTCTGTTTGGGTGAGCCCGGCATCAACAAGTCATTGCCTGCCTGCATCTGCAGTACCGGATGCTTGCCACCGAACCAGTCAGTCATCACAAGCCCCTTGAAACCCCATTCGTCACGAAGAATGGTTGTTATCAGATCGGCACGCTCGGAAGTATAAGTACCATTAATCAGATTATAAGAAGTCATTACTGTCATTGGCATAGCATTTTTGACAGCAATTTCGAACGGTTTAAGATATATTTCACGAATAGTGCGGGGTGAAGCAATAACATTGTTGCCCATACGATTAATTTCCTGATTATTCATAGCAAAATGCTTAAGAGATGTACCCACGCCATTAGCCTGAATGCCATTAATCATAGCAGTAGCTATATCACCGGCGACCAGCGGATCTTCAGAATAGTATTCAAAATTACGCCCGTTCAACGGATTGCGATGGATATTTATTGCCGGTCCAAGTAACACATCTGCCCCATATCGTTTCACTTCATCGCCCATAGCGCGACCGACACGTTCGACCAGCGTCTTATTCCAGCTTGAAGCCAATTCGGTAGCAACCGGAAAATGCGTGCAATAGAATGTTTGCGTTGTTCCTTCACGTTTAGGCTGGATACGCAGACCGGCAGGACCATCGGAAACGACTGTCGGCGGAATACCTAAACGTGGAATACCGTTTGTCTGACCGGCAGCACCAGGTAATAGTGAAGCGGCATTACCTATAACCGACTTATCTTTCAGATCATAATGACCAACCAGAAGGTCAACCTTCTCTTCAATAGTCATTGCAGCTATCACCTCATCAATCGGAGCTTTCCCCAACTGAGGCAGTTTCTTGGAACTTGCACTAACGGCAACACCCAACATCAAAGTACATAATAAGAAATGTTTTGTCTTCATAATTTTTCACTTTATTTATTAGATATACAAAAGTAACAAGAAATTATATAAATCTATCACTGAAAAGGTTGTAATCCCCTTTACAAATAAAATTATAACAGAAAACGCTTCGTCAGCCCGTCGTAAGCATCTATGCGTCGATCACGAAAGAAAGGCCACCAACGACGAACATTTTCAGTACGCGTTTTATCAACCGTCACTACGCGAATCTCTTCTTCTTTGTCAGACAACACCGCAATCAGTTCACCCTGGGGACCGGATACGAAACTGCTTCCCCAAAAACTTATGCCATTGGTCAGTGAAGAAGGATCCTCTTCATGGCCAACCCTATTAACTGCAATAACCGGCAATCCGTTTGCTACAGCATGGCCGCGTTGCACCGTCATCCAAGCTTCGCGCTGACGCTGCCTTTCATCGTCAGTATCGCTGCTCTCCCATCCGATGGCAGTTGGATAAATAAGAAGCTCGGCACCTCGCATAGCCATGAGTCGAGCTGCCTCGGGATACCACTGATCCCAGCAGACCAGTACTCCCAGTTTTCCTACCGAAGTTTCTATCGGCTGGAATCCCAGATCACCCGGTGTAAAATAAAATTTCTCGTAATAAGCAGGATCGTCGGGAATATGCATTTTGCGATACTTGCCTGCAACAGAACCGTCGCGCTCAATAACGACAGCCGTATTGTGAAAAAGTCCGGGAGCCCGTTTCTCAAAAAGCGAAAGAACAAGCACCACATTCAATTGTTTAGCTAAAGATCCGAAAAGTTTTGTTGATGGCCCTGGTATTGTTTCAGCCAAATCAAAAACATTCGCATCTTCGCTCTGACAGAAATAGAGACTGTTATGAAGTTCCTGCAGAACAATCAGTTCTGCGCCTTCAGCGGCACAACGAGTGATGCTTTGTTGCAAACGTGACAAATTATTACATTTATCGGCAGTGTTTGCTTGTTGAATCAATCCGATTTTCATTACATTATACTTTATGCGATATTCTATAAGTCTGCTTTACTTGATAAATCCTTCCGGATACTGCATTGTGACACAGTGAAGAGAACCATGCTGCCTTATGAGCGGCCGGCAATCGATACCTACCACTTCACGGTCGACGAATACCTCTTGTAACCGCATTTTAGCTTCATTATCCTTCGGTGAATTGTACAACGGAACCAACACGGTGTCATTCAGAATCAGAAAATTAGCATACGTTGCGGGCAAACGCTCTCCATTATGTTCTATCTTGTCAGCCATGGGCAGCGGCACCAGTTGATAGGGCTTTCCATCGAAACGGATAAAGGACTTCAGTTCCTCCTCCATGGTCTGTAGTTCTACATAATGTTCGTCGGTTTCGTCATTACACTGTACATAAGCTATCGTCCCGGAATTACAGAAGCGTGCCAGTGTATCCACGTGACTATCCGTATCATCGCCTGCCAAATATCCATGTTCAAGCCATAGTATACGCTGAAAGCCAAACATCTGTTTCAAATAATTTTCGATCTCTTCACGCTGCAAATACTCGTTACGATTAACTGACAGCAGACACTCGGCCGTCGTCAACAGTGTACCTTCGCCATCGGTATCGATGCTTCCGCCTTCCAAAACAAAGGGCTGCATATTCACCGGAATGATTCCGTCATCAAAGGTATGCAAAGCAAACAAATTGCGCGTTATCAAGTTATCTAAATTTGCTGCGTATTTCATTCCCCATCCGTTGAACAAAAAATCATAGACTTGCGGCTCGCCATGATCAAAGACGGAGATACCTCCATGATCACGTGCCCAAGTATCATTGGTTTTCATTTCCCGAAAGAGAATGCGGGCATAATTCACATCACCCAATTGACTGCGGACCATAGCTTCATCAGAGCATACAATCAGCAGCTTTTCGTGTTTAATGATCTCGCGGGCTATTGCCACAAAACAAGCGGAAACCTCCTTTAATATTGGTGCCCAGTCAGTGTCAGCGTGAGGCCATGTCAGCTGAATAGCACTCTGCGGATACCATTCAGGCGGTAGTATAATTCTGTTCTTATCCATATTGATTGTGCTTTTTTTCTGTTTCTCTGATAAACATTCGCTTTTCCTGCCAAATATTGTTCCCATTTTTCTGGTGAACGACGTCCTTAACTCTACTTGATTAAAATTGTCCAATAACTCAGTCGGATATCTCTCTCAATACTATTCAACCTGCCATTCAAACAGTCCGGCCGAATTCTTTTCTTGCTGAACGACCTCCAATTTGATAGCTGTAGTCTTCACCGGAGCAAAAGATACCGTATTGGCCTCCCCTTTTTCCAAACCGTAAGAGCGGGTGTTGGCTACCGGCTGCCAGTTACTATTATCGTCTTTATAATAAAGTTTCCAACTTTGCGGCACACGACAATCGCCCCACGGCGCATCATCGTACCAATATATTGTACTCAACGAAACCGTCTGTGGCTGCTTGAATTCGTAGACAACCCATTCGGTTGTACCCACCTTCGGCCACCAGTGATAATAAGGTATCGAATGATCACCCTCGTTTTTAGGAACCAATCCGTCACGAATAGAAGAGATGGCATTTGTCATATTCGATGCAGACAGTCGGGCCTGTCCGGCCAGTGTCGGTGGAGTCTTGGGTGAAGTAGCGTCCATCGACTGCGGCAGCCATACGGTCATCTCACCCGAACCACGATGCGACCAGGCGTAATAGGGAATCATCGTCAGTGTCACATCACGTACCGAAAGCTTACCGTTCTCGTCGTAATTAAGCGCCTGTGCCGACGTTTTGATTTCGGTGAGACCACACAACAGGTCAGGTTTTTGTTCGATAACAAACGTCGGTTTCCTGTTCATCAGTACGCTGCGGACACTGAAGTTATTGTCCGCCCATTCAGCGCAATACACCAGCGGTCCACGTTCCACGGCAATACGTCCACGATCGGCTTCCACCTTTGCATTGGCTTTTACCACACGCGGCTCCATATCAAAATGAATCGTCACTTCATCTCCCTTTTTCCACTGTCGCGAGATTGAAAAATATCCCTTTTCCAAAGAAGAACTAAACGGTTTGCCGTTAACCTTCAGTATATAGCCAGGTCGGATGGGATCAGCAAAAGTATACAGATTACTCGGTACCACCTCGTTCTGCACCCATCCGGGCACACGAATCTTCAGAGCGAAAACCTGCCTACCCTTAGGTGTCACCGCAATGCGGATATTTCCACTCCACGGATAATCGGTACTCTGAACCAGCTTTACATCCTTCCCGTTTACCTTTACTTCAGCGCTGTTGCTCATGAAGAGATTGACATATATACTGTTATCTTTCACTGCATATACATAGCCAGGAATCGACGGTATGAAGCGGCATATATTCGACGGACAACAGGCGCATCCGAACCACGGCTGGCGATGATGTTGTCCAACCGACTCCAATGGATTGGGATAAAAGAAGGTACCTCCATCAAGCGAAACACCTGAAATAAGTCCATTATAAAGTGTTCGCTCCAAAACATCGAAATACTTCGAATCGCCATGTAATAAAAACAAGCGATAGTTCCAGAATACATTGGCGATAGCAGCACAAGTTTCGCAGTAGGCCGACATGTTAGGCAACTCATAGTTAGCACCGAAAGCTTCACCACTATTCGTAGCTCCAATGCCGCCGGTGATATACAGTTTTTTTGTAACAACATTGTCCCAGATACGGTCGATGGCATGAATATAACCCGTATCGCCCGTCAGAGCCGCCACATCCGCCATTCCCGAATACATGTATCCGGCACGTACGGCATGCCCTACTGCTTCATTCTGCTCCAGGACAGGCTTATCTGATTGACTATAGGCATCCTTGATCGTCGTATAGCCGCGTTTGTCGAGAAAGAACTTCGCCAGATCCAGGTATTTCTTCTGCCCGGTAATGATATACAACTTACATAATGCCATTTCGGCAATCTGATGTCCCGGAACAACAACGACCTGTCCCGGATTGTTACCTATAGCTTTCTCCGCACAGTCGGCATACTTGATAGCGATATTAAGGAAAGTACGCTTGCCTGTTGCCTGATAATGAGCAACAGCTCCTTCAATCATGTGACCCAAATCATAAAGTTCATGACTCAGTACTTCCTCTTTTTCCCACCGTTTTGTCCCGGCCCATTCGTGAGGATGTTCTGGATTCATGGTACGAGCTGTATAAAGATAACCATCAGGTTCCTGAGCAGCCGCTACTAAAGTAAGCACGCTGTCGATATATTGTTCGAGCTTCTTGTCGGGAAATGTCTGCATCGAATAACTTGCTCCTTCAATAGTTTTGTAAACATCGGTATCGTCAAAAGAATATCCCCCCACCTTATATTCCTTGCTGGGATGAGCGGCCTTGACGAAATTATCATAACGACCGGTCTCTTTACATTTGCTGAATGCCAGTGGAATAGTCACTTCACGGCTGGCTTTAAGACGTTGTCCCCAAAAACTGTCGGTCACCTTCACAGAGGTGAAAGGCACCGGCGTAATCGCGTAACCTCCATTGCGTGTCTGTGCGAATCCTGCCAGACTCGTCACAAAAGATAAACATATTAAGAGCCTTTTCATCTTCTGTTGTATTTGATTAATTCAGTTTCCATTCTATCACTCCGCCCGATTCACCTTTCTGCAACTGAATAACAAGGCGCATACCAGTAGTCTGAACCTCTTTGAAGTCGGTCGTATTGTAACAGTCTTTTTTACAACCATAAGCATTCAGCGGTTCCACATCCTTCCAGTCGTCGCCATCCTTATACTGTAATTTCCAACTCTGCGGAACACGGTAATTGCCATCATAATGGTCAAAATCCAGCCAATAGACAGAAGCCTGTCTAACAGTTTCGGGAGTGTCAAACACATACTCTATAGATTCTTCCGTTCCCTCCTTTAGCCAGAAATACCAATATGGTTTTGACATATCGTCAGAGCTTATCGGATCCCACTGGTCGTTGACACCGTAGCAATACTCGCGACGCTCTATGGCAATACCATCTTTTTGTATCGGCGCACTTACGATTGCGAATGATTTGGCACGCGATGCGATAGTCGGTTGCGGCGTTGGTTTTGCGTACTTTGCAGCTGTTGGTATCCATACAGCCATCTCGTCAGCACCTCGGTTCTCCCACGTCGAATAAGGAATAAGTTTAACGGGAACATCCTTTTCTATCACCTTCCCGTTTGTGTTGTCAAGCTCTTTAGCCGTTCCACTCAATTCTATGATTCCATTTAGCTTCTCCGCTTCATAATTGCAAGCAAAAGTCGCATTCTCCGGAATATACTTGTTGAATACATGGCGGTCATTCAAATCGACCCCTTCCATGCAGTACATCACCGGTCCGCGTTCATAAGACAACAAGCCTCTATCCGCACGAACATTATCGTTCGCTTTCACACGGCGAACCTCCATCGGGAGAGCAAGCTCAACCACATCTCCTTTTTTCCATCTGCGATTGATAACAAAATAGCCGTTCACTGTTTCTCCCTGCAATTTCCTGCCATTGACAGAGACCGTATATGCATTTTTCAATGGCGTTGTAAACGAATATAAATCGCTTCCCGGCACCGGCTCTTTGTCTGCCCATCCCGGAATACGTAGCTTCAATGCAAAAACAGAACTCTTCTCCGGATTAACGGTAAGCTTCACCATACCATTCCAAGGATAATCGGTACTTTGCTCTATCCTTACGTTTTTTTTACCTAAAGCAATCTGACTATTGCTGGCGGCATAAAGATTAACAAAGATCCCATCCTCCTGCGTAGCATACATATATTGAGGCACTGATGCCACGAAACGGGTAATATTTCCCGGACAGCAGGCACAACCGAACCACGGTGCCCTTTCATGCTGCCCCATCGATTCAAGAGGATTATCATAAAAGAATTTGTCGCCACTCAAAGAGACTCCTGAGATTACGCCATTATATAAGGCTCTTTCCAATACATCATAATACTTGGAATCGCCTGTAGCTAAAAACATACGGTAGTTCCAATAAACATTGGCTATAGAAGCGCAAGTCTCAGCATAAGCATTCATGTTATGTAGTTCATAGTTCGGTCCGAAACCCTCACCCTGAGCACGCGAACCCATACCACCTGTTATATACAGTTTTTTTGTAGCCAAATTATTCCATAGACGACAGATTGCATGGAAGTATGCCGTATCATGCGTTAAAGCCGCCACGTCGGCAACACCTGAAAACAAATATCCGGCACGAACAGCATGACCTACAATCTCTTCCTGCTTCAATATAGGCATATGATCTTGACTGTAAGCATTCAATCGATGACCATCGGTACCCCTCCCCGTCTCTTCAATGAAATACTTCGCCATATCCAGATATTTCTTGTCGCCGGTTACTTTATAAAGCTTGCAAAGTCCCATTTCAACAATAGGATGCCCCGAAGGCACATGCTTTTGTCCTTCATTCGGTCCGAAAGTTTTGCAGACCAAATCGGCATTCTTGATCGCAATATTCAAAAAAGTACGTTTTCCGGTTGCCTGATAGTGAGCTACAGCCGATTCATACAAATGACCACAATTATACAGTTCATGACTATTCAGTTTTTCCCATTTATGGGTTCCCCACCAACGGCTCAAACGAGTACACTTATTTGTTACACAAGTTGTCAGATAGCCATCCGGTTCCTGCGCCGCACCAATCAGAGTGATAACACTGTCCAGATATGCATCCAGTTTAGCATCATATTTCACCGCGAGTGAATAAGATGCGCCTTCAATAATCTTGTACGGATCAGTATCGTCAAAAGGAAAATCACCTTTATGCTCCCCTTTAATCAACCCGCCGGCCAAAGCAAAATTATCAAATCGTCCGTTAAGTTCGCATTGTTTAAATGCAGAAGGAATAGAAACAGTCCGGTTTATTTCAATCCGAGGAGCCCAAAAACGATCAGTCAAATGGACATTTGTAAAAGAGACGCCCTGAATCATTTTTTCAGCAGACTGTTGTGCACTGCTAACGGTTGTAATAGTCGCAGCAAGCACTGATAAAAATAACCTTGATGACATAGACTTTAAATTTATTATTTAAACGAATTCTTATGTTTGCAAATGTAAGTATATTTCTCACACTTATTATTAAAATGGAGGAAAACAATACATTAATTTTATGAAAATAATTTCATAAGCTTTTTTTTACTACTTTCGTAGCCAGATACAAAAATAAGGAAAAACGCATAAAAATGAATATACAACAATTTGATTATATCTTAGCCGTAGATAACTACCGTCATTTTGCCAAAGCAGCCGAGCATTGCCGTGTTACTCAACCAACACTAAGTATGATGATACAAAAATTAGAAGATGAACTGGGTATCAAAATCTTCGATCGCAATGTACAACCGGTAACTCCTACTCCTGCCGGTCGCAAAATTATTGATCAGGCGAGAGTGATCATTCAGCAAGTATCGCGCATGAAAGATATTGTCAGCGAAGAAGAACAATCACTAAAAGGAACATTCCGCGTAGCTGTTCTACCCACTATTGCCCCATATCTTTTACCCCGCTTCTTTCAGCAGCTTACAACCAAGCAGCCTGATTTAGATATTCGTATCATTGAGATGCAGACAAAACCCACCATTAATGCCCTAATAAACGGAGATATTGATGCCGCCATTATTGCAAACCTGCCAACAGAAATGCAATTGCAAGGGACTATACTATATTATGAAGAATTCTTTGTCTATATTTCTCGCAACGAGGCCATCTTTAAAAAAGATCTTATTCGTTCGGCCGACATTAGTGATGAACGTTTATGGCTTCTTGACGAAGGGCACTGCTTCCGCGACCAACTGATGCGTTTCTGCCAGATGGAAAAGGTCAAACTCCACCAGGCAGCATATCGCCTAGGAAGTTTGGAAACATTTATGAGAATGGTAGAAAGCGGCAATGGCATCACATTTATTCCTGAACTTGCCACATTACAATTATGCGACGCACAAAAAGAACTGCTCCGCTCGTTTGCCATACCAAAACCCACCCGTGAAATCGTTTGGATTACGCGTAAGGATTTTGTTCGTCACTCTATCGCCGAAATCATCATTAACAGCATTAAGGAAGCTGTTCCTAGAGAAATGCGTACGTTGCGTCCCGGATTCAAAGTAGTCTAAAACGCAAACGTCATGCATATTCATTTTTTATAAATGCTCAAGTGACGGATCAACCAGAGCAATATCCTGAAAGCAATAGTCAGAGCATAGAATCCACACGTAATGATCAACATCCACAGGGCTTGTGTCCATAATTCAGACCATTCTGTTTTATACACAATAATAGAAATAACATTCATGATGAAGGCGGCAATAATACATCCTGCAAAAATATAAAGTTCTGTCTTCTGACGTTTTGATGAAATAAGTATATCTTTCATGATCATGCGAAATTTAAATAAGGTATTTTATATTCGGCCGGAAAAGTGACAATCCGGTTTTCTTCCATTGCCTGCAAACCCAGTAAACCCAGAACGGACGAATAGTAAGCCTCTTCCACCAGATTCTTTGCTGGTTTGCCTGTTATTGCCGCCTCACAAAATGCCGTTTCCAGCTCAACAGTTCCATCATCGGAAGCACCGACTGAAGAGGCGCCATCATGTGCAGTCATATGATCCATAATCATCTCTCCTTTATTTATCGAAGCTGTTTCAGGCACCCAACTAGGTCCGGCAAATGAAACATTATCGAATACTTTATGCTCAATCTGATTGATCAACTGCATTATTCCCGGCGCAGGTTTTACATCTTCAAAATAATACCTGCCCTTTTCAGGTTCAACAGTACCCTTATTCCCAAGAATTTCTTCTTCCAGTCCATAAAATTTGTTAGAAATAATTGATTCATAAGTCATCTTCACGCCGTTGGAATAACGATAAATCAGACTCACATTATCATAGACTTCGCGTCCGTCCTTCCAAAAAACGATATCACCCATGCCTGTTACTGTTTCCGGAATCATCTTCAATGCCCAATTGCCGACCTGTAACTGATGCGTAGCCAATTCAGTCATCAATCCGCACGAAGTAGCCTTATAGAGACGCCAGTTGATTTTTCTTTCCAGTTCAGGCGAGGGTACTGGTCGGCGCCAGTCATTATTACGAAACCAATATGCCCGAATACCACAAATCGTACCTATCAATCCATTATGAATCATTTTCATCACGCGAACATATTTAGGATCATACAGGCGCTGCTGTCCGATGAAAAGGACTTTCCCTGATTGCTTAAAAGTATTGTACATATTAAGACAATCCTGCGGAGTCATCGCCATAGACTTCTCACAAAATACATGCTTACCGGCCTGCAATGACTCTATAGTCATATGCGCATGTTCATTCAAAGGTGTTGCGATCATCACAGCCTGAATATCCTTGTCTTCTAGCAATCGGCGATAATCAACATATCTCTTCGCCTTTGGGAATATAGCCGAAGCATCTTTCAGATGTGGCGGGTAATTATCACACAAAGCCACTACATCAGCTATTGGATTGCTTTTCAGGTTATTCAGATGAAACTGCCCCCGGGAACCAGTTCCAATAAAACCAATCCGCACCTTCTCCTTAACGATCTTTGCCTTATCGTCGGCGCTACATGATTGCAGCCAGGGAAATGCAGACAGCATCATGCCTCCGCCTCCCACCATACCGAGTTCCTTAAAGAAATCTCGACGACTCAAATTCGTATCTTCACTCAACATAACTTGTATAAATGTATTTCATATAAATCAAACTTCTTCATAATCGAAGGAATACTCTTTTCGTCTGCCACCATCAAGGTTGTCGAAAGCACCTCACCCACAACGGGATCCGGACCAATAACCGAAGCCATCTTATGTTCTTCAACGAACATTCCTGTCTTCGGATTAATAATATGTTTAGGATGCGTTGGCGTATTACCGGATGTAGTCAGGGTATTATCATGCAGCCGGAGGTTGTCCATTCGCTCGTGTGTAAACGGGTTATCAATCCCCACAGCCCAATAATCGCCACACGGATGTGTACCGACAGCCAGTACCGAACTGTTCCCAAAATTCACCAACGCCCTAGTCACCTTTTCGCGTTCCAATATTTCGCTAATCTTTTTCAATGCATACCCCTTGCCGATACCGCCCAAATCAATCTTCAGTGTCTCTGCCAGAAAATAAATACTCTTGTCCTTATCATTCAGCAACACCTTACTAAAATCATTTGCCGTGATATCAAAACAGCCTTCCGTCGACTCGTAATAGCGCTTGCAATCAATCAAAAGCTGCCACAATTCATCACTTACATTCACGGCATAGACACTGGCTTCACGATTAATTTTCGATACCTCGCTATCCTCATCAAAACAACTCAATAGACCGTTCAAACGCACAACCTCAGTTTGAATAATCTGCCATACACTACTTAGGAAAGCCTCCTCCCCACCAATCAGCAACACATCCAGTTCCGTCCCCATAACAGGCGACATTGAACCATGATAGAGCTGCGAATCAGTATAATAATTTGAATACGACATGATATTACATTTTTACATTGTTTAATTGTTGTGCGCACACAATGCGTTAAAACTCGAGCGCAAATATAACAAATTCACGCAGCCAACGACAGATATAATTACCTTTTAATATTATTTTAATGAACCATACCACATACGAACGTATGTCATTTTCAAGCGAAGCCGGATGTTCCCTAAAAAGGAGCTAAACATATCCGAAAGTGACAAGGCTGATGTACAGTAACAGCATATTCTGAACATTATTGTGATGTATTGAATATTTACATGCAGTCTGTTAGTTAAAGAGAAGTCCAAATATAAACGCAACTTAATGATCAGCAAGATTGTGTAAACTACTGTCATTATTCATGGCCTATTTTATCTTTTCTACGAAAGAATCTTTACACGAGCCCTGAAGATTTTTTCTATTTGTACTCACTCATTTATCGAACCACATATGTGGAACGATCGTTCCACATATATGAGCCGATCGATTCATATAATATGGTTCGACCGTTCCATATTATATGGGACGATAAAAAGATGGGGAGGTTTGTAAAAATGTATCTTTATGTTTACAGAAACTTAATCTATACCAAACATAAAATGTATCAATAGAACAATAAATCAATGTAATAGATTGGCTTTTTTATTTAAAAGTACACTAAAGACAGAGCATCCAACAGGGTCATAAGAATATTAAATACATGCAAAGCATGTATGTTCTCGTTAATAATAGAATTAAAAACAGTTCCTTAAAAGTTTATTAGGATAAAAAAGTTGCTGAAGGAAAAAACAAAAATAGAAAAGAATATCGAATTCTTTGTCTACTTTTGTCAAATCAAACAATATTAAGAATCACCTAAATTAAAATGAACATGAGACATACAAAGCATTTTGTTGCAGCAGGAGTTGCTTTAAGTTTGACATTCATGGTTTTTTCTTGTACCACGGCCGAAAAAGCCGCTACCGACAAAACCAATTATGTAGCCTACGTCGATCCATATATCGGTTCAGGCGGTCACGGGCATGTATTCGTAGGAGCCAGCGTTCCCAACGGAGCCGTACAGGTAGGACCGGAGAATATATTCAAAGGATGGGACTGGTGCTCAGGTTATCATTATTCAGACAGTATTATCATCGGCTTCAGTCATACGCACCTGAGCGGTACCGGTTGTTCGGATCTGGGTGATGTGCTTATTATGCCTTACAGTGGAGCTATCCGTACAGCTCGCGGTGAACAAAATAACATCAAAAATTGTGCTTCTTCCTATTTTTCTCATAAAAACGAATCTGTATCTCCAGGCTATTATTCTGTATTGATGGACAATGGAGTAAAAGTAGAACTGACAGCAAGCGAACGTGTCGGCATGCATCGCTATCATTTTCCTGAAAATCAGACAGCTCATCTCCTTATTAATCTCAAAGAAGGAATCGATGACAGTACCTACGAGACCTACATGAAAAAAGTAGACGACTACACCCTTGAAGGTTATCGTTTCTCACGCGGTTGGAGTCCTCAACATAAAGTATTCTTCATATTAAAAAGTGAACAACCTATAGGGCAAGTACTTATGTACAACGACGATGCTCCGGCCGGAAATGATCAACTGACAGGCAAAGCTATTAAAGCAGTTTTGACATTTAAAGATACTATGACACTGGATGCAAAAATCAAAGTAGCTATTTCATCTGTCAGTTGCGCAAATGCATTAATGAACCTGAGTCAGGAAATGCCGGGCTGGGATTTTGAAAAAGTACACAATAAGGCTATCGCCAAATGGAACAAACAACTGTCATGCGTAAAAATCGAAACAAAAGATGAAACGGCTAAAAAAATATTCTACACAGCCATGTACCATGCATTCATCGCTCCTGTATTATATTGTGACGTAAACGGACAGTTTCGTGCACAAAACGACAAAATATATTCAGACAACAAATGGACCAACTATTCAACCTTCTCTCTGTGGGATACCTATAGAACGTTGAATCCTCTCTATACAATAATTGCTACAGATAAAGTAGATAATATGATTAACACGTTTCTCAGTATCTGCGACCAGCAGGGGAAACTTCCGATCTGGTATTTATCCGGAACAGAAACTGATTGCATGCCGGGCTACAGTTCCGTACCTATCATTGCCGATGCTTATCTGAAAGGATTCAAAGGTTTTGATGCGGAAAAAGCGCTCAACGACATGATCAAGACGGCAACCAATGATAATCAGAAAGGAATCACTTTCGTCAAAGAAAAAGGGTACATTCCTTGTGATAAAATCCACGAAGCGACTTCCATTGCCATGGAATATGCTGTCGATGACTGGGGTCTTGCCATGATGGCGAAAAAGATGGGAAAGAATGATATATATCAGCAGTATTTAAAACGTGGTAAATACTATTCACAGTATTTTGACAAAAGCATCAATTTTATTCGTCCGAAGATGGATAACGGAAGCTGGCGTACTCCTTATAATCCGATTCAATCTATTCATGGTGTAGGCGACTTTACCGAAGGAACAGGCTGGCAATACACATTTTTTGTTCCGCAGCATCCGGAAGGATTAATCGCGCTGTTCGGTGGCGATCAGATATTTGCAACAAAGCTCGATTCTCTCTTCACTGTTCATGGCGACATGGGTGCGCAAGCATCAAGCGACATCAGCGGTTTGATCGGACAATATGCACATGGCAATGAACCTAGCCACCATATTGCCTACCTTTATCCGTATGCCGGCCAGCAATGGAAGACGGCAGAAAAAGTTCGTTATATCCAGAACACATTTTACACTGACAAGAACGATGGCATCATCGGTAATGAAGACTGCGGGCAGATGTCGGCATGGCACATCATGTCGGCTTTCGGATTTTATCAGGTGAATCCGTCAAACGGCATATTTGTGTTTGGCAGTCCGCAGTTCGATAAAGCCACCATCCAATTGCCCAAAGGAAAGAGTTTTGAGATTGTGGCAGAAAACAACAGCAAACAAAATATCTATATCCAGTCTGTCAAACTCAATGGCAAACCATATACTAAATCCTATATCACATATAACGATATAATGAGTGGTGGTAATCTCACCTTTGTAATGGGTAGTACACCGAATAAACAGTTTGGTGCTGCTCCGCAAGATCGCCCCAAGAGTATTGAATAAGGACATTACATGTAACGGATTATTTTGCAGTTTGAACAAAAGACAAAATAATCCGCTACTTTTTTTATATTCAAAGATTATCATGTACCTTTGCCACCTAAAGTAAAAATTAACTTGTATTTAGATGAGAACGCATATATGCAAAAATCTCACATTCCTGCTTCTTTTAAGCATTGTGGGCGCATTCGTAACAGGATGCCGCAAGGAACAGAAGCAAGTTGCAAGAAATGATATTCAGTTTGATTCGATAAAAATCGATAAAACTTATCACTTATTGGACAATCCTAAAAACCCAAATTGCAATTTACAGATAAATTTTATCTTTCCTGCGAACTATAAAGATAAAGAGGTGTTGAAGAAAATCCAAGAACAGTTTGTTTATACTTATTTCGGCGACAAATATGATACACTTCCCCCCCGAGATGCACTGAACAAATATACGGATGCCTACATGGAATCTTATAAGAAATTAGAAAGTGACTTCAAAAATGAAACAGAAAAAAATAATAATACATCTGTCAAAACATGGTTTTCTTATTATGAAATAACATCAGGAAAAATCATTTTCAATAAAGATAATTTTCTAAGTTTCGTCATCAACTCCGAAAATTATACAGGTGGCGCCCATGGCTCACATGGCATCAATAATCATGTCATCAGTCTTCTCGGAGGCAAAATGTTAACTGAAGAAGATATTTTCATAGATAATTATCAGGATGAATTATCCCGCTTGTTAGTCAAACATATTGCCAAACAGAATAAAGTAGAAGATCCAAAAGAGTTAGAAAATATCGGATATTTCAGTGTAGATGAAATTTCACCCAACGGAAACTTTCTGATTGATGATAGAGGAATCACCTATACCTATAATGAATACGAGATTGCAGCCTATGTAATTGGGGTAACGAATGTTTTTCTTCCTTATGAAGAATTGCAGAGTTTGATCCGGACTGACGGGCCACTCTCTAAATTTATTTCACCAAACTTATAATTATAGCAGACTCTCTATAAAGTCTGTAAAGAAAAATGGAACCGACAAATACAGAAAACGAGTTGTCAACTGTTGAAAACCAATTGTCAATAGTCAAGACATACTTTCCTACTCTGAGCCAAAGGCAGAACGAGCAGATTGAAATGCTTTATACTCAGTATGCCGACTGGAATGCTAAAATTAATGTCATCTCACGAAAGGATATCAGTAACCTTTATCTTCATCACGTTCTTCATTCGCTGGGCATTGCCAAAATGATTAATTTCAAACCCGGTTCGACAATTATGGACATTGGTACAGGGGGAGGTTTCCCCGGAATTCCTTTAGCCATTTTATTTCCTGATTCGCAATTTCACTTGGTGGACAGCATCGGGAAAAAAATAAAAGTGGCGCAATCAGTTGCTGATGCTATCGGTCTGAAGAATGTAACCACACGTCAATGTCGGGGTGAAGAAGAAAAGCAACTTTTTGATTTTATTATAAACCGGGCTGTTATGCCGCTAACTGATTTGATAAAGATTGTACGGAAAAACGTCAAGAAGGAGCAACAGAATGGTCTCCCAAATGGTTTAATATGCCTGAAAGGCGGAGAACTGGAGCAAGAAATCAAACAATTCAAACATCAGGCTTCAGTGATTGAGTTAAGTGATTATTTTAAAGAAGAATTTTTCGAAACTAAAAAAGTGATTTATATTCCATTATGATTACAGTAAAGTCATTTGAATTCAACTTTTTTCAAGAAAATACTTATCTGCTGTATGATGAAACCGGTGAAGCGGTTCTGATTGACTGTGGTTGTTATCGTAAAGATGAAGAGAGAGAATTGAGTTCATTCATCACCGAAAACAAACTAACGTTGAAACATCTGCTTTGTACTCATCTACATTTGGATCATATCTTCGGGAACCCGTTCATCCTCAAGACCTACGGTCTAAGTCCCGAAGCGCATCGATTGGATGTGGAACAGTTGCCTACACCTACAGAGCAAGCCAAATCCTTTGGAATGTCAGGGCGCATTGACTCTGTGCCCATAGGAAATTATCTGGTAGGCAATCAAATGATTAAATTCGGAAAATCAGAACTGCTTGTAATCACCGTTCCAGGACATTCACCTGGCGGACTTGCTTTTTATAATAAAAAAAATGGTATTGTTGTTGTCGGCGATACACTCTTCTCCGGAAGCATTGGACGTACAGATATATGGAACGGCAATCACGAAATACTGACGGCTGCCATCCGTGACAAACTCCTTGTGCTCCCTGAAGAAACGATTGTTTATCCCGGACATGGTCCTGAAACACGTATCATTGATGAAAAATTAAATAATCCCTATTTATAAATATTCAAATTATGAACACAAATAAATTTGTAAATCGCCATGTAGGCATTTCAGCAGAGGATATTCCTTCTATGCTTAAAGCAATCGGTGTCAGCAGTGTTGACGAACTGATTGACCAGACCATACCCGGCAACATCCGCCTGAAAAAGCCCCTGAATCTACCCGAACCCATGACAGAGCGCGAGTATGCAGAGCACATTTCCGAACTAGCTTCTAAAAATGAAGTTTTTACTTCATATATAGGAATGGGTTGGTACGATACTGTCTGCCCTGCACCCGTACAACGCAACGTCTTTGAGAATCCCGTTTGGTACACCTCTTATACGCCCTATCAAGCCGAAGTTTCACAAGGTCGTCTGGAAGCATTACTGAACTTTCAGACGGTTATCTGCGAATTGACTGGCCTGCCACTGGCTAACTGCTCGCTTCTTGACGAAGCTACAGCTGCCGCCGAAGCAGCAACAATGTTTCACAATACACGCAGTCGTACACAGATCAAAGCAGAGGCAAACACGCTGTTTGTTGACGAAAAAGTTTTTGCTTCAACATTAGCGGTGATTCATACCCGCATGATTCCGCAAAGTATCAAAATTGTTGTTGGCGACTATAAGACATTCCAATTCACACCAGATATTTTTGGAGCTATCGTACAGTTTCCAAACAGCGACGGTCTGATCGAAGATTATAAAGAATTTATTGCTCACGCCAATGCCAACGAAACTCGCGTTGCTGTTGCAACCGACCTGATGAGTCTGGTCCTACTTACTCCTCCGGGGGAATGGGGTGCCGATGTTGTATTCGGAAGCAGTCAGCGTTTTGGTATTCCAATGTTCTATGGTGGACCGTCAGCAGCGTTCTTCGCAACGAAAGACGATTATAAACGCACCATCCCAGGACGTATCATTGGTATTTCCAAAGATGCCTATGGACATCCGGCTTTCCGCTTAGCTCTACAAACGCGCGAGCAGCATATCAAACGCGAAAAAGCGACTTCCAATATCTGTACAGCACAAGCATTACTCGCTACAATGGCTGGATTCTATGCCGTCTATCATGGGGCTGAAGGGCTGAAAGATATTGCCGGACGTATCCACTCTTATACCGGATTCCTTGCTCAAGAGCTGGAGAAACTGGGATACAAGCAACTCAATAAAGACTTCTTCGATACGCTAAATATTGAACTTCCCGCAAACATATCTGTTGATACTTTGCGCGAAATCGCTCTCGAATGCAAAGTAAACCTTCATTATTTCGAAGACAATCATATTGGCATCAGTCTGGACGAAACAACACAGACCACCGACATCGGTGTGCTGCTGTATATATTTGCCAGTGCTGCTGGGAAAGAATACACACTAAAAGAAACGGTTCCTAATAGAACTTACTTCGATACGAAATATACCCGCATATCTGAGTTCCTTCAAGAAGATGTATTCAAAAAGTATCATACCGAAACAGAATTGATGCGCTATATCACCCGTCTGGGTCGCAAGGATGTTTCTCTGGCTCAATCGATGATCTCGCTCGGTTCATGCACAATGAAACTTAACCCTGCATCGACCATGCTTCCAATGAGTCGTCCTGAATTTATGAATATCCATCCATACGCTCCGGAAGATCAAGTCGAAGGATATAAAGAATTGATTGAAAACCTCTGCAGTTATCTGGCTGAGATCACAGGTTTCAAGGGTGTCACCCTGCAACCGAACTCCGGCGCAGCTGGCGAATACACAGGTCTGCGTATTATCCGTGCATATCTGGAGAGCACAGGTCAGGGACACCGTAATATAGTTCTCTTGCCTTCATCTGCTCACGGAACCAATCCGGCAAGTGCCGTTCAATGCGGGTTCACCACCGTAACAATTAAATGCGACGATAATGGAAATATCGATCTGAATGACTTCCGCACCAAAGCAGAAGAAAATAAAAACAATCTGGCTGCAACAATGATCACTTATCCATCGACTCACGGTATCTTCGAAGCAGATATTAAAGAGATGGGAGAGATTGTTCACGCCTGTGGCGGTCAATTCTATATGGATGGAGCAAACATGAATGCACAAGTCGGATTAACCAATCCTGGCACTATCGGTGCTGATGTTTGTCATCTGAATCTCCACAAGACGTTCGCTTCTCCTCACGGAGGTGGCGGTCCCGGCGTTGGTCCGATCTGTGTTGCCGAACATTTGGTTCCATTCTTGCCTTCACATCCCGTACTTTGGAACAGCGATCTAAACACTGTAGCTGCTGCACCTTATGGTAGCGCAGGAATATTACCTATTGCATATGGATACATTCGGATGTTAGGGACTGATGGTCTGACCGAAGTTACAAAGACTGCTATTCTTAATGCCAACTATCTGGCAGCGCGCCTGAAAGATACATACGGAATCGTCTATACAGGTACAACCGGCCATGTAGGCCACGAACTGATCCTCGAATGCCGCAATATAAAAGAAAAATCAAATGTTGATGAGGGCGACATCTCAAAGCGTCTGATGGACTTTGGTTACCATGCACCAACGCTCTCTTTTCCTGTTCACGGCACATTAATGGTTGAGCCAACCGAAAGTGAGAGTAAGGCTGAACTGGATCGCTTCGTTGAAGTGATGGAATGTATCTATAAAGAGATCAAAGAAGTTGAAGAAGGCAAAGCTTCGAAAGAAGACAATGTCTTGAAAAATGCTCCACACCCCGAATATGAGATGACAGCCGACGAATGGAAACACGAATATTCGCGTAGTAAGGCTGCTTTTCCGTTGGAATGGCTCCACGACAGCAAGTTCTGGATCAATGTTGCCCGCGTAGACAACGCTTATGGAGACAGAAACCTTATCCCGACGTTGTGCGCTTGCGATATATAAGGAAATACACTGATAACTCAGATTTGATGAGCCTGTCTAACAGTAAAAATGTTATTCAGACTCTTTTTATATTTTATCTTCTGATAAATATCTAAAAAGCTTTTAAGACTGAATAAATATAAATTCTATTTAGTTTTAATCTAGGGAAATAGCTT
>Ga0183097_10641_pt1 | contig 51692 bp, 55 predicted proteins | sample BioMet8_FD_128883 | JGI IMG/M metagenome (GOLD analysis project Ga0183097, IMG submission 128883) | Microbial communities from bioreactor (seeded with sewage sludge) at Lawrence Berkeley National Lab, California, USA - Biofuel... | ecosystem: Engineered > Bioreactor > Anaerobic > Unclassified ... | reverse complement strand
CGGCTGGCTTCATTTTACCAACTCCTCGGAGGTTGTGCAGTCTTGGCGAAAAACTGTGCACTTTATGTGTCGAAAAACTGTGCAGTTCTATTGGCTGAAAAGTGTGTACTTTATCTTACCATTTACAATTACGCACTACATGTGATAAACTTAACCAGTTTTACCCAGCTAAGATGGGAAAAGTAGACTGGCAATGGAGAATTCCGTTTAAAACCTCAACTATTTTAATTGACGATGACATTAAAAAAGAAACAGTTTTTGCAAGTTTAGATTCCTGTATGAATGAAATAATCACATTTGAAGCAGACTTAGCAGCCAAGATGCAAGTCTAGGATCCAGATCCGCTTTGTGGCATTTTCTGCAATACATATGGATTTAATAATTTCAAACCTGCGCTGACGATAGCTAAACCCGCGCTGACGATTACTCTCCGCCGGCTGCATTTTTGCACACCCCTTGGAGTAATCGTCAGCGCGGGTTTAAAAGTTAGCACCCAAAGTGCCTTTTTATCAAAGAAAGTCAAAATCTAAATTGGCTAAAAAGTTCCAAAAACTACACATTTTGCCTGATTTAGGGCTAAAAATATGGGCGTCAACATTGATATTCATCGTATCAATATTGACGTCCAATTATGGTCCGAGTGACAGGGTTCGAACCTGCGGCCTGATGGTCCCAAACCACCCGCGCTACCAACTGCGCTACACCCGGTTATTTGATTTTTGCTTTCTGGAATTTTCTCTGTCTGTGGTCATTCCTGTGGTCAAAGGCGATTTCGCGGCGAGTTTCCGGCAGCGGGAAAAGCCAGCAAACAGAGGCGCTGCAAGGCTTTCCGGCATCGGTGCGGGACGCGGCCCGGATACCGGCGCTGCGCTCCCAAACCACCCGCGCTACCAACTGCGCTACACCCGGTTATTCGATTTTCGCTTTCAGAAAATTTCTCTGTCTGTGGTCATTCCTGTGGTCAAATGCGATTTCGCGGCGAGTTTCCGGCGGAGAGAAAAGCCCGCAAACAGAGGCGCTGCAAGGCTTTCCGGCATCGACGCGGGGCACGGCCCGGATACCGGCGCTGCGCTCCCAAACCACCCGCGCTACCAACTGCGCTACACCCGGATATATACTTATGCAGGCAGGCCCGAGCGGAAACAGAGCCAGCGGAAGGTATTATACAACATCATTTCCCTGTTCGCAACTGATTTCTTGAATGCGGCGCTGACTTGTGGTATTCTAATGCCCGGGAGAGTGATCTCATGAGAATCAGGAAAAAAACCAACCTCGGCCCCAGAATGGATAAGTGCGCCGGAGTACTTATAGAAAAACCGGAGGAACTGCCGGGCAAATGGCGTGAAAGCTTTCCGGGCTATAAAAAGCTGTATCTGGAGTTGGGCTGCGGCAAGGGCACATTTACCGCGGCAACTGCGGAGCAAAATCCCGACGTGCTTCTGGTGGCCGTGGAAAAAGTTCCCGACGCCATGGTCATGGCCATGGAGAAGGCCTGTGAGCGAGGCGTGGAAAACGTCCGCTTCATAGATACCGACGCGCTTTTGCTGCCGTACATCTTCGCCCCAGGCGAGGTCGACCGCATATACATCAACTTCTGCGATCCGTGGCCCCGCAGCCACGACGCCAAGCACCGCCTGACCGCTCCCGGCTTTCTGCGCAAATATGCCGACGCACTGTCAGGAAACGGCGAGATACATTTCAAGACCGACAACGCCCCCCTTTTTGCCTGGTCTGAGGAGCAGTTTAAAGCTGAGGGCTGGAATCTCCGGGAGGTCACCAACGACCTGCACAAAAACGGTCCCTGCGGCGTGATGACCGATTATGAATCAAGGTTTTACGCAGAGGGCATACCCATAAACCGGCTTGTAGCCATGCACACAGCGGCCACAAAAAGTACAGCCGCCGGAGAACCGCCGCGGATGTACAACGCGGGCATCCAGCGGCCCTACCGTACTTCCGAGCTTTTCAGCAAAGAGAATAACGAGGTGGAGTAAATGAGGTTTATATCATGGAACGTCAACGGTCTGCGGGCCGCAGCCGGCAAGGGCTTTGAGGAAGCCTTCTGGAACCTTGACGCAGACTTTTTCTGTCTGCAGGAAACCAAGCTTCAGGCCGGGCAGATAGAGCTGGACCTGCCGGGCTACGAAGCCTACTGGGACTACGCTGAAAAGAAAGGCTATTCCGGCACGGCCATATTTACAAAACACGCCCCGCTCTCCGCTTCACGGGGTCTGGGCATAGAGGAGCACGACCGTGAAGGGCGCTGCGTCACGCTGGAATATGAGGACTTTTATATGGTCTGCGTCTACACTCCCAACGCCCAGGACGAGCTGCGGCGGCTGGATTATCGCATGTCCTGGGAGGATGCTTTCCGGGAATATCTCTGTTCCCTTGACGCAAAAAAGCCCGTTATAGTCTGCGGCGATATGAACGTGGCCCACGAGGAAATAGATATAAAAAACGCCAAGGCCAACATCGGCCATCCCGGCTTCTCATACGAGGAGCGGGGAAAATTCACGGATCTTCTGGCATCAGGCTTTACCGACACTTTCCGCTATCTCTATCCTGACAAGCGCGACGCTTATTCCTGGTGGAGCTTCCGCGCCAACGCCAGAGCCAACAACGTGGGCTGGCGCATAGACTATTTTCTGGTGTCCGACCGCCTGCGCGGCAACATAAAGGACGCATACATATTTCCTGAAATAACCGGCTCCGACCACTGCCCGGTGGGTCTGGACATCATATGGTGAAGATAGGTTCCGCGGAGATAAGCGGTCCGCTGATACTGGCCCCTATGGCCGGCGTGACGGACTTTGCTTTCCGCGCCGCATGCCGCGAGCAGGGCGCGGCCATGACCACCACGGAGATGGTCAGCGCCAGGGCCCTTACCTTCGGCGATGAAAAGACAAAGGAACTTCTGTATCTCTCCCCTGGTGAGCATCCTGCCGCCGTGCAGATCTTCGGCCACGAACCCGAAGTCATGGCCGAGGCCGCCCGGCTGGCACTGGATATCTCCGGCGCTGATATTCTGGACATCAATATGGGCTGCCCCGTTGGAAAGGTCGTCAAATCCGGCGACGGCTCGGCTCTGATGCGGGATCCCGCGCTGGCCTCCAGGATAATCTCCAGCGTGGCGCAGGCGGTGGACGTGCCCGTTACAGTCAAGTTCCGCAAGGGCTTCGACGGCGGCAGCGTTAACGCCGTGGAATTTGCAAAAATGTGCCAGAGCTCCGGCGCGGCCGCCATCGCCGTCCACGGCAGAACCCGTGTGCAGATGTACGCGGGGCGGGCCGACTGGGACATTATAAGGGACGTTAAGCGCGCCGTGGATATTCCGGTCATCGCCAACGGAGACATATTTGAACCCGAGGACGCCGCCCATATTCTGCGCTACACCGGCTGCGATCTTGCCATGGCCGCCAGGGGCGCTTTCGGAAATCCATGGATCTTCTCCCGCGGCGCGGCAGCGATAGCCGGTGAGCCCGTACCGCCGCTGCCTCCGCTGAGCGAGCGCATAGAGACCGCGTACCGGCAGATAGAGCAGCTCTCTGTCCGCTCCGGCGAGCGTCTTGCCTGTCTGCAGGCCAGGCACCATGTGCCATGGTACCTGCGGGGCGTGGCCCATTCCGGATACTATAAACAGCAGCTTGTGCGTGTGGAAACACTGGCCGAGCTGAGGAAAATATGCGACGGGATAAAAAAGGAGCTCGTATGAACAAGCCCCAGGAAGACGAGATCATTCGCCGCGTCCGCTCCGGCGACACCGACGCCTTTGGCTCGCTGGTGGACGAGTATCAAAAGAATGTATACAATCTGGCCCTGCGCATGACGGGCAGCCCCGAGGACGCCCAGGACATGTCACAGGAGGCCTTTATCAAGGCGTACAATTCGCTGTCCTCCTTCCGGGGAGACAGCAAGTTTTCCGTCTGGGTCTACCGCATCGTTTCAAACGTCTGTCTGGATTTCCTCCGCTCCAGAGGCAAGAATCAGCCCATGTCCCTGAATGTGGAGCTGGACGACGGCGAAACAGAGCTGGACATTCCTGATCTTCGCAGTCTGCCTGAGGATGAACTGGAGCGCGCGCTCACCCGTCAGGCCGTGCGCGACGGACTGGAGGCTCTGCCGGCGGATCAGCGGCAGATACTTTTGCTGCGTGAAATAGAAGGCTTCAGCTATGAAGAAATCTGCCGCATTCTGGATCTTGAGGAGGGCACGGTAAAATCACGGATATTCAGGGCCAGGAAAAATCTTTGCGCGCGTCTGCTGTCCGGCGGGAACATTCCGGAAAAATATGCGTCTGAAGAGCAGAAGAAGGTGAAAGCGTGAACAGCTGTGAAGAATATCAGGAGCTAATAAGCCGCCTAGCGGACGGTGAACTGTCTGCAGACGAGGAAGCGAAGCTCCACACCCATATAGAGACTTGCCCCCAGTGCAGTAAGCTGTACGCCGCTTTCACGGCCATTTCATCCGCGGCAGCGGAGGATCTGGAAGCTCCCCCTGAGGACATGAAGGATAATATAATGTCCGCCGTAAAATCCGCAGGCGGCAAGGTCGTTCCCATCAGGCACTGGAAGACCTGGCTTGCTGCGGCAGCCTGCTTTGCACTGGTGCTGGCCGGCGCCGCCGGTACGGGACTGTTAGGTCCCAAGGGCGCGGCCTCAACTGCCTCGTCCGCCATGTATCAGCAGTCGGACGCCGCGACGGAAAGCACCTCTCCCGACAACTCCGTCGGCTCAAACAAGGCTTTTTCCGCAAATGACGCCTTTTCCGCAAACGACGCCATATACGGCAGCGGCACCGGGGACAATACGGCAGGCACGCCTGATACAGCAGGCAGCCCGGAAAATTCAGTTGCTTCCGCACCGTCCGTCCCCCCTGCCGTCAAAACCTCGGCGGGCAGCGCAAACACAAAGGCTGTGTGCGTTACCGGGCCCAATGGCGGCAGCTGCGTCACCGACGCCGACACCATATCCACACTGGACGCCGTATTGAAAAAGGCCGACCTCCAGCCGGTCAGCAACAGCGGCGGCTACGGTGAAAACCTCACATCTGCGGCAGCGCCCGACGCCTACACCGTGGAATACCCCGACGGCAGAACGCTGACGGTTACCATGGACGGCGACGCAGTTTACTGCACCGACTCCTCCACCGGAGAGACGTATCTCGCCTCCGGCAGCGCCGAGGATTTTCAGGCTGTTATTTCACAGTTCACAGCGGGTTAAACAAATTATATTAAACGCGCGGACGAATTGCTTCGTCCGCGCGTTTGTTCTTTAGGTCACTTTTTCAGTATCGCTATGACCTCGTCCTTCGTCAGCACTTTGCCGAAGGAAACCACCTTTCCGTCCACCACCAGCGCCGGCGTGCTCATCACGCCGTAGGCGGCTATCTGGGAAAAGTCCGTCACGTGCTCGATAACCGTATCCATTCCCAGCTCCTTCAGGGCTTCCTTGACCGACGCCTCCAGCGCGTTGCATCTGGCGCAGCCGGAGCCCAGCACCTTGATGCCCGGAGCGGTCTTGGCTTCCTCCGCCTTTTTCATGTCCTCCGGAGTGCAGCTGCCACCGCAGCAGCAGGCTTTTTCCTTCTCATCCTTTTTGCCGAAAAGTCCCATCTTTTGTTTCCTCCTAAATGAATAAGTATTGGAATATATTGAAGAGATAGCCGACAATGATTATACCCACGGTGCATATGCCCACAAACAAGGCCAGCAGTCTGGGCTTAACCGCCTTGCGCAGCATTATCATGGACGGCAGGGACAGGGTGGTCACTGCCATCATGAAGCTGAGAACCGTGCCCAGCTGCGCGCCCTTGCCCAAAAGCGCCTCCGCCACCGGGATGGTGCCGAAAATGTCGGCGTACATGGGCACGCCAACCAGAGTGGCCAGCACCACGCCGAAGGGGTTTCGGCTCCCCAGCACCGTCTCCACCCACGCCTCGGGTATCCAGTTGTGGATGACGGCGCCCACGCCCACGCCGATGACGATATACGGGAACACCTTCTTGAAGGTGGAGGTCATCTGGCCGCGGGCATACTGCAATCTCTCCCTTTGTGTAAGCTCCGGTGAGTCGATGTCCACAGCGCTGGCATTCAGGATAAAGTCCTCCACATAATTTTCCATGTGCAGTTTTTCTATTATGGTTCCGCCGATGACCGCCACGACAAGGCCCACCAGGACATAGGCCCCGGCTACCTTCGCGCCGAAAATACTCATCAGCAGCACCAGACTGCCCAGATCCACCATGGGTGACGAAATAAGGAACGAAAACGTAACGCCAAGGGGCAGTCCGGCGCTGGTGAAGCCGATAAACAGCGGGATGGACGAGCATGAACAGAACGGCGTCACCGTGCCAAGCAGCGCCGCGATGCAGTTTGCTCCCACGCCCCTGAAGCGGCCCATGATCTTTTTGCTGCGCTCCGGAGGAAAATAGCTTTGAATATAGCTTATAATAAATATCAGCAGGCACAGCAGCACCGTGATCTTAATAAGATCATAAAGGAAAAACTGCGCGCTGCCTCCCCACCTTGATGACGTGTCCAGCCCCAGCCCGGAAATCATGGAGCCGATAAGGGCGTTTAGCCACTTCATGCCCAGTATCTGATCCTGAAAAAAGTTTCCGCTCATTTGCAGCAGCATCCTCCGTCGTTTTCGCAGCAGGAAAGCGCGGCGATGTAATCTTTAAATTGCTGGAAGGTCTCGCAATTGAGGGAATAGTGGTTCCATTTGCCGTCCCTGCGCGCATTTACCAGACCGCATGCACACAGTATCTTCATATGATGGGACAGGGTGGGCTGAGTAATGTCGAATTTTTCCAGCAGCTTGCAGGCGCACTTTTCCCCGCCGGATAGCAGGCTCACTATCTCAAGCCGATTGTGGTCGCCCAGCGCCCTGCATATCAGGGCCGCATCAGAATCATTCATTTCAGCACCTCACATTGATGTTTGTCTATGTGAGACATCATACCGCTCATATAGACATCTGTCAATAGATCATTTGCGTGTTCGTGAATTTTTTGTCTGCCAGCCACTTTTAAAAGTCGCACAAAATCCCTGTTTTTTCTCACTTTTTGGTTATTCACAGTAACAATTTGCTTGAATCTTCGTTAAATTTATGTTATATTATGCTTCTGACATATAACACGGCCGTTGACCGTCAATTAAGGAGCGGATAAAGTGAAGCGCATAAAAGTATCGAACAACGTCATACGTCGTCTTCCCAGGTACCTGAGGAAGCTGGACGAGCTGAACGCCGAGGGAGTCAGCCGCATATCATCAGGTGAACTTGGCCGCCAGCTGGGACTCACCCCGTCGCAGATCCGTCAGGATTTCAGCTGCTTCGGAGAATTTGGCCAGCAGGGCTACGGCTACAACGTCATGGCTCTCCGCAACGAGATAGCCTCCATACTCGGAATGGACCGCAGCTTTAAAGCCATACTGGTGGGCGTAGGCAATATAGGCAACGCCCTAATGCAGAACTTCTCCTTCTCCGAATGGGGATTTTCGCTTGAAGCCGCTTTCGATATAAAGCCGGCAGTCGTAGGAACGCAGGTCAACGGCGTGTCGATCTTTGATGAGTCCGAGATGCCGGAATTTCTTAAAAACAACCACATTGACGTTGCAGTGCTGTGCGTACCCAAGCAGGTGGCCGTAAAGGTCACCGACAAGCTGGTGGAAAACGGCATCGGCGCCATCTGGAACTTTACCAATGTGGAGCTCACCGCCCCCAACAGCCCGATAATTGTGGAGAACATGCATTTTTCGGACAGTCTGCTTTCCCTGAGCTATTACGTTTCCGACAACATCAACGAAGAAACCGCAAGGCAGAACCGTCTTAACAGGATGTAAGCCTTTCGCGCCGTACTCTGGAGGAAGATGTGAGAAAACCGGTAATCATTACAATAATCGCTCTGGCGCTGGCTCTGGCAATTGGCATAACCGTATTTGCCGTCACGAAATCCGCCGCAGGCACATCCGACGATCCCGTCGTCACCCGCGGCTATGTAAACGGTGAATTTTCCCAGACGCTTATCAGCAGCGCGGCGGCGCCTATAGACTCCACCCTGACCGCCGCATACGATTCCGCGCTGTCGGCCGCCAAGTCCGGTTCCGTTCCCGCAGACACCACGGCCCGCCGTGCCATTGCCAAGGGCGGTTCCATCAGTCTTGGTGAAGGCGCATCCATCACCATGGTATCCGGCACGGCTACCCTGACCGTTTCCGCCGGCACAGTATCCGACGTGACGTCCGGTACCGCGGCGGCCTCCGGCGAATTGACATCAGGACACCGTTATATTGTCTGCACCGGCGGCAAGGCAGCTGTCGGCACCCAGACGAAATCCGTGTTCATCACCTCCGGAGCTGTCAGCGTCACCGGCGGCGCCATCGCCTCCGTAAGCTTCAAAGACGTCAAATCCACGGACTGGTATTACGACTACGTGATCTCCGCGGTGGAGCTGGGTCTGGTTAACGGCACCACGCCAACCACCTTCTCACCCTACGGGAAGCTGACCCTGGCCTCAGCAATAAAGCTTGCCGCCTGCATGCATCAGCAGTACACGGACGGCAAGGTCACGCTGACAAATGACAAGGACATCTGGTATATGAGCTACGTCAAATACGCAGTGTCCGAAAAGATCATTGACGGCAGCTATGCGGGAAAAACCGCCAAGGAATACAAATCCGACGTCACCCGCGAGGAATTCGCCCACATTTTCTACGGCGCTCTGCCGAAGAGCGAGTACACCGCCATCAACAGCGTCAACGACAACGCCATTCCGGACGTGACCGTCGCATCCCCTTACGGCAGCGAGATATATACCTTCTACCGCGCGGGTATCCTCACCGGCGACAGCAAGCACAACTTCAATCCAGGATCAAGCATCCAGCGCAGCGAGGTCGCCGCCATTTTGGCCCGCATGATGGACTCCACCCTGCGGCAGTCCCTGACGCTCAAATAAACATCAAATATCTAAAAGGCCGGCTTTTGCCGGTCTTTTCTTTAAGAGGTACGCATTATGTCTGACACCATAGCGGCCATAGCCACCGGCAGTCAGCTCACGGCCATAGGCATAGTGAGACTGTCCGGTGAACAAAGCATAGAATTTGCAGACAGGCTGTTCCGGCCCCTGTCCGGCCGCGCCATGTCATCATACCCTGACCGGACGCTGGTCTACGGTTCGCTGCTGGATACCGACGGCCGGGTCATGGATCTGTGCCTGTGCACAATAAGCCGCGGCCCCGCAAGCTACACCGGCGAGGACACTGCGGAGCTTCAGTGTCACGGCTCCCCCGCCGTCCTGCGGCAGGCTATGGAGGCGCTTTTCAAGCTGGGCGCCCGCCAGGCTGAGCCTGGAGAATTTACCAAACGTGCGTTTTTAAACGGTCGCATGGGACTTGTGCAGGCTGAAGCCGTGGCGGATCTTGTGGATGCGGAAACCGCCGAGTGCGCCAAAAACGCCGCCGGTCAGCTGGGCGGCGCCATACAGAAGCGCTCGGACGCCATATACTCCCAGCTTGCCGATATGTGCTCCCACTATCACGCGGTGCTGGACTACCCCGACGAGGATATCGAGGACTTTCGCCTTGAAAATTACCGTGCTGCGCTCACCGGCGCCATACGGGACATGACCGCGCTGCTGGCTACTTTTTCCCGCGGCCGCATCATGCTGGAGGGTGTGCCTGCGGTTATCACAGGAATACCCAACGCCGGCAAAAGCTCGCTCCTTAACGCGCTTTTGGGTTATGACAGGGCAATTGTCACAAACATTCCCGGTACCACCCGGGACACAATAGAGGAAAAGCTCAGCTTCGGCGGTGTGACGCTGCGTCTTACCGACACCGCAGGGGTACGCGCCGGAGGCGACGAAATAGAAAAGCTTGGCGTGGAGCGCAGCAGACGCGCCATGGAGAGCGCCGAGCTGGCGATAGCCGTGGCGGACGGCAGCAGAGAAATCAGCGCCGGGGACCTGGAAATAATCAGGGCCGCGGCCGCGGTTCCCCACTGCGTCGTCGTGCTCTCAAAGCTTGACCTGGGAGCCGTCCCTCAGCCGCTAATCCCAGCAGGGCTTCCTGTCGTGAGGGTAAGCTCGGTCACCGGCCAGGGTACAGACGAGCTGGAAATGGTCATAGCCGCCATGTTTCCGTCTCCCGACGTTCCGGCAGGGGAAATACTCACCAACGCCCGGCAGGCCGACGCCGTATCAAGGGCGCTGGATTCTCTGAAAGCCGCAAAGGGGGCCATGGACGCCGGCTTCACACCTGACGCCGTGCTCACCGAGGCGGAGGAGGCCATGGAGGCGCTGGGCCTTCTCACCGGAAGAAGCGCAAGCGCGGATATAACAGATCGAATATTCTCACGCTTCTGCGTCGGAAAGTAAGTGCAAAAAAAGACCGCCTTTCGGCGGTCTTTTTTTGTATTCAATACGCGTTCAGAAATAATTTACCATGACTATCTTGCCCATTTTGTTCAGGCAGTCCACCAGCTCCGACACCAGACGCATCTTGACCTCAAAATTGAACTTCATGTTCTGGTGGGCCGGGTTCACGGCTTTGCCGATGAACAGGTTAACATCGGTGGCCGTTTCGAACAGCATCCGCGCAATAAGAGATGCGCCGTCCTTTTTATAGCTCCACTCCTCATAAGAGGAGTTGTCATTGAGATAATCCTTGGCATATTCCAGCACCTTATTCACGGTGATGATGCCCTCAGTGACAAGATCTATGCCCTCGACCTCGGATATGGGCGGTATCTCCGGATCCGGAGCGGAATCACGGGTCACGACCACTTTCCCCAGATAGTCCGCCGCGATCTTGGAGGTGGTGCCGCCGCAGACGATGTGTTTGCCCTCCCTGGCGAAAAACAAGGCCATCATTTTCCGGTTGTCGTCATAGCTTGACGGAGGTCCGAAGCAGAGATTCACGCTCTCCCGGCGGCGGATGCGCACGGTGCACACCGTGGCGTCGTCTGTGGGCTTGCCGCCGTACAGGCGCTTTGTCTCCTCCAGCAGGATGGTGGTGAGCGTCTTGGCCGTGAAGCCGATATTGTAGAAGGTCTCCATGTAAGAGATAACGTGGTCCCGGTCCCACTCGTCGTTGTATACGCCGTCCTCGCTGGCGTACAGCACGCCGTCGGACATGAGAAAGAATATATCGTTCTCCCGCAGTTTTATTTCCGACTGGAGTATCGTCTTATCCCCGATCTGCATGGCATTCGTGGGTATTTCATAATTCTTGCCGTCACGCAGCAGAATGACGTTGGGGTTTTCATACTGGATTATCTGAGCCTGCTGATTGTCCTCAATGCGCATAATGGTAAATGTGGAAAAGGCGGTGTTTATATCTGAACGTACCGGCAGCGTGGCGGCGATGGTTTCCACCGCGTCCTCCAGCTTCAGGTCGGCAGCCAGCATGGTGGATATTATGGTAGAAGTGAGAATGGAAAGAATACTGGCCTTGACTCCGCTGCCCAGCCCGTCGGCAAGGACGATAATCTTGGAATTGTGGCCCTGGGGCTGGCCCTGCTGAACCACCTCCACATGATCGCCGCACAGTTCCTCCCCGTTGTGGTTTATGCTTTGATAGCCGGTGTCGGCGAAAAGCTCATTCGTTTTCATCTATGTCTATCGACTCCTTCAGCTTCGTAAGAGCGATCTTGGTCTCAGCCGTAGTCTCTCCCAGAAGGGAGGCGATCTCCTGCACGATGCGCATCTGTTTATCCACCACCTTGTCGGCTATCTCGGCCGTCTTGCGGCCCAGCTCTTCCTTCTTGCTGCGGGCCTCCTCCTCATCGGTCACGTCCCGGAGGATGCAGATGAGCATGTGGGAATTCTTGTCGCGGACTATGGTCTGCTCAAAGAATTTTTTGTAGTCGGAATAGTATTTGCGCTGATTCGTCAGCTTTTTGCCGGTCTCGAACACCTGGAAAAACGGCGTCGGATCCAGAATTCTCACGATATTTTCACCCAGGACGTCTGACTGGTTGCGTATGTTCAGAAGCTCCATAGCCTGCTTGTTCAGCTGCTGGATCTCAAAGTCGTCGTTTATGACGATAAGTCCGTTGGGAGAGTTGTCGAAAATGTTATTTGAGAATCGCTTGGACTGATCCATAATGTACGGCAGGCACATACTGGGATCTGCAATTCCCCTGAACACGGCCACGGCCTTGTCCCGGCAGGAATCGTAGCCGCAGGTGCCGCAGTTAAGCTCGTCGTCGGGAGAATTTTTGCCCATGGAACGCAGTATCTCGGTTATCTGCTCCTCGGTGGGCATGGGTTTTACAACATCCCGGCGGGAATATTGTTTATACAGCACGCCGTCCTCCGGCTTTGCAACGTTGAAATCGTCCGGACCTGCATAGTTCACAGCCATCTGATAGTGGCGAATGGGGTAGTTTGCATACTTTTCCATAACGGGACCGCCTATACAGCTGCCTTCGCAGGAGGACATCTCGATAAAGCACTTGTGGATATTTCCGGCAGCGATGTCGTCCAGCGCCGCCCGGCACTCTCTGGCGCCGTCCACCGTCATATAGGTATACCCGGTCTGCGGCAGATTCATGGTACGAAGTATGCCGCCGACCGTGGGGAAAAGTCTCGCCCTGGTGTCCGGGTCAGAGTCAGTGCGGTGAACTACTTCAATTCCCGCGGCATCCAGCATCTCCTTGAGCTCGTGGAATGTCAGCACAGCGTCCACCGGAGTGCCATAGGCCTCGTCCTTTTTGGCTATGCATGGTCCTATGAACACCACCTTGACGTTGGGACGGCGGCGCTTGATATCCATGGCGTGGGCCACCATCGGCGTCACCACCGGAGAAATATACCGACACAGATCCGGATAGTGTTTTTCAATAAGCGTATTCACAGCCGGGCAGCAGGAGGTGATGATAATATCCCTGTCCGCATCCTCCAGCTGTTTCTCATACTCTCGTTTCACCAGAGTGGCGCCGATGGCCGTTTCCTCCGCATCGGCAAAGCCCAACTGCTTCAGAGCATCTCTCATGGCGGAAATGCCGGTGCCTTCAAAGCCCGCCACAAAAGACGGGGCGAGACTGGCTACCACCGGCGCGTCGTCCTGGAGCATTACCTTTACAGTCTCCCGGGCGTCCTCCACTTCTTTTGCGTCATGCGGACATACCACGTAACAGCTGCCGCACAGAACGCATTCCTCATGGATTATATGCGCCTGATGTCCCGTGAAGCGTATGGCCTTCACCGGACAGAAGCGTATGCACTTGTGGCAGTCTCTGCAGTTGGATTTTACGAGCCTCAGAACCTCAGGCATTATCATTGCCTCCATTCGCAAATTTTCTTACGTCGTCCAGCGACAGGCCGTTTTTATCCGCGATCTCCGCCATGTCGTCGTATTCCGGTTTGCGCCTTATCACGCCGTAGCCCTCGGAGGTTTTCACCCTCACCGGTCCCCAGGGCGTGTTTGCGGTGCCGGAGCGCCGCTTAAGAACAAATCTGGAGCACAGCGTCTCCCTTATGCCGATGGTGGTGGTATGACGGAAAATGAGCCTCACCATCTTGTCTCTGTCCTCGTCCCGGCACAGCACGGAAAGCTCCACGCCGGGGCGGCATTTCTTCATGCCGACGGCTGACCAGTAAACGTCCAGCGCGCCGGCGTTTTTCAGCGTCTCCATGGCGTAGCCCACGGACTCAGGCGTCATATCATCCACATTGCAGCACAGCTCCGCCACATACTCTCCGCTCTCGCCCAAAAGGGCGCGTACGCAGTTCGCCTCCGCAAAATCCCTGCCGCCCATGCCGCAGCCGATCCTGTCCACCGTCATCTCCGGCATGTGCCGGAATTCCCCGGCAAAGCGCTTCAGCACCGCGGCGCCGGTGGGCGTGCACATCTCGCCTTCAATATCCCCTGCATATACCGGCACACCCTTAAGGAGCACGGCAGTCGCCGGGGCCGGTACGGGAAGTATGCCGTGGGCGCACTTCACCCGGCCGTAGCCGGTGCGCACAGGAGAGCACACTATTCTCTCCGGCGCAAGCCGGTCTATCAGAAAGCTCACCGCCGCCACGTCCGCCACGGCGTCCATGGTGCCCAGCTCGTGGAAATGTATGTCCGCAGGCGTTTTACCGTGGACTTCGGCCTCCGCCCCGGCAATAAGGGCGTATATTTCCCTAGCGTCGTTTTTTGCCGCCTCAGGCATGTTCAACCCGTCTATTACGGCCTCAATGTCGGCAGGCCGGCCGTGATGATGATGTCTCTCCTCGTCCCGGCCCTCTTCGTCGCCCAGGAAGGTCACATGCAGTCTTGTACCGACGACGCCGCATTTTTCAGTCTTTTCTGCTGAATATTCCACGCCCGGTATGCCCAGCGCATTCAGTTCCGCCAGCGTTTTTTTCGGGTCCTCCGTTAGCTCCAGCAGGGCGGCGGACAGCATGTCCCCGGCGGCTCCCATGCCGCAGTCCAAAAACAGTGTTCTCATGGCTTGCCTCCCAGATGGTTTATCATGCTTGCCAGATAGCCGGCACCGAAGCCGTTGTCGATGTTCACCACCGACAGACCGCTGGCGCAGGAGTTCAGCATGGACAAAAGCGCGGCTATACCTCCCAGGGACGCGCCGTAGCCCACGCTGGTCGGCACCGCGATCACCGGCGAATCCGCAAGGCCGCCGATGACGGAGGGCAGCGCGCCCTCCATGCCCGCCACGGCTACGATGCACCTGGCGGTCATAATATCCTCGGCGTGGGACAAAAGCCTGTGCACGCCGGAAACTCCAACATCATACAGCCGTTTAACGCTGTTGCCCAGCGCCTCGGCGGTCACGGCGGCCTCCTCGGCCACAGGGATGTCGCTGGTGCCGCCGGTGGCCACCACGATTGTCCCGTCGCCGTCGGGTTCCGGTATTTGACCTATGATGCCCAGACGTCCGGATTCGTTATATTCCATGTCGTGAGTCTTTTTGATAAACTCAGCGACATCGGCCCCTATGCGGGTAACCAGGATGGTCTTCTGTCCGCGGTTTTTCATGGCTGAGGCAATGCCCACTATCTGCTCCGGGGTCTTGGACTGGCCATATATCACCTCGCACACGCCCTGGCGCAGCTCTCTGTGGTGATCCACCTTGGCATAGCCCAGATCTTCGAAGGGTTCCATCTTCAGCTTCAGCAGAGCATCCTCAGGGGACATGTCCCCATCCTTTACCTGCTGAAGAATGTTATAAATATCGTGCTGGCTCATATTTCCGCTCCTTTCATCTGCCGTTCAGATCTATCGCCACGGCTGAAAAGTCGTTTTTCAGCCTGCTTTTTATGCCGTCCCATTCCGCCACGGCCCGCATAAGCTGTCCCTTTGGGAACTGCAGCTTTGCCCCGCCCGGAGTGAGTCTCACCCTGAAGTCGGTATAGCCCATTTCAAAAAGCGCGTTCTCCGACCTCTCCACCTTTTCAAGGTCCCCGGCTGTAATGGTCCGCCCCGCCGGTATCCGCGTGGCAAGGCAGGCATAGGCAGGCTTCTGCGCCGTGAAAAGGCCCGCCTCCTCTGACAGTCTGCGTATTTCCGTCTTTTCAAGCCCGCACTCCCGCAGGGGCGATCTGACGGAAAGCTCCGTCAGTGCGCGCATGCCCGGTCTGTCGGATACGTCGTCGGAGGCGTTGGTGCCGTCCAGCAGCACTGTGTACCCATCCTCCTCCGCCCGCGCCGTCAGAGCGGCAAACAGAGATTTTTTGCAGTAATAGCAGCGGTCTGCGGGATTCTCTTTTACCCCCGGCGCCGAAAGGATGTCAAACTCCAGCACAGTAAGCTCCGTCCCGGCGAAGGCGGCAGCCCTTTTCGCGTCTTCCAGCTCGAACTGCGGCTGAAACGCTGTTTTGACGTAGTAAGGACGCACGTCCGCTCCCAGCGCTCTCGCCGCGTACAGCAGATACGTGGAATCCACGCCGCCGGACAGGGCCAGCGCCGCCCTGGGCGTTATTCTAAAAAAGTCTTTGAGTTCCAAGTAAGTCTCTCCAGTTTTATGTTTGCTGCATATTTATATAAAATACCATATCCGCGCCGAAAAGTAAATCGGACAAGACATGGCTGACGCGGCATATTCTGCTTTTTGGCGCGGTTACTGTTGTTTTTTCTCCCGGCTTTGTGTATAATTCAAATATCAAAGAGATGCTTTGGGGGGAAGAAGCATATGAGCAGCAGAATAATTGCGGCATTTTCATCAGACAAGAATACCGACAACATCGCGCAGGTGCTTGAAAAGCACGGTGTAACGGTCAACTGCCGCTGTACCACCGGTCAGGAGGTCGTGGCGGCCATCGGGGAGACCGGCAGCGGCGTTGTGATCTGCGGCCCGGAATTTCAGGATATGACGGCGGAGGATCTGCCCCTTTGGGTGGACGAGCCTTCGGCGTTTCTGGTCATCGGCACCGATATAGAAATAAAAGACAGCGGCGCCGCCAATATATTCACCATGCCCCTGCCCGTGAAAGGCGGCGAGCTTGCCGGCGCGGTAAACATGCTGGTTCAGCTGGTGGACCGCAAGGCAAGACTCATGTCCCCCCGCACGATGCTGAAGGACGACGAGCTTACCATAATAAAAGCTCAGAACAGACTAATGAAAAAAACGCACATAACCGAAGATCAGGCCATGGAATACATACGCCGCAAGAGCATGGAGACTTCCTCAAAAATGGCCGATGTAGCTGCTGTTATTCTCAAGGCGCTGGGCTGAAAAAGAAAGAAGAGCAAGACATGAGATTTATCATCGACAGGGCGGTGTTCGACAAGCTGCCAGACTACTGTGTCGGCGTGGTGACCGCGAAAGGCATCTGCAATTCCGGGGAACATCAGGAAATAGAAAAAATGCTGGACGAATCCATAAAGCTGGCTGAGTCCCGCTTTTTGGACCACAAGGTCAAGGAGGAGCCGGATGTCATCCCCTACAGGGCGGCTTTTCAGGCTCTGGGTATGAATCCCAACAAATACATGTGCTCCATTGAGGCGCTGTTCACCCGGATAGCCAAGGCCAAGGGCATGCCCCATATAAATCCCTTGGTAGATCTGAACAACGCCATATCCCTTAAATACACTCTGCCCATGGGCACCCACGATCTCGCCGCCGCTCCCGGCGACATGGAGATACGCTTCTCCCGCCAGGACGATACGTTTCTTCCCTTCGGCGGAGATGCCGAGGAGTCCCCGGACGAGGGCGAGCTGGTATATGCCGTGGGCAGCCAGGTACGCACACGCCGCTGGACCTGGCGCCAGTCCGAGCACGGCAAGATAACAGCCGACAGCGGCTATGTTTTCTTCCCCATCGACGGCTTCATCGGCTTCAACGATGAGCGTGTGCGCGCTGCCGCATCCGAGCTTGACGCCGCCCTGAAGGCTTCTTTCGGCTGCGTCACCGTAACCGGCTTTGTGGACAGGGATCACCCTGAAATGGACATAACTCTGTAAGATAATATTCAACGTCCCCGGCCGGTTCAAACCGGCCGGGGACGTTTTTTAATCTCTGGGTATTATGTCGGTTATTACTGCGGGCGTAGGGTCTTTTTTCTGGTTCTTCTTCAGTATGCCCGATGATATCAGCGCCCCCACACCAAGAAACACAAACGAGAAAAGGATATTGGCTTCCTGCGCGAATCCCGCCAGTGCGCCCATGCCATAGCCCATGAAAAACATCAGCAGCGGCAGAATATATATGGCCACAGTGGCCTTGAACACCTTGTCTGAGTCTGTTTCAATATGCACGTGCTCTCCCCTGTGGGCGCCTATGGGGTTTTGCGCACGGGTCTTGATAATATTTTCATACATGCAGGCTTCACACTTGGAACAGTCGCCGCCGCACAGGGCAGCCCGCTCTACTGCCACATCTGCCGTGCCGTTGGGATAAACCTCGGTCACTATCGCTTCCTGTAACATGGATATGCCTCCTTATTCGCGGTTGAATTCCTCAAGCTCCAACCCCTCATTTTTCTGCATTGCCCAGCGCACGCACCAGTCCGCCGTAAAGAGCAGCAGGTTGTTGCCCTTGAAATCCTGCACCCATTTGGTGTCGCTGGTTAAGTTAAGGCTTCTGGGGTCCAGGTTTTGATCCTTCAGCCAGCGTATCTCTGAAAACGGCAGATCCCGGCGGCGTATTTCCACACCGTATTCGGTTTTCAGCCTGTATTCCAGTACCTCCAGCTGCAGAACGCCCACCACGCCCACCACGATCTCCTCCATCACCATGCCCGGCTCGTGGAAGATCTGTATGGCGCCCTCCTGGGCTATCTGCTCGATGCCCTTTTCAAACTGCTTGCGCTTCATGGTATCTATGCGTTCCACCGCTGCGAAATGCTCCGGCGCGAAGGTGGGTATGCCCTCGAACCTGACATCCATGCCCTTTTCGCATATTGTGTCTCCGATGGAGAAAATCCCCGGGTCGAACACTCCGATGATATCTCCGGCGTAGGCCTCGTCGATTATCGAGCGGTCGTCCGCCATCAGCTGCTGGGGCTGGGCCAGACGCAGAGTCTTGCCCGCCTGCACGTGGTAATATTCCCTGTCCCGCTGGAACCTGCCGGAGCAGATGCGCATAAAGGCGATGCGGTCCCGGTGGGCCTTGTTCATGTTGGCCTGTATTTTGAAAACAAAGGCTGAAAAGCCTGGGTCGAAGGGATCCACGATGTCGTCGCCTGAGATGCGCGGCAGCGGCGGCATGGTCATTTTGAGAAAGCTTTCCAGAAACGGCTCCACGCCGAAGTTGTTGAGAGCGGAGCCGAAAAACACCGGCGAGAGCTTCCCGGCCCGCACCTCGTCCAGGTCCAGCTCATAGCCCGCGCCGTCCAGCAGCTCAATGTCGTCCGTCAGCGGCCGTCTCAGCTTTTCGCCGATTAGGGAATCCAGCTTATCCGTGTCCTCCAGCGGGCATTCTATGGGCTCGATTCGGTTCTGACCTCTGTGGAACTCCGTGAAGGCCAGTATCTGGCGCTTCTGCCGGTCGTACACGCCCTTGAAATCCCTGCCGCAGCCGATAGGCCAGTTCATGGGATAAGTCCCGATTCCGAACTCAGTCTCCAGCTCCTGCATCAGCTCGTACGGACTGCGGGCTTCCCGGTCCAGCTTGTTTATGAAAGTAAAAATCGGTATGTGCCGCATGGCGCAGACCTTGAACAGCTTGCGGGTCTGTGGCTCGATGCCCTTTGCGGCGTCTATGACCATGACGGCGGAGTCCGCCGCCATCAGAGTGCGGTAAGTGTCCTCCGAAAAGTCCTGATGTCCCGGAGTGTCCAGAATATTGATGCAGTATCCCTCGTATTCAAACTGCATGACTGAGGAGGTTATGGATATTCCTCGCTGTTTTTCCAGCTCCATCCAGTCCGATACGGCGTGGCGGGCCGTGGCCTTGCCCTTGACTGAGCCCGCCAGCTGTATGGCTCCGCCGTACAGCAGCAGCTTTTCAGTCAGCGTGGTTTTGCCGGCGTCCGGGTGGGATATAATGGCGAAGGTACGGCGGCGCTGTATCTCCTGTTTCATTTCGGTCATATGGTTTTCCCCTTGAGCACATTATTTTTCACAAATGATTATATTATCATACTATTTTCAGTAAAGCAATCCGCCGTTTTTGCCGATGTCCCGCGGCAAAAGCAAAAAAATTTTGTCCGTGTTGTAATTGCAACAGACTTATCCCGCGCGGCATAGTATGCTCCAGTCATAAGATAACAAAACACAAATAACAGGAGGAACATAAAATGATACGCAAGATAGTTCACATCGACGAGGAAAAATGCACCGGCTGCGGAGCATGCGCCAACGCCTGCCACGAGAGCGCCATCGCCATGATAAACGGCAAAGCCAGACTCATCAAGGACGACTACTGCGACGGACTGGGCGACTGTCTGCCCGCCTGCCCCGCCGGCGCCATCAACATCGTGGAGCGCGAGGCCGACGCATATGACGAAGCCGCCGTCAAGGCCCGCAAGGCGAAGTCAGCGGCGTCGGAAAAGCTGCCCTGCGGCTGCCCCGGCAGCCAGGCCAAGTCCATCAGCCGCAGCGAGGAAGCCGACGAGTGCTCCTGCCGCACGGAGAGCGATGCCCCCAGCCGCCTTTCCCAGTGGCCGGTACAGATAAAACTGGTGCCGGTGAACGCCCCATACTTTGACGGCGCCAAGCTTCTTGTCGCCGCCGACTGCACCGCCTACGCCTACGCCGCCTTCCACGAGAAATTCATACGCGGGCATATCACTCTGGTGGGCTGCCCCAAGCTGGACTCTGTGGATTATTCCGAAAAGCTCACCGAGATACTGAAAAACAACGACATCAAAAGCGTCACCGTGGTGCGCATGGAGGTCCCCTGCTGCGGCGGACTGGAGCACGCCGTGAAGACCGCCCTTCAGCAGAGCGGCAAGTTTATTCCCTGGCAGGTGGTCACCGTTTCCACCGACGGAAAGATACTGGATTGAATTAAAGCCGAAACCGCGTCCGCTTTGTATAAAGCGGGCGCGGTTTTGTCGTTTAATCCAGCGCGAATTCTCTTGTGATGCTCTTTTCCACCATGTCCATGTTCTCCTGCGTATATTCCAGTTCCCCGCTTTCGAACATCATTATTGCCCCGAAGATCATAGCCCGCACCATATATGTCTTGCGCACGGACTGCTCGTGGGTATAACCCGCCTTCATGCACCATTTGCTGACAAGCTCCCGTGAGAAGCTGTTCATCTGGGCCCTGTTCAGCCGCTGCGCGTCGGAGGCTCTTTCGTCCCGCATAAAGTTCACGGCGCGGAAGTGAGGATTATCAGTAATAAAGCGAATGTACGCCATGCTCACCGCGATCAGCTGCTTCTGCAGATCTCCCTCGTATTTTTCTGCGGCGCGGCTCTGCTCCTCCTCCCATCTTTTGTCCACATAGTCGAGGACGGCGGAGAAAAGCTCCTCCTTGGAGGCGAAATGCTTGTACGGCGCGGCGCAGGACACTCCGCACACCGCAGCCACTCTGCGCATGGTAAAACCGTCCATTCCGTCCTTTTCAATGACGTTGATGGCAGCAATTATCAGCTTTTCTCGGGTATTCATAAGCAGCACCTCACAATGGTGTAATAGTATAACACACATGTTCGGATTTATCCAGCCGCAAAAAATCTCCCGCCTGAAGGCGGGAGATTTATAAAGCATTATTATCGTTCGGCGCTGAACTGCAGGCCCCTCAGTCTGTTGTAGATCATCTCCTGGCCCGCCTCGTTTGGATGTATCCCGTCGGCGCACAGGAACTGTCCGTAATCCCCGCCGGCAAGGAAATCCGCGCGGATGTCCACCATGGCGGCCCCAAGCGAATCCGCCAGCGCGCAGAGATTGTCGTTGTACATTCTGTGCCACTTATGGATATATTCCACATCTCCGTGGAGCCAGCCTATGATGTTGGCCTTCCCCTCGTCCGTCATATCCCTGGAAAACCAGTTAAAGTACCGCACCGCATGAATAGGCGGAAGCGTCAGTATCACCGGCAGCGTTCCCAGCTTCTCCACCTCGCACATAAGCTTGGTATAATCCTGCAGATAGCAGTCCACGGGCGTCTTCGGCTCGTGTACGGCGGCGGGATCCGCCGCTATCTCGTCCCAGTGATAATCGCAGTCGTTGCCGCCGAATTCCAGCAGCACGGCGTCCGACCCGGATATCCTGGTCTCGTGTCTTTTTACCAGCTGGAGCCCCTTGGTAACGGTGCAGCCGAAAACAGCCAGGTTCTCCACCTCAACGCCGGGGTCCTCGGCCAGTCTCGCGGCAAAGCCCCGTTTTCCGGTGAAATATCTGCCGGACTCCTCATCCAGCAGCACGCCCTTTGCCACCGAATCGCCCAGAACGCAAATTTTCATGGCGGCCTCCATCTAAATAATTTCAAATCTGGTTTTAAATATTATATTTCATAGTATTTGTTGTGTCAATACTTAATTAAATTATTTGCTTTTTGTTATACGGATGATATAATTATTAAAATCAACAGCTGTTTTAGCGCCGGGACGCCCCGGAGAAAGGAAACGCAGAAACGATGAGTACGGTTGAAACGCTGGAATCCTCCATCCACATGGTGGAGCCGGAAAAGTACGAGGCTCTGCCGGATATAGAGCTATACATGGATCAGCTGGTGGAATACCTCTCCCGCACGCCCATGTCTCTGCGCCGCGGAGACAAGCTGACGGGCGCCATGGTGAACAATTACATCAAATCAGGTCTGCTGCCCAGGGCGAAGGGAAAGCGCTACTCCCGGCAGCACATTGCGGACCTTGCCATGATAGTACGCCTGAAGCAGGTGCTGTCCGTGTCGGACACCGGCACGCTGCTGGAGCTGGCCAGGAAGGATGACGCCCGCGGATATTACGACCACTTCTGCGACGCCATCGGCAGTGCGCTGGAGGGCCTCGGCCGTGAGCTCAGCGACTACGCCGGCAGCCCCCAGGCTCTGGCAATGAAGCTGGCTTTGGAAAGCTATGTGGACAAGGTCGCATGCGAGTATCTTATAAGCGCTCTGAACGGCAGCAAAAAATAATGCCGGAATTTGTCCTGACTACTGGAATTAACGCGCGGTTTGGATTATTATATTGGCGACGGTTTTATAATTTGAAAGGTGTGAGTATTTCTGGACGTTTCTGATGTAATATCGCTGCTTGGCGGCGTGGCCCTCTTCCTGTTCGGAATGTACCTTATGGGGGACAGCCTGAAAAGAGTCGCCGGCGAAAAGCTTGAACTTGTCCTGTACCGTCTAACCAGCACCCCGCTGAAGGGTGTCCTGCTGGGCACGGGCGTCACCGCCGTTATTCAATCCTCTTCCGCCACCTCAGTTATGGTGGTGGGCTTTGTCAACTCAGGGATGATGAAGGTCCGTCAGGCTATAGGCATCGTCCTTGGCGCCATTCTGGGCACCAGCGTCACGGGCTGGATCCTCTGCCTGTCGGACATAGGCGGCAGCGGGGCCTCCGGCTGGGTGGAGATATTCTCCACCGCCACCCTCACAGGCGTTATAGCCGTGATCGGCATAATACTCCAGATGTTTTCCAAAAACCAGACCCGCCAGCATGTGGGAGGCATACTGCTGGGCTTTGCGGTTCTTATGTACGGCATGCAGGCAATGTCCTCCGCCGTCGCTCCCCTTAAGGACAGTGAGGCGTTCATCAAGCTGCTGACCACATTCTCAAACCCCCTGCTTGGCATACTGGCAGGCATTCTTTTCACCAGCATTATCCAGTCTTCCTCCGCCGCCGTCGGCATTCTGCAGGCGCTGGCCATCACCGGTACGGTTAATTTTGCCGTTGCGTATCCTCTGATCCTGGGCATAGCGATCGGTGCGGCTGTCCCCGTGCTGCTCTCCGCCGTAGGCGCCACCACAGACGGCAAGCGCACCGCGTACATATACCTCTTTATCGACGTTTTAGGCGTTCTCATATGGGGTACGATATTCTATATTGTCAATGCCTTCGTCAATTTCAGCTTCATGACCATGACCATGACGACCGTGAGCATTGCGTTTCTGAACACGCTGTTCAGGTTTGCCACGGTACTCGTGCTGACGCCGTTTATCGGAAAACTGGAAATGCTGGTCGACGTTATCATCAAGGCCAAACCGGAAAACAAGCCCGGAGCCGAAGATTTTGACCGTTTGGAAGAGCGCTTCATCGACCACCCGGCCCTTGCCATCGAGCAGAGCAGGCTTACCATAAACTCCATGGCCCGCAGGGCTCAGACGAACCTCAACGGAGCTATCGGCCTGATAGCAAATTATTCCGACGACGGCTTCGCCCAGGTGCGAGAATCAGAAAACGCCGTTGACGGCTACGAGGACAAGCTGGGCACCTATCTTGTTAAAATAACCGGCCAGGAGCTCACCGACAAGCAGAGCGACGACGTATCCAAATATCTGCACACCCTCAGCGATTTTGAGCGAATCAGCGACCATGCCCTGAACATTGCCGAAGCCGCCCAGGAGATACACGCGAAGAACGTCACCTTCTCCTCCGCAGCGCAAAAGGAACTGGCTGTTATGCAGGGCGCGGTCAACGAGGTCGTCACCACCGCTGTGGACGCATTTATAAATAACGACATTGAGCTTGCCTATCACGTGGAGCCGCTGGAGGAGCTCATAGACAACCTCTGCGACGAGATGAAGCTGCACCACATAGAAAGGGTGCAAAAGGGCATATGCTCCCTCAGTCAGGGCTTTGTGTTCAACGACCTGCTGACTAACTATGAACGTGTGTCCGACCACTGCTCCAACGTGGCCGTGGCCATGATAGAGCTGGAATCCGACGCCTTTGAAACCCACAGTTATCTGGACGGCGTGAAGGAGATGCGTTCCCACTCATTTGATAAATATTACAGCGAATACTGCAAGAAGTACAGTCTTGGCAACTGAAGGAGAGAATTTATGGAAAAGTCGAAAGTATATTACACCGATTTTCACACCGTCGCATTCGGTGACGGCCGCCCCGTGAAGCTGGAGAAACTCATTAAAAAGGCCGGCATCGGCGACATGGATCTGGACGGAAAGTTTGTGGCCATCAAGATGCACTTCGGCGAATACGGCAACGTCAGCTTTCTGCGCCCCAACTATGCCCGCGCCGTGGTGGATGTGGTAAAGGAGCTGGGCGGCAAACCCTTCCTCACCGACTGCAACACCATGTACCCTGGCAGCCGCAAAAACGCGCTGGAGCATCTGGACTGCGCCTGGCTGAACGGCTTCACGCCCTATACCGTGGGCTGCCCCGTGATTATTGCAGACGGTCTGAAGGGCACCGACGACATCGCCGTTCCGGTAAACGGCGGCGAATATCTTACGGAAGCCCGCATCGGCCACGCCATAATGGACGCCGACGTGTTTATAAGCCTCACCCATTTCAAGGGTCACGAGATGACCGGTTTCGGCGGCACCATGAAGAACATCGGCATGGGCTGCGGCTCAAGAGCCGGCAAGTGCGCCCAGCACTCCGGCGGGCAGGCTGAGGTGGATCAGACTCTCTGCCGCGGCTGCCGCCGCTGCCAGCGGGAATGCGCCAACGGCGGACTGGTGTTCGACGAAGTCAAGGAGAAGATGACCGTGGACAAGAACCACTGCGTCGGCTGCGGCAGATGCCTAGGTGCCTGCAACTTTGACGCCATAGATTTCAGAAGCGGCAGCGCCATAAAGGATCTCAACTGCAAAATGGCGGAATACGCCAAGGCCGTGGTGGACGGCAGGCCCCATTTCCACATCTCCCTCATCACCGAGGTGTCGCCCAACTGCGACTGCCACGGCGAAAACGACGTGGCCATACTTCCTGACATCGGCATGTATGCCTCCTTTGATCCCCTGGCTCTTGACCAGGCCTGCGTGGACGCCTGCATGGCGGCGCAGCCCGTGGCGGACAGTCAGCTGGGCCGCAACATGGCAAAGCCCGACTTTGTGGATCATCACGACCACTTTACAAATTCCACCCCCGAGTCAGAATGGCGCAGCTGCCTGGAGCATGCCGAAAAGATCGGCCTGGGCTCCAGAGAATACGAACTCATCCGCGCCCTGTAAAAAAAGCATAAAAATTCGGCGGTCACTTCTGATGACCGCCGGATTTTTTTACATGTTCATGATGTCTCCGCCAAGCAGCGCGGCTTCTTCAGGGTCATGGGTCACGGCTATCACCGTTTTGCCCCTTGTATTGCCCAGGATGTAGCCCGCCACAGTCTTTTTTATCTCCGTGTCGAGGCCGGTGAAGGCTTCGTCCAGAAAAAGAATGTCCGCCCCCGCAAGTATTGCCCGGACCACGGCCACTCTGCGCCTCTGCCCGCCGGACAGCTCCCTCACGGGCTTTTTCATCTCATCGCCAAGCCCCAGGGCAGTGAGGTCTTCAATGGCCTTATCCCGCGTCACAGCTCTGCCGGCGGTCATCATCACGCACTCCGCCGCGCGGAAGTCCATGGGCAGGCGATCCTCCTGGAAAACGGCCGCCATCTTTTCCGGTACTCCGGATATTTGTCCGGAATCCGGCTTTTCCAGTCCCATAAGCAGCCTCAGCACCGTGGTCTTGCCCCGGCCGCTGGGCCCCATGATGATCGTGACGCCGACTGGAAACGCGGCGGAGAAGTTTTCCAGCACCGGCCGGCCGCCGAAACTCTTGGACACGTTTTTAATCTCCGTCATCACGCGCCCTCCAGTCTGCGGTACATGCCCTTTATCATGGCCATGAACAGCTTTTCAAAGGCCACCGAGCATATGACTATTATCACCGTCCAGCACAGCAGATCATCAGTATCCACCCACACCTTGGCATAATAGAGCTGCTTGCCGATGGAGCCGTCCGGCGTGCCGATGATCTCCGCCGCCACGCCGGCCTTCCAGGACATGCCCAGCGCCGTGGAGCATGCGGACATTATGAAGGGCTTCAGCTCCGGCAGGTACACGTATTTCAGTCTTCTGAGCCCCGGCATGCGGAACACCGCGGTCATCTCCAGCAGATTTTTGTCCATGGCGCGTATGCCCGAGAGCATGTTGCCATACACCACCGGCATGACGATGAGAAACGAGATGAAAACCGACACATTTTTGGCCGAAAGCCATATGAGGCAGATGACGATGAACGACGCCACCGGCACTGATTTAATGGTTATCATAAACGGCCACAGCAGCGTCTCCGCCGTATGATATCTGGCGGAGAGCGCGGCCAGCAGCACGCCCACGGCAAGCCCCAGCAGGAAGCCCGAGACAATGTGATAAAAAGTGAACCAGATGGAGCCCCAGAAATTCTCCATCTGCCATATGGTGCAAAGGCGCAGCAAAACGTCTATGGGGCCCACCAGAAGAATTCTGGTGTTTACCGCCACAGCCGCAGCCTGCCATATGGCGAGGGCGAATATTATCGCCCCCGCTTTTTCCAGCGCTTCCTTACGCTTCGGCCCCATAGTAGAACGCGTCGTCAGGCAGCGTCCCGCCAATAGACTGGGGATTTTCGTCGTTGAGGATACTTAAAAATCCGCTCAGCGCCGTCTTCATGTCCGCGCCGGCGATGAAAGTGATGTTGCAGTTGGGCAGGGCTTTCTCCGCAATGGGCGCCGCAGGGACTATCTTATAGCTTGCTATAAGCGCTGCCGCATCGGCGGCGTTGGTCTGGGTATACTCCACGGAGGCCTTGTATTCCTCAAGGAACTTGGCGGTCTGCTGAGGGTACTTTGCGGCAAAGTCCTTGCGGACGATGACTACGCCGGTGACCAGCTGGGAGCCGTTATCCAGCTTCTGCCACTCGTCGTTGAGGTTTATCGCCACCCGCAGATCCTTCACCTTGGTCTGGGCCACGGTGACGAAGGGCTGTGGCAGCATGGCGATGGCGGAGGCGTCCTTGGCGATATATGACAGCGCTTCGGTGGTATCTGCGCACCACTGTATGGTCACGTCCTTGTCGGGATCGAGCTTGTTCTGCTTCAGCAAATAGCGCAGGGCGTATTCGGGAACGGCGCCCTGGCCGGTGGCGTATACGGTCTTGCCCTTGAGGTCGGCAAGGCTCTGCACGCCGTCGCCGCGCTGCACGATGTAAAGCACGCCCAGCGTGTTGATGGCCATTACCTGCACCGCGCCCTTGGTGTTGTTGTATACCGTGGCCGCCACGTTTGAAGGCACCGCGGCGATGTCCAGTTCGCCCTTGGCGATAGCCGACACGAAGGTGGTGGCTCCGGAATCCAGGGTGAATTTATAGGTGTTTGCCGTCTTTCCGGCGTCAGAATCGCTCATCAGTTTCACCATACCCATGGCGGTGGGGCCGGTCATGGCGCCAACGCGGATGGTGGTGGGTTCCTCAGTGGCTGTCGGCGTGGCGGTGGCGGCCGGCTGGGTAGCGGCGCCGCAGGCACACAGCGCGAAGACCATGACGAGAGCAAGAACTATTGCCGTAATCTTTTTCATCTTTCGCACCTCGCAATCATTTTTTCCGGGCTTTGCCGCCCGGTGTATAAACAGCTATAATATTGTACCACAAAATATACACTGTGCATATTTTTTCTGTCTGCCGAAAAAAATTTCCGGGATTGATTGCCTGCGCTCCCGGTGGTAAAATGCTCTCCGGAAAGGAATGGTCATAAACATGTTCAAAGGCTTTTCACAGCAAACCGGCGACTTTATGCTGGGACTTATGTTCAACAACGAGCGACCCTGGTTCGAGTCCCACAGGACCGAATACGAGGAATACCTGTTAAAGCCCTTCAAGGCCCTGGCGTCCGACACGGCGGAGCTGATGCTCTCCAGGCATCCGGATATGGGGCTTGATCTGCACGTGGCCCGTATATACCGGGACGCCCGGCGTCTGCACGGCCGCGGACCATACAAGGAGCATCTGTGGTTCTCCCTGAAAAACTGGGACGGACTTCTCCGCGGGCCCATGTTCTGGTTTGAGGTCGGCGCTGTGGATTACAGCTTCGGCATGGGCTTTTACACTGCCTCCACCGCCCAGATGGACTCCTACCGCAAGAGCATAGAGGCAAATCCGGCCCGTTTTCTGCGGATAATCCGCGGCATCGCTGCGCACCCTGAATTTGAGTCCGACGTTGAGCTCTACGCCCGGCAAAAGAAAGACATGGGCGAGGAGCTGAACCCCTGGTACAACTGCCGCCGGGTGGGCGCCGCATGCACGAGAGAGTTCGGCGGAGAGCTTTTCTCCGAAAAACTGCCCGTCATACTTGCTGACGCCTTTGACGCGCTGATGCCGCTTTACGAATATCTGATGACGTATTGTCCGCCGGAGCCGTACCGAAAAATTGCGACAAAATGAACAAAGTGTAAAAAAATCGTCTGTCGGCGGCGGCAGCGTCAAATGGTGTTGACTTTAAAGAAATACAAGCTTAAGATATTTATACTCTTCAATTTTCTGAATTGGTTTCACATCCTGGAGGTACAGAAAAATGGCTTATGAGATAGTGACTGACTCTTCCAGCAATCTTCCCAGAGAGATAATCGAAAAATACAATCTTCCCATCCTGCCCTTCAAATACACCATGAACGGCGTGGATTACGAGGTAAATTCCCTGGCCTCAGACATAGAGCGCAAGGCCTTTTTCTACGCCATGCGCATAAATGTGGAGGTGACGACCTCTCTTGTAAACATGGCGGAATTTCTCGACTGCTTTGAAAAAATAATCAAAGAAGGCAAGGACGTCCTGTACATCGGCATGGCCGCCGGCATCAGCGGCACATACAATAACGCCTGCATGGCTGCGGACGAGCTGAGGGAGAAATACCCCGACTGCAAAATTGCCCTTGTGGACACCAAGAACGCCTCTCTTGGCGAGGGTCTGCCTGTTATTGAGGCCCTGCAGATGCGCGACGCGGGCGAGCCCTTCGAGTCCGCCGTGCAGAAGGTGAACGACCTCATCCCCCACACCCGCGGCTGCTTCATGGTTGACGACCTGATGTTCCTGCATCACACGGGCCGCGTTTCCGGCGTGGTGGCCATCGCCGGCAAGGCGCTGGGCATCCGTCCCCTGCTCAAAGGTGACGACACCGGCCACATCGTGGTGTGCGGCAAGGTGCGCGGCAAGCGCGCGGCACTGAACACCCTTATAGACGATTTTGAGGCCCACGTCATTCCGGACTCACACCAGACCGTGGCCGTCGCCCACTGCGACGCCCTGGAGGACGCCCAGTACGTCGTGGACAGGATAAGCGCCAACCCGGCCGTCAGCAAGGTATATCTGGAGTGGTATGAAAACGTCACCGGCTCCCACCTGGGGCCCGGCGCCGTGGCCATGTTCTACAAGGCTGACAAACGATAACGAAAAACTCCCGGACTTTCGTCCGGGAGTTTTCATTTTTTTGTATCGATGGGTACCGGCGGAATGAAATACCTGGCCATAACCCTGCTCAGCGGCTTTATCAGCACCAGGGTCAGTGCAAAATTGGACGCGCAGTGAATAAGATCGAAGGGTATGCCGGAGATCCAGTAGGAAAGCGCCGCCGGAAAGCCGCTTATGAAGATGTACGGCAGGGCGCACAGCGCTCCGAACAAAAGCCCGTGAGCTCCCGCGGTAACGGCCCACAGCGCGGGAGATGTATTCTTTCGCAGGAGCACCGCCGCCGTGCACAGCAGGGGCCAGGCGTAAAGATAGCTTATCCACCATACGCCGAAGCCGTAGGTAAGGCCCTCCAGCACCACATATATCAGCACGGCGCACATTGCCTTCCAGCCGAAGAAAATCGACGTCAGCACAATTAGGACGGCCGTAAGATGCACGTTGGGTATAAACGACAGCGCCAGCTGTGTGGTATACATCAGTCCCGCCATAAGCGCCAGCGCCGCCATGGTGCCGGCGCCGAATTTTTCAGTATCCCGTGGTGAGGGTGATCTCATATATATCGCCGTCCGCTATGGGCGTTGTGTCCACGCCCGTATTAACCCGCGCTCCGCCCTTGGTAACGCACCACCACTGCTGTTTGGAATCGTCGGCTGTCTCGCCGTCCACGGTGGTGATGAACAGGCCGTACTGACCTTCCGTGCCCTCAGCCAGTTTATCCTGCTCCAGTGCGCCGCGGAGGAACTGTTCGTCGGTCTTGATACTGAAGTCTTTCTTGCTGCCGTCGCCGTGGACGACCTCCACGGTCACGGTCTTGCTGCCGGCCTGCTGTGCGGGAGCGTTTGCCTTCCATATGAAAAACGCCGCCGCGGCCAGTACCGCAAGCAGAACCACCGCTAAAATGATCTTGCTTTTTTTGCTCATCTTCAAATATCTCCATCTCTTTTGTTTTTGAAGTATAGCACATGTCTGTCCGGCATACAACCAAAACCGCCGGACGCTCAGCAAAAGCGCCCGGCGGTCTGTATCGTCATCCGTTTCTCCGCCAGAACGACGGCGAACACAGGAGCAGAATGGGGTATATCTCCAGTCTGCCAATAAGCATGTCGAAAATCAGAACCAGCTTTGAAAACCATGAGAACATGGCAAAGTTGCCATTGGGACCGACCAGCGACAGGCCCGGGCCGATGTTGGATATGCAGGCCACGGTGGCGGTGAGGTTGGTGGTAAGATCGAAGTCGTTGAGAGACACCAGCAGCACCGAGATGAATATTATCACAAGATAAATATAGAAGAAAATCTGCGAATACTGCACTGTCTGTTCGTCCAGCGATTTTCCCTCCAGGCGCACCTTATACACGCTGCGGGGGCGTACAAGCTTCTTTATGTCGCAAAGAGCGGACTTTGTAAGTATGATAAATCTCGATACCTTCACGCCGCCGCCGGTGGAGCCGGCGCAGGCGCCCACAAGCATAAGCACCACCAGCATCCAGCGGGAATATTCAGGCCATTTGTCGAAGTTGGTCGTGGCAAAGCCTGTGGTGCTTATTATGGACGCGACCTGGAAATACGAGTACCGCAGGGCCGTGAAGAAGTTCCCGAAAAGTCCCAGAATGTTTATTGCTATGGTTATCACCGCAAAAAAGATGATCCCAAGATAAGCCCGCAGCTCCTCGCTTTTCAGCGCAGCCTTGAAATTGCCCACCAGCATGAGGAAGTACAGGTTGAAGTTCACGCCGAACAGGATCATAAACGTGCCGATAACTATGTCGATATAAGCGCTGTTGTAATAGCCTATGCTGGCCGCCCTGGTGGAAAAGCCGCCGGTGCCGGCCGTGGCGAAGGAATGCAGCAGAGCGTCGTAGAAGCTCATGCCGCCGCACAGCAACATAACAGTCTCGATAAGGGTCATAACGACGTAAATAAGATACAGTATGACCGCGGTCTTTTTTGCTCTCGGCACCAGCTTGCCAACGGTGGGGCCCGGCACCTCGGCGCGCATTACGTGCATCAGATGGTCGCCGGACATGGGCAGCACCGCCATGATGAACACCAAAACGCCCATGCCGCCCACCCAGTGAGTGAAGCAGCGCCAGAACATGCAGCTGCGGCTCATGGTCTCCACATTCTTCATGATGCTTGAGCCAGTGGTCGTAAAGCCGGAAACCGTCTCGAACAGAGCGTCGATGTAGTTGGGAATGTCCCCTGAGATGACGAACGGCAGTGCGCCGAACATGGACATGGCTATCCAGGAAAGTCCAACGGCGGCAAAGCCCTCCCTGGCAAATATCTCTTCCGTTTTCGGTTTGATGCTGATAAGTATACCGCCGGCCGCGGCAGCGGCGGCCATGGTAATAACGAATGGCCAGAGATTTTCTCCGTACCATACACCCGTAATAAGCGGCAGCAGCATAAGCGCCGCCTCAATAAGCAGTACCCTTCCCAGGATCTGCCATATCGAACGGTAATTCATTTATACTATCCTTCTCGGGGCGCCGATGCATAACCGCGCCCTGTAATTTCTTTGCTTTGACTTCAGGCCAGAATGGAATCCAGATCCTTGAGTCCGCTGGTGGTGGTGACGACTATCGCTCTGTCGCCAGGCGATATTACCGTACTGCCGTCAGGTATCGCGCTCTTGCCCTCCCTGATGACTGAGGCAATAAGGATGCCGGGTTTCAGCTCCAGCTCCTTCAGCGTTTTGCCGGCACATCTCGAGCTCTCGCCGACTATGAACTCCAGCGCCTCCACCCGTCTGTCCACAAGCCTGTACAGCGTCTCAACGCTGCTGCCCATGGAATTCTGCATGGCGCGCACATATCTTGTGATCTGCTGGGCCACCAGGAGCTTGGGGCACACAAGGCAGTCCAGATTGGTGTTGTCCAGCATCTCGGAGAAGTGTTCCTCGTTTATCTTTGTTACCACCTTGCTTACGCCCAGCGTGGCGGCATACATGGAAATGATAATATTGTCTTCGTCATAGCCGGAGAGCGCCACAAACGCATCCGCGTTTTTCAGGCCTTCCTCCATCAGCACGTCCCTGCGGGTGGCGTCGCCCTGGATGATTCTGGCCTTCGGCAGCGTTTCCGCCAGATGATCGCACTTTTCCAGATTGCGCTCTATTATCGTAACGCTGATGCCCGCGGCGGTGAGAAGCTTTGTCAGGTAGATGGCTATACGGCTGCCGCCCATGATGATCACGCTGCTCACCGGCTTTTTATACGCGCCGGAATTCATGAAGAAGCTGCGCAGCTCCGGCTGCGAGCCGGCTATGCTTATGCGGTCGTCCGTATGCAGGATATACTTGCCGTTTGGTATGCACACATCCTCTCCACGCTCCACGGCGCACACCAGCACCTTGGCACGGAATTTGTCGCTGATATGTCTCAGCGGCATGCCGCCCAGCTTGCTGTCGTGGGGGATCTTGTAGGTAACAAGATCCACTCTGCCGTGGGAGAAGGTCTCCACTCTGGCGGCTGACGGAAACTGCAGTATGCGTGATATCTCCGCCGCTGCCTCCAGATCGGGGTTTATGGCCATGGAAAGGCCGAGAGTCTCGCGAAGGAACTCGCTCTGGCTCAGATATTCGGGATTTCTTATGCGGGCCACCGTGTATTTTGTACCCAGCCTTCTGGCCGCCATGCAGCAGATCATGTTAATCTCATCCTGTCCGGTGGCCGCGATGAGCATGTCCGCCGTGCGTACTCCGGCCTCTTCCAACAGGTCAATGCTGGCTCCGTTTCCCTCTATTGAGATAACGTCCAGGTCGTTGGAAACATGATTTATCTTATCCGGATTGGAATCGATAATCGTAATATCGTGTCCTTCGTCCGCCAGCTGTTCCGCGACCGTATATCCGACTTTGCCGGCGCCGGCCACTATGATCTTCAATTCAGCATCCCTCTCAATCAATATTGCCGCCCTGTGCAGATGTTTTCTCTTTTGGGCAGTGGATAGTATTATATCACCAATAATTTAAGTTTCAAATGGCATTTATCATTTTGTGTTTATTGAAAAACATATTTGTGCCGTATATAATATGTTTTTGTATAATGAGGTGATTTTTTTGGATATTTACAACAAACAGCTGAAGCTGACGGCGGATTACGCCGCCATGAACGGACGTATGAGGACCTCGGCCATGTTCTCGCTTTTGCAGGACGCCGCCTTTGAGGATATAACCGCCCGCGGCGCCGGCGCCGATTTTACAGAGTCCCGCGGGCTTATGTGGATGGTGGTGCACATGCGCGCCGAGATAATCCGCCTGCCGGAATATCTTGACGACATCTCTCTGGTAACTTGGCCGGGAGAAGGCAAGCACGGCCTGTATATCAGATATTACGAAATCCTGGATGCGGCCGGAGCCCCGGCGGTGCGCGCCAGCGGCACCTGGGTGCTGGCCGACGCGGCTAAGCGCTGCCTTGTACAGCAGGAGCTTGGCATAACCGGTGTCGTCACCGGCCGCGAGACAGAAGCTCCGGTGCGCCTGCGTATGCCGGAGGTGGGCAGCCGCGCGGCTATGACGGCGAAATACAGTCAGGCCGATATCAACGGTCACACCAACAACGCCCGATATCTGGACATGGCAGAGGATCTGATGCCCATAGACTATCTCATGTCCCACTCCCTCAGTTATGCCGCGGCGGATTATCTCAGCGAGGTGCTGCCGGGACAGGAGTTTGTCGTCCGCTACGGTCAGATCGGAGACGACTGGTGGTTCCAGGGCGAGGGGGACAAGCCCTGTTTTCGCGTGAAGCTGTCTTATATATGACATAATTGTGTTGCATGTGCGACAAACTTAGTCATGATTTACTGTTATCATGAAAGCGGTGAATGAAATGACTAATATTGAACCAAAAGACTATATTGAAATGCCGTGCTGCTTCGACGCCATGGAATACATGGGGACGCCCGACGTCACCCCCACGGGGAAGCGCGTGCCGGTGCCGGAAATAATCGCCCGCCTGGACGGGCTTTATAACCGCGGCCTGGAGCACAACGCCAGAGAGTATCTGGACACCTGGCGGAACTGCGCCCATGCCATGGGCGACTGGCGGGGTGAGCTGTCTCTCGTATCTGAGCTCATCGGTCTCCACCGGCGCACAAAGGACAAGAAGGCCGCCTCCGCGGCCATCGAAGACGGACTTTCAATAATAAAGGAACACGACATGGGCTCCACGGTCTCCGGCGCCACGGTGATGCTCAACGCGGCCACCACCATGAAGGCCTTAGGCAGGGCGGAGGAATCTCTGCCGCTTTTCTCCCACGTCTGCCGGGTGTATTCCGCCAATCTGGATCCCGCGGACTACCGCTTCGGCGGGCTTTACAACAACATGGCCCTGTCCTACGACGACGCGGGCGATGCCGCCTCGGCAGAAAAGTATTTTCAGCTAGCCATAGCCGTAATAAGCAAATGTCAGCATCCGGAAAACGATCTGGCGGTCACGTACTGCAACATGGCCCATATGTACGACCGGGCCGACCCGGAGGATCCCAGAATAAACGAGTGCATGGAAAATGCCTGGGACTGTCTGAACGCGCCCTCTCTTCCGCGGGACGGCTACCATGCCTTCACGGTTTCCAAATGTGCGCCGTCCTTCGGTTATTTTGGATTTTTCATCTATGCCAGGGAGCTGGAAGAGCGGGCAAAGGAGATATATGCGGGGAATTGACGAGGCGAAAGCCTTTTATGAAGAAAGCGGCAGAGAAATGCTGCATAAAAAGTTTCCGGAATATGAAGGGCGCATTGCCGTCGGCCTTGTGGGCCACGGCTCCCAGTGCTTCGGCTTTGACGACGACGTTTCCAGAGACCACGATTTTGTGCCGGGCTTCTGCATGTGGCTGACCGATATAGACGACATCAAAATCGGTGCAGAGCTTGCCGAAGCATACAGAGAGCTGCCGGTCAAAGCTTCCGGCAAGTCAAGTCTCCTGGGCGACACCGCCGTTGGCGTGCGCCGCACCGGGTTCTTTTACAACCGCTACACCGGTTCGGAAGGTCCGCCGGAAAGTCTGCGGCAGTGGATGGCCATTCCCTCATGGGCTTTGGCCGAGGCCACAAACGGCGAAGTTTTCCGGGACGACCTGGGACAGTTTTCCGCCGTGCGCGATACTCTGCTGCACGGCATGCCCGAGGACGTGCGTCTTAAAAAGCTCTCCGCCCGGGCCTTTGCCATGGCCCAGGCCGGGCAGTATAACTATTCCCGCTGCCTGTCCCATGGTGAAGCCGGGGCTGCCATGCTGGCCATGAACGAATTCGTCATTGCCGCCGCCGACATGATATATCTGCTGAACCGCCGGCACATGCCCTATTACAAATGGGCTCTGCGGGGCATGGACGGGCTGGAAACGCTGGGCGGCATGAAGGGCGCGCTGGAATACCTGCTCACCGGCGACAACGATGAATCCGGACAGAAAACCAAATCCGGCGTCATTGAGGACGTGTGCGCCAATGTCATCGCAGAGCTGAAGGCTCAGCAGCTCACCCACGGCGACTGGGACTTTCTGGAGCCCCACGCATTTGAGATCGCGGAGCGCATCCAGGATTCTGAAATACGCTCACTAAATATATCGGAGGGTTAAAAATGACTGTTACATGGCTGGGACGCTCTTGTTTCAAAATCACCCACGACGGGTACTCCATAGTGATCGACCCATACACTGCCGCCTCCACAGGCTACCCCGAACTGCATGTTGACGCCGACATGGTGCTGGTGAGCCACGATCACCCGGGCCACAACAATGTTTCCGCCGTACGTCTTTCCGGCACCGACCGGCCCTGTCCCTTTGAGATCGAAAAGGTGGACGTGGGCCACGACGAGGCAAACGGACTGGTGCGCGGAATGAACACCATACATATCCTCACTGCCGGAGGGCTGAAGCTGGTGCACACCGGCGACGTGGGTTTCATGTGCACCGACGGGCGGCTGTTCGCGCCCGACGTGCTTCTGGTTGCCTGCGGCAGCTTCCGCACACTGCCGCCCTACGTCATGAAGGAGATGGCGGACGCCATGTGCCCCAACGTGATAATTCCCATGCACTACCACCACGAGCACTACGGCAACCGCCGCATTTCGGCGCTGGAAGATTTCACCGACCTCTACTATGAGGAGGCAGACGTGATAAAATATCCCACGAACACCATAGATATCACCAAGGATATGCCCCATCAGGTGGCAGTTCTGAAATACATGGGATAACCCACCTGCGCATATTTTGCAAAAAACGGCCGCATCAAAAGATGCGGCCGTTTACTGTTTGTTGTCCGTTTTATCAGTCTGCCGGCGCAAAGCTGCCGAAATTTGCCTTGTCTGCAGCAGTGTCGTAGCCCCTGTAGTTTTCCGATACCTGTGAATACGTCTTGCAGAAGCGGTAATAGGCTATCGTGCCCCCGCGGGCGATATTGTCCTCCACCTGTGTGTCGAACACATAGTCCCTGCCGCACACTGCGATAATGTTCCAGGCATGGGGCGTAAAACCGCCGGAGGCTTTGGATGTCTCGCCGCCGGTGCAGTAGCTCTGCACTCCGATGCGGCGCGTAAGTACAGTAAAGGCCGCCGCATAATCGTCGCAGACGCCCTTGCCGGTCTTAAAAAGCTGCAGCGCCTCCATCACTTTTTCGTAGTCGCCGAAATTCTTATATGGGCTGCGGCTTTCCATGGTGATAATTCCGCCGCCGTATGAGGTGGTGTTGATTATATAATCGTAGCAGGCCTTTACCTTCTGATAGGTGGTCATTTTGCTCGTTGTTATTTTCGCCAGAATATTCCCCACTATCGTGTCAAGCTCGCTGTTGCCTGTCATAAGCGGACGGAGCGTGGCAGCGTTAAGGATCGTCTGGGCGCTGCTGCCGACGGGAACGGATATGCGCGACGTACGCCAGCCCAGGGAAACGTATTCCGCGGTCTTCGGCTTGGGGGCCTGCATGGTACTACCGTCGTCCGCGTACAGTGTCACGGTCTGCACCGTCATGGATATGTCAACGCGCTCTTCCGGAGCGGCCATGCGCGTCACGATGGCGGCGACCTCCGCCCGGCTTATGTACGTGGCAGGCTTATACGAGCCCTGGCTGTCGCTGCCCCGGGTGATCCCCGCCCTGTACAGCTTATATACCGCCGGAGCCCATACGGCGTCCATGGCCACGTCTGGCACGGCATTGTCGGGCACGCTGTTCTTTTCAGCCAGCATGCCCTCCGGCATATTGGCAAAAATACACGCGAAGACCGCTCTCGTGGCCAGCGCGGTATAGGATTTGAACTGTCCTTCGGCGATGATGCCGTGGGTCTCGGCATAGCTCACATATGGAGCGTACCACGGCGAGCCGGTTTCGAAAGTATAGCCGTCGCCGGAGTAGGTGCTGTACAGCCTGTCGGCAAGGGCCACTGCCTCGCCCACGGTGACGCAGTTTGTTGGAGCATAGGACGTGCTACTTTTACCGCTGACAAGCCCCATGGAAAATGCGTCGGCAACGCTGCCGTAATACCATGCGCCTGTCGGCACGTCTGTAAAACGGCCGTCGTATTCGGCGGTCTTTTTGAAGTTTTCAAAGCCTGTTTCCGCCGCCATGGCCGTGCAGAGCGTCGCCAGCAGCGACATAACCAGCAGCAGCGCCCCCAGGCGCTTGGATATGATCTTCACTTTTCTTGCTTCCCTTCTGTGCCGGCTGCCGCCGGCGATATTGCCGTATATGAAAGGCAGACACCCTGACAAGATGTCTGCCTTCCATGTACAGATCAGTTTATTGTACCGTCTTTGCTTATTTCTTCGCCTTGGCGTTGGCCTTTTCAATGAACTTGTCGCTCCAGATGATAAATCTCTCGTGCCGTCCCTGTCCGATGGGACCGCACTCGTCATTTGCCTTCACTTCAAAAACCAGCTTCCGGCGATCCACTTCCACAAGCTCCGTGTCCACTGTGACCTTCATGCCCAGAGGCGTGGCGGCGTCGTGGGAGATGTCCAGATGCGTGCCCACAGTACCCTGTCCCGGCTCCAGCTCTCCGGCCACGGACTGCTGGCAGGTCTGCTCCATCAGGGCTATCATGGACGGCGTCGCAAAGACCTCAAGCTCGCCGCTGCCGACAAATTTTGCGGTGTTGGTGTGATCAACCACCGTCTCGCCGTGTCCTTTTATTCCAGCTTCCAGCATATTTCTCAAAGCTCCTTTTAATGTTTTATATTTCTATGATACCATCAGCGCGGAGAGTTTTCAACATAATAAAAAGAGCTCCGGCGAGACAACCGGAACTCTTCGACTGCGGGGGGCGCAGTCTGTTTTTATGGATTTACGACATCCTGTTAATGTTATAACACAGTCGTCTGACATTTGCAATATATATTTGAAAAATATTTAGACATTTTTCGTAAAAATGTCATCATTACTTCAAATTATTAAACCTTTTTCGTCCCCTCATCCGATGCGGGCTTTTGCTGCTTTGTGTTTATCGTTCCGCGGAACACCACGAACCTGTCGAAGGTGAATTCAGTGACGAAATTAGCCAGCATATTCACGATAAGGACCAGGTAGTGATTGCCGCCGGCGTCCGCCCAAACCTGGCCCAGCCAGGTAGACAGCGGGGTAAACACGGCGTAGTAGCCCAGCACCATGGACATTGCCTTGGGCACGTTCACCGCGGATTTGAAGGTATAGTTGCGGTTCAGGGTAAAGTTCCATACCACGGACAGCACCAGGGCAATGAGATACGAGGGCCAGTAGTCGAAGCGCAGCACGGAGTCCAGCAGGGCGAACACGCCTGCCTCGATAAGTCCCGCCGAGGCGGAAAACAGGGTGAACTTTACAGCCTGGATGATATTTTCTTTTTTCGTCAGTTTTTCAGGTTTGCTCATTTTACTATCTCAATTCTGTCGCCCGGACGTATATGCCCGGATTCCAGTACTTTCACAAAAATTCCCTCCTTGGGCATTACGCAGTCGCCGGCGGCCTTGCGTATGGCGCAGTCCTGGTGGCACTCCTTGCCTATCTGGGTGACCTCGGCAAGGGCCTCGCCTATGCGCAGCGTGGTTCCCACGGGCAGCTTATAGACCGTGATACCGCGCACCAGGATATTCTCGGCAAATGCGCCGTGCCGGAGGGGGAAATCTGTCTTTTCCTGCATGCGCGCCACGCTCTCCTCGCCCAGCAGACTGACCTGTCTGTGCCAGTGTCCTGCGTGGGCGTCGCCTTCTATGCCCCAGTCGGCCTTCAGAAAAGCCTCCGGCACCTCATGCTTCTGTATACCGCGCACCTCGCTGATATTAATCGATACTATTTCAGCCATTATCCCTTTCCTCTCGTATAAAAGTGCCGCTTTTGCCGCCGGTCTTTTTCAGCAGCCTTATGTCGCTGATGACCATGTCCTTCTGTACGGCCTTGCACATGTCGTACACCGTCAGCGCCGCCACGGACACCGCCGTCAGGGCTTCCATCTCCACACCGGTGACTCCGGTGCATTTTGCCGTGGCCGTTATTTCAACAGCCAGGTCTTTTTCGTTCATTTGAAAATCGATATCCACGCCGGTTATGGGCAGCGGGTGACACATGGGTATTATGTCCGGCGTGCGCTTGGCACCCATGATGCCGCCGATCTGCGCCGTGCCCAGCACGTCGCCCTTGGCCATGCCCCCGGTTTTGATAAGTCTGAAGGTCTCCTCGTTCACCAGCACTCTGCCCGCGGCAGTGGCCGTGCGCACGGTCTCCTTCTTTTCGGACACGTCCACCATGCGGGCTCGTCCGCTGTCGTTGAAATGCGAAAAATCAGCCATACCTATCCCCCTATGCGATTCATGTTCCGTCTTGAAAGCGAGCGGGACGTGTCGGAAAGCTCCCCGTGATTCTCGGGCTTGTGCGCAATGGCCAGCTTCAGAGCCCACTGCAGCTCCGCACCGTGCAGACCCCGCAGATGTATCTCCTCCGCAGAATGCAGACAGGGCTTAAGGCATCCGTCGGAGGTGAGGCGCAGTCTGTTGCAGCGGGAGCAGAAGGCATCGCTTATGGGACTTATAAGGCCCACGCGGCCCTTTGAATCCGGCAGACGGTACATCTGCGCCACGCCGCTGTCGCCGGCGACAGGAATAAGCTCCGGAACCTTTTCCAGCACCGCCGAACACGGCAGATAAGCCTCCTTCGGGAAGCGGTACGCGTCCCCTATGGGCATCAGTTCTATAAACCGCAGATCCAGCTGGCAAGAACGGGTAAGCTCGGAAAGCTTGAATATCTCGTCATCGTTGAAGCCGCCAATAAGCACAGTGTTCAGCTTAATAGGCGACATGCCGCACTCAAAGGCGGCGTCTATCCCCAGAAGCACGTCTTTTATGTCCCCGCCCCTGGTGATGGTTTTGAATTTTTGCGGATCCAGCGTATCCAGGCTGATGTTCACTCTTTTTACGCCGGCAGCCTTAAGCTCCCGCGCCACGTCAGCAAGGCGGGTGCCGTTTGTGGTCATGGACAGCTCCTCCACACCCTCAACGCCGCTTATACGCCGGCAGAGCTCCACGATGCCGCGGCGCATCAGCGGCTCGCCGCCCGTCACGCGTATCTTGCTCATACCCAGGCTTGCCGCCGCCTGCACTATCTCCACTATCTCATCGTCTGTAAGGGCGTCCCAGTCTCTGGGCACGGCGTCCTCCGGCATACAGTAAAGGCAGCGCTGGTTGCAGTTTTCGGTAACTGATATGCGCAGGTAGTTTATTTCCCGTCCAAAGCTGTCTGTCATATGCTCACAGTACCGGGAACGAGTCGAATGACACGATCTCCGGGTACTCTCCCATGTATTTTTCGCAGTCCTCGAAAGTTATGAACACAGAGGTCATAACAGTCAGATTGTATGTGGTGGAGCCGTCGCCGTTTTTCTTCATGCCGGTCTCTGTGATCTTGGCGTTCAGGCTCTGCATTATCTCCTTGATGACCCTGTTCGTACCCTCCGGGTCGTATATGCACACCGTCACCATATTGGTGGTGTAGCCGTCGGCTCCATAGGGATACTTGTGCATAAGAAACTGGAGTATCAGTATAAGCATCGTGGCAAACAGGCCCAGATAGTACATGCCGGTGCCGAAGCACATGCCTATGGCGGCGGTGGCCCAGATTCCGGCGGCGGTTGTGAGTCCCTTAATGGAGTTGCCGGTCTTGAAAATCACGCCGGCACCCAGGAAGCCCACGCCGGAAACGATCTGCGCCGCAATGCGGGCGGGGTCGGTGGCGGTGGTACCGGAAAAATAGCTCCCGTCGGCATTGAGAAGGTCCGAAAAACCGTACTTTGAAAGTATCATCAGCACGCAGGCCGTACATGCCACCAGAACGTGGGTCCGTATGCCGGCTTCCTTGTATCTGCGGGTCCGCTCCGCGCCTATGGCCACGCCGCAGGCGCTGGCCGCCAGCATTCTCAGGAAGAACTCCAGAACCTGCTGCCATGGTATGTCGCCCGCCATTTTTGCCGCAAGCGTCATTTTCCATCCCTCCCATCCTTCAGGTTTTTTAATTATCTTATCCACATTTTATACCATTCGCCGACATTAAAGTCAATGCAGCCGGACTGATGACGGCAAAAATACCGCGGCCGGAGCGCGAAACGCTCCGCCGCGGTGTATTATATTCTCTTACAGGCTGTCCAGATACCTGCAGGCCGCAAGCGCCGCCACGCTGCCGTCTGCCGCGGCGGTGGTAAGCTGGCGCACTTCTTTTTTGCGGCAGTCCCCGGCGACGAATACACCGGGAGTTCCGGTAAGGCAGTCCTCCCCCGAAAGGGCATAGCCCGCGCCGTCCAGCTCCAGATATTTTGCAAAGGCGCCGTTCACAGGCTCCCTGCCCACACACACGAAAAGGCCCTCCACGGCTATATCCCGCTTTTCGCCCCGTGCGTTCTCAACTGTCACGCCCTCCAGCTCGCTGCTGCCGTTGAGGGAGACTATGCGGCTTTCCAGCACGAATTCCACGTTGGCTTTGCCCTTCAATATCTCCGTCAGCGCCTCCTCGCCCCGGAACTCGGCGCGGCGGTGGATGAGATAGACCTTTGAGCACTTTTCCGCAAGCATCACCGCATCCTGCAGCGCGGCGTTGCCTCCGCCGTTCACCGCCACCGGGCGTCCCGCGAAGAACGCGCCGTCGCAGGTGGCGCAGAAGCACTCGCCGTTTCCGATAAAGCCTTCCTCTCCGGGGAGCCCCAGTTCCCTGGGCTTTGCGCCGGTGGCCAGGATGACGGCCTTCGCCTGGAATTGGGCGCCGGAGTCTGTTTTCACGGTCTTGACTGGGCCGTCCAGAATTTCCGTCACCTCGTCCAGCTCCACCTCGGCCCCCTGATCCATGGCCTGGCTGGTGAGCCGGTCTCCCAGCTCCGCGCCGCTTATGGACTGCACGGACGGAAAATTTTCCACCCGCGGCGACCAGGTTATCTGTCCGCCGAAGGCGGCCTTTTCGATGACGAGCACGGTTTTCCCGGCTCTGCGGCAATACACCGCGGCAGTGAGGCCCGCCGGGCCGCCGCCGATTATTATAACGTCGTACATATCTTTTCTCCCCGACAAAAAAGAAGCCGCCGTTAAGGGCGGCTCCTTTTCATTTTTTGTTTATTTCACTGCTGTGCCAAAAACTGCTTTATGGCTCCCGCTCCTGCGTATTTCCGCACACCGTCCTTGCCGGTTATCACCAGCGTGGGTGCCTGCTTCACGCCATAGGACAGCGCCAGATCGGCGTTTTCCTCGGCATACAGCTTCTCATAGCTGAAGCCGGCCTTCTCAAGGTACGAAACCGCAATGCGGCAGTTGGGGCAGGTGGGCGTTGCGAACAGGATGGCGCGCTCCTCACCGGTGTTCTGCGGTGCGCTCACAGGCACGGAGCCCGGTACGGCGTCGGCCGCGTTCAGCGGGCCGCTGTGGCTGAGCTTGGACTGGCCCAGATTATACTCCCGGCGGTCCTTGTATTCCTGTGTCTTGCCGGCGTTCCAGTTCTGCACCGGGCGGTAGTAGCCGGTGATGCGGCTCCATACCTCCGTGGGCTCGCCGCAGTCGGGGCAGGTGAACTGCTCGCCGGTGAGGTAGCCGTGGGTCTTGCAGATGGAATAGGTGGGGGACATGGTGTAATACGGCAGCTTGTAGTTTTCCGCTATCTTGCGCACCAGATTGGCTGCCGCCCTCCAGTCGGGCAGCTTCTCGCCCAGGAAGGCATGGAACACGGTGCCGGAGGTATACATGGTCTGCAGCTCGTCCTGCACGTCCAGGGCCGCGAAGATGTCCTCGGTATAGCCCACGGGCAGATGGCTGGAGTTTGTATAATACGGGGTACCGCCGGCCTCGGCCGCAGTGATGATGTCCGGGAACTGCGCCACGTCGTGCTTTGCAAGACGATAGGTGGTGGACTCGGCCGGGGTGGCCTCCAGATTGTAAAGGTCGCCGTACTGCTCCTGATAGTCCTTCAGCCTGTCCAGCATGTGGCTGAGCACTTCCTTGGTGAAGGCCTGGCACTCGGGCTTGGTCATGTCGGCGCGTACCCACTTGGCGTTGAGGCCGGCCTCGTTCATGCCCACAAGTCCGATGGTGGAGAAATGGTTGTCGAAGTTGCCCAGATACCGCTTGGTGTAGGGATAGAGGCCCTCGCCCAGGAGCTTGGTGATGACGGTGCGCTTAACCTTCAGGGATTTCGCGGCCAGATCCATCACGTGGTCCAGACGTCTGTAAAAGTCCGCTTTGTCCGCGGCCTGGTATGCTATGCGGGGCATGTTGATGGTGACGACACCCACGCTGCCGGTGGATTCGCCGCTGCCGAAGAAGCCGCCGGACTTTTTGCGCAGCTCGCGGAGATCCAGACGCAGACGGCAACACATGGAGCGCACGTCGGAGGGCTCCATATCGGAGTTGATGTAGTTGGAGAAATACGGGGTGCCGTATTTGGCGGTCATCTCGAAGAGCAGACGGTTATTTTCAGTATCGGACCAGTCGAAGTCCTTGGTGATGGAATAGGTGGGGATGGGATACTGGAAGCCGCGGCCGTTGGCGTCGCCCTCGATCATAATGTCGATGAAGGCCTTGTTCACCATGTCCATTTCCTTTTTGCACTCGCCGTAGGTGAAATCCACCTCTTTGCCGCCCACTATGGCCTTCTGGTCGGCAAGGTCTGCCGGGCAGGTCCAGTCCAGCGTGATGTTGGAAAACGGAGCCTGAGTGCCCCAGCGGGACGGGGTGTTCACGCCGTACACGAAGGACTGCACGCACTGCTTTACTTCCTTCTGGCTGAGGCTGTCGATCTTCACGAAGGGGGCAAGGTAGGTATCGAAGCTGGAGAACGCCTGGGCGCCCGCCCATTCGTTCTGCATGATGCCGAGGAAGTTCACCATCTGGTTGCACAGGGTGGAAAGATGGCTTGCGGGCGTGGAGGTTATCTTGCCTGGCACGCCGCCCAGGCCTTCCTTTATAAGCTGCCTGAGGCTCCAGCCGGCGCAGTAGCCGGTGAGCATGGACAGATCATGGATATGCATGTCGCAGTTGCGGTGGGCGGCGGCGATCTCCTCGTCGTACACCTCGCTGAGCCAGTAGTTGGCGGTGATGGCACCGGAGTTTGAAAGGATCAGTCCGCCCACGGAGTATGTGACGGTGGAGTTTTCCTTCACGCGCCAGTCGGAGGCGTTGATGTAGTTGTTCACCGTCTCGGCGTAGTTGAGGTACGAGGATTTGGCGTTGCGCAGCTTCTCGCGGTTCTTGCGGTAGAGTATGTAGGCCTTGGCCACGCCCTCATAGCCGCCCCGGGACAGAACCGCCTCGACGCTGTCCTGTATGTCTTCCACGGCAATCCTGCCGTCCTTTATCTTTGGCTGATAGTCCGCGGAGACCTTCAGCGCCAGAAAATCTATTACATCGTCGTTATACTGGGTCGAGGTCGCGTCAAATGCCTTTTTGATGGCATCCGCGATCTTTTTGATGTTGAAATCAACAACTTTTCCGTCTCTCTTTACTACCTGGTACATATCCTTACATCCCTTCTCTATATTCCCCTGACGGCCGCCGCAGGGACATATTCCCGCACAGCGCCGCACAGGGCGTGCATTTCTTTTTCATCAAAGGCCTCCAGCCCGTCAATATTTATGACGTCGCCGGAATCCTTGAACTGCTGAAGATAATATTCCTTGGCGCCGGCTATCCAGCGCGCGGCTTCCACAAGGCTCTCCCGTGTGTGTATGCCCTTCACCACGGTGGTGCGGAACTCATAATCTACGCCGTTTTTCATCAGGAAGTTTTTTGACCGCTCCACGCCCGCAATGTCGAAGCCGGGAACTCCCACGGTCCGGGCATATTCTCCCGGGGAGTTTTTTATGTCCATGGCCACTCTGTCCACCAGGCCCGCGTTCACGATCCGCTCCAGCCTGTCCGGGAAGGAGCCGTTGGTGTCCAGCTTTATTTTAAATCCAAGATTTTTTATCTTTTCCAGGAATGCGTCGATGTCGTCGTGCAGAAGCGGCTCTCCGCCGGTAACGGCCACCCCGTCCAGAATGCCCTGCCGCTTTTTTAAAAGCGTCATGACCTCCTCTTCGCTGGAATCCTCCGCCAGGCGCTCCGGCAGCACCAGCGGCGCGTTGTGGCAGAACGGGCAGCGGAAGTTGCAGCCGCCGGTGAAAACGGTGCAGGCAACGTTGCCCGGATAGTCAAGCAGTGTAAGCTTTTGCAGTCCCGATATACGCATTTTTCTGTTCTCCGTAAAAAAGCATGATGTTTCCGCCCCTTGAGGCTTCGAACATCATGCTAATACATTGTCACCATGTTTGTCAAGAAACAATACACAAGATATTGATAAAAATTCGGTAACAGAGCGGATTTTGACCACTAAATATTGTGTGTGCAGTGTAAACACCGTTCACTTTTTCCGCGGTTACAGGGCCGCGTCAAGGCCGCTCAAACCGCGTCATTTCAACATTTTCAGCACTTCTTCGGCACAGCGCATACCGTCCACGGCGGAGGAGGAAATGCCCCCCGCGTAGCCCGCTCCCTCGCCGCAGGGGTACAGCCCCGCAATCCCCTCCGACACTCTCCCGGCGTTCCTCAGTATCCTAACCGGAGAGGACGACCTGGTCTCCGGCGCGGTCAGCACCGCATCGGCTTCGTCAAATCCCCTGAGTTTTCTTCCCAGCTCCGGCAGAGCGGCGCGCAGGACTCCGGTTATCTTCTCCGGCAGCACCTCGTCAAGACTGCCCCAGCGGACGCCCGGGCGATAGCTGGGCATCACACGTCCCGGTCCGGCACTGGGTGTTCCGGCCATAAAATCCCCGGCGAGCTGAGCCGGGGCGTGATAGTTACCGCCGCCATATTCAAAGCAGCGGCGCTCTATCTCCCGCTGCCAGTACATGCCGCCCAACACCGATTTATCCGGAAAGTCCTCGGGCTTCAGGGTAACCAGCAGGGCAGAATTGGCGTTTTCCCCGTCACGTTTTGAATAGCTCATGCCGTTGGTGACCACGCCTCCTGTCTCGGAGGCCGCGGCGAACACCTCGCCGCCCGGACACATGCAGAAAGTATAGGCGCTCTCCCCATCGGCAAGGTGCACATTCAGCGCATAATCCGCCGGAGGCAGCGTTCCCCGCTCCCGTCCGTACTGGGCGCGGTCCACGTCCGTTTGCAGGTGCTCTATTCGCACTCCCATTGAAAAGGCCTTGGGCTCCATGGGTACACCCTTGTCCCGCAGCATCTCGAAGGTATCTCTGGCAGAGTGGCCCACAGCTAAAATCAGCTGAGAGCAAGGCAGCGTATACTCGCCCTCCGGCGAGCACACCTTCACTCCGGTGAGGGCGTTTTCGTTTGTTATAAGGCCGGTGAGGCGGTTATTTAAGCGCACCTCGCCGCCGTTTTCAATGACGTCGGCGCGGATGCTCCGCACCACGTCCACCAGAATGTCAGTGCCTATGTGGGGCTTGGCGTCGTACAGTATCTCCTCAGGCGCACCGTGCTCATAAAACTGCTTCAGCATCCATTCCAGGCGCTCATCGTGTATGCCGGTATTCAGCTTGCCGTCGGAAAAGGTGCCGGCGCCGCCCTCTCCGAACTGCACGCTGCACTCCGGATCCAGCTCCCCGCCATTCCGAAAGGCTTCTATTTTTTCAAATCTTGTCCGGGCGTCCGGGCCTCTCTCCAGAACGATGGGACGCGCCCCTGCCTTCGCCAGTACCAGCGCCGCGAACATTCCCGCAGGGCCGAAGCCCGCTATCACCGGGCGTTCGGCGGCTGACACGCGGGGTATTTCATAGACATACTCCTCATAGGGCGCGGCGTCGCCGCCCTTTATCCGGGACAACACGCCTTTCTCATCCACCGACAGAGTCACAGCTGCGGAGCACACATAATGTATGTCGTTCTTTTTCCTGGCGTCCAGCGAGCGCTTCACCAGTTTCAGGGTTTTAATATCCCGCTCCGGCACCTTCAGCTTTGCGGCCGCCCGCTTTTTCAGCGCCGCCGTGGCCTCGTCCGTATCCAGGCGCAGATTGCGCACGATTATCATTTTCCAAGCCTCCCCGCCAAAATGCCGCTGGCCCAGGCCCACTGCAGATTATAGCCGCCGCAGTCGCCGTCTATGTCCAGCACCTCGCCGCAGGCAAAAAGATGAGGCACCAGAAGGCTCTCCATTGTCTCCGGGTCGAACTGTGCGGTATCCATGCCGCCGGCGGTCACCTGGGCCTGGTCGAAGCCCTCCGTACCTTTTATCGGGATCGTGAAGTCACGGCAGGACTCCGCCGCCGCAGAAATTTCCGTCTCAGTCAGCTCACAAAGGCGTTTTGTCCCGGAAATCCCGGCGTACTTCACCGTCATGCGCCCCAGCCTGTTGTGCAGCACCCCGGTGAAAAGCTCCTCCGCCGGAAGCTCAGGGGCGTTTTTGATACGCCGGCGCAGCAGCTCCGCCGTCTGCTCCTTTGAAAAGTCCCGCAAAAAATCCATATGCAGCTCTTTTTTGCCGTCAGGGGCAGTGGATACCGCCCGGGATATGTCGAACACAGCGGGGCCTGACACGCCCTTTTCGGTGAACAGCACCTCGCCCCGGCTCTCCCCTGCGGCCGCGCCCGTGAGACGCAGCGCCGCGTCGGCCTTCACACCCTTCAGCGCCCGGGGGTACGGGGAATCTGAGGTCAGCTGAACAAGTGACGGGTACAGTCCCGTGCGCCGGTGGCCAAGAAACTTCAATATTTCATAGCCGTCCTTCACGCCGCCCAGCTTTGCCCCGGCGCAGCCGCCGCAGGCCACAACAACAAAATCGGCAGCGGCCGTATCCTCGCCTGCGGCGAGCTCAAAGCCGCCGTTTTTGCGCCGCACCTCCCTTACCGGGCAGTCGGTGCGAACCTGGATGTTCGGTTTTTCCAGCGCAAATCGCAGCACGTCCGCCGCGGAATTTGCGGAATTCGACAGGGGATACACCCTGCCGCCGTACTCCTCTGCTGTGACAAGGCCCAGCTCGCCGAAAAATTCCAGCACTGCGGCAGGCGGGTATTTTTTAAGTGCCGGCACGGCAAAGTCCGGGTGGGCGCCGTGGTAATTTTCCGGGGCGGCGCCGGTATTTGTCAGATTGCAGCGGCCGTTTCCTGTGCTGAGGAGCTTGCGCCCCACCCGCTGCTGCCGCTCGAACAGTATTATTCTGTTTTCCTGGTCCCTGGCAGCTGTGACGGCCGCCGCCATTCCGGAGGCTCCGCCGCCGATTATCGCAACAGTTTTCATCCTCAGCCCCTGTAAAGTATGTCGTTGGCCACCGGACGGTAAAAAAGCTCCGTGACCTCTTTTTCGTCGGAGGTGCGGCCCAGTATCCACATTATCTTGGCCAACACGCTCTCCGTGGTCATGTCGTAGGCCTCCAGCACGTACCGCCAGCCCTTCAGCCGGTGCCCCACATTGTACACCGCCAGATTGGAGCCCTCGTTCTGCACCTGGGTGGTCATGACAATGTATTTGCCGCGCTGTATGCCCTTTTCGATAATGATGTCGAAGAAGCGGTCGGAGTTGTAGGACGGCAGACCTCCCACGCCGAAGCTTTCGATGATGACGGCGTCCTTGCGGGAGAGCATGTATTCCAAAAGCTCGAAATCGATGCCGGGGATCATCTTAACAAGGCCCACGGCCGTGTCCAGCGTGTCACAGAATTCCGGTCTGGGCAGGCTGTCCTGCTTAATGTACTGCATAAGATACCCGTCCTGCAGAGTGGCAACGTCGGGATAATTTATACTTGAAAAAGCCTGAAAGCTCTTGGAGCGCGTCTTGCGCGCCCTGGTGCCCAGGATCACCTTGCCGTTAAAAACGATGTTCACGCCGGACATCCCGTCCGCGCAGGCGCAGGTGAATGCGTCCTGGAGATTTATCTTTGAATCCGTATTGTCGAAATTTATGGGCTTCTGGGCGCCGGTGAGGATGATTGGCTTTGGCGAGCCCTGTATCATATAGGAGAGGGCCGCCGCCGTATAGGCCATGGTGTCCGTGCCGTGGCTGATGACAAAGCCGTCGTAGAGATCATAATTGTCCTGTACGCACCGCACCACCTTCACCCAGTGATCGGGGGTCATGTTGGTACTGTCGATACTGAACAGCTGCACGCATTTCACGTCGCACATCCGGGATATGGCGGGAACATAGTTCACCAGCTGCTCCGGAGTGAGTTCCGGAGACAGGCCGTCCGAGGTCATTTCCGACGCGATGGTGCCGCCGGTGCCGATCATCAGTATTTTTTTCATGCCGCCCTCCATGTATGATCATTGTTGTTTTGATTATAGCAACACCGCCGCTTTTATGCAATCGGGCGGCAGGCAAAAATGTTACACATACAACTTGTTGCATGACTCTTGACATCTGCGCAATTAAGCGGTATTTTTGAGTAAAATGATGGTCTTACAACTGCTTTTTGATTTTACGTCAAAGGAATGGTCGAACTTATGGATACTGAAAAATGCAGAGCGCTGCTGTGCACTATCCAGACCGGCAGTCTTTCGGCGGCGGCGGAGCAGCTGGGCTATACGCCCTCCGGCATCAGCCGCATGATGGCCTCGCTGGAGGCCGAGACTGGCTTCCCGCTGCTGATCCGCTCCCGCAGCGGCGTGGTGCCTACCAAGGAGTGCCAGCAGCTGCTGCCCGCTTTCAGGGCGCTGGCCAAATGGGGCGAGCAGTTCGTGCAGCAGGCCTCCGAAATTCAGGGGCTGGACACAGGTACCGTCACCGTGGGCATCTCCAGCAGCGGATATTACCGCTGGCTGTCCGAGCTGATATTCGATTTCTGCAAAAGCTATCCAAATATTGAGGTTCAGGTGCTGGACGGATTGAGCAGTGAACTTGTGGTGGCGCTGGAAGAGCGCGCCGCGGATCTGTGCCTCATCAGCCGCCGTGAGGGCGAGTTCCGCTGGCTGCCGCTGGCCATGGAGGAGATGGTGGCCTGGGTTCCTGCGGAGCATCCGCTGGCAAAGCGCGCAGTTTTTCCGCTGTCCGCCTTCGCCTCGGAGCCGTATATTGACATCTGCCGGCCCAGCGAGACCGACTGCTCCATAACCTTTGAAAAATTCGGCATCCATCCCAACACAAGATTTTCCGCCACCGACCCGTACAGCGCGTACCTGATGGTGGAGGCGGGTCTTGGCATAAGTCTGAACCAGCGCATGACGGCCGCGGACTGGAACGGCAAGGTGGCCATTATGTCTCTGGATCCGCCACAGCCGGTGGAGGTCGGCCTGGCCATTCCCGAGACCATGTCCCCTGCCGCCGCAAAATTTGCGGATTTTGCCGAGGCCAGAGCCGGCAGACACTGAAACATAATAATATAGGGCGCGTTGCAAAACGGAAATGTTTTGCAACGCGCATTTTTACACGAAACGAAGGAGGAGACATGAGCTGGCAAGCAGCTAAAGACCAGTTTTGTGGAAAACCTCGTATGCGAAAGGAGCCTCCGGCGATGCCGCAGGCCTGGAATGTGGAATATTCAGTTATACTTTTTCAGGAAATGCAAATTTCAGAAAGATGCGTTTTCAGCCGCCCGTTT
>Ga0183097_10638_pt1 | contig 52002 bp, 40 predicted proteins | sample BioMet8_FD_128883 | JGI IMG/M metagenome (GOLD analysis project Ga0183097, IMG submission 128883) | Microbial communities from bioreactor (seeded with sewage sludge) at Lawrence Berkeley National Lab, California, USA - Biofuel... | ecosystem: Engineered > Bioreactor > Anaerobic > Unclassified ... | reverse complement strand
GCAAGACGGCAGTTTCCGAGGTCATTGCCTCCCAGGCAGCGCTTGTCGCCGATGTCAATGATATCGCCGGCGAGTCGCATGTGCGCGAGAAGATCTGTGATATCGTACAGACGGCTGAGCTCGTGTTCGCGGCAGGAGAATCCGCGGCGCGCCACGGCATACAGTTCCCTTCAGGACAGTGGGTGCCTGACGAAGTCCTTACCAACGCAGGCAGACGTCTCGCAGGACATAATATGTACCATGAATATGAGACTCTGGCAGACCTTACCGGCGGCGTCTGCGCGTCGCTTCCTACCGAGGAAAGCTTCTACGCTCCTGAGACAGCAGAGCTCTGCAACAAGTATATCCGCCGCAACCCTGCTTACAGCGCTGAGGATACTCACCGCGTGATGAGGATGATGGAGAACAAGCTCTGTGATTCCTATGAAGCAGCCCAGGCAGTAGCCGGTGTCCACGGCGGCGGCTCGCCTCTTATGGAGACGATAACCCTGATGAGCCGCTACGACCTTGAAGAGCTCAAGAAGATCGCCAAATATCTTGCAGGTATTCCGGGCTATGAGAAGTGCCCGAGATACGAGAGAAGCAAACACACAGCTACGCCGCGTGCTATGCTGGCAAGATTTGACAGCGCGGCTTCAGCTAAAAAGAAAGCCTGACAGATACTATGGATGAGGTTCTTTTTAATAAGATCGAGGAGGTACTGGACGCCAATGTGCGTCCGGCCCTCTTCGCCCACATGGGCGATCTTGAAGTCTGCGACCTGGATGATGAGGGCACTCTCTGGATACTTATGACAGGGGAATGCGCCGGCTGTCCGTCCGCAGATGAGACAGTTATGAATGTTGTTGAGAAGGAATTGCTCAGCCGCATACCTGAGATAAAAAAGGTCGAGATAGATAACGGCATTTCTGATGATATTTACGATCAGGCCTTGAATCTTTTTTCACACCGTGCAGATCAGAAGTGATGACCCGGAAGGTGTATGGCATTATATTGCAGTATGATATAATACACAAGGGCAATGCGGATTATTTCAGGGGTGTAAATGATGGAATATATACAGAAATTTGAGACACTGACATTTTGCTCGCTGTTTCATGAGCTGGCAGAAAAAAATGCCGCTAAAACGGCAGTTTCCGGCGGCGGGAAAAGCTACACTTATCGTGAGCTCGATGAGTACAGCACCGATTTTGCCGGTAAGCTTTTAAAGGCAGGATTGAAACAGGAAGAAATAGCTGCGCTCAAGCTGGGGAGATCGGCAGATATACTTCTCAGCATTCTTGCTGTATGGAAAGCCGGCGGAGCATACCTGTTCCTGGATGACTGCTATCCGCATACGCGCAATGAAAAGCTGCTGAGCGAGGCTGAATGCAGTATCATTATCGATGAAAGCTATATCAGCCGGCAGCATCTCAAAAGAGATCCCGGATTCTTCGACCTGTCAAAACGTGAAAATACAGCCGTACTGATCTATACCTCAGGATCCACATCTTTCCCTAAGGGTGTTGTGATAGAGCACAGGAATATCATGGCGTCGATAAGCAACGCCGAGCGCCTGGGGATAAGCGAGCATGACAAAGTATGCGTATTTCCCAGCTACAGCTTTGTCGCCTCGATATATGACACCTTCGGCACGCTCTCGCACGGCGGTTCGATCGATATAATTCCTGAGGAAGACCGCAGGCATATATTAATGATCGAGAAATATTTTATTGACCATGATATCACTTTGGCTTACCTGCCGCCTCATATGGCCAGGAAGATCGAATCTGACATGAACCCTGATCTTAAACTCAGGGCGCTTCTGGTGGGCGGCGAGATCGTCAGAAACCTGAGGCCGGATGCGCTTCCCATACTTAACGTCTACGCGGCTACGGAGACCTGTTCGCTGGCGGTGACCTATCTGGCCCTGACAGCGCAGCAGGTATATCCTATCGGCAGACCTAATCCTAATCTGAGGGCATATATAGTAGATGAGTCAGGCAATCCTGTCAGGAAGGGCGAGAAGGGCGAGCTGTGGCTTGCCGGACCGCAGATCGCCAGGGGATATTTTAAAAGACCTGAGGAGACTGCCAGGAACTTTATCCCCAATCCGTTCTGCAATAAAAAAGGGTATGACAGGGTATTCAGGACCAGTGACCTGACCCATGAACTGGATGACGGCAATCTGATGTTTGACGGACGTCTGGACAGCATGCTCAAGATCCGCGGCTTCCGCGTTGAGAGCGGCGCAGTCGAGTCTGTCATCATGGAAACCGCCGCCGTGAAGGAGGTCGTCGTCACTTCGTTCACAGATTCCGGCGGCACTGACATACTGTGCGGATTTTTTACCTCCGATGAGGACATTGACGTCAAGAAGCTCAAGGAAAAGCTCAGAGACGTTCTGCCTTATTACATGATCCCCACAGCACTGATCAGGCTGGATGAGATGCCTATTAATATCAACAGGAAGATCGACCGTAAGGCACTTAAGCCGCCGAAGGAGCTGGACGACCACAAGCTTCTGGAAAAACTGTACTGATTTGCGGACAGGCGGCTCTGAAAAGTCCGCTTTTAAAACATCGCGCTCCTCAGACAGGCGCTTTTCCGGCGCTGCTGATTGGCATGAATATTGCTTTTAATATTATCGGTTATCAATAGTATTAAAAGCAATTTTTTTGTAAGGAGGATATCATAATGGCGGTAGGAACTTATGAGCAGTATAAAGAGAGACTTCTGAAAATGAAGCCGAATGTTTATCTAAACGGCAAATGCATCGATCGTTCCAACGGAAAACAGGGAGCGGAGAGAAATTTCGCCGACTGGATGAGAGGCGGAACATATGTGATGAAGCAGTGCTATGACATTGCCAATGACCCCGAGTATGCAGACGTGTGCATCACAAAGTCCAGCATCACCGGCGAGACGATCAACCGCTGCACGGCTATCCATATGACCCAGGAAGATCTTTATCAGAAACAGCTGATGACACGCCTTATCTGCCATCATGTCGGCGGATGCATGCAGAGATGCATGGGCACGGATGCCATGAACGCGCTGTTCTCAGTTACCTATGACTGCGATGAAGCCTGCGGTACCGAGTATCATAAAAGACTTATCGAATATATCAAATACTGTCAGAAATATGATCTGGTGTGCAACAATGCCCAGACAGATGTCAAGGGTTCCCGCAACAAAAAGTACAAGAGAGCCTTTATGCAGCCGGACCCGGATGTTTTCGTACATGTAGTCGACACTGACGTCGACGGCATCGGCATAGACGGCAAGCCCTGCAAGGGCATAATCGTACGCGGCGCGAAGATCTGCAATTCAAACGCGCCCTACGTAGATGAGATAATCGTCTGCCCCACAAAATTCATGGGCCCGGATGACGCCGATTACGCTGTATCCTTCGCGCTTCCCGGAGACTGGGACAGAGTAAAGCTGATGGCGCTCCCCGGCCTGCATTACAGAAGAAGCCATATCGACGCCCCGTTCGCGCATATCGGCGACGTGGAGTCTCTTACCATTTTCGATGACACCTTCGTACCCTATGAGCGCGTGTTCATGTGCGGCCGGGACAATGAAGGAGTAGCCCGCTACGCCGGCTACCTGGCTTTGATGTTTGCCCATTATCATCGCCATTCATATACAGGATGCAAGACTGCTGTCTCCGAGGTCATCGCCTCACAGGCTGCCCTGGTAGCCGATGTGAATGATATTGCAGGCGAGGCGCATGTGCGCGAGAAGATCTGCGATATCGTGCAGACAGCTGAGCTGGTGTTTGCGGCCGGCGAGTCATCGGCCCGCCATGCCATACAGTTCCCCTCAGGACAGTGGGTGCCGGATGAGGTTCTCACAAATGCCGGCAGACGGCTTGCCGGTCACAACATATATCATGAATACGAGACCCTCGCGGATCTCACGGGCGGAGTCTGCGCGTCACTGCCGACGGAGGAGAGCTTTTTCGCACCGGAGACTGCTGATCTGTGCAATAAATACATCCGCCGCAACCCTGCTTACAGTGCCGAGGACACGCACCGCGTCATGAGGATGATGGAGAACAAGCTCTGCGATTCCTTTGAGGCGGCCCAGGCTGTGGCCGGTGTTCACGGGGGCGGATCGCCTCTCATGGAGACGATAACAATGATGAGCCGCTATGACCTGGAAGAGCTCAAGAAGATCGCCAAATATCTCGCAGGCCTTAAGGGCTATGAGAAGTGTCCGAGATATGAGAGGAGCAAGCACACCGCAACGCCGCGTGCAATGCTCGACAGATTCGACGCGGCAGCAGCAGCTAAGAAGAGCGGCAGGTAATACCTTTCTCAGCGGATCTGCACATGATGATCCTGGCGGGACCTTTGCCGTCCGGCTCTGGAGCCGGGCCGGCAAATGTCCCGATCTTATGAGGAAGCACCAGAAAACTTAGCTTATATTCTGGAAAATTCTGTTGACATTTACCGGCATTTAAGTTATGATATTTTCTGTCAGTAAATTTGGGAAAACGGAATCTTAGCTCAGCTGGGAGAGCATCTGCCTTACAAGCAGAGGGTCACAGGTTCGAGCCCTGTAGGTTCCACTTTATGGCGAGGTAGCTCAGCTGGCTAGAGCACGCGGTTCATACCCGCGGTGTCGAGGGTTCAAGTCCCCCTCTCGCTATTGATCAGGAAAACCTCTGGATATTATCTCCAGAGGTTTTTTAAATAATCAGATAAATGGTACGGCGTCTGTGATAAGAAAAGGCCCTGTTCAAAACAGACATAATTTTTACACATTATTATGCTATACTTAGAAAAATAATGTGGATCTTACAGGGTGGGGTAATTTTATGGAAAGTATATACGGTGAACATCTTCCGGAGCTTTTGGAGCTTCAGGAGAGTCTTATGGGAAGGATAGGACTGCTCAGAAGAAAAATAATCGCGAAAGACGGCGTTGATCCCGTGGAGCACTGTCTTACCAGGATCAAGACCGAGGAGAGCATGCGCGCGAAATGCCGGTCGAGGGGACTGCCTGAGACAGCTGACAGTGCGCTGTATAAGATATATGACGCCGTCGGTCTGAGGATCGTCTGTACGTTTCTGGACGATGTCTATATGATCCGTGATTATCTCAGGGGCTTTGATGACCTGAAGATCGAGAACGAAAAGGATTATATCAGGAATGTCAAGCCGAACGGATACAGAAGCCTTCACCTGATACTGCGGGCGAAGAACGGTTTTTATGCCGAGATACAGCTGCGCACGATATCGATGGATACCTGGGCAGCTCTCGAGCACCAGCTGAAGTATAAGAGGGATGTCAGCGGCAATGAGGAGCTGATAGTGAGCGAACTTAAACGCTGCGCAGATGAGCTGGCTTCCACTGATGTCTCCATGCAGACTATCAGGAATCTTATCCGCGGCGAGATCTGAAGAAAATGGGTGTATTGTATGATGATCAAACAGGGGGTGTTTAGGAGATGAAACTGCTTCTGGCCGAGGATACCATAGATCTTAACAGAGCCGTAAGCACTGTGCTCAGGCATGAGAACTATATAGTCGACAGTGCGTATGACGGTGAGGAGGCTCTGGAATTTATAAAAAAGGACAGCTATGACTGTATCATACTGGACATAATGATGCCTAAAAGAGACGGCCTGGAGGTGCTCCGGGAGATAAGGGACAGACATATACTGACGCCGGTCATGCTCCTCACAGCCAAGACAGAGGTCGATGACAAGGTGAACGGCCTTGACGCAGGTGCCGATGATTATCTGGCGAAGCCGTTTGCGATAAAGGAACTGCTGGCCAGGATACGCTCGCTCACCAGACGCGGCAGCGATTACAGCGGCAGGGAACTCCTTTTTGCCAATGTCTCGCTCAGCGCTGAGAATTTCGCCATGACGGCAGAGAATTCTGTGCGCCTGTCGATAAAAGAATTCGAGCTGATGCAGCTGCTGATGATGAATGCTGACAGAGAGCTTTCCACAGGATATATTCTCGAGCATGTCTGGAAGAATGAGGAAAATGCCCAGGATGACACCGTGTGGCTGTATATTTCCTATCTCAAGGCGAAGCTCAGGGCTGTCGGGACGAATGTTTCCATAGATGGCAGCCGCGGCGGGAATTTCAGGCTCACCGCTGCAAAATAGTATCAGAGGAGGTGCAGAACATGAATTCAAGAGAGATACAGAGGCTGAGAAAAAAGTTCATAATGGTCGCCATGCTTTCCCTATTCCTTGCCATGTTCTGTATCGGCGCAGCGATATTTTCCAGCAGCGTGGTCTCATACAGATATATGATACATGCCGCGCTGAATGAGTTGGCGGAGAATGACGGAGATCCCTGGAGCAATAACAGCGAAACGGAGACTGAAGATGACAGCAGGACAGCGAAAACACCGTCAGTCTTTGATGTGTTCACTTCACAGTTTGACAGGTACAATCATTATTTCGCGGTGATATACGATGTCGGCGGCAATGTCGAAAAGGTCAAGACGAGCATAGACAGTACCGGGGAGGAGAGCCTGGCAGAGACATACGCTAAGATGATATATTCTTCAGGCAAGACATACGGGCGCTACGGCAAGTATTATTATAAGTCGGTGGTGCGTGATGACGGATCTACAATTGTTGTATTTCTTGACTGCCGGACCGAGATCAGTGCCCTGAGCCGGCTTCTGTATTCGACTGTCGCCATATGCATCCTGGGTCTGCTGATAACATTTTTCCTTGTACGGCATCTGTCGTGGCGGCTGATACAGCCGGAGATAGAGAACAGCAGCCGCCAGAAGCAGTTTATAACGAACGCCAGTCATGAGCTGAAGACACCGCTCGCGGTGATCAGGGCGAATACTGAGCTGGAGGAGATGCTCAACGGGGAGGATGAGTGGACGCAGTCCACGATAAACCAGATCGACCGGATGAACGGACTCATACAGAATCTGGTCATGATCGCCAGAGCACAGGAGCAGGAGGATAAGAGCGAGCTCAGTGAGGTGGATGTCACAGCCGCTGTAAATGAGTCTGTAGATCCTTTTGATTCTCTTGCCAGGCAGGGGATGAAGACACTGCAGCGCAATGTTGACCCCGATATAAAGATGAAGGCAGATTCCAGCAAGATCAGGCAGCTGGTCACGATACTGATCGATAACGCCATCAAGTACTGCGATGACAAGGGCTCGATAACTGTCGGACTGACATCCATACGGCGGGGGAAGGGCGTGCAGATCACAGTTTCGAATTCATACGCGCAGGGCGCCAATGTGGACTATCAGAGATTCTTTGACAGGTTTTACCGGGAGGATCAGTCACACAATATCGACAAGGGCGGATACGGCGTCGGACTGTCTATGGCTGAGAGCATCTGCAGACTGTATTCCGGAAGCATAAGAGCAGACTGGAAGGACGGAGTGATCAGCTTCACATGTGAACTCTTTTGAGATTAAGGGTATTTCTTTAGGCTGTGGCTATTGCCCGCCGGCATAATTACTGGTATTATTGTCGGGGCAGATAAAATTATCATAAAGAGCAGGATAACAGGAGAAAAACTGATGAGGATAGGAACAGGATACGATGTTCACAGGCTGACAGACGACCGCCGGCTTATCATAGGAGGGGTGGATATCCCGTATGAGAAGGGACTGGCTGGCCATTCTGACGCAGACGTGCTGCTGCACGCGATAATGGACGCGATGCTGGGAGCCGCGGCCCTCGGGGATATCGGACAGCATTTTCCCGACACGGATCCGCAGTATGAGGGCATTTCCAGTATATTGCTCCTTGAGAAGACCTCGGCCCTGATAGAGGCGAATGGGTTTATCACGGGGAATATCGACGCGACGATCATTGCCCAGAAACCGAAGATGGCCGGGTATATCTTCCAGATGAGGCAGAATATCGCCGGCGCGCTGAAGGTCCCTGTGTCGAGGATCAACGTCAAGGCAACTACCGAGGAGGGACTCGGCTTTACCGGAAATGGCCAGGGCATAGCGGCGCAGGCAGTATGCCTTCTCGACGAGATCGGCGACGCCGCGGGAAATGACGCCATGTTTGAGATGTCATACGATCCGGCAGACAATACACGGATATCCTGCCCGGGATGCGCGATGAAGCGCGAAGAGCAAAACTAGAAAGACAAGGTTTGGTGCATATATAATATGAATTTTGACAATTACATCAGGGACACGTTGAAACCGCAGGATTATGAGATGCTGCTGCCGTATTTTAAGCTGAGATATTCACACACGGTCGAGAGCATACTCACCAGCGCATTTATGTGGAAGAATTATTATAAGACAGAGTATCTGCGCAATGATGAGGCTCTTATCTGGCTGGAGCATATAGGCGGCGAGCTTATGACTTTCACGCCGCTGTGCGCGGAGGACGAGCTGAAGCATTATTTTCATGTCGCGGAACAGTATTTTAATGAGGTGCTGGGCATAAAGATGGTGCTCTGTCTCTGCGACAAGGATGCGGTGGACAGATTCGAGCTTGACCCTGAGAAATACGAGGTCATCGCTGACAGAAGATATTATGACTATGTCTACGACGCAAAGAAAATGATGAGCTACAGCGGCAAGGCATATCACAAGAAGAAAAATCATGTGAATGCCTTCCTGAAGGAGTACGGCGACAGCTATGAATACCGCAGCCTCAACTGCGGCTGCCATCACGCTGAGATCATGACATTCCTGCGCAAGTGGGAGGAAAAGCGTGACATCCAGGACGAATACAACAGGGTAGACTACGAGCTTGACGGCATAGATTATCTGCTTGCCAACTGCAATTACCTCGATTTTAAGATGGGGGGCATATATATTGACGGTGAGATGGAAGCCTTCAGCCTCGGAGTATACGGAAAAGCTGAGAAAACTGCCTATATACATGTAGAAAAGGCGAATCCTGACATCCGCGGCTTATATCCTTTTATCAGCCAGCAGTTCCTGATCCACGAGTTCCCGGAGGCAGAATATGTCAACAGGGAGGATGATATGGGGCTGGAGGGGCTGAGAAAGTCCAAGATGTCGTACAACCCGATCTTCCTGGAAGAGAAATATGAGATCAGACAGAAATAATAATGATATTCTCAGAACGGCCGGGGAGGCTGACAGGCCGCGGCTGATGAAGCTCTGGCAGGATTGTTTCGCTGACAGTGACCGTTTTACCGGCTATTATTTCGATACCTATTTTAAGGAAAACAAAGTCTGGGTATGCTGCAGAGACGGCAGGATCATCGCCCAGCTGCACGAGAATCCTTACGAGCTCCAGGCGGGCGGCAGGCGGCTGCCGGGGATCTATATAGTCGGAGTGTCGACGGACGCGGATCACAGGCACAGCGGCGCAATGACAGAGCTGCTCTCGGAGGTGTTTACAGAACAGCTGGAGGATCAGCAGCCCTTTGTCTACCTTATGCCGGCTGATGAGTCGATATATCTCCCCTTCCAGTTTGCCTATATATATTCCCAGGAAGCGGTGCGGGTTCTGCCGGCAGAGACTGTGAACGGCGGCGGGCAGGACTGCAGAGACTTCGCTTTCACAGCAGCCCCGGCAGCCTCAGACAGTGATCTCCAGGCGTGCGCGGATATTTCGATGGCTTATCTGGACGGCTGCTGCGATATATTTACTGTCAGGGACGTTCACTACTACAGGAGACTGCAGCTGGAGAACCAGGCTGACGGCGGGGATCTGTTGATTTTCAGGGATGAAGATGGTATCATAGCATATGTTTCATATGCCTGTGAGGAAAAGGCAGAGATACGCGAGATGTATGCCGCAGAAGGCGTCGGAGACAGCGTATGGATGTGGATGCTCAGAAATTTCCCGGGAGTGGAGATGTCTGTGCTGCCATTTCCGGGGCAGTCTAAATACCTGTCAGCCGCGGACAGGATATTTTCCCGCAGCAGGCGTCCGGTGATCATGGGCAGGATAATCCACGCGGGAAGCTTCCTGGAGATGATAGGGCGCTGCAGCCGCGGCCAGGGTCAGATCACCCTGTATATAATCGACAGATGGATACCCTTCAACAACGGTCTCTGGCTGTGGAGCTTCGGCCCGGGATGCGCGGCGGCGGAAAAAGCGGACAGCGCCGAGGCTGACGTCACTGTCGATATAGGCGGGCTTTTTCAATGGCTCACAGCTTACAAAACGGCGGAGGAGCTCACAGCGGAGGGCCTGCTGATGATGCACGGGGACCTGGAAAAGAACGCAGACAGGATACCCCGCCTGAACAGGATATTTATAAATGAGATCATTTGATCAAAGATGTTTATCATACAGCATAATGATGTTTTCCGGGGAGGATGGAAATGAAGATATTTAATACTCTTACGAGACAGAAGGACGAGTTTGTGCCTCTGGAGGAGGGCAAGGTGCGTATGTACGTATGCGGGCCTACGGTCTACAACTATATACACATCGGGAACGCCAGGCCGATGATCGTTTTTGACACAGTGCGCAGATATTTTGAATATAAGGGCTACGACGTCAATTATGTCTCCAACTTTACCGATGTCGATGACAAGATCATCAAGGCTGCCAATGAGGAGGGCGTCAGCACGACTGAGATATCCGAGAGGTATATCAAAGAGGCCCAGACTGATATGGCAGCCATGAATGTGCGCGAGGCCACGCACCATCCGCGGGCGACGCAGGAGATAAGCGGCATGATAGACATGATCAGCAGGCTGATCGAAACAGGACATGCCTATGAGGCTGACGGCACGGTATATTTCAGGACACGTTCATTTGAGGGCTACGGCAAGCTCTCCAAGAAGAATATCGATGACCTTGAGGCCGGACACCGCGACATAAAAGTAAGCGGCGAGGAGGGCAAGGAGGATCCTCTTGATTTCGTGCTCTGGAAGCCAAAGAAGGAAGGCGAGCCGTCCTGGCCTTCGCCGTGGGGTGACGGCAGGCCCGGCTGGCATATCGAGTGCTCTGTCATGTCCAAAAAATACCTCGGCGAGGAGATCGATATCCATGCCGGCGGTGAGGACCTGATATTCCCGCACCACGAAAATGAGATAGCCCAGAGCGAGTCCGCTAACGGCAAAACCTTCTCCCGCTACTGGATGCATAATGCATTCCTTAATATTAACGGAAGCAAGATGTCAAAATCACTGGGAAATTTCTTCACGGTGAGGGAGATCTCTGAAAAATATGATCTTCAGGTGCTGAGATTCTTTATGCTGAGCGCCCATTACAGAAGCCCGCTAAATTTCAGCGAGGATCTTATGGATGCCGCCTCTAACGGGCTCGACCGCATACTGACGGCTGTAGACAGGCTGAGAACACTGCCGGTCAGCGGCAGTGTTATGGATGAGGCTGAGCAGAAGCTCAGCAAAGAGCTTGATGAGTATGTCGCCAGATATGAAGCGTATATGGACGACGATTTTAATACCGCTGACGCGATCTCAGTTATCTTTGAGATCGTTAAGTCAGCCAACATCAACGTTAACGAGGGCAGCTCAGCAGCCTTGCGTGACAGGTATCTGGATACTGTCATCAGACTCTGCGATGTGCTCGGCATAATCACACAGAAGAAGCAGGAGCTGCTTGATGACGATATCCAGGCGCTTATCGACGAACGCCAGGCTGCCAGGAAGTCGAAGAACTTCGCCCGCGCCGATGAGATCCGTGATCAGCTGGAGTCGATGGGGATAAAGCTTAAGGACACCAGAGAAGGCGTAAAATGGAGCAGGGAATAGAAGAGTTCGCGGGATCGTTTTTAAAACTTTTCGGGCTTGAGAGACCAGATCTGAAAAGATACTCGCCGCTTACGCTTGCCTACATCGGTGACGCGGTGTATGAGCTGGTCATAAGATCATATACCACCTGTGCCGGGAATGCGCCGGCGCAGAAGCTTCATCAGAAGGCCAGCAGCCTTGTGAACGCACATACGCAGTCCGAGATGGCCCGCGCTCTGGCGGATCACCTTACGCCTGAAGAAACTGACGTCTATAAGCGCGGCCGGAACGCGAGGTCCTATACCAGGGCCAAGAATGCCAGCATGTCTGACTACAGGAGAGCAACAGGGCTGGAGGCTCTGGTCGGCTACCTTTATCTTGACGGCAGCTATGACAGGCTGGTCGAACTGATACACCTGGGGCTGACCGAACTCTCACTGATATGATGAATAAAGATAAGGATGTGAAATCAATTGGGATATACAGAACTGACTATAGAGGGGAGAAACCCTGTTATAGAGGCGTACCGCGCAGGCAAGACCATTGACAAGCTGTATGTGCTCGACGGCTGCCAGGACGGTCCGGTCAGGACTATCATACGCGAGGCGCGCAAGCATGATACTATCGTGCGTTTTGTCGAGAAGGAAAGGCTGGATCAGCTTTCCGAGACTCATCACCACCAGGGCGTCATTGCGGTTGCCGCCGCCTATGAATATGCCGGGGTAGATGATATACTTGCCAGGGCGGCCGAGAAGGGCGAACAGCCGTTTATCTTTCTGCTGGACGGCATAGAAGATCCGCATAATCTGGGAGCGATCATACGAACGGCGAATCTTGCCGGCGCTCACGGCGTGATCATCCCCAAGAACAGAGCTGTCGGTCTGACTGCTGCCGTCGCCAGGGCTTCAGCGGGCGCGCTGAATTACACACCTGTAGCCAAGGTGACCAATCTGAGCAAGACGATGGATGAGCTTAAGGAGAAGGGACTGTGGTTCGTATGCGCCGACATGAAGGCCAAGGCGATGTACGATCAGGACCTCACAGGTCCTATAGGGATCGTCATCGGAAGTGAGGGCGAGGGCGTAAGCCGCCTGGTACATGATAAATGTGATTATGCCGCCTCCATACCCATGTACGGCGACATAGATTCTTTAAACGCCTCTGTGGCGGCAGGGATACTTGCCTATGAGATCGTGCGGCAGCGTATCTGCAGGGCAGGAAAATAACAACACTAAAAAATCCCGTGGATCGGCTGTAAACTGATCTGCGGGATCTTCGTTAATGAAGGTTTATGGAAATAACAGCTGATGGAGGGATTTGAACCCTCGACCCCATCCTTACCAAGGATGTGCTCTACCCCTGAGCCACATCAGCGTCTCGGACTTGTAAACGTCCGTTCATTAATATATCATAGGAGAAACTTAATTGTCAAGGGCTTGACATGTTATTTGCGTGGGGATATATTTAAATATGTTATGTTTTTGATTAAGCGGGAGGATGGAATTATGGCTAATGATCCGGTGAATACGAGTGATAAGGAAACGGTTTCAAGAAATTTTATTGAGCTTGAGATCGATAAAGATTTAAGTGAGGGAAAGAATACAACTGTCTGCACTCGTTTTCCTCCTGAACCTAACGGTTATCTTCATGTAGGGCATGCGAAGTCGATACTTCTGAATTATGGGCTGGCCAAAGAATACGGCGGCAGATTCCTGCTCAGATTCGACGATACCAATCCAACGAAGGAGAAGACCGAATTCGTGGATTCCATCATCAAAGATGTTCAGTGGCTCGGCGCCGAATATGACGGCGAGGTAAGATTTGCCTCCAATTATTTTGAACAGATGTACAAGGCAGCTGTCGGACTGATCAAAAAGGGCAAGGCCTATGTCTGTGACCTCACGGCAGATGAGATACACGAGTACAGAGGTACTCTGAAGGAGCCAGGCAAGAACAGCCCTTACCGTGACAGGAGCATCGAGGAGAACCTGAAGCTCTTCGCCGAGATGAGAGAGGGCAGGTATCCCGACGGATCCAGAACGCTCAGGGCGAAGATCGACATGTCTTCTCCCAATATCAACATGCGTGATCCGGTCATCTACCGCGTCGCCCATATGACTCACCAGAATACAGGTGACAAATGGTGCATCTATCCGATGTATGATTTCGCGCACCCTATCGAGGACGGCATTGAGGGAGTCACGTATTCTATCTGCACGCTGGAATTTGAAGACCACAGGCCTCTCTATGACTGGGTGGTACGCGAGGTCGGCTTTGAGACGCCTCCCAGGCAGATCGAATTCGCCAAGCTTTATCTGACAAATGTCGTCACCGGGAAGCGCTATATCAAGCGTCTTGTGGAGCAGGGCATCGTTGACGGCTGGGATGATCCCCGTCTGGTCACGATAGCGGCGCTGCGCCGCAGAGGCTATACGCCTGAATCCATACGTATGTTTATGGATCTTGTCGGCGTCTCCAAGGGCAACAGTTCGGTCGATTACGCCATGCTTGACTACTGCATCCGCGAGGATCTCAAGCTTAAGTGCCGCAGGATGATGGCGGTGCTCAGACCGCTGAAACTTATAATAGACAATTATCCGGAAGACAGGGTAGAATACCTGGACGTTGAGAATAATAAGGAGAATGAGGAGCTTGGCGTGAGAAAGGTACCGTTTGGCCGTGAGCTGTACATAGAGCAGGATGACTTTATGGAAGTGCCGCCCAGGAAGTATTTCCGTCTTTTCCCCGGCAACGAGGTGCGTCTCATGAATGCGTATTTCGTGAAGTGCACAGATATCGTCAAGGACGCGGACGGCAATGTCACGGAGGTCCACTGCACATACGATCCGGAGACAAAGAGCGGATCGGGATTCGAGGGACGCAAGGTCAAGGGCACGATACACTGGGTATATGCCCCGACAGCGGTCAGGGCCCAGGTAAGGCTTTACGAGAATCTCGTAGACGAGTCGAAGGGTGTCTACAATGAGGACGGATCCGTGAACATCAATCCTGATTCGCTCACCGTGCTGGATGACGCCATGCTTGAACCCAACTTTGAGGGTGCTGAGGGAGGAGACAGCTATCAGTTCGTGAGGAACGGATATTTCTGCATAGACAGCCGTGACTCAAAGGCTGACGCACTCGTATTCAACAGGATAGTGCCGCTGAAGAGCTCATTTAAGCTTAAATAAGAATTTGCATCAAAAAGAGCAGATCTTCAATGATCTGCTCTCAGACTGTCGACAAAGTCCAGGGCATTTGCCCTGGATTTTTCTTGTACAGGAGCTAAAGAGTCAGTATTCATAAGAATCTGAGGTTTTTTTTTGGTATAATAGAAGTATCAAAAAGTGGGTGGTGGATGTTTCTATGATGACTGAAGAGAACGAAAAGATCAGAAAACAAATGCAGATTGTCTGTATTGATGACCTGGTCCCGCAAGATCATCTCCTGAGGACTATTGAAAAGGCAATCGACTGGTCTTTTATTTATGACCTGGTCCGTGACAAGTATTCTGCTGAGACAGGAAGGCCCAGCATCGATCCGGTTACCTTGATCAAGATCCCTTTTATCCAGTACCTGTATGGAATTAAAAGTATGCGCCAGACCATAAAAGAGATCGAAGTCAACATGGCTTACCGATGGTTTCTTGGGCTGGACCTGTATGACCCGATCCCACACTTCTCAACTTTTGGGAAAAATTATACGCGGCGTTTCAAAGATACTGATCTGTTCGAACAGATATTTCAACATATCTTAGAAGAATGCTATCGTTTTAAACTGGTCGATCCAACAGAAGTATTTATAGACGCAACTCATGTAAAAGCCCGCGCAAACAATAAAAAGATGCAGAAACGGATCGCACAGCAGGAAACACTTTTCTATGAAGCCCAGCTTAGAAAGGAAATCGATTCTGACAGAGAATCACATGGGAAAAAACCTTTAAAGAACAGGGATGATGATAGCCAAAGGCCCTCTTCAGGCGGTGGGGATAAATTTGAGGATTATACAGATGATGTGCCTCTTGACGGGAAAACGATCAAATGCAGCACCACAGATCCGGAAAGCGGATGGTTTCGAAAAGGAGAACATAAAAATGTCTTCGCTTACGGGATTGAAACGGCCTGCGATAAAAACGGATGGATCCTTGATTTTACAGTAAATCCAGGGAACCTGCATGACAGCCGGACCTTTAAAGGACTCTATGACAGGCTTGGGAGCATAGGCATGAAATACTGTGTTGTTGACGCAGGGTATAAAACTCCAGCCATCGCAAAACTTCTTATAGACGATGGTGTAGCACCTGTTTTTCCTTATAAACGTCCTATGACTAAAGATGGTTTCTTCAAAAAGCACGAATACGTTTATGATGAATACTATGACTGTTATATCTGCCCTGGTGATCAGACATTAAACTATCGAACTACAAATCGAGATGGATACAAAGAGTACAAGAGCTGCGGATATGTATGTGAGGACTGTGAACATCTATCACAGTGCACCGCAAGCAGGGACCATGTAAAGCTGGTGACACGTCATGTATGGGAAGATTACATGGAGACATGCGAAGATATCAGACAAACTCAGGGAATGCAGGAGCTCTACTCTCATCGAAAAGAAACCATAGAAAGGATCTTTGGAACTGCAAAGGAGAACCATGGATTCAGATATACACAGATGTACGGGAAAGCACGGATGACAATGAAAGTCGCGCTGACTTTTGCGTGTATGAATTTAAAGAAACTGGCAAAGAAGCAGAAAGAATGGAACTTACAGATGGCCTGATACAGGCCTGTCTGACACGTTTTTATTAAAATCCACGAAAAAAGAAAAAGGCTCGGAGAAACATTCGTTTCTCCGAGCTGCTTTGTCGACAGTCTGAGAGCAGATCTTCAATGATCTGCTCTTTTCAGTATCGGTCCTGAGTACTTCATAAAGTATATAAGGATGATGACCGAGGTTATGATCCAGGTTATCGGATAGCTTGCCTCGACTGTGTAGATCGTGTGCCACCTGGGCACTGCCAGCAGCAGCCAGATGATGCGCAGCAGGCAGGTGCCGAAAAATGTTATCAGCATAGGCTTGAGGGTCTCGCCCATGCCCCTGAGCGCACCGGAAAACATCTCTATGCAGATGAAAGCCGCGTAGAAGCGGACCAGGTATCTGAGCATGTCGGTGCCGATGCTGACTACGTTTTTATCGCTGGTAAACATATAGTAGAGCGTCTCTCCGAAGACCATCAGCAGTACCGTGAGGACTGCTGTAAAGATCAGCGACATCACGAAGCCTGATTTTATGCTGGTGCGTATCCTGCTGTATTTTCCGGCGCCGAAGTTCTGGCCGACAAAGGTCGTCACGGCGATGCCGAGGGACTGGATTATCATCCAGAAAGCGGTGTCCAGCTTGCCGTAGGCCGCCCAGGCAGATACAGCGTCTGTGCCGAAGCCGTTGATCGCAGCCTGTATCATCAGATTGGAGATCATGTACATCACGGATTCGAGCCCGGTGGGGAGGCCTATGCGCAGCATATGCCTGAGCATGCTGAGATCAAGGCGTATCCTGCGGGGCACAAGTCTGTAGCTGTCGGTGCTGCGCATCAGGATATACATGACCAGAAATGCGCTGATAGTCTGGCTTATTATGGTAGCTACAGCTGCACCGGCGACACCCATCCCGAGAAACAGAACGAAGCTCAGGTCGAGCACTATATTGAGGACGCAGCCGGCCATAAGCACATAAAGAGGGCTGCGGGAATCTCCGACGGCGCGCAGTATGCCTGCTCCCATATTGTATACGAGATTCGGCACCATGCCGCAGAAAAATATGCGCAGATAGAGCACCGAGTCCGGCCGGATCTCTTCGGGTGTGTTCAGCAGCGCTATGGCATAAGGCGCGGTGATTATGCAGACGACCGTGAGTATCACACCGCCGGCTACTGCCATCGCGAAGGCGGTGTGGACGGCGCGCTCTGTTCTTTCGGCATCCTCAGCGCCGTAGCACTGGGCGATGGTGACGGACGCGCCGGTGGAAATGCCCGTAAAAAAACCGACGAACAGTCCGACTATCATAGCCGAAGATCCGCCGACAGCTGCCAGTGCGGCCTTGCCGACGACTCTCCCCACGATGATGGCGTCGACAGTATTATATAGCTGCTGAAAAAAAGAACCCAGCAGCAGCGGCAGGAAAAACAGGATCATCTGCTTCCATATTATTCCGTGCGTGATATTGTTGGACGAAATACTTTCCTTTTTCATAATCCCCCTGAAATACATTTTCGATAAAGCTCCCGACATCATATCACAAAAAGACAGCACTCTCAATAGATGGAATATCAGTTCGCGGGAGAGTCTCATTTTGCAAAAAGACAGAAATATTGAGAAAACATGAGAAAACAAAAGATATAAAGATTAAATATACTAAAAACGGCTGATATATAAAGTTGCATAATGACTGAAAATTCAGTAATATACTAAACGATGATTAGCACTCGTTATTAGTGAGTGCTAGCAAAATACAAAAGATAAGATTCAGGAAATAAAATTTACAAGGAGGCATATTTTATGAAATTAGTTCCAGTTGCAGACAGAGTTATTTTAAAGACTTTTAAGGTTGAAGATAAGACAAAATCGGGCATCATCATTGCCGGCAAGGCAGAGGAGAGACCCCAGGAGGCAGAGATCGTCGCGGTAGGCCCCGGCGGCATGATCGCAGGCAATGAGTACATCATGTATGTAAAGCCCGGACAGAGAGTCATTTTCAACAAGTATGTCGGCACAGAAGTAAAATTTGAAGACGAAGAATATGTTATCGTAAAACAGGATGACATTCTTGCTATCGTCGAGTGATCAAAAGCGCATTTAACAATTGATAATATAATTTCGGACATAATTTCAGGAGGTTTTTAAGATGGCAAAAGATATTCAGTACGGCGCAGAAGCCAGAAAAGTACTTGAGGCAGGCGTTAACAAGCTTGCAAATACAGTCAGCGTTACACTTGGACCCAAGGGAAGAAACGTAGTTCTTTCCAAGCCCTATGGTTCACCGCTTATCACCAACGATGGCGTTACCATCGCGAAGGATATCGAGCTTGAGGATCCCTTTGAGAACATGGGTGCTCAGATCGTCAAGGAAGTAGCGACAAAGACTAATGATGTCGCAGGCGACGGAACCACGACCGCAACTGTTCTTGCACAGGCTATGATCAATGAAGGAATGAAGAACCTGGCTGCAGGCGCAAACCCGATCATACTCAGAAAGGGTATGCAGAAGGCTACTGATATTGCGGTAGAGGCTATCAAGGATATGAGCTCCGCTCTCAACGGCAAAGACCAGATCGCCAAGGTAGCAGCTATTTCTGCCGGCGACGATTCAGTCGGCCAGATGATCGCTGACGCTATGGAGAAGGTCGGCAATAACGGTGTTATGACGATCGAGGAATCCAAGACAATGAAGACAGAGCTTGACCTTGTCGAGGGCATGCAGTTCGACAGAGGCTTCATTTCAGCTTACATGTGCACAGATATGGATAAGATGACTGCTGAGCTCGACAGCCCCTATATCCTTCTCACTGACAAGAAGATCTCCAATATCCAGGAACTGCTTCCTCTTCTTGAACAGATCGTTCAGAACGGAGCAAAGCTTCTCATCATCGCTGAGGATATCGAGGGCGAGGCACTCACAACTCTTGTACTCAACTCTCTGAGAGGTACATTCAAGGTAGTTGCAGTCAAGGCTCCCGGATACGGCGACAGGAGAAAAGAGATGCTGCAGGATATCGCGATCCTCACAGGCGCTCAGGTAATCTCCTCAGAGCTGGGACTTGAACTTAAGGATACCAAGATCGAGCAGCTCGGACGCGCAAAGTCCGTTAAGGTCACCAAGGAAGACACCATCATTGTCGACGGCGCAGGCAAGCCTGAGGACATCAAGGCAAGAGTCAGCCAGATCACAGCTCAGATCAAGGATACCACTTCCGAATTCGACAAGGAAAAGCTTCAGGAAAGACTTGCGAAGATGTCAGGCGGCGTAGGAGTTATCCGTGTCGGCGCTGCAACTGAGACAGAGATGAAAGAGAAGAAGCTTCGTATGGAAGATGCCCTGGCAGCAACAAAGGCAGCAGTTGAAGAAGGAATCATCTGCGGCGGCGGCAGCGCATATATCCACGCATCAAAGAAAGTGGCAGAGTATGCTGAGAGCCTTGATGGCGATGAGAAGACAGGCGCAAAGGTCGTGCTTAAGTCTCTTGAGGCTCCTCTGTTCCATATAGTAGCAAACGCAGGACTTGAGGGTGCTGTTATCATCGATAAGGTACGCAGCAGCGAAGTAGGCACAGGATTTGACGCTCTTAAAGAAGAGTATGTCAATATGGTATCCGCAGGTATCATCGATCCTGCCAAGGTTACCAGGAGCGCGCTTCAGAACGCTACCAGCATCGCTTCTTCATTCCTTACAACAGAAGCCTGCGTGGCAGAAATAAAGAAGGATACACCTGCAATGCCTCAGATGCCTCAGGGCGGAATGATGTAAAAAAGACCGCGGCGGCAGACAGACCGGCGGCATAGATGATCAAAAAACCAAAAGGCTTCGGAGAATACTATCTCCGAAGCCTTTTTCTGGTGCAGGCGGAGCTTTTCCGGTTACCGGGAACTAAAGGTTGAGAAACACTGCGCATTAATGTATAATATAAAAATAGCATTAACAAACGCCCCGGAGGATCTGAAATATCGGGAGTCCACTTTTTCCGGGCCAGGCAGTTATGACAAAGGGGAAAATGAAATTGAAAAAATTTGCGGCAGGATTATGTGTTGGCATCATGCTCACTACAGTCAGTATTCCCGCGTATGCATCTGCACGGCAGACTCCATACTCCGGTACAGGTATCAGATGGGTAACAGTAAACAGCAGCCTGAGGATGGCAGCTGAGACAGCCAGTGTGTCGGAATCGGTTCCTGCGGCCGTAACAGAGACTGAGAAGACAGCTGAGACTTCGGCTTCAGAGACTTCACAGACCGCAGCCTCTACCGGGAGCGAGACCAGAGAAAGCAGCGCAGAGACCAAAGAAAGCGCAGCGAACAAGCTGAACAAGGCGGCGGAAACTGAAAGCGAGACGGCTTCAGAGTCTGAGACAGTGATCAAAAACGGCTGGGACAGCGACGGCGCCTTTAAAATATATTATATAAACGGAGCACTTGCTAAGGGAGTCCAGAAGATCGCCGATAACAAAGGCACTGCGGCATATTATTATTTTGATGACAAGGGCCACATGTGCATCGGATGGCAGTCAGTTAAGGACAGCTCAGGCAAAGTCCTGAAGTATTATTTCGGGGCTGACGGCAAAGCTTATACAGGTGAGCAGAACATTGGCGGGAACTGGTACTTTTTCAGCACCGATACTGCTGTGATGCAGACCGGCTTTCAGAAGATTGTTCTCCAGGACAAGAGCACAAAGACCTGCTACTACAACCCTGCTGACGGGATCAGGCTGCAGGGATTTCAGAAGATCGACGGCTATTCTTATTATTTTAAATACGGCAGCGGAGACATGAAGCGCGGTTTCGCTAATATCACCATCACTGTCAACAACAGAAAAAAGAAGATAAAAGTATATTATTCCGAAGAAAACGGCAGGATGCTCTACGGCATGCAGACTATCGCGGGAGTAAAGTACTACTTCAACAGGAAGACAGGCGCCATGGAATGGAAGGTCCGCAGATACCAGAATCCTGCCGGCTATTATCAGATACAGAGCAAAAGCATCGTCCTGAAGAACCGCGGAAGATACAAAAAGGGCTACACTCTCAATATCGGCTTTGAAGGCCTGAAGACGGCCTGGGTCATGAGGAAGCTGGGCATATCTGACGGAGTAGGAATGGGCTACGCAGGCGGCGCGTATTACAGCTCATATGTGAGGAGCGCTGTCGCGAGATTCCAGAGAAGGCACGGCCTGAAGGCGAACGGCAAGGTAGACCTGGCCACCTGGAAGGCAATGGGCTATTCTGAAAGACAGTGGTACAGGCTTGACTCCTATGCATCGCCTATCGCGGTAAATGAGAACAGTTCCAGAAAGGACTGCATCAACGCGATGATCAGGCGCGCCTACAAGTATCTGGGCGATGATTACGTGATAGGGGCATCCAGTGCGCCCGGCCTTGGCTGCGACTGCAGCGGCCTCGTCATGCAGTCACTGTTTGCCGCCGGCATCGATCTTTCACCGATCAATCCTATCCGTCATGCTTTTCCCGGCTTTGAGTATGAATCGGCGAATATCTGGAGGACAAAGAAACTCAAACATGTAAAATACAGCAAGAGGAAGCGCGGCGACATAATCATCTACACTAACGCCAGCCATTCAACTGTCATACACTCCGCGATATATCTCGGCAAAAACAGGGTCATCGAGTCATGGCCGAACACCGTCCGCATATCGTATATCAAGAGCTCTATACACCCGTATGTACTTGGTGTGGTAAGGCCTTTCCAATAAAAGCCAAAATGTATTGTGCTTTTAGGCTGAATGTTAGTCAGTTTATTTATTGACTTTCATTTATCTATTTGCTACACTTTGTTCAATCAAAATTTTTATTTTGTACTTTGCAGAAAGATAATTCATATATATGTTTTACAGAAAGCGGGGAAATTAATGAGCAAGATAATCGGAGATGGCATTACATTTGATGATGTGCTTCTTGTGCCGGCATATTCGGAGGTTACTCCAAACCTTGTCGACCTTACGACCAGACTGACACAGAAAATTACGCTCAATGTGCCTTTGATGAGCGCAGGCATGGATACTGTCACGGAACACCGCATGGCCATAGCCATGGCCAGACAGGGCGGCATCGGCATAATCCATAAGAACATGTCCATAGAGGCACAGGCTGAGGAAGTAGATAAGGTCAAGCGTTCTGAAAATGGCGTCATCACTGATCCGTTTTATCTTTCACCCGACAATACACTGGCAGATGCCGATGCGCTGATGGCGAAATACAGGATCTCCGGCGTGCCTATAACACGCGGGAAGAAGCTGGTGGGCATACTCACAAACCGCGATCTGAAGTTTGAGGAAGATTATTCAAAGAAGATCAGCGAGAGGATGACCTCCGACGGACTGGTAACTGCCAAGGAGGGAGTTACCCTGGCAGAGGCCAAGAAGATACTCGGCATGGCACGCAAGGAGAAGCTGCCTATCGTTGACGACAATTTCAACCTCAAGGGCCTGATCACTATCAAGGATATCGAGAAGGCCATCAAATATCCGCTGGCTGCCAAGGATGCCCAGGGACGTCTGCTCTGCGGCGCGGGCGTCGGCGTGACCGCCAATATACTGGAGCGTGTCGAAGCCCTGGTGAAGGCCAATGTGGATGTGATAGTTATTGATACGGCTCACGGACATTCTGAGAATGTGCTGAAGACCGTGAGGATGGTAAAGGATGCTTTCCCGGAACTTCAGATAATCGCCGGCAATGTGGCGACTTACGAGGGCACGGAAGCGCTGATCAAGGCAGGAGTTGACTGCGTCAAGGTCGGTATCGGACCCGGGTCTATCTGCACGACACGTATCGTTGCCGGGATCGGCGTCCCGCAGATAACGGCAGTTATGAGTGCCTATGAGGCTGCCAGGAAGTATAATATCCCTGTCATCGCGGACGGAGGCATCAAGTACTCAGGCGACATCACCAAGGCGATCGCCGCCGGGGCAAATGTCTGCATGATGGGCAGCATCTTCGCGGGATGCGATGAGGCGCCCGGAGATTTTGAGCTCTATCAGGGAAGAAAATATAAGGTATACAGAGGGATGGGTTCCATTTCTGCCATGGAGAACGGCAGCAAGGACAGATATTTCCAGGAAGACGCGAAAAAGCTTGTCCCCGAGGGCGTGGAAGGGCGTGTAGCCTACAAGGGCCTGGTCGAGGATACGGTATTCCAGCTTATGGGAGGCCTGCGCGCGGGAATGGGATACTGCGGATGCCGCACCATAGAGGACCTCAAAGAGAACGGCAGGTTCGTAAAGATATCGGCAGCCGCTCTCAGGGAGAGCCATCCTCACGATATACAGATAACAAAGGAAGCACCGAATTACACTATGGAAGCATAGGACCACTGAATGAAATACAGGTCGGCAAATGGAGAGAGACCGGATCTTGTCATCCGGCCTGACTTCACTGCCGGCCTGCTTTTTATCCTGTACAATGGCCATATTTCACGATATACTGTACATGCGCAATTAAATAATACTTAGATGACCTTAGTTGGGAGGCTTTTTTATATGCCATATGATTTTAAAAATATCCCTGATGCCTATGAGCTTATCAGCGAGGAGTACATTGAAGATGTCGCTTCTCAGGCTGCCTTGATAAGACACAAGAAGACGGGGGCAAGAGTGGCCGTGCTGTCGAATGATGACGACAACAAGGTCTTTAATATCTGCTTTCGGACGCCGCCGAAAGACAGTACGGGCGTGGCGCATATAACCGAACATTCGGTGCTGTGCGGATCCCGCGAATTTCCGGCGAAGGATCCCTTTGCCGAGCTGCTCAAGGGATCGCTGAATACATTCCTGAATGCTCTTACCTATCCTGACAAGACGACCTATCCGGTGGCCAGCTGCAATGACTCGGATTTTAAGAATCTTATGCACATATACCTCGACGCGGTCTTTTACCCGAACATCTATATCCATGACGAGATCTTCAGGCAGGAAGGATGGCATTACGAGCTGAAGGACAAGGACGCGCCTCTCTGCTATAACGGAGTAGTCTACAACGAGATGAAGGGAGCGTTTTCTTCACCGGAAGAGGTACTTTTCCGGAAGGTCACCAACTCTCTTTACCCGGACACTATATACGGCGTGGAATCGGGCGGCGACCCTGATGTGATACCGGAGCTCAGATATCAGGAGTTCCTTGATTTTCACCGCAGATATTATCATCCTTCGAACAGCTATATATATCTCTACGGCGACATGGATGTGACAGAGAGACTGGAATTTATCGACAGACAGTATCTCAGCGCATTTGACGCCGCGCCGGTAGATTCGCATATTCCTTTTCAGAAGGCATTTGATAATAGCGTGTACGTACAGAGCGAGTACCCTGCCGACAATGACGACAGCGGCGCGTACCTTGCCTGCAGCTGGGTGGTCGGAGAGAACGGCGACGTGAGGGAATACCTGGCATTCCAGATACTGGAATACCTGCTGATGGAAGCCCCCGGGGCGCCGCTTAAGCAGGCCCTTCAGGACAGGCATTTCGGCGAAGACATTTTCGGCAATTTTGAATCGAGCGTGCTCCAGCCTTACATATCGATAATAATCAAGAACATGGATCCCGGCGACAGGGATGAGATACTGGCGGTGATCAGGGAAGAGCTGCAGAAGCTTGCCGACGGAGCGCTCAACAGGCGTTCTGTGGAGGGAGCCGTCAACGCGATGGAGTTTAAGTCGCGGGAGGCAGATTTCGGCAGATGGCCGAAGGGACTTATGTACGGGCTGCAGATGATGGACAGCTGGCTCTATGACGATAATGCGCCCTTTGCCTATATGAAGTACCAGCCGGCCTTTGATTTCTTCAGGGAGAACCTTGACACAGGCTATTTCAATGAACTGATCAGGAAACGGATGCTCGATAATCCGCATTCCTCCGTGCTGATGGTGACGCCCAGGGCAGGACTTACAGCCCGGAATGAGAAAATACTCGCAGATAAGCTTGCCGCCTACAAAGCTTCCCTGAGTGAGGGACAGATCGAGGATATCGTCAGGCAGACGAAGGAGCTGAAGGAATACCAGAGCGAAGCGTCGCCTAAAGAAGTCCTGGAGAAGATACCTTTGCTCTCGACAGGCGATATTAAGAAGGAGGCTGAGCCGCTGTTCAATGAGGAGATAGCTGAGGATGGATTTAAACTTGTCCTGCATGATATCGATACGAACGGCATAGCCTATGTCAACCTGCTTTTTAATGTGCAGCACATACCGGCTGATGAGGTGCCCTATCTGGGCATACTCGCGGAGGTCATGGGCGAGCTGGATACTTCTGATTACAGCTACTCAGAGCTCACTGATGAGATAAACCTGCACACAGGCGGACTGAAGACGAATACCGTCGTATTCGAACAGGGAAATGTCCATGATTATGTTGCTGATTTTTCCGTCAGCGGCAAGGCACTTTACGCTAAACTGCCCGAGCTGTTTAAGATATTTGACAATATCATCAATGCCACTGATTATTCGGACCAGCAGCATATCAGGGACATCCTCAGCCAGGTAAAATCAAGACTTGAGATGAGCCTCATGGGCAGCGGGCATGCGGCGGCCGTGGGCCGTGCCTCGGCTTATTACAGCGAGGAGGCATGGTTTAAGGAACTGACGGAGGGCCTGGAGTTCTACCGTTTCGTCAGCAGGCTGCTCGGCGATTTTGACAACAGGAAGCAGGAGCTTTCACGTGAGCTTGAGTCTCTGTCCCGCAGGATATTCAGGAAGGATCTGCTGATCGCTGACTGGACGAGTGACAGGCAGGGGCTGGACAGAGCTGCGGAATATCTCGACAGCTTTGCCGGACATCTGAGCCTGCCTGAGGCCGGCGCTGAATGTGAGAAAATGATCAGCGTGGGTACCTGCCCTGCGCGCCGGGAAGCCTTTACCACTCCCGGCACCGTGCAGTACAACTGCTGTGCCGGCGATTTCGCCGATGCGGGATTCCCATATTCAGGTGCCATGAATGTTATGAAGAATATACTTTCCAATGAGTATCTCTGGAACCAGGTGCGCACCAAGGGCGGAGCCTACGGATGCATGTGCGGCTTTTCACCGATGGGCGACGCCTATTTTACTTCCTACAGGGACCCGAATCTGGCGGATACTTTCGAAGTATATAAAAGGGTGGCAGATTACCTCAGGAATTTTGAGCTTGACGAGCGGGAGATGCGAAAATATATCATCGGCGCCTTCGGCGCGGTGGACACACCCATGACGGCATCCATGAAGGGCGCCAGATCGATGGCCTCGTATATGACAGGGCGCGGCTATGACGAGCTCCAGAAGAGCAGGAACGAGATGCTCTCCGTCACGGAAGCGGACATCAGGGCTTTCGGCGATGTGATAGACGCTGTTGTCGGGGCGGGATATATCTGCGTTATCGGAAGCGAGAGCGCGATCATGAAGGAAAAGAACATGTTTGACAGAATAGAGCCGCTGCTGACGCAGACGGGAAATCAGGAGAAGTGATTTATGGAAAACGACACTGCATTCAGATCGGGGTTTGCCGCCCTGATCGGGCGTCCCAACGTGGGAAAGTCTACACTGATGAACAGGATCATCGGACAGAAGATAGCGATAACCTCAGACAGGCCGCAGACGACGAGAAACAGGATACAGACCGTATATACCTGTGATGAGGGCCAGATAGTATTCCTGGACACGCCGGGCATGAACAAGGCAAAGAACAAACTCGGAGAGTACATGCTCACCGCGGCCCAGAGCACTATCGCGGACGCTGACGTCATCCTGTGGCTTGTGGAGCCCGAAGAACATGCAGGGATGGGGGACAGGCACATCTCAGAGCTGCTGCAGCCGGCCAGGAGCCCTGTCATACTGGTGATCAATAAAACGGACCGGGTATCGCCTGCCCAGCTTCTGAAGGTGATAGACAACTATAAAAACCTCGGCGATTTCGCCGAGATAGTCCCCTGCTCAGCGCTGAGCGGAGACGGTGTCGACGACCTGATAAAAACCATACTCAGATATCTTCCTTACGGACCGAAATATTATGACGATGATACGGTGACTGACCAGCCGGAGAGACAGATAGTGGCGGAGCTTATCCGCGAGAAAGCCCTGCGCTGCCTGAGGGATGAGGTGCCGCACGGGATCGCTGTCTCCATAGAACAGATGAAAAAACGCGCCGGCAGGGATCTTTACGATATCGATGCGACTATCGTCTGCGAGCGTGATTCGCACAAGGGCATCATTATCGGCAAACAGGGTGCCATGCTGCGCAGGATAGGTTCCGATGCCCGCCCGGAGATCGAGGAGATGCTGGGGGCAAAGGTAAATCTTAAGCTCTGGGTAAAGGTAAAGAAGGACTGGCGTGACAGCGACTTCCTGATAAAGAATTTCGGCTACGACAAGCGTGATATTTAAGGAGTGCATCGCATATGTCCGAACCAGTGAAAGTGTCAGGCATGGTGCTGTCTGCCATGCCTATCGGCGAGTATGACAGGCGCATCGTGCTTCTGACATCGGACCGCGGCAAGATCAACGGCTTCGCCAGAGGCGCGAGAAGGCCGGGCAGCAGCATGATGGCGGCGGCCCAGCCCTTCGTGTACGGTGAGTTTATGCTGTATGAGGGCAGGAACTCATACACATTTGTCAGCGCGGGATCCGCAGAATATTTTGATGAACTCAGAAAAGATATCTCTGCGGTCTGCTATGGCAGCTATTTCCTGGAACTGGCTGATTATTATTCCAGGGAAAATGAGGATGACAGCCAGATACTTGCCCTGCTTTACCTCTCGGTAAAGGCACTGATCAGGAAACAGGTGCCGTACCCTCTTATCAGATGCATATTTGAGCTGAGGATACTGGTGATAAACGGGGAATACCCGGATTTCTTCAGATGCCTGCACTGCGGCAGGGAGGATGAGCTCAGCGCATTTTCGGCCGCAGCGCACGGCATGTTCTGCTCTGAACACGCGTCCATGGCCGGCGCCTCTGCAGTTTACATGAACAGCGCTGCCGTCTATGCCGCTCAGTACATAGTGAGCAAACCGCTCACCAGGCTTTTTGCTTTTACTGTGTCAGACGAGGTGCAGAGACAGCTGCGCGGAATGCTTGATTCTTATATCCGCACAGTCACAGACAGGAACTTCAGATCACTGGAGACGCTTAAGATGATCGATGAGAGCGGCAGCTGAAGCGCTCTGTTCTCTGCTTTTCTGACAAACAGTGATTTTTGCGTTGCAAAAATACTGTATTAAATGTAAAATACATTTTGACCGCAATATATATAAACTGCCTTGGCCAGCACAAGGTACAGCTTGTTTTATAAGGAGATAGTTATGGAAAAAACAATGGATAAGATCGTTTCACTAGCCAAGAACAGAGGTTTTATTTATCCCGGTTCCGAGATCTACGGAGGGCTTGCCAATACATGGGATTACGGCAACCTTGGCGTTGAGTTCAAAAACAATGTTAAAAAGGCTTGGTGGAAGAAATTCATCCAGCAGAATCCTTATAATGTAGGAGTAGACTGCGCTATACTGATGAACCCGCAGACCTGGGTGGCTTCCGGACATATCGGCAGTTTCTCTGACCCGCTGATGGACTGCCGTGAGTGCCACGAGAGATTCAGGGCCGATAAGCTGATCGAAGATTATGCCAACGCGCACGGCATTGAGCTCGGCGGCTCAGTCGATGGCTGGTCGAACGAGAAGATGCTCGATTTTATCGAGAGCAACAATGTTCCCTGCCCTTCCTGCGGCAAGCATAATTTTACTGATATAAGACAGTTCAATCTTATGTTCAAGACTTTCCAGGGCGTTACCGAAGATGCCAAGAACATCGTTTATCTGCGGCCTGAGACTGCGCAGGGCATTTTCGTGAACTTCAAGAATGTCCAGAGGACATCAAGGAGGAAGATCCCCTTCGGCATCGGCCAGATAGGCAAATCATTCAGAAATGAGATCACCCCAGGCAACTTTACTTTCAGGACTAGAGAATTCGAGCAGATGGAGCTGGAATTTTTCTGTGAACCTGATACGGATCTTGAGTGGTTTGAGTACTGGAGATCATTCTGCGTCAGCTGGCTCAAGGACCTGGGGATGAAGGATGAGGATATGAGAGTCCGCGACCATGAAAAGGAAGAACTCTCATTTTATTCGAAGGCTACATCCGACATCGAGTTCCTTTTCCCGTTTGGCTGGGGAGAACTCTGGGGCATAGCTGACAGGACAAATTACGATCTCTCTAGACACATGGAGGTCTCCGGCGAGGATCTTCAGTATTTTGATGAGAATAAGAAGGAAAAATATATCCCCTATGTAATTGAACCGTCGCTCGGGGCTGACCGTATGGTGCTTGCCTTCCTTTGCGGGGCATACGACGAAGAGAACATCGGCACCGAGGAAAAGCCTGATATAAGGACAGTCCTTCATCTGCATCACGCGCTCGCGCCCGTAAAGATCGGTGTGCTGCCGCTCTCCAAGAAGCTTTCTGAGAAGGCAGAGGCGGTCTATACTCAGCTTTCCTCAGAGTGGAACTGCGAGTACGATGACAGGGGCAATATCGGGAAACGTTACAGGAGACAGGATGAGATCGGGACACCGTACTGTGTGACCTATGATTTTGATTCTGAGGAAGACGGCTGCGTTACCGTGCGTGACAGAGACAGCATGGAGCAGGAGAGAGTGAAGATCGACGGGCTTATGGAGTACTTCAGGGCAAAACTTGCATACTGATGATTGTTTAGGCTTTTTTCACTTTTGTTTTATGCCGCACTGTGGTATAATTATCCAAATTGCTGTTATGCGGTTTTATAGGTTTTTGTAAGCTATACACTGCTTTACAGCGGTTTTCTAAATATATTAGCTTAATTATTTTAAAGGAGGAACGATACATGAACAAATGGGTTTACATGTTTACCGAGGGCAATGCGAAGATGCGTGAGCTGCTCGGCGGAAAGGGCGCCAATCTGGCTGAGATGACTAACCTTGGACTTCCTGTACCGCAGGGTTTTACTATTACAACAGAGGCCTGCACGCAGTACTATGAGGATGGCAGAGAGATCAATGACGAGATCATGGGTCAGATCAAAGATGCTATCGCTAAGATGGAAGATATCACGGGGAAGAAGTTCGCAGATAAGGAGAACCCTCTTCTTGTATCTGTCCGTTCCGGAGCCAGAGCTTCTATGCCCGGTATGATGGATACCATCCTCAACCTCGGCCTCAATGACGAAGTTACTGACATCCTGGCGAAGAAATCCGGGAATCCCCGCTGGGCATGGGACTGCTACAGGAGATTCATCCAGATGTATTCGGATGTCGTTATGGAAGTCAGCAAGAGCAGCTTCGAGAAGCTTATCGATGAGATGAAGGCTCAGAAGGGAGTCAAGCAGGATGTTGAACTTACTGCTGACGATCTCAAGGAGCTCGCTGCCAAGTTTAAGGCAAAATATAAAGAAGCGATCGGTGAAGATTTCCCTGTAGATCCCAGAGACCAGCTCTACGGATCGATAAAGGCAGTTTTCCGTTCATGGGACAACCCCCGCGCGAATGTATACAGACGTGACAACGATATACCCTATTCATGGGGCACAGCTGTCAATGTCCAGATGATGGCATTCGGCAATATGGGAGAGACCTCCGGCACAGGTGTTGCCTTTACCCGTGATCCCGCGACCGGCGCTAAGCATCTCATGGGCGAGTTCCTCATGAACGCCCAGGGCGAAGACGTAGTAGCAGGTGTTCGTACACCTCAGAAGATAGAGCATCTCAAGGACAATATGCCTGAAGTATACGATCAGTTCGTAGGCATCTGCCATACACTTGAGAATCATTACAGAGATATGCAGGATATGGAGTTCACTATCGAGGACAAGCACCTCTATATGCTCCAGACGAGAAACGGCAAGAGGACCGCTCAAGCAGCTCTCAAGATCGCCTGCGACCTTGTCGATGAGAAGATGATCACCGAGAAGGAAGCAGTTGCCATGATCGAGCCCCGTAATCTCGATTCCCTGCTTCATCCGACATTTGACCCTGCCGCCATCAAGAAGGCAGTGCCTGCAGGCAAGGCTCTTGGAGCTTCCCCGGGCGCAGCATGCGGCAAGATCGTGTTCACGGCTGAGGATGCGAAGGATTGGGCATCCAGAGGCGAGAAGGTCGTCCTCGTGCGTCTTGAGACATCACCTGAGGATATCGAGGGCATGAAGAATGCACAGGGCATCCTGACAGTCCGCGGCGGCATGACAAGCCATGCTGCAGTAGTAGCCCGCGGTATGGGCACCTGCTGTGTATCTGGCTGCGGCGATATCGTCATGGATGAGGAGAACAAAAAGTTCACTCTCGCAGGCAAGGAATACCATGAGGGAGATTTCATATCACTTGACGGATCTACAGGAAATATCTACGACGGCATAATCCCTACCGTAGATGCTACCATAGCCGGAGAGTTCGGCAGGATCATGGGCTGGGCTGACAAGTTCAGGACTATGAAGGTCCGCACGAACGCAGATACGCCGGAGGATGCTGCGAAGGCAGTTGAACTCGGGGCTGAGGGCATCGGACTTACACGTACCGAGCATATGTTCTTCAAACCTGAGAGGATCCCCAAGATCCGCCGTATGATCCTTTCGAATACCGTTGAGGAACGTGAGGCGGCTCTCAATGAGCTGATCCCTTACCAGAAGAGCGATTTCAAGGGCATTTACAAGGTAATGCGCGAGAGACCGGTCACTGTGAGATACATCGATCCTCCTCTTCATGAGTTCGTTCCCACTGAGAAGGAAGATATCGAGGCGCTCGCCAGGGATATGGGACTTACAGCTGCCCAGGTCCAGGAAAGATGCGATGAACTGCATGAGTTCAACCCGATGATGGGCCACAGAGGCTGCCGTCTCGCCGTCACATATCCTGAGATAGCGCGCATGCAGACACGTGCTCTTATCGAGGCTGCCATCGAGGTCAATGAAGAGGAGGGCATCAATATCGTGCCCGAGATCATGATCCCTCTGGTAGGCGACAAGAAAGAGCTCAAGTATGTAAAAGATGTTGTTATAGAGACAGCAGAGAAGGTCAAGGCTGAGAAGAAGTCTGACATCAGATACCTTATCGGTACCATGATCGAGGTTCCCAGAGCTGCCCTCCTCGCAGATGAGATCGCTGAGGAAGCTGAGTTCTTCTCATTCGGCACAAATGATCTCACCCAGATGACATTCGGATTTTCACGTGATGATGCAGGCAAGTTCCTGGGATCATACTACGACAAGAAGATCTATGAGAATGACCCGTTCGCTAAGATAGATCAGAAGGGTGTAGGCAAGCTCGTGAAAATGGCTGCCAAGGCCGGACGTGAGGTAAGGCCTGACATCCATCTTGGTGTCTGCGGCGAGCACGGCGGAGATCCCTCATCTGTTGAGTTCTTTAACAGCGTAGGTCTTGACTATGTATCCTGCTCTCCTTTCAGAGTACCGATCGCCAGACTGGCAGCTGCTCAGGCAGCTATCAAGGCCGGCAAGTAAGGCCATAATTGAGAATTGACTGATCCGGAGAGGCTGCCCTGCGCTATGGCGGATGCCATGCTGCAGGGGGCTGCTCCGGGTTCTTGTATTATGCTTTATGAGATCATTTGAAACGAGGTCATATGGATTTGGAGACACGAATAGCAATCATCGGTATCATCATAGAGAATATTGAGGCGACAGATACGGTCAACCATCTTCTGCACGACTATGCTTCGTACATCATCGGCAGGATGGGGATACCTTACAGGGACAGAAACGTAAATATCATAAGCATCGTCCTTGACGCACCGAATGATGTTATAAACAATCTTGCCGGCAAGATAGGCAGGGTGGAGGGCGTGACTGCCAAAACGATCTATTCCAGAGTATGATCTGCCAGGTTTTGGAGGAAACTTATGAGCTATACCGGCAAAGTAGAGATAGGCATTCTGAAAAGGGGCGCATATCCGCTGCCGAATCTGCTTGACGAAGCGGATTTTGATAATCAGATGAAGACAGTGGCCGAGCCCTGCATCAGCAGATACAGGGAGACTGGCAGATTCGGGGAAAATTCAGAGCTTTTTTATGAGATATACCGCCTGGAGCCAAACCTGGGGACAGTGATCATCTGCCATGGGTATATGGAGTCATGCGCTAAGTATCATGAGTTCATATATTATCTCCTCAAATGCGGATTCCAGGTCGGCATCTACGATCAGCGGGGCCATGGAAAGTCTGTGCGTGAGGGGACGGACCCCGATATAGTACATATCGATTCATTTGACAGCTATGTCGACGATCTGAAGAGATTTGTTGACGATGTCGCTGTCGGCAGACTGAATGCGGTTAAGTCAAAGCTGTACCTGTTCGGTCATTCGTTCGGCGGCTGCGTCGGCGCGAGGTACATCGAAGATAACCCTTCGGCTTTTGCCAAGGTGATCCTTAATTCGCCTATGTTCGGCATCAATTTCGGCTCGCTCCCGGAACCTGTGATAATGTTTATCAGCGACTGCATGATAGCTTTCAGGCAGGGAGGGCACAGATGCATAGGGCAGAGGGCATTTGACCGCAGGCCGAATCCGGCCGTAAGCGCCGGCAGCTCTGAGGCCAGGTATCTGTATTACCATCGCCTGCGCACGCTGAACAAGGAATATCAGGTATCCGGATCTGACTATTACTGGCTGCGCGAGATCATGAAGGCGGGCTACAGGGCCAGGAAAAGCATGGAGACAGAGAAGATCCGCTCGGATATTCTTGTGATCATGGCCGGCCAGGATGACGTCGCCGACAGAGACGCGCAGGAGACTTTTGTCTCCAGGTTAAAATACGGGAGAGCGGTGCTTATCCCGGAAAGCAAACACGAGACATTCAATGAGAAGAATTCTGTTCTGAAGGATTTTCTCTCTCTTGTCATGTCATGGTACAATCCTGAGATTGAGGATATCTGACAATCTTGATATATTGTTTGCCCATACCGCGGGAAAGACAGTGCATATCTAAACTGAGTCTTGATTTTTTGCGGGATTTCTGATATTATAACGAAATGCAGCTATGGTTCATCGGTAGAACATCGGCTTCCCAAGCCGAAGAGGGGGGTTCGATTCCCCTTAGCTGCTTTTTGCATGTTTAAAATTATTTTTTGGAGGGCAAGATGTACAACACACTATTATCACTTCTTAAAGATTCATTCCAAAAGTATACCGACAGGACGATATATAAAGATGAAAAGGGAAGCATCAGCTTTGGCCAGCTGGATACGATCTCCGGGCTGGTGGCCAGCTTTACGGCTGAGAAGATGAGGAAGCTTTACGGCTGCGATCCGCTCCGGCATCCGGTGGTGGTCATGACCGGAAGGAATATCTATACTCCCGCGTGCTATATAGGCGTTGCGAGGGCAGGCTGCTTTTACGCTCCCTGTGATGCCGCGCTGCCTGAGAAGAGACTCAACCAGATCCTGGGCGTGATCGACGCGCCTTTTATGATAGTCGACAGGGATTTCTATGACAAGGTCAGGAAACTCGACTTTAACGGCGAGATCTGCATTTATGAGGATATTCTGGCAGGTTCCGGCGATGCTGCCGCTGAAGGCTCAGAGAGGAAGGAACCGGGCGCGTATTCGGATAAAAATGTCGACCGCAGGCTTCTTGAGGAGATATCAGAGAAGATAGTTGATACGGATCCTCTGTACGTGATCTTTACCTCCGGATCTACCGGGGTCCCCAAGGGGGTCATCACCTCGCACTATTCACTCATGTGCTATCTTGACGGAGTGAACGAGGTCCTCAGGCTTGGCGAGGATGATGTCATCGGCAACCAGTCGCCGCTGGATTATATCGCCGCGATCAGGGACATGTACCTGCCGCACATCAGCGGTGCCCGGACTTATATCATACCCAATAATGAATTTGCCATGCCGGCGCTGCTCTTCGAGACACTTCGGCGCGAGAAGGTCACGACTCTGTGCTGGAGCGCGGCAGGGGTAGAGATGGCGGCCAGGATGGGAGGATTCAGCCTCAACATCCCGCTTGCCCTGAAAAAGGTCATCTTCTCCGGCTCAGTTATTTCCGGAAAATATCTCAGCATCTGGCAGAAGAATCTTCCCGATGCAGTGTTCATCAATCAGTACGGACCTACGGAGGCGACTGCCTCCTGCACATACTATGTTATCCACGAGGAGGTAAAGGAGGACACAGTACTGCCGATAGGCGTTCCCTACAGACATTACAGGGTATTCCTTCTCAGCGTAGACGAGAATGCCGACAACGCGACGGAGGTGACCGGTGACAGAAAGCTGGTCACAGAGCCCGGCACGACCGGAGAGATCTGCATTGCGGGTCCTGCGCTTGCTCTCGGGTATTACGCAAATCCTGAGAAGACGGCCAGATCGTTCGTCCAGAATCCTCTTAACTCTTCATACAGAGACCTGATATACATGACCGGCGACCTTGGCAGGTACAGCGGTGACGGCAAGCTGGAGTTCCTCGGAAGGAGCGACCGCCAGGTAAAACATCTGGGCCACAGGATAGAGCTTGATGAGATTGAGATCACGGCCGGCGGCATCGACGGTGTCACAGAATGCTGTTCGCTCTATGACAAAAACAAGGAGCTTCTGTACCTGTTCTACACAGGGGAGGCTACCGCAAAGGAGATCGCTATTTATTTCAGGGAGAATATGCCGGCATTCATGGTGCCCAGAAGGATAAAGCAGCTGGACGAAATGCCCAAGCTGCCGAACAGTAAGAAAGATATGGCGTCTCTCAGAGCTATGATGTAGGGTCTCTCAGAGCTATGATGCAGCGTTCTGCCCAGCATCAGAAAAGTCCTGAACGCCTAGCGGTTATCGACTTTTTCAGGATACATATCGTGATTTTCCAGGCGCATGCTGGCGACTTCCTCCCAGCGTGTGCCCTTTTTTCCGTAATTGCAGTAAGGATCGATGGAAATACCGCCGCGCGGCAGGAACTTTCCCCACACTTCGATATATTTCGGATCCATAAGATTTATCAGATCTTCCATAATAATGTTCATACAGTCTTCATGGAAATCTCCGTGGTTTCTGAAGCTGAAAAGATACAGTTTCAGGGATTTGCTTTCTACCATGCGCTCTGAGGGCACATAGGAGATCGTTACGGTACCGAAATCCGGCTGGCCGGTGATAGGACAGAGGCTGGTGAACTCCGGGCAGTTGAACTTTACAAAGTAGTCGTGATCTGTGTGCTTATTCAGAAATGTCTCCAGTATCTCCGGAGTGTAATTAAAATCGTAATGATTCGTTTTGCTGCCGAGCACACTTATGCCGGCAGTCTCTTCTTTCGTTCTTCCCTGCATTGCTACATTACCTTTCGTTGATCAGTCAAAGTGCCGGGTCGGGGACACCGTTAGCGGCAAAAGCGCGGGCGCGGTCTATGCAGGTGCCGCATTTTCCGCAGGGATGTTCGCCCCCCTCGTAGCAGCTCCAGGTGAGCTCATACGGCACACCGAGCTCCAGACCTGTTTTGACGATCTGGGCTTTGTTTTTATCGATAAACGGGGCGACAAGCTTAAGCTGTTTCCCGCTGCCTTCACAGATGGCTTTGTCCATAGCGCTCCAGAATGCCTGGCTGCAGTCAGGATAGGCGTTCCCGGCAGCGTCGTCCATGTGAGCTCCGTAATAGATCTCGGAACACTCCAGCGACAGTGCTATGCTGGCAGCTGTCGATATGAACAGACCGTTCCTGAAGGGAACATATGTGGAGACCGGCTTGCCCTCTGTACCCTTCAGCTGCTGCTCATAGGATGTCTCCGGGATATCATTTTCCGAATGTGAGAGAAGCGAACAGCTGCTGTATCTGAAGATCGGTGTGAGATCAGTCTCTATCAGCCTGACCCCGTAAAATTCTGCCACCTTCTTCGCGGAGAGCAGTTCACGTTCGTGCTTCTGACCATAGCTTACGCAGAGCGCGACGCAGTTTTCAGCTCCGTATTTTTTCACAGCGAGGGCGAGACAGGTGCTGCTGTCGATGCCGCCGCTTGCCAGTACAAGTGCTTTCATCGTATGTCTCCTTACATAAAAAGTCTCATCTGGAGATTTGTATTTTCCAGGAATTTTCCGGTAAATGTCGTGGTGACTGTCTTGGCGTTGGGCTTTTTGATGCCTCTGGCGGTCATGCAGCTGTGGCAGCCCTCGATCTTGACGCCGACAGAATCTGAACCGGTGACCTCGCTGATTATTTCAGCGATATCCGAGCCGATCCTTTCCTGCAGCTGAAGACGTCTGCTCACCATGTCCGCTATACGCGCGATCTTGGAGAGGCCGATGACCCTTCCGCAGGGGATATAGGCCACGCTTACCTTCATGTCATACATAAGAGCCATATGGTGTTCGCAGTAGCTGAAGATATCGATATCCCTGACGATCACCATGTCATCGGAATCACTCTTCACGTTGAGATCCTGCTCAAAAGTCTTGTCAAACATTTTGGCGATCTCGTGGTTCGTATAATTCATGCCGGCGAAGACTTCAGTATACATCCGCGCCACACGCTCCGGAGTATCCTTAAGCCCCTCACGCTCAGGATCGTCTCCCAAAGCTATTATAATGCCGCGGATATGTTCCTTTATCGCTTCCTGATCTATTGACATTGTTAACTCCTCCTACACACCGCGCATGTCAGGATCCCAGATAATCTTATGAAGCTGGAGCTGGAGATTGACACCGTTAAGATGATATGTTTCCATGAATCCGACGATATCCGCCGGATCGATACTGCCGTATACCGGGCTTATATAAATATTGCAGCGCCCGATGAGATTATATCTGGCTATGATCTCACGAGCTCTCTCGCAGTCGCTGATGCTGCCGGCAACAAACTTTACAGTGTCTGCCGGAGTGAGAATACTGAAGTTTGAGATCAGCATCGAGCTTTCCATACCGCTGCAGGGAAGCTTGTAATCCATTGTAAATGAGAGAAGTCCGTCTCCCCAGCCGCGCCGCAGGGCGGCAAAAGGACTGAGGTCTATGCTCCCGTTTGTCTCTATCTCCACATGGCGGCCGCAGTCACGGCACAGCATTTCGATAAGTTTCCCTGACCCGCTCTGGAGCAGGGGCTCGCCGCCTGTCAGCGTCACATTGTCAATGCCGGTTTCCTGCACGCGTCGGCATATCTCGTCTGCGCTCAGACAGATGTGATCTGCCCCCGGCAGATTTGCCCAGGAGGTATCACAGTAGGCGCAGTGAAGATTGCAGCCGCACAGCCTAACGAAAACAGAGAGCTGTCCGGCAAGAGGGCCTTCGCCGTTGATGCTCACGAATATCTCAGCTGTTTTAATAAGCTCGTCATCACCCGTATGCTCAGCTGTGCTCATCTGATATGCTCCTCGGGCATGTATGTCGCGCTGTTGCCGGGCGTCTCATAAACTGTAGACCTGTAGACATTGTAGCCGCGGCCGGTCATCTTCTGATAAAAATAGTATGCCAGCCGTTCGGATGTCGGACGGAAGTCAAGCTCGATGATCTTCAGCTTCTCATCTCTGAGAGCAGCCATCGTGGAATCCCTGAGGCTGCCCTTCTCTACGATAAGCGCATGGTCGAGCAGATCCGCCTCCTCTTTTACGTCCTTTTTCAGAGTGGCAAAATCAAATATCATATCGCGCGTCTGACCCGCGGTATCAAGCTCACTGCGGCATATCTCAATTATCACACGCCATTCGTGGCCGTGGATGTTGCGGCATTTGCCGTCGTATCCCGCCAGAAAATGCGCTGAATCAAAGCTGTATTCTGTTCTGAGAAGAAACATAGAACGATCTCCTTTAAAAAAATAAACGCCGCCTGCATCTGAAACAGGGCGGCCTTATGATCTTCTCAATAAGAGCCCTGGTTTTGTTTAACGACAGGATGGTGCAAGCGAACTGTCATTAAATGTTATATCATTCACCGCTGTCTGTGTCAATGAAAATAATGATATGCAAAGCCAGCCGGATATGCTAAAATTACATTACCTGTGAGAAAGGTTTTTTCGTTCCGCAGGTGATTTTTGAATTGTAAGGGGAATTATTATTATGAGCAAATATCTTATTGTTATCGATATGCAGAATGATTTTATTGACGGAGCGCTGGGCACGAAGGAGGCACAGGCGATACTGCCGGCAGTGATAGAGAAGGTAAAGTCCTTCAACGGACCTGTGATGTTTACCAGGGACACTCATGAAGAGGATTACCTGGACACGCAGGAGGGAAGGAATCTTCCGGTAAAGCACTGTATCAGGGATACCGAGGGCTGGATGCTGCAGAAGGATCTGGATGAATACGCGAAGGAGAAGCACTGCCTGATATTCGACAAGCCGTCATTCGGCTCGGCCAACCTGGCCGGCTGTCTTACCGGGATCTATCGCGTGGTGCCTATAGACGAGGCTGAGATCATTGGACTCTGCACGGATATCTGTGTCATTTCCAACGCGCTGATGCTTAAGGCTGCGCTGCCGGAGATGAAGATAAGCGTAGACGCGTCCTGCTGTGCCGGAGTGACGCCTGAGAGGCACAGGACGGCGCTTGAGGCGATGAAGGCCTGCCAGATCGAGATAACAGGCGAAGAGGAGCAGTAAAATGACCGGTGGAGGCGAAAAGCATCGTTTGATCAGCGGGATATCCCACAGACGGAAGATCATCATCATCTGTCTGGCTGTAGTGATAGCCGCGGCTGCTTTTGCCCAGATGGTACTGCATCCTGACAGGAGAGCTTCCGTGAAGATCGTCTGTACGGGCGCGATCCAGGGCAATCTGAACTATGTGAAGGGCAAAAGCCTCGGATATGACAATATAAGTATCGCTGCCGGCAAGTCAGGGGATTCCGGAAGCGATAACGTGATACTGGCGGATATGGGCGACTGTCTCGGCGGAAGCGAGGTGGCGGAGGCAGACGGCGGAGCGGATATCGTAAGTATCATGAATGCCGCCGGCTACGATGCCATGGTACCTGGCAGTCTGGACTTTGTCTACGGTACGGACAGCCTGAAGAAGCTCCGCTCGCAGTCACAGTTTCCCTTCCTGGCGGCAAATATAAAAGATGCTGATGACAAAAGCTATTTCGAGGACTATAAGATCCTGAATGTCAAGAATGTGCGCATAGGCGTCATCGGAGTCACAGGAGCACTTAACCTGGATGATGCCGCCAAAGACGGACTCACTGTCAGCGATCCGTCGGATACGGTGTCTGCTGTGGTATCGGAGATCAGCAGCAAAGTTGATACTGTGATCGTACTTGCCTATGTTTCAGACAGCGATGAGATCAGCCAGATCGCGGCTGTCGATAAGGTCAGCGCTGTCATCACCGCGGCGGGAGATCAGGCCAGTTCTGACAAGACAGATAAGGGCACCGTTATAGTTTCTCCTCAGAAGTATGGGGCGAGCGCGGGCGTTATCTCCATGAACGTCTCCAGGGACAAGGTGACGGCTGACACGAAGTTTATCAAGGCGTCGGATGTACAGGAATCCCCCGGCACATCGGCAGTCGCAGCGGCGGTCAAGACCGCGGCCGGCGATTTTGAGGCCTCAGAAAAAGAGAAGACCGGCTATGTCAGCATTGCTGAGACAGGATCTGCCGCGGAGACTGAAGAAGCGGCGGAGACTGAATCGGAGACTGTGTCTGAGACACAGTCTTCCGGAGAATCGTCAGCAGCGGGATCAGAAGCAGCGGTCAGGTATAATGTTAAAGAGACTGCGATCGGAGATCTGACGGCTGACGCCATGCTGTACGCCGGCTCATCTTCAGGCGTCAAGGCAGCGCTGATAAGGGACAGGGATATAAACGGCACTCTCAGCACAGGACAGGTTAGCAGGGGAGATGTCAACGCATTGTTTGACGACGACCTGTATATGGTAGTCTGCAGCATGACGGGAGGCGAACTGAGGACTATCCTCGAGGACAGCTTTAAGGGCTATCCCAAGGCGAAGGATTTTCTTCAGGTATCAGGACTGACTTATACATACACGAGCAGCACGGATATCGGAAGCCCTCTTTCAGCGATAACGATCGATCTGCAGACACTTGAGGACGGGAAAACATACACAGTTGCCCTGTCAAGTGACCTGGCGGGCGATTACGGCTATGCGTCAAAGAGCAGCGGCCTCATAAAGTCAATGAAGAGCGTGGCTGCCCTGGTAAATGATTATATTGCCCGGAATCAGAGCAAAAAGAGCAGTTCGTCAAGTCAGACCGAGGATGGATCCGGTACTCAGGAGACAGAAGCCGCCAGGATTAAGATCAAGTAAACAGGATAACATCCTGATATCGTTGACTGCGCATTTGAATAGCTGAAAATAACACTTGTCTATATATTTGAAATGTAGTAAAATCAAAAAAGAGATTTTTTGCTCTGCAATCAATGATTCCTCAGCCTAAAGTCTTGTTTTGCTGATGAATTTTTATATGGGGGATTTGATATGAGTTTGCTGCATTCTGTTTTGCTGGGATTTCTGCAGGGAATCACGGAATTTCTGCCGGTGAGCAGTTCCGGTCATCTGGCTATTATACAGAATATTTTTAACATGAAGTCGGACATAGGCATACTTTTTGACACGATGCTCCATCTGGGAACGCTCGTAGCCGTATGTATAGTGTACTGGGATAATTTCAGCAAGCTCGTTATAGCGACGCTCCAGCTAATCGGCGATTGTTTCGCGAATCTGCGGACACTGTTTTCCAACAGAGGCCAGGAGGAAAAGGAACCATACAGAAGACTTATAAACAACGCGTATAAAAAATTTGTCGTTTTGATATTAGTCACGACTATACCGACAGGCATCATAGGGCTCCTGCTGGAACCGCTCGTCAAGAGGGCTGACAACAGCCTGCTAATCCCCGGCATATGCCTGGTGATCACGGCTATCATACTGCTGATATCTGATTCGGCAGTCCCGGGTAGGAAAAAGGTCAAACGTACCAGCTACCGCGACGCGGCACTGGTAGGAGCGGCGCAGGGCGTTGCGGTAATGCCCGGCATCTCGCGCTCAGGCGCTACCATCACTGCCTGCCTGATGCTTGGATTTGACAGGTCATTTGCAGTGAAGTATTCATTCCTGGTTTCGATACCTGCGATAATCGGTGCGAACATTCTGGAGCTCAGGCATCTTGACACAAGTCTTGTCACGGGTTCCATGGTGGCGAACTGCTTTGCAGGCATGATCGTTGCCGGCATTGTCGGGTATATCTGCCTGAAGGCACTGATATATCTGGTGAAATCAAACAAATTCAGCTATTTTGCATACTACTGCGCGGTTGTCGGTATTATTTCCATTCTGTTTTATTTTATCAAAGGTTAGGAGATATCAGTTCCGGAGTTAAAACTGTTTCGTGAGGCTTCGGGTCCGGTACAAAGATTGAATTATCTACGGGTTGTGAGGCTGGCAAATGTGTCGGCCTCATATCCTTTTCATATGGAGGAGTGATTTATGGCTGCTAATACGGCTCGAAATCAGAAAAAGAAGACGTCAGGCCGTACCAGGCCGGGTGCCACAGCCCAAAAGCGTTCAGGCTCTGCGGGCGGCAGGCCTTCAGCGGGGAGATCTGTCCGGTCTTCGTCGGGTACAGCATCATCAAAAGGGAAAAATGTCTCCCGCAGGACACAGCGTGTCAGTGAGAGTTATTCTGAACCGGTTGGCGACGAGATCAGGCTTATAATCGTCCTTGCGATCTGCGCGCTGCTTCTGCTGAGCACCTTCGGACTGGGCGGCAGGGCAGGGGACAGACTCGCTTCTGTGCTTTTCGGCATATTCGGGAGCCTGGCCTACGTATTCCCCTTTGCTCTTTTCGCCGGGACAGCTTTCCATATGTCAAACAGAGAGAGCAGACTCGCAGGCATCAAACTGACCGCTGCTTTCTGTTTTCTGTGGTCCATAGCCTCCCTGATCGCCGTGACAAGTCTTGGGTCAGAACCCATAAGCGGGCTGAAGGATGGCTATCAGGTATGCGCTGCCTCACACACCGGCGGCGGACTGCTCGGATATCTGACGGGTTATCCTGTATACAAAGCCTTCGGACAGCCGGGTTCTGTGCTGATCTTTGCAGCTTTGCTCCTGATATCGGGGATACTGGTTACAGGACACAGGGTATTTATTCGTCTGTGGGGAATCATCAGGAACGGCAGTGCCCAGCTTGGCGGAAGGATAAGCGACGCGCGTATGCAGAGGGCAGAGGAGCGCTACGAGAAGATGCAGCGTGAGGAAGCGCAGGATCAGCCTGAGGACAGTTATACAGATGATGATTATGAGGATCTGCCTGACGACATGGACGGATCCGCCGATGATCCCGAAGATACTGAGCCTGCACCGGCATCAGACAGGGCTTCATTTACTGCCGGCAGGAGGCTGGCTGCTGATGATGGCAGGGCTTCAGTTACTGCCGCCAGGAGCCTGGCTGCTGATGACGGCAGGACTGCGATCGCTGCCGGCAGGGAAACTGCCGCCGCGAAGCCTTCTGTGTCGATAAATCTCAAGCCATATACAGATCCCAAAAAGAAAACCGCGAGGCCTGTCCCTTCAGTCACTATCTCCGGAAATACAGAAGCTGAGGCTGTTCAGGACAGCGCTAAGCCTACAGCTGCTGAGCCTGTTAAACTGAAAGATATCAGGGTACCTGAGTTCCTCAAGGGCGGCAAGGTACATGATTCAGTTGCCGTGAAGGTACAGAGACCAGGAGCTTCGGAAAGCGCAGTGCTGCCGGCAGCTGTACCTGAAGAGACGGCTGCTGAAGCTGTGACAGATGAAGTGAATGATAAAGCGGCTGAGAAGGCGGCAGAGAAGGGTCTTTCAGCCGCGGATATGACAGCTCCTGAGGAGACCGTCGGCAGTGTACTGCCTTCTGCCAGGCATGAAGATGCCGCCGCAGATGCTGCAGGTATAGCTGAGATAAATGGCGAGCCTCTGAAAAAATATGAATTTCCGCCGTTGAGTCTTCTCAAAGAGGGACATTCCTCGGCATCAGTACACGCGGACAGTCTGAGACAGACTGCGCTGAAGCTTCAGGAGACATTTGACAGCTTTGGAGTAGGCATCACGGTGACTAACGTAAGCTGCGGACCTTCTGTCACCCGCTATGAGGTCCAGCCTGATACCGGAGTCAAGGTGAGCAGGATAGTCAGCCTGGCTGACGACATACGTCTCAATCTCGCCGTGGCGGATATCAGGATCGAGGCTCCGATACCGGGCAAGGCTGCCGTGGGGATCGAAGTCCCCAACACGAATAAAGAGCTTGTGTGTCTGCGTGAGCTGCTCAGCTCGGACAGCGCGGACAAGATGAAGTCGAAGATCGCATTTGCAGTGGGCAAAGATATAGGCGGGCAGACGGTCATGGCCAATATTGAGAAGATGCCGCATCTGCTCATCGCCGGCGCAACAGGCTCCGGCAAGTCAGTCTGCATCAATACTATCATCATGAGCATACTCTACAGAGCCACGCCTGAAGAGGTAAAGATGATCATGATCGATCCCAAGGTCGTCGAGCTGACGATGTACAACGGCCTGCCCCATCTGCTTATCCCTGTGGTGACGGATCCGAAGAAGGCCGCGGCAGCGCTCAACTGGGCGGTGCAGACGATGATGGACCGCTACAACATGTTCTCGCAGGCCGGAGTCAAGGATATTTCCGGTTACAACGCGAAGGTGGACAAGATGCTGGCTAAGGGACAGGAGACAGAGGAGTTCAAAAAGATGCCTCAGATCCTGATCATCATAGATGAGCTTGCAGACCTCATGATGGTCGCGCAGGCTGAGGTGGAGAATGCCATAGTACGTCTGGCTCAGCTGGCCAGGGCGGCCGGTCTGCATCTCGTGATCGCAACCCAGAGACCGTCAGTGAATGTAATTACCGGACTGATAAAGGCGAACGTTCCTTCAAGGATCGCCTTTGCCGTGACTTCAGGTGTTGATTCAAGAACGATACTGGATATGAACGGGGCAGAGAAGCTGCTCGGCAACGGCGATATGCTGTTTTATCCCCAGGGATACCCCAAGCCGGTAAGGATACAGGGCGCGTTTGTGTCCGAGGAAGAGATAGGCAGGGTGACAGATTTCATAAAAGGACAGTACTCCGGGCCGGTAGTCTATGATAAGGATATCACCAGCAACATAGACAGCACAGCCGCGATGGCTGGCTTTTCACAGGGCGCGGACAGCACTGAGAACGACCATGATCTCTATTTTGAGGAGGCCGGCAAGTTTATAATCGAAAAAGAAAAGGCATCGATCGGGATGCTGCAGAGAGTTTTCAAGATCGGCTTTAACAGGGCAGCGAGGATCATGGATCAGCTTGCCGATGCCGGGGTCGTCGGACCTGAGATCGGCACCAAGCCGAGGAAGATTCTGATGACGAAAGAAGAATTTGAGCAATACCTGGCAAGCCATTAAATATCAGGCAAGCCGTACACAAGGATTAATCAGGAGGTTAAAATGATCAAATCGGATATTGAGATCGCGCAGGAAACTCAGATGCAGCATATCAGAGATGTTGCAGCCAGACTCGGTGTACAGGAAGATGATCTGGAACTTTACGGCAAGTATAAGGCAAAGTTCACAGAGGAATACATCAGAAGCCTGAAGGGCAAAAAGGACGGGAAGCTCATACTGGTGACCGCTGTCAATCCCACGCCGGCAGGAGAGGGAAAGACAACTACCACGGTAGGACTCGGCGAAGCTTTCGGACGTCTTGACAAGAAGGCAGTTATCGCGCTCCGCGAGCCGTCACTCGGTCCCTGCTTCGGTATAAAGGGCGGAGCTGCAGGCGGCGGCTACGCTCAGGTCGTGCCTATGGAGGATCTCAACCTGCATTTTACAGGAGACTTTCACGCGATCACCTCGGCGAACAATCTTCTCGCCGCGATGCTCGACAACCACATCCAGCAGGGCAACGCGCTTGACATCGATACCAGACAGATCATCTGGAAACGCTGCGAGGATATGAACGACAGAGCTCTCAGAAATATCGTCGTAGGCCTCGGCAGCAAGATGGATGGCTTTGTCCGCGAAGATCATTTTGTTATAACGGTGGCCTCTGAGATCATGGCTATACTATGCCTGGCAGACGATATGGAGGATCTCAAGCTGCGTCTGGGAAGGATCATCGTTGCCTACAGCCGCTCGGGAGATCCGGTGACAGCCGCTGACCTCAAGGCCGTCGGCGCAATGGCGGCACTTCTCAAGGACGCTATCAAGCCCAACCTTATACAGACTCTTGAGCATACCCCGGCGATCGTACACGGCGGACCATTTGCCAATATCGCCCACGGATGCAACAGTGTGAGGGCGACAAAGATGGCTCTCAAGCTTGCTGATTATGTCATCACGGAGGCCGGCTTCGGTGCTGACCTCGGAGCGGAGAAGTTTTTCGATATCAAATGCCGTATGGCGGGACTGAAACCCGATGCGGTAGTGCTTGTCGCTACGGTAAGAGCGCTCAAATATAACGGAGGAGTGCCTAAGGATCAGCTCTCAGCTGAGAACATGGAAGCTCTGAAGGCAGGAATAGTCAATCTTGAAAAGCATATCGAGAACCTGCAGAAATACCAGGTGCCGATAGTGGTGACTTTGAATGCTTTCATAACTGATACGGATGCCGAGATCGGCTATATTCGGAATTTCTGCGAGGAAAGAGGATGCGAATTCGCACTTTCTGAAGTCTGGGAAAAGGGCGGTGAAGGCGGAATAGAGCTTGCCAGGAAGCTGCTCTACACGATAGAGAACAAGAAGAGCGATTTCAGGCCGCTCTATGAGGACTCGCTTTCCCTGAAGGAGAAGATCGAGACTGTGGCCAGGGAGATATACGGGGCTGACGGAGTCAGCTATACCGCTGCAGCTCAGAAGAGCATCAGGAAGATCACGGACATGGGCTTCGGTGATCTCCCTGTATGTATGGCCAAGACCCAGTACTCACTGTCTGATGACCCGGCAAAACTCGGACGTCCGACAGGATTTACGGTAAATGTACGCGAGGTATATGTTTCCGCCGGAGCAGGATTTGTTGTGGCGATAAACGGAACGATAATGACTATGCCCGGCCTTCCGAAAAAGCCGGCAGCAGAGGGCATAGATGTTAATGAAGACGGGAAGATAACAGGACTTTTCTGATAAGAGAGGTGTAAATATGGCATTTATTATTGACGGTAAGAAGATCTCCGCCCAGATCAAGGATGAGCTTAAGGAAAAGACAGCGGCACTGAAGAAAGAGGGACTTACTCCTACTCTTGCTGTGATCCAGGTCGGCGACGACCCGGCATCAGCTCTCTATGTCGGCAACAAGAAAAAAGCCTGCGCGTATATAGGCATTGAGTCGCGTTCATACGAGCTGCCTGAAGAGACGAGCGAGGAAGAGCTGCTCTCACTGATCGCGAAGCTTAATGCCGATCCCCAGGTAAACGGGATACTGGTCCAGCTCCCAGTGCCCGCGCATATCAATGACAAGCGGATAATCCAGGCAATAGATCCCATGAAAGACGTTGACGGATTTCACCCCCAGAGCGTAGGCGCCCTGGTCACAGGCGAACCGGGCTTCGTGTCATGCACGCCGGCCGGCATCATCCAGCTTCTCAGACGGAGCAATATCGAGATAGACGGGAAGGACTGCGTCGTAGTAGGCAGGAGCAATATCGTGGGCAAACCCATGTCCATGCTCCTTCTCCGCAATAACGGCACAGTCACCATCTGCCATTCTCATACAAAGAATCTCAAGGAAGTCTGCAGGAGAGCCGATATCCTTATCGCGGCAGTCGGCAAGCCGAAATTCTTCAACCATGAGTATGTGAAAGAGGGAGCGGTCGTCATCGATGTCGGCATCCACAAGCTGGCTCCGAAAACTTTCTGCGGAGACGTCGACACGGACGATGTGATGGGCATAGTATCTGCCATAACTCCGGTTCCCGGAGGAGTAGGCCCGATGACAGTGGCAATGCTGATGTACAACTGTATCGACGCGCTTCTTATGCAGTCAGGCAGAAAGTAGAATATGGAAAATATTTTTTTCGTATCGCTTGGATGCGATAAGAATCTGGTGGATTCCGAGATGATGCTTGGCCTGCTGCGGGAGCATGGCTTCGAGCTGGTGAGCAGCGAGGAGGACGCGGACGTCATCGTAGTGAACACCTGCAGCTTTATCTGCGACGCGCGTGATGAGAGCATTGAGACTCTGATCGAGATGGGGCAGCTTAAGGCCGAAGGCCGCTGCAAGGTGCTGATCGCCGCCGGCTGTCTTGCGCAGAGATATAAGGATGACATACTGCGGGAGATGCCGGAGGTCGATGCCGTTATCGGCACAGCCAGCTTTCAGCATATAGCGGAAGTAGTAAAGAAGACTCTCAGCGGTGAAAAAACTGCACAGTTCGACGACCTTTCACTTCTTCCTGAGCCTGATGCCGGACGTGTGATAAGCGCGGGCGGGTATTCAGATTACCTGAAGATCGCCGAGGGCTGCGACAAGCGCTGCACGTACTGTATAATCCCCAGCCTGCGCGGCAATTACAGAAGCTATCCCATGGAATACCTTCTGTCCCAGGCAGAGGAGCTGGCCGGGCAGGGCATCCGCGAGCTGAATCTGGTAGCCCAGGAAACGACGGTGTACGGGACAGATATCTACGGGAAGAAAATGCTCCCTGAGCTGCTAGAGAAGCTCAGCGGCATCGAGGGCATATCCTGGATAAGGATACTGTACTGCTACCCGGAGGAAATAACTGATGAGCTGCTGAGGACGATGAGCCGGCTGCCCAAGGTCTGTCACTATCTTGACCTGCCTATACAGCATGCCAGCGACAGGATACTCAGAATGATGGGACGCAGGACGAACCAGGCTGACATAAGGGCGGTGATCGGCCGCATCAGGGAATTTATGCCGGACGCGGCTATAAGGACGACACTCATCAGCGGTTTCCCCGGCGAGACGGATGAGGATTTCCGGGAGCTGAAGGATTTCGTCAGGGAGATGAGATTCGAGAGGCTGGGAGTCTTCGCCTATTCGCAGGAGGACGGGACTCCGGCGGCAGCAATGCCTGACCAGGTGGAGGAATCGCTGCGCGCAAAACGCCGCGAGGAGCTGATGCTGCTCCAGCAGGGCATTGCTTTTTCCAATGCTGAGAATATGGCGGGCAGGACGATGGACGTCATGATCGACGGCCGGATACCAGAAGACGGAGTATACATAGGCAGGACATACATGGATGCTCCGGGTGTCGACGGCTGCGTGTTCATTGAATATAACGGGGAGCTGATCTCCGGCGATATCGTTTCTGTACAGATAACAGGAGCCAGGGAATATGATCTTATCGGCAGGCTGGCAGAGGATGATCTTCCGGAATTAACTTAAAGCCGCATGATACGCGGCGAAAGAGGGGGACTGTTCTATGAAAAAGAATTTCCTGAGATGCTTATTGATGACATTTTTTATGGCTTTTGCCTTGCTTGCCGTCAGGCCGTCAATGAATGCCGAGGCGGCCGGCGGCTATACAATGATCGATAATAATGGAAAAGTCACCAGGGCCGGAGGCAGGTATTTCCGCCAGAGCGGGGGCAGCATATATTACGGCAGTTCCAGCTCAGATGTCAGCAAGTGGGCTGTCTGCAGCGACAAACTGGCGTGCACGAACGGAAAGACCATCTATTATATAGATGATGCCGCATCCGGCAGAACAATGCTGATGAAGTATTCCATATCATCCGCAAAGACATCTGTCCTCAGGAGACTTGACGCGGATGACGACTGGCATGTTTCGGCAGTATACGGCAGGAATGTCTATCTTTCCAGATTCAACTACAGCACTTTCAGATCATGGATCTACATGTACAGCACCGGGACCAGAAAGATCAGGCGCATTGCCTCCCAGAGGGAGATCTACGGCGGTCAGGGCAGCTATGTCTATATATGCCGCACATGGGGGATCAACACCAGAGGATATCAGCTCAGTGTCTATAAACTGACATCCAGGGGCATGAAGAAAGTCAGGCTGCTTGGCAATTACTGCTCCGGGCCCTGGGTGATAAAGGGAAAGCTATACTATGTTAAATATCCCTCCCCTGGGCGCTTCAATTCGGCTGCCCTTTACAGGGCCGGCGCGAGCGGAGCGGATAAGGTAAAGCTTGGTTCATTTTCCAGGAAGAGCATTTGGGGTGATATCGACATATATGATGTAAGCTCTAAAAAATGTACTGTGCATTTTGGGGACACCGGCAGGGATTATACTTATACGTATAAGACAAAGACACTTAAGGCATATTGATGCTGCGGGGAGCTGCGGCACTGAGAGATCAGTGCTCAGCTCCTTTTTTTTGTAAAAAAAATCCACTAAATAAATAATGAGGTATTGTATGTTGTAAATAACGGGAATTGTGTTAAAATGTAAACGAGGACATAAATTTTACAAATTTATGGTCTGATTTTGCAAAAACTATGGTAATAATTTCTAGTAAAGGTGGTGCTTGCAAGTTATGGAATGGACGACAACTATAGATGCACCGGGTAAGATCTGTCTGATGCAGGGCAATGAGGCGATTGTCCGCGGAGCGGTTGAGGCCGGTATCAATTTTGCTGCTTCATATCCGGGTTCACCTTCCTCGCAGATACTTGACATGCTTGGCAGGATAGCATCTGAGAGAGGATTTTATGCTCAATGGGCGACAAATGAAGTCTGTGCTTTTGAGGCCTGCATCGGCACAAGCCTTGCTAACGCGAGGTCACTGTGTATAGTAAAGCAGAACGGCCTGCTGTGCTGTGCGGATGCGCTGCACTGCGGCTCACAGCACGGAGTCAAGGGCGGGGTAGTCATTGTCACGAGCGATGACCCCAGCGCGCATTCGAGCACGAACGAGTTTGATTCGCGTTTCATGGCTGAATCGGCGGATCTGCCCATGCTGGAGCCTACCTGTGTGCAGGAGGCGAAGGATCTTGTGCCGTATGCCTTCGAGATGTCGGAAAAACTGCACCAGATGGTGATAATCAGACTGACTACCAGGGTATGTCACGGCCGCGGCAATGTAGTGCTCGGCAAGCTGCCTGACGCGCCGCATAAGCTTGAGACTGTGAGCGAGTGGGAGCGTCTGGTGTGCGTGAGCTATCGCCATACGGCTATGCTCAATACTCTTGAGAATTTCAGGGAAGCCTTTGAAGACTGCCCCTTTAACAGCTACGAAGGACCGGAGTCCCCGGAAAAGCTGATAGTCGCCGGCGGCACAGGCTGTCTGTACGCCGCTGAGGCATTGCGCAGGCTCGGTGTTTCTGAGCAGATCGGTCTGCTGAGACTGGCCACGATCTGGCCGCTTCCCGAAAAAACTATCACGCGCTACATGAGTTCCGCGAAGGAAATACTCATCGTGGAAGAGGTGGATCCCTTCCTGGAGCGCAACCTCCAGGCGATAGCCGGCAAGAATCAGATGAACATTCATTTCGCGGGCAGAGGAGACGGCGCCCTTCCGCGCATAGGCGAGCTTATGCCTGACTACATCATGAAGGCAGTAAGCGGGCTTTCTGGAGTTCCCATGCCTGAGAGGCGGAAGGTCAGCGATAAACCGCTGCTCGAGCGCGAGCTCAATTTCTGCGCCGGATGTCCTCACCGCGCCACATTTTATCTGCTCAAGCGCGCCCTGAAGAGGACAGGCACGGAACCAGGCGTCGTGATCGGAGATATCGGCTGCTATATCATGA
>Ga0183097_10635_pt1 | contig 52589 bp, 49 predicted proteins | sample BioMet8_FD_128883 | JGI IMG/M metagenome (GOLD analysis project Ga0183097, IMG submission 128883) | Microbial communities from bioreactor (seeded with sewage sludge) at Lawrence Berkeley National Lab, California, USA - Biofuel... | ecosystem: Engineered > Bioreactor > Anaerobic > Unclassified ... | reverse complement strand
ACTCAAACTTCGCACTTCAATAAGTGTATATGCACCTTGAAAATTCAATAATAACTGGCATAAGAATAGCATGAAACCTATGGTTTTGGTATAATTAAGTTACCACACCAAATCATAAAAACCGGAGGCTCATGCTATGAATAAAAGTATAACACAAGCAACACAGAATGATAAACAGATTTCTAAATCTATCAAACGATTTTTTATAAGATTCCATATTTCATCAGCTTTAAAAGCATCCAATGCTTATAAGAAAAAAGGAACTCCAGTAACCGAAATTTTTCAATATATGTTTCTGTTGATTTTCTCTAACAGAAGCATGTATATGAACCTGATTACTGGTCGTAATACTCCAAATTTTGCAAAAGATACTGTATATCGTTTTATGAAAATGATTCAGGTTAACTGGATCCGCTTTACAACTATTCTTGCATCAAGAATTATTAAGGATGAAATTCTTCCTTTGGATTCCGAAGACCGTGTGAATGTCCTTATCATAGATGACTCCATGTTCGAACGTAACCGTTCTAAAAAGGTGGAACTTCTTGCTAAAGTGTTTGATCACGCAAAACATAAATATCGTTTCGGATTTAGAATGCTTACATTAGGTTGGTCAGATGGAAGTACATTTCTTCCAATCAACAGCATACTTCTCTCATCGGAAAATAAAAGAAACCGCATTAATGAAGCAGCTCAAGTTGATAAAAGAACAGTTGGTTACAAACGCCGAAAATTATCTATGGAAAAAGGAACTCATGCTATGCTAAAACTGCTGTGTGAAGCCAAGAAGGCGGCAATTCCAGCAAAACATGTTCTTTTTGATAGCTGGTTTTCATCACCAAGTACGCTGCATGCTGTAAAATCTATTGGTTATGATGTCATTGGAATGGTTAAGAAAACACCCAAAATGTTCTTTCGTTACAATGGCGAGGATATGTCTCTTATATCAATCTACAGCAAAAACAAGAAAAAACGTGGCAAATCAAAATATCTGCTCTCCGTTATTGTTGATGTTGTAAAGGATGATGAAATCATTCCGGCTAAAGTAGTTTATGTCCGCAATCGCAATAAGCGAAAAGAATACCTTTGTCTTATTTCTACAGATATAAGCCTGGATGAAGCTGAAATCATCAGAATCTATGGAAAGCGCTGGGATATTGAAGTCTTTTTCAAGGTATGTAAAAGCTATCTCAGTTTAAGCAAAGAATGCAATTCTCTATCCTATGATGCAATGACTGCACATACAGCAGTTGTTTTTACGCGTTATATGATGCTTTCCCTGGAAAACCGGGAGTCAAGTGACAACCGCTCACTTGGGGAACTGTTTTTACACTTTTCTGATGAAATGTCTGATATCACATGGATACAGGCTTTTCAAATGATGCTTCAAATGTTCAGAACTATACTTGCTGATTACTGCGAATTATCGGATGAAAAAATCGATGAATTGGTGGATGCGTTTATGAATGCAATTCCAGCATTGTTGAAAACGCAGCTCAAAGCAGCATAATCACTAAACATTGACAACTGAATAACTGCCAGATATTGAATTTTCAAGGTGCATAGTTAAAATTTATGTGCGAAGTTTGAGATTATTATATATAATACGCATATATGTATCATAACACAGGTTTAAGGAGAAATACTAGTAAAATAGTATGAAATGTCTGATTAGATGAAAAAAAGCGAAGAAGAGATAAAAGAAACAGCACTGCAGAAAAAGCAGATAAAGTATATGAAGGCGGCGATGATGCAGGCAAAGAAAGCATATCAGTTGGGAGAAGTACCAATTGGATGTGTAATTGTTTATCATGATCAAATTATAGGAAGAGGTTATAATAGGAGAAATACAGATCATTCAGCATTGGCGCACGCCGAGATAACAGCCATTAGAAAAGCGGATCGCTTTTTGCAGGACTGGAGACTGGAAGAATGCACACTCTATGTGACACTCGAACCCTGCCAGATGTGCGCGGGTGCTATTGTACAGGCGCGGATTCCGGAGGTCGTAATAGGTACAATGAATCCGAAAGCAGGGTGTGGCGGATCTATATTGAATATTCTGGAGAATCCGGAATTCAATCACCAGGTGAAGGTTACAAGAGGGGTAATGGAAGAGGAATCGAGTCGCCTTCTGAAAGACTTTTTTACGGAACTGCGCATTCGAAATCGTATGGAAAAAAAGAATCATATGACACAGAATCCCCCAGGCAGGGTTGACGGACGGGAATAAATTGAGTACAATTCACTCGTTATCAGAGTAGAAAGGATATTTTATATGCATGAATTACCGGTAGTAATGGATATCATCCGGGAGATGGATGAACAAGCGCAAAAGTGCGGATTTGAAAAAATCACGGAGATTGATCTTGTAATTGGTGAATTATCTTCTGTTGTTGATGAATCTGTACAAATGTATTTTGATGTTGCGTCTCAGGATCATCCCTGCGAAAATGCAAAACTGAAATTCGAGCATGAACCTGCTATGCTGAAATGCAAAGAATGTGGAAGCGAGTTTCCGCATGAGAGGGCGTTTACCTGTCCGAAGTGCGGGGGAGACAGCGCACTGATCAAGGGAAGCGGACGAAGCTTCTATATTCGTTCGTTTGATGGAGATTTATACAAGAAACAAGAAGAAAGGGAAACAGAATGAAAGTTATTATAATGAAAGAACTGTTGGAGGCAAATGACCGTCTGGCAGAAGAAAATCGTAATTATTTTAAGGAGAACCATGTATTATGCGTTAATCTGATGGGTTCTCCGGGAGCCGGAAAAACAACACTGATTTCTGCAATTGCTGATGAGTTGAGCGATATAAAGATCGGAGTTGTAGAAGGTGATATTGCATCTTCCATTGATGCGGATGAACTGGAAGAAAAAGGTGTTCATTCTTCTCAGATCAATACATGTGGGGAGTGTCATCTGGATGCACATGTTATTCGGCAGGGGGCAGAAGAAATTGCAATGAAGAATGCAATTGTATTTGTGGAAAATGTCGGTAATCTGATCTGCCCGGCAGAGTTTGATCTTGGAGAAGCAGTCAGGCTTCTGGCAGCAAGTGTTCCGGAAGGTGATGATAAGCCATATAAATATGTTCCCATGTTTAGCTATGCGGATGTTGTGGCGCTTACAAAGTGTGACCTGAAAGAAGCGGTTGGATTTGATACAGAGTATTTTAAAAAGGGACTTCGTGCAATTTCAGAAGCTCCCATATATGAAATCAGCCTGAAGAACGGACAGCCGAAAGAAGGAATAAAGGAATTGGCTGAATTTTTAAGAAAAAAATATGAAAATATGTAATTATTTCATGCAAATATTGGAATAAATTGTTCATAATAATACAAAATTCCGGTACAACTGCTATAATAGTTGTATCGGAATTTTTTTACATAAAAAATAGAATTCTGACAGATAGAGACAGGAGGTCTTATGAGTAAGGGGAAAGAAAAAAAACAGAAAAAAGCCGGGAAAATCAGAAACAAGTTATTGATTTACATTATGCCGATAGTAATTGCAACGATTGTATTACTGGTATTTCTGACAGCCACACTATCCAGGAAAAGCATGACGGCAATGGCAGAAAATGAACTGGATTCCTCCATTACAAACCAGGCAGATAATATTGAATCCTGGCTGGATGAAAATCTGGAATTTTTTGCAACAGCAAAGCAGACAATAGAAAGCACACATCCGGATGCGGTACAGTTACAGACGATGCTGGATTCGTATTACGGATTTGATAAAAATTCTCCGGATGGTCTGTATATCGGAACAGCCGGCGGACAAATGTTTAAGGCAACAGAATCCAAAAAAGATACCAGTGATCCGACATCAACTACCTGGTACAAGCAGGGACTTACCAGAGTCGGAATGGCATATGGAGCTGCCTATAAAGATTCAAGTGGCAATAATGTGATCAGTGCAACAGGAATTTTAAATGACGGAGCGGATGAAATTAAGGTAATCGCGGCGGATGTTACACTGGATCAAATCAGTATTATTGTTAATTCCGGTGTAAAAATGCAGGATGCAAGCTCTTTTCTGGTGGATACATCGGATAATACAATTTTGGCACACAGAGATGCAGCGCTTGTTTCCACGACCTTATCGGAAAATGATAAAAATCCATTGATGAGCGGTGTTGCAAAAGCGCTTGCGGGAAGAAATTACACAGACGCAACGATAGCAAATTATATGGTGGCATATAAACAGATATCAGGAACGGATTGGGTTTTGGTTTCTTACATCAAAACAAATGTAATTTTAGCAACCGTCATGAGATTAAGCAATATTCTGATTATGATCGGAATAGTCGCAGTCATATTGATCAGTGCGATGATTGCAATCATTGTCAGCAAAGTAATATCTCCGATTTCTTCTATTACAAGGAATATCTCAGATATGTCTTCCGGTGATTTTACAATTGCGGTAAATGCAAAGAGTGATGATGAAATTGGAATTATGGGAAATAAGGTAGGGGAGTTTGTTGTCAGTATGCGCAACATGATTTCTAGCATTCATTCGGAATCTGAAAGACTGAAAGTGCAGTCGGATAACAGCGACCAGGTGTCCAAAGAAATGTATGATGCATCTCAATCGCAGGCAGAAGCGATGAAAGAACTGAATCAGACAGTTGATCAGCTTGCGTCGGCAGTCAATGATATTGCACAGAATGCGACAACACTTGCAACCGTGGTTTCAGATACAAGAGAAAACAGTGAAAAGGCAGATGCCAGTATGAAAGAAACGGTCCAGATCTCACAGCAGGGACGTGCAGATATGGAACAGCTCAGTGAAGCGATGAAAGAAATTCAAATGGCAAATAGTCGTTTGGTGGATTCTGTCAATAAAGTTGGTTCAGCATCTGAACAGATAACCAATATTGTTGGACTGATCGCAAATATTGCGGAAGAAACCAATCTTTTATCTTTGAATGCTTCTATTGAGGCGGCAAGAGCAGGAGAGGCCGGAAAAGGCTTTGCAGTTGTTGCGACCGAAATCGGAAAACTTGCGCAGACGAGTGCCGACAGTGCCAGTAATATCGGAAGTCTGATCAGTGAAGTGCATAATCTGATCGCAGATGTTGTCGGGCAGGCAAATACGAGTGCAGATAGTATACAGCATAATTCAGAGCTGATTGAAACGGCGGTCAAGACTTTTGACCGGATCTTTAATAATATTCAGGACTCAAATGAATTAATTGAGAAGATGATCAGCGATGTTGAAAAAGTTGATGATGTTGCCACAAATGTTGCGGCAATTTCCGAAGAACAGGCAGCAAGTGCGGATGAAATTCTGGCAACCTCTCAGAACATGGTAGAGCAGGCAAACAGCATTACCAGAAGCAGCCAGGATGTAGCAACAAATTCTCATGAACTTGCCAATACTTCAGAAACGCTTACAACATATGTGCAGAAGTTCAAAATATGAGGGGGTGGCAGCATATGAATAAACAGAAAATAAAAAAAATTGCAGCAGCTATGATGGTTGGAACTATAACCGTGGGAATGCTGTTCGGATGTGGAAAAGCGGAGACTGCGGGAAGTGCAGGAGGTGTTAAAATATTATATACAGCGGGTGCAAATGATGATCCGTTTCGGACAAGCCTGAGTAATGCAATCGAATCCTCAGCGCAAAGTAATGGGGTAACGGTAGAGACAAAGCTTTGCGATAATAAGCTGCAGAAGCAGGTCGAAGATGTGAAACAGGCAAAAGCAAATGGATACAGCGCAATCATTATTCGACCGGTTGATCCATCTACAGCACTTCAGCTGGAAGTCGCTGCAGACGGGCTTCCAATTGTTTTTCTCAATAATATGCCTGATAAGAGCAGATTGACAGCAAATAAATACATATATGTAGGTTCTAATGAAGAACAGGCCGGGAAGTATCAGGCTGAGTATGTTTTGAAGAAATTAGGAAATCCTTCTACGATGAATGTAGTTATTCTGGAAGGGGAAAAAGGGCATTCAGGCACAATCGGAAGGACTGCTGCGGTAAAGAATACGTTGAAAGATGCCGGCGTAAAGGCTAACTACGTATTTATTGATTATGCAAACTGGTCAGATACGGAAGCAGAAACGAAAATGAATCTGTTCTTCAAAACAGGACAGTCCTGTGATGCAATTTTCTCAAATAATGACACTATGGCACTTGGCGCATGTAAAGCACTGAAAGATCAGGGAATGGATCCTGCATCGATTCCGGTTACGGGAGTAGATGCAACTGCAGACGGATGTGCTTCCATTGCGGCAGGAGAAATGGCATTTACCGTTTTTCAGGATGCAGATGGACAGGGTAAAGCTGCAGTAGCGGCAGCGGCAGCACTTGGAAAAGGTAAAACCATATCCGCTGTAAAAGGTGCAACAGAAGATGGAATCTTTGTTTGGGTGCCATTTGTACCGGTTGATGCTTCAAATGTTTCCCAGTATCAATGAGAAAAAAATAAAAAAATCAGCCCTCTGTCTTTTCGACAGGGGGCTGATTGCTGCTGTAAAGTGTTCTTTCTAATTTTCAATATTATCTGCGGGATCAATATGACTCATTTGCTGCAATAAAGATATTTTTGTATCATATAGTTTCTGAGACAAATCAACATATACCTGATGTGGATTTACCAGACGTCTTGTTTCATCCCATAGGGTTGCCTGTTCCTGCTGACAGTATGTACGAATATCCATAACTTTTGGAGAATTATAGCAGCACTGACCGTTTTGAAATATCGGTTTCATCAGTTCGCGCAATACAAATGATCCGGGCTTTAACATCGTTTTCTTCCATGGTTCAAGCGGATCAAAAAGCAGAAGCGGTTTATCTTCCGTAAATTCTTCATTATCCATACAGATCAGATCAGCTTTGATTTTACCGGAAGCCTTTTCATAAATACGATATATTTTTTTGTTGCCCGGATTGGTTATTTTTTCTGTATTTTCTGACAGTTTGATCTTGGGCTGAAAGGTTCCGTCGGGATTCATAATGGCAGCAAGTTTATAGACACCGCCAAATGATGGATTATCTTTGGCAGTAATCAGATTGGTGCCAACTCCCCAGGAAGTAATGGCAGCGCCCTGCGTTTTTAAAGAATCGATCAGGTACTCATCCAGATCATTGGAAGCGGAAATGATGGCATCCGAGAACCCGGCATCATCCAGCATCTTCCTGGCTTCTTTGGAAAGGTAGGCAAGATCGCCGCTGTCAAGGCGGATTCCATAAAAAGAAAGTGGAATATTTTCTTCACGCATTTCGCGAAAAACACGGATTGCATTTGGCACGCCGGATTTTAAAGTATCATAAGTGTCTACCAGTAGAATGCAGGCAGAAGGATATAATCTTGCATAAGATTTAAAAGCACTGTATTCATCAGGAAAACTCATAATCCAGCTGTGTGCATGCGTTCCCTTAACAGGAATGTCAAAAAGCTGCCCGCATAAAACGTTGGAAGTGCCATTGCATCCGCCAATCACGGCAGCCCTTGCACCGTAAGTGCCGGCATCAGGGCCCTGCGCGCGGCGAAGACCGAATTCCATAATACCGTCACCACGGGCAGCATAACAGATTCGGGCAGCCTTTGATGCAATCAGAGACTGGTGATTTATAATATTCAAAATAGCAGTTTCCATCAGTTGAGCCTGCATAATAGGTGCAACGACCTTTACAAGAGGTTCTCGCGGAAAAATAATCGTACCTTCCGGAATGGCATAGATATCTCCCGTAAAATGGAAATCCCGAAGATATTCCAGAAAAGGCTCATTAAAAATTCCAATAGAACGTAAATAATCAATGTCTTCATCTGTAAAACAAAGATTTTTGACATAATCAATAACCTGTTCCAGACCTGCCATGATGGAATAGCCGCCACCAAAGGGATTAGTGCGATAAAAAGCATCAAAAATGACAGTTTCATTCTGATTCTTGTTTTCAAAGTAGCCTTGCATCATGGTCAGCTCATACAGATCAGTCAGCAGCGTAAGGTTCTGTTTTGACATTTCACCCTCATTTCCGCATATTTCGCAATATATTTCAAATAATAATGCCAATATTCTACAACTTTTTCGCAGAAAAAGCTATAATGGAGCTTAATACAGGGAGGGATATCATGCGATTCGTAATACAGGTGGTTACGCAGGCAAAAGTGACTGTGGATGATCAGGTGAAGGGGGAGATTGGGAGAGGACTGCTGGTGCTGATCGGAATAGGCAGGGATGATACAATAGAAACAGCTGATAAAATGATCAAAAAGCTGCTTGGGATGAGAATATTTGCTGACGAAAACGGAAAAACAAACCTTTCTCTGGCAGATGTTTCAGGAGAACTGCTTTTAATCTCGCAGTTCACGTTATATGCGGATTGCAGACATGGAAACCGACCGGGATTCACGGATGCTGGTGCACCGGATTCTGCAAATGAACTGTATAAATACATTTTGTCTGCGTGCAGGAAACAGGTTCAGGTTGTTGAGAAAGGTATCTTTGGAGCAGATATGAAAGTAACGCTTACCAATGATGGACCGTTTACGATAATTCTGGATTCTGAAGATCTGAAATAGGTGAAAGGCGTGTCTGACCCGGGATTGCAGTTCTTTTCTCTTCGATAAATTCTTCGACCTGTTTGAGATGATCTTTATTACGACGGGTTTCTCCTTTTTGTAGCTCTTTTCGGTAGGCAGATGGGGATAATTTTTTTTCCAGTCGAAAAGCTTTGGAAAAAACCATCGGATCCGAGTATCCGCAGGAAATGGCAATGCTCTCAATGGGAAGCTCTGTCAGCTGCAAAAGTTCGACCGCTTTGGCGATACGAAAAGATGTAAGGTATTGTTGGGGAGACATTCCCGTCGCTTTTTGAAAAAGCGTATACAGATAGCTGCGATTGATGCATACATATGCGGCAACATCAGTAATTTTGATTGGATTGTAGTAGTTGGCCCGGATGAAGGAAACAGCTTTTTGGACATAATTGTTTGCCCCTGCAGAATCATTTTTTTCAGGAATGGAACTGCTTGCGACCACTGATAAAAATAGTGAAAGTTGGCCGTTACGTTCCAATACATCAGCAATGCTGAACGTATTATGCTCCATCATGTTGTGGACAATTTCGTAGATCCGGTCAGAGTCATCACAGCGAAATACCGGCTGTTGCAAAGACAGTCCAAGCAGTGTAATGGTCTGAGGGGCAAGATTTCCGCCGAAACCTACCCAGACATATGTCCAGGGATCATTCGCATCCGCTTCGTAATAGGCGAGTTCTTCGGGGGTGATCAGAAAACCGTAGCCGGCTTCAAGGGGATATTTTTTGCCGCCAATCGAGAAATGGCCTTTTCCACTGATAATGAAATGAATCATGTAATGCGGTTTGATGGCAGGACCAAACGAATGATGGGGCAATGTCTGGGAAAGACCACAGCAGGTTACATAAAGACTGCCTGATTCTTCTTCTGCAAACTCCAGTTTATATGCTTTTTCCATAATGAGCCTCTTTTTTTCAGTCAATTATTTATATATTTCATTTTATGATGGGAAGAAGATACAATCAAGTAAAAGGAGCTATTTCTTCATTTGAACAGGCTTAAGGAATTTATTTTGCAGGTTCGGATATTTACGAGAGGACTGCTTTACCGATATTATAAAATAAGGTACAATTAAAAACACTGAAACAATTTTATATGAGGAACAGAATATGAATATGAAGGATGTCTGCGAAGCCGGAAGCAATATCATGAATGCTGTGGCGGATGCAGTTGAGACAAATGATTACAGTAATCTGAGCAGTACAATAAAAAATCGTGTTACAGATGTGACAGTAGGGATATCCAAAACTGTTGCAGACAAAGCAGACCAGATCAGCAAACAGTATACGGGACAGAATATGACCGGCAGAAACGGTGGCAGTGTACATAAACCTGCGGAAAGATCCGGAAACGGGCAAAACTGGGCTGTGAAAAACACAAAGCCGGTTTCCTATTTTGCGCAGAGAAGAGTGAGCCAGGTTGGTGCAATCGGATGTATTATCGGTGGTGCGTTCGGCTTGATCAGCAGTGTGACTTTATCAGGGGTTCTGCTCGGTGTGGCAACAGTTTTTTTCAGTGTGTCACATATAATTTCGCTTGTGGTACTTTTGATCACAGCCCTTTTGATGGGAGGCTTTTCTCTTTTGCTTGGGAATGGCATAGCGCAGAAAAAACTGGTCAGTCATTATTACGAATATGCCAGAAAGCTGGGCGCGGCAGAGTTCTTTTCCATTCAGGAATTTGCGGCAAGACTTGGCTGCAGTGAAAAGACATTGCGAAGAGAACTGCAGAAAATGATGAAGAGGGGAATGCTCAGAGCCAGGATGGACGACCGTCAGACAACGGTCATGCTGACGGATCATGCCTACCATCAGTATACAGAAGCGGAAGCAACCAGAAGAGCAAGGGAAAAAGAAGAACAGCTGCGCAGTGAGAAGCTGGATTCGGCAGATGTTTCTGAAGATGTCAGAGATATTCTGAAAGAGGGAAACGCATATCTGAAAAAGGTACATGAAATAAATGATCTGATACCGGATACAGAAGAAATGTCCCGAAAGATTTACCGGCTTGAAGATATTATGAACAGAATTTTTGATCGTGTTGAAAAACAGCCCCAGAGTGCACAGAATCTGAGGAAATTTATGACTTATTATCTTCCGACAACACTGAAATTGTTAAATGCTTATGTTGAGTTGGATTCTCAGCCGCATGTCGGGCAGAATATTGCACAGACCAGAAGTGAAATCGAAGATACGATGGATACGATTAATGATGCTTTTGAAAAACTTCTGGATAGCCTGTTCGAAGATGTTGCATGGGATATATCATCGGATATTTCAGTAATGAAGACAATGATGGCACAGGATGGACTGACAAGGCATGGTGCAATGAACACGGGAACTGTGCAGGAAGATACAGAAGAATAAAGCAAACAGGGGAGAAAAGGCTATGGATTTTAAAAATGAAACAGCACCTACATTGGCATTTGATCTGACAATGCAGACAGAGCAGCAGATGCCGATGCAGACACTGCAGAATGAGCAGGTACCACAGAAGGAAATGACGACCACCAAGCAGGCGGAGCAGGAGCTGACACCGCAGGAAATGGAGCAGGTAGATGCATTTGTGAAGCAGATTGATCTGACAAATTCACAGGCAATCATGAACTATGGTGTCGGAACGCAGAAAAAGATGGCTGAATTTTCTGAAAAAGCGATTGACAATGTGCGGACAAAGGATATGGGAGAAGTTGGGGATATGATATCTACACTTGTCACCCAGCTGAAGGATTTTGATGTGGAAGAAGAGCAAAAAGGTCTTCGTGCTCTCTTTAAGAAAAGTGCAAACCGTGTTACTGCGCTTAAGGCAAAATACAGTAAAGTGGAAACCAATGTGGTAACAATTACAGATGAGCTGGAAAAACATCAGATTCAGTTAATGAAGGATGTAGATATTCTGGACAGGATGTATGCACTTAATCTCAATTACTATAAAGAATTGACAATGTACATTATCGCCGGCAAGAAGAAACTGGAACTTCTTCGTAACAGTGAGCTTGTCAGATTACAGCAGAAAGCAAGGCTTTCAGGACTTCCGGAAGATGCACAGGCCGTAAAAGATATGGCAGCGCAGTGTGACCGGTTTGAAAAGAAAATATACGATCTGGAGCTGACCAGAACGATTGCCATGCAGACCGGTCCACAGATCAGAATGGTACAGAGTTCGGATACCATGATGGCAGAAAAGATACAGTCCACAATTGTAAATACCATTCCGTTGTGGAAGAATCAGATGGTCATCGCAATCGGAATTGAACATTCTGCGCAGGCTGCGAAAGCTGAACGTGAAGTAAATGATATGACCAATGCGCTTTTACGTAAAAATGCCGATGCACTTAAGACGGCAACTGTTGCAAGTGCAAGGGAATCAGAGCGCGGAATTGTGGATATGGAGACGCTCAAGCATACCAATGAAGCACTGATCTCTACACTGGATGAAGTAATGAATATTCAGAAAGAAGGCAAGCAAAAGCGCAGAGAAGCAGAACAGGAACTGCAGGGGATTGAGACACAACTGCGTGAAAAACTTCTTCAGGCAGCGAGTGCGTGATATAAGGTTGTATTATCTGAAAAGGGATCAGGGTGCGAGAACATCAGGATCCTTTTTTTGTAGAATAAAAACCAGAAATATGATATGAGCATATAACATTTTGACAGACATTTGAAACAAAGATATATGGATGAGGTTACCTGTAATAATATATAATAGAATTATTATTGAAGAAAAATCAGATAACATTGTCGGGGTTAAGTCACCGAAAGGTGCAGAAAGGCTTAGAGATGATTGATCAGAAGATGAGACAGGAAGTTTTGGAAGGATTTGAAAAAACGTTCGGAAAGATGGAGGATACAAGAGCATATTTTGCACCGGGGCGGGTAAATCTGATTGGGGAACACACAGATTATAATGGCGGACATGTTTTTCCATGCGCGCTTACAATCGGAACCTATGGTGCTGCGCATAAAAGAACAGACAGACAGCTTCGTTTTTATTCAATGAATTTTGAAAAAGTCACGATCAAAAATTCTTCGCTGGACGATCTGGTTCCTTCTGAAGATGCCGGGTGGACAAATTATCCAAAGGGCGTAATCTGGGCTTTTGAAAAAAGAGGATTTAAGCTTCCCTGTGGATTTGATCTGGTAATATATGGAAACATACCAAATGGTTCAGGACTGTCCTCATCTGCTTCACTTGAGGTGTTAACCGGATTTATTTTGCGTGATCTGTATGGATTTGATGTTACCAATCAGGATCTTGCACTCATTGGGCAGTATTCGGAGAATAATTTTAACGGAATGAACTGCGGTATTATGGATCAGTTTGCAGTAGCGATGGGAAAAGCGGATAATGCTATTTTTCTGAATACAGCAGATTTATCCTTTGAATATGCACCGATTCATCTGGAAGGTGCCAAAATTGTGATTGCCAACACCAATAAAAAGCATAAGCTGACAGATTCTCAGTATAATGCAAGACGAAGTGCCTGTGAGGAATCTCTTGCAGAACTTCAGAAGGTTGTTAATATTAAAGGCCTTGGAGATCTCTCTATCGAGGATTATGAAACATATAAGTATGCAATTACGGATCCGGATCGGCAGCGCAAAGCAAAACATGCAGTCTATGAAAACCAGCGGACAATTGAAGCAGTAGCAGCGCTTCAGGCAGGAGATATCAGAAGATTCGGTGAACTGATGAATGCGTCTCATGTATCACTTCGTGATGATTATGATGTGACGGGAGAAGAGCTTGATACATTAACAGAGGAAGCATGGAAAATATCCGGCGTGATCGGTTCAAGGATGACTGGTGCAGGGTTCGGGGGCTGTACGGTTTCTATCGTAAAGGATGAGGCAATTGAGAATTTCAAAAAGCAGGTTGGAGCTGCCTATCAGAAAAAAATCGGATATGACTGCACCTTTTATACCGTCGAGATCGGTGATGGACCGGCAGTGATCTGAATGTGGCAATAGTATGAGGAGGCAGACAATGTCAGAGGATATACAAAGTGCAGTTACGAAACTTACAGCATATGCGCTGCGAACAGAACTAATTGCGCAGGAAGATATTATTTATGCAGTGAATTGCATTATCAGAGAGTTGAAGCTTGAATTTTATACAGGATCTGAGGCAGAGATCATCAACTGTTCGAAGGAACTGTCACAGGAACAGATTGATGATGGAACCTGTCTGGAAAGTATATTGCGGATACTGAATGATTATGCATGCGCAGAAGGCTTGTGTGATGGGGACAGCATTGTATACAGGGATCTTTTTGATACCAGACTGATGGGGGTACTGACACCTCGTCCCAGTGAGGTGATACGTGCATTTGATATGCTGTATGAGCAAAATCCGCAGAAAGCAACCGATTATTACTATCTTTTTTCGAGAAATACGGATTACATCAGAAGATATCGTATTTCAAAAGATCTTAAATGGGTTACAAAGACATCTTACGGAGACCTTGATATAACGATTAATCTGTCCAAACCGGAGAAAGATCCCAAAGCAATTGCAGCAGCAAGAAATATGAAACAGAGCGGATATCCAAAATGTCAGCTTTGCATGGAAAATGAGGGATATACAGGCAGAGTGGATCATCCTGCGAGAGAGAATCACCGCGTGATTCCGGTTACGATTCGCAATGCAAAGTGGGGCTTTCAATATTCTCCATATGTATATTATAATGAACATTGTATTGTATTTAATGCGCAGCATATCCCGATGAAGATTGAAAAAGAAACTTTTTATAAGCTGTTTGATTTTGTAAAGCAGTTTCCACATTATTTTGTTGGGTCAAATGCTGATTTGCCGATTGTCGGAGGATCAATTCTGAGCCATGATCATTTTCAGGGAGGACATTATGAATTTGCGATGGCCAAGGCTCCTGTGGAAAGGCATTTTTCTGTAAAGGGATTTGAAGATATACAGGCAGGAATTGTGAAATGGCCAATGTCTGTCATAAGATTATCAGGACCGGATACGGAAAGAATTACCTCACTTGCGGATATAATTTTGTCAAAATGGCGAGGATATACAGATGAAAAGGCATTTATATATGCACAGACAGAGGGAACGCCGCATAATACGATTACACCGATTGCCAGAAAACGTGGAGACAATTATGAACTGGATCTGGTTCTCAGAAACAATATTACAACAAAGGAACATCCGCTGGGGCTTTTTCACCCACATGCACAGTTACACCATATTAAAAAAGAAAATATCGGACTGATTGAGGTAATGGGGCTTGCTGTTCTTCCTGCAAGGTTGAAAGAAGAAATGGCAAGACTGAAAGAAGCAATTCTGAGCGGAAGTAATATCAGTACTGACCCTGAAATCCAGAAACACGATGAGTGGGTAAAAGAATTCAGTTGTAAATATGAGCATATTGACAGAGATAATATAGATCAGATTCTGCAGGATGAGATTGGAAAAGTTTTTCTGCATGTATTGGAAGATGCTGGTGTATATAAGCAGACAATAGATGGACAGCTCGCATTTGACAGATTTACGGCAGAATTGTCATAAGAAAGCAAAACGGGCGGCAAGATCCGAAAGGATATGCCGCCCGTTTCGGAAATGTATCATAAAGGATAGATGGACAGTAGAAAGGATAGGGGAGCGTATATGATCAGAAAGACAAAGAAACTGGAAGATCGGGTTACAGAAGTGTTGCGGCGATTGGATCAGGAATATGGTACTGATATGCGCTGTTACCTTTCACATGAAAACGCATGGCAGCTACTAATTGCAACTATTCTCAGTGCACAATGTACCGATGCACGGGTAAACATGGTAACACCGGATCTTTTTCGCCAATATCCCAGCGTGCAGGCTTTTGCCGAGGCTGACACCAAGGAACTGGAACAGGCAATTCGCTCTACCGGATTTTATCACAGCAAAGCAAAAAATATTATCGCATGCTGCAAGATGCTAATGGAGCACTTTGACGGAGAAATTCCCAGAACAATAGAAGAACTGACGTCACTTCCGGGGGTAGGAAGAAAAACAGCAAATGTAATCAGAGGGAATATTTATGAAGAACCCAGTATAGTGGTAGATACACATGTAAAGAGAATATCTGTAAGGTTGGGATTCTCAGATTCATCAGATCCGGTCAGAATAGAACAGGATTTGATGAAAATTCTGCCCAAAGAGAACTGGATTCGATATAATATACAGATTATTTTTCTGGGGAGAACCATTTGCAAGGCTCCCACGCCCAAATGTAGTGAATGCTATTTGCGGGATATTTGCCCGTCTTCACAGGACAAACTTTGAAGAAATGCAGTGATAGGGACGCGGCTCAATGAATGCAGTGAATTTGCAACATTCAGAAGATGGGAAATTTTTTCAGAATAATCTTTTTCGGAGAGATCTGATTTATTGAGGTAAATATCACATAAAAGCCTGTATGTGGCTTCAATATCTGTTCCGGTACTGACTGAAAAGGAAAGAACATTTGCGGCATCCTGAAAAAGTGCAGCATCATAAAGCACTTTACCCCATTTCTGCAGTGCGCAGACAAGAGAGGTGTAATTCTGATCATATTCAGATAAAGCAGTAATATTCGCAGCACCATAGCGAAGCTTTAAGTCTGTATTTGAAATACCCGTCAGATTAACAATTTTGGAGTCTGCAAGTTCACGAATTTGATCCTCACACTCCTTGCAGACTGGATTACCGGGTAAAGCATCAAAGGGCAGAAGGTCATATGGAATAGATATATAGTCAAGGTCGGCCAGACTTTTTCTGCGAACAGAATTAGCTTCTGTTTCTTTATCCCAGTAGCCTTCTTTCAGTTTATGTTCTTTTTTTTCAAGTCGACGGATCGTATGATTAAGCCAAAGTACAAAGAATATAAAAGTTGCAAGAAAAGGAAATTTCATCTATAATATCCTTTCAGAATCAAGGGTTTTGTGTTAGAGGCAAGGGCATAAGGAGCAGTGATATGTTTAATATGAATTCCAAAAAAAGAAGGGTCATCGCATCGGTGATCATCATAATTCTGGTACTGGCAATGGTTGTTCCAATGGTAGCGGAGTTAATTCTGTAACTGTAACGGAATATTATGTTACAATGATAACATATTTCTGTGAAAATGTTCCAGATATGAATTGTTATACGAAAAGGTTTTTTACCCGGCAGCATTTGTGTGTGTCGTGCCGGTTTGCACCTGAAAGTGCAGAAATGGGGAATTTATGAGGAAATTTGTCTTGGGTCTGATGCTGGCGGGAGTGATTACTCTGCTGGTACCTGCACGAAATGTGGAAGCAGCAGGGACGAACCAGACAGTACCAAAGGGTGTGTCAATCGGCAGTATTGATGTGTCAGGAATGACAGCTGATCAGGCAAATGCAGCCGTTGAAAAATATATGGATGATTTAAAAAATGTTACGGTGACTTTGCATGGAAGAACAGCAGATCAAACGGTTACCATGACAGCGGGGCAGATGGGACTGTCCTGGACGAATCCGGATGTGGTAGAAGAAGCGCTGACACTTGGAACAAAAGGAAATGTAGTACAACGATATAAAGATCTGAAAGATGCACAGAATACCGGGAAAAAGCTGGAGCTGGATTATGCATTGGATGATACTGTTTTGACACAGGTACTGGAAGATCAATGCAAGGCGTTTAATGTTGCAGCAGTGAATTACGGGCTGACCAGAGAAAACGGTGCATTTACAGTTACCGGTGGAAGTGAAGGATATCAGGTAAATGAAGCAGCTTCTCTGAAGACGATACAGGATTATGTTGAGAAAGACTGGAATCTTTCGAATTGTGATATTAATCTTGTAATTGACGAGCAGAAACCGGAGGGAAGTGCAGAAGATTTAAGCAAGGTAAAGGATGTGCTGGGAACCTATACAACAAGCTATACAACTTCCGGAAGTGCCAGAAGTGCCAATGTTGCCAATGGCTGCAGACTTGCAAGCGGGAAAACGTTATATCCCGGAGAAGAGTATTCTGTACTGGATAATATTACTCCGTTTACCGAGGCGAATGGTTATTATCCGGCGGGTTCCTATCTACAGGGATTGGTGGTAGAGAGTATCGGAGGAGGTATCTGTCAGGTATCAACGACACTTTATAATGCTGTTCTGCGAGCAGAGCTTAAAGTGACAGAGCGATATAATCATTCTATGATTATTAATTATGTGGATCCATCTGCGGATGCTGCAATAGCGGAAAATGGCGGCAAGAATTTCAAATTTGTAAATAACACGGATTATCCGGTATATATTGAAGGATATACTGAAAATAAGCATATAACATTTACGATTTATGGAGTAGAAACGAGACCATCAGACCGAAAAGTCAGTTTTGAAAGTAAAACGCTTTCGACTACGGAGCCCGGTCCGGACAGTTTTGTTACAGATGCGACACAGCCAGTGGGATATGTTCATATCCAAACGGCGCATCAGGGAATAAAGGCGCAGCTTGAAAAAGTAGTTACGGTTGGCGGGGTCGAGCAAAGTCGGGAGACAATCAACAACAGCAATTATCAGATGGTACCCAGAATTGTAACGGTGGGCACTGCATCTGCAGATGCCAATACGCTGGCACAGATTAATGCCGCAATAGCAACAGGTAGTGCGGATACAGTCAAAGCAGTTACAGGGGCATTGGCAGCACAGATTGCAGCGGGTGTTCCGACAGCGGATGCAGCAGCACAGGCGTCTATGGATGCGGTAGCGCAGGCTCAGGCAGCTGCGCAGGCGGCAACGCAGGCCCAGGCAGCTACGTCTGATAACAGTGCAGTGACAGGACAGTAAGAGAGAATGATTTGCGGCGGAGTGCAAACATCTATATGATCACGATGAGAAACTGTATATGCTGGATTCTCATCAGGTGCCTTTGTAAAAAACGCTCCGGCATGGAGAACCAAAATGAGAATTGGAAAAGTGACTGAGAATGTTTTAAAACGTTCGGTCTTCAAATTGCATAAAGTTAAAAATGATCAAGAAAGCGCAGCTGTGGGGACAGACTGCGCTGTTTTTGCATATAGAGAAGAACAAGAAAATGAGAAAAGAGCGATTTTATCATCTGTTTGCCCGATTACGGTAAAAAGCACTTATGCCGGAAGATATGCTGTTATGGGTGCAGTAAATAATCTGCTGTGCAAAAATGTACATACGGATATGGTAACTTTATCGATATTGTTACCGGCAAATGCGGAAGAGGCAGTTTTAAAGCAGATCATGAAAGATGCAGATCATCAGTGTAAAGTTTGTGATACCTATATTGCAGGAGGACATACGGAAGTGACAACTGCAGTTACGCGTCCGCTTGTTACTGCGACGGCAACCGGTCATTCGAATGAAGATTTCACATTGACAAATGATGCCGAAGCAGCAGATGAACTGGTACTGACAAAATGGATCGGACTGGAAGGAACCTGTATGCTGGCAGAAGAGAAAGGCGATGAAATCTGCAGCAGATACCCGGCACATATGGTGCAGGAAGCAGAAAAATTTGAAAAATATCTTTCCATTGCATCTGAGGCTGCAGTCGCCGCGAAGTCCGGTGCGCGTGCCATGCATGACGTTTCCGGCGGCGGAATATATGCTGCACTCTGGGAAATGGCGGAAGGCGCAGGAACCGGACTGGAAGTTGATCTGAAGAAGATCCCGGTGAAACAGGAGACAATAGAGATAGCAGAGTTTTTTGAATTGAATCCATATCAAATGTTGTCAGGAGGGTCACTTCTGATCGCAGCCAAAAATGGAAAAGAAATGGTCCGATGTCTGCAGAATGCCGAAATACCCGCAGTGGTAATCGGAAAACTGACAGGAGGAAAAGACCGGATACTAGTTAACGAAGAGGAAACCAGATATCTGGAAATGCCCCAGGCAGATGAGATACATAAGGTTCTGGGGTAAGATAAATCAGATATTCCTGTGGACGATAAAAAAGACAATTCACAGAAAATACGGAGGATTTTTATGGCAATCAGAGATCAGATTTTGACAATTATAGAAAAGAACAGCAGAATTGACGTGCATGAACTGGCAGTACTTCTGGGAACAGAAGAGGTTGATATTGCAAATGAAATTCAGGCACTGGAAACCGAAGGGATCATTTGTGGTTATCATACCATGATTGACTGGTCCAAAACTTCAACGGAAAAGGTAATGGCACTGATTGAGGTTCGTGTAACACCGCAGAGAGGACTCGGATTTGACAGCATTGCAGAAAGAATATACAAATATCCGGAAGTGACAAGTGTATACCTGATGTCCGGTGGTTTTGATCTGATGGTTATTCTGGAGGGAAAATCACTTCAGGAGGTTGCAGGATTTGTAACCAATAAACTGTCTACGCTGGATACTGTTTTGAGTACGGCAACACATTTCATTCTTAAGAAATATAAAGATCACGGAACAATTCTGACCAAAAAATATGAAGATACAAGGGAGAAAATCACACCATGAGAAATCCGTTAGCTGATAAGGTCACGACCATCAGGCCATCCGGAATTCGTAAATTTTTTGACATTGTACAGGAAATTGATGATGCAATTTCTCTTGGTGTTGGTGAGCCCGATTTTGATACTCCATGGCATATTCGTGATGAGGGTATCTATTCCCTGGAAAAGGGACGTACTTTTTATACATCGAATTCGGGACTGAAGGATCTTCGAACAGAAGTGTGTAATTATCTGAAAAGAACACAACATGTTACATACGAACAGGCATCGCAGGTATTTATTACGGTGGGCGGTTCAGAAGCGATTGATCTTGCAATGCGTGCCATGGTTAATCCCGGAGATGAAGTACTGATTCCGCAACCAAGTTATGTTTCCTATGAGCCGTGTGCAATTCTGGCAGATGCCAAACCGGTTATCATCAATCTGAAGGAAGAAAATGAATTCAGACTGACTCCGGCAGAAATTCTGGAGAAAGTGACAGAGCGAACGAAGTTGTTGGTTTTGCCATATCCGAATAATCCGACCGGCGCAGTTATGGAAAAGAAGGATCTGGAAGCAATTGCAAAAGTAATTATTGATAAGGATCTGTTCGTTATTACCGATGAGATCTACAGTGAACTGACCTATAATGGGAAACATACGTCGATTGTATCTCTTCCGGGAATGCAGGAACGGTGTGTTCTGATCAATGGATTCTCAAAAGCATATGCAATGACGGGATGGAGACTGGGATATGCCTGCGGACCTGAAAATATTATCGGGCAGATGATCAAGATTCATCAGTTTGCAATTATGTGTGCACCGACAACTAGCCAATATGCCGGAATAGAAGCACTCAGAAACGGGGATGATGATGTTGCGATGATGCGTGAAGAATATAATCGCAGAAGGCGGTATCTGCTTCATGAGTTTAAGGAGATGGGGCTACAGTGTTTTGAACCATATGGCGCCTTTTATGTATTTCCCTGTATTAAGCAATTTGGAATGACCAGCGATGAATTCGCGACAAGGCTTCTGAAAGAAGAGAAGCTGGCGGTTGTTCCCGGGACAGCATTCGGAGACAGTGGAGAAGGATATATTCGCATATCTTATGCATATTCGCTGGAAGATTTAAAAAAGGCAATCGGAAGACTGAAAGAATTTATTGCAGGTCTGCAAAAATAAAAACAACGTACCATTGGATGATGAAAATATCCGATGGTACGTTGTTTTTGTATAAAAGTCATAAATCAATCAAACAGTTTTGATAATCATTCTTCTACGCGGGTGTCAAACAGATTGGATTCGAAAAGGCGGTTATAACCCTGCCAGCCGGGTTCAGAAGCACGACCAAGCACCTCTGTAAAGGTTTCGATCCGGGCATCAGCATTATCTGCCAGATTAAGTGCGACAGCTTCAATTAAGGCAGGCTTTTTGGGCGATCCATATTCAAATTCGCCATGGTGAGCCAGAATACAATGCTGCAATTCCTGACTGAGTAGAACCGGAAAGTCTGAAATCTGATGAATTTTTTCTGCAATCATCTGTGTTCCGATAACGATATGACCAAGGAACTGTCCATCATCGGTATAATCGTTGGTTGGGAACAGAGACAATTCTTTTGTTTTTCCGATATCATGACAGATCGCTGCTGTGATCAGAAGATCTCTTTGCAAAACAGGGTAAGCACTGCAGAAATAGTCACACAATTTAGTTACACTGAGTGTATGTTCCAGAAGGCCGCCGACAAAACCGTGGTGTACCGATTTGGCTGCGGAAGATTGGCGGAAAGCTTTGATAAAAGTTTCATCTTCTATAAAAAAAGCTTCCAGAAGAGCCTTCAGAAAATGATTCTGTACAGTGCGAATCAGTGAAAGAAGTTCCTGATACATTTCATCGTTGTTTCTGGAAGATACAGGCAGGTAAAGTGATGGATCATATTCACCTTCATGACAGATACGTGCGCGTTTGATATTCAGCTGTAAAGCACCGTTAAAGCTTGCTACTTCGCCAAAAATATCAACATAGTCAAGTGAATCGAATTCATCAATTCCTTCACTGTTCGGTTCCCATATTTTGGCATCAATCGTACCGGTCCGATCCTGCAGGATAACATTGTCATAATTTTTTCCGTTCTTCGTTGTAGCAGACTGCTTATATTTACACAGATAAATATCTGATATCCGGTCACCCTGCTTCAAATCACTGATAAATTTCATTGAACTTTTTCCCCTTTTTTATGAATCAGAATTATTTTCTCCCAGCGTTACACTGAGGTTCATTCTGGTATAACTGTCCGGTCCCTGGCGCATAATTACGAGATGAATTTCATCATCGGGTTTATGTGTCAAAAGATCATCAATCAAATCATCATATCCCGAAACGGTATTGCCGTCAAAGGAAATAATCACATCGCCGCTTTGAATTCCCGCTTCCATGGCAGGGGATTTCATTTCAATCTGTGTGATATAAGCACCTTTCGGGATAGCGGTATCCTCGCTTACCTGATCGGGAACATCCGTACCGTGGATTCCGAGATAGGCATGGGCAGTACCGTTGGAAAGTGTTTCGATCAGATTTTTCAGCTCTGTAATTCCGTATGCAGAAACTTCGTTCCTGTAATTATCTTCATTGTAACTCATATTGATAATTCCGATTACCTGTCCGGTCAGGTTAATCAGTACGCCGCTTCCGGAAGGGCTGCCATACAGATTGGTGGTAAGAAGGCGGTATGCAGAATCACTTAAATCAAGTGTTCTCGAACCGGAAGTGATCATTCCGTAGCAGATAGAGCCCTGCGTTCCAACGGGACTGCCGATCGCAATTACCGGCACGCCTGCAAGCGCGGCAGAATCAGAACTTCCGAGATCTGCGGTGTGGATGGCATCCTTTGTCTCCTGATCAATGAGACTGTTTTGTATGGAGAGAACGCAAAGACCTGTAATAGAATCAGATTTTTTCAGTTTGGCTTTATAGGTTTTACTGTTACAGAAAGTAACTTCAATGGATTCGGCTTTTTTAATGGCAGATTCATTTACCAGAATCAGCGTTTCGGTACCATTATCAGCAACGATCAGACCGGATTCACTTCCGCTTTTTTCATAAGCATCATTGATCCAGTCAGTATCGGAAGTAACGCCCGTTACAGTTACAACTGCCTTGGAAGCCTGCATGGCAGTTTTTTTGAGCGAAGCATACATTTCAGAATAATCGGAAGCATCAAAAGAATAGGAACTGATCGCCTGCTGCAGTTGCTTTTCTACAGTCACTTCAGCACTGTATTGTGCGCTGGCAGCAGCTTTTGCTTCAATCTCGGCTTCATCGGCATACATTTCTTCCGGCTGCAGTTCATCACTGGCGCTTTCTTCCGGAAAAGAAACTGTTTTGGGCTGCTCTTCGGGATACAGGGTATTGTTGATCACAGGCTCCAACAATAAAAAAGTGATGCAGGCAACTAGACCGAAAATGGCGGCAAGAGATACCGTAATAATCGTTCTGCGCAGAAGTTTTCTGCGGTTAATTGGTCTTTGCTTGATCTTTTCCTTCATAAAATCGGTATTTGCAAGTGGAACACCTTCGGTATTGATTTCGGCGTTGTTTGCTTGTTCGGGCATATTTTTGTCTTGTTTGTCGGACATATTTTCAACCTCTTTTTAATAAAAATAGAAAACAACAGCTGCGCTTGGGCGCAGACCAAAAATCATATGACAGTAAAAGTGACAGGAATTTTGCCATCCTGAAACAGTATATCACACAAATTCCATGGTTGCAGTTTAAACTGATAGCAGCGTTAACCTGACAGACGCTAGTCATATTTCCCTTAAAATGGTATTATAAAGATGAAATTATTGTTTGCAATATGCAAAAAGGATTGTGTGTATAAAATGAATCAGAAAGTATTACATGTACTTGAATATGATAAAATAATTAATCACCTTGCGGAGCTTGCGTCTTCTGTTCCGGGGCAGGAACTGTGCAGAAAGCTGATTCCTTCCGATGACCTTGCAGTAATCAGACAGGGGCAGCAGCAGACATCCGACGCGCTTGCGAGGATTTTTCAGAAAGGTTCGGTTTCTTTTGGAAGTAATACAGATATGTCTTCAATGATTAAAGCATTGAAAATTGGCGGATCGCTTGATGCGGGGGAATTGTTGCGGATCGCAGGCTTTTTGGATAATGTCAATCGTGTTAAGGCATACGGCCGAAGAGAACGTGATGAAGAAGCTTCGGACAGCCTTACAGCGTATTTTGATGCACTTGAGCCAATGACTGCAATAGTCAATGAAATTCGCAGATGTATTATTTCCGAAGACGAAATCAGTTCGGATGCGAGTCCTGCACTGCGTCACGTAAGACGTGGAATGATGCTGACCAATGACAGAATCCATGAACAGCTTGGAAAAATGGTAAACGGATCCATGCGGACGTATTTGCAGGAGACAGTTATTACCATACGTGACGACAGGTATTGCCTGCCTGTAAAATCTGAATACAAGAGTCAGTTCGGCGGAATTGTGCATGATCAGTCCTCTACCGGTTCTACGCTCTTTATTGAACCGGCTGCAATTGTAGAGCTGAATAATAAGATGAGAGAGCTGCATCTGCAGGAAAAGGCAGAGATAGAACTCATTCTGGCTGCGCTGAGTACACAGGCAGGTGAGCATGCAGCAGCACTTTCAGAAGATCAGAAGCTGATGACAACGCTTGATTTTATTTTTGCAAAGGCGTCGCTGGCACTGGAGCAAAATGCTACTACACCGATTTTTAATGCGGATCATTCTTTTCATATCAGAAAGGGAAGACATCCCCTGATTGATAAGAAAAAAGTTGTTCCGATTGATGTATATGCCGGTCAGGATTTTGATATGCTGATCATAACGGGACCAAATACCGGAGGTAAAACGGTTACACTCAAGACGGTCGGACTTTTGACGCTGATGGGACAGGCAGGACTTGCCATTCCGGCAGGGGATCGGTCAGAACTTTCAGTTTTTGATGAAGTATATGCAGATATCGGTGATGAACAGAGTATTGAACAGAGCCTTTCCACCTTTTCATCGCACATGACCAATACGGTAATGATTCTGGAACATGCAGATGAAAATTCGCTGTGTCTTTTTGATGAACTTGGAGCAGGTACAGATCCGACAGAAGGCGCTGCACTTGCAATTTCCATTTTAAATGATCTGCATCAGAGAGGAATACGTACGCTTGCAACAACGCATTACAGTGAGCTCAAGGTATATGCGATGACAACACCGGGAGTTTGCAATGCCAGCTGTGAATTTGATGTAGAATCACTTCGCCCGACCTATCGCTTACTGATCGGTATTCCCGGAAAAAGTAATGCGTTTGCGATTTCCGCAAAACTCGGACTTCCGGAGCGGATCATAGAAGCTGCCAAAGAGCAGATCGATCAGGATGATAAGCGATTTGAGGATTTGTTGACGGATCTCGAAAAGAGCCGTGTAACAATTGAAAAAGAACGCGCTGAAATAGCAGCTTACAAAACAGAAGCAGAGAAATTGAAGACGCAGCTGGAGGCCAAACAGGAGAAGCTGGATCAGTCCAGAGAAAAAATCCTGCAACAGGCAAATGAAGAAGCAAGAGCAATCTTACAGGAAGCAAAGGATCTGGCAGACGAAACGATAAAGACCTTCCATAAGGCGGGACCAAATGCCTCCATACAGGATCTGGAACGTGCAAGGACTAAAGTCAGCAAGAATATTTCGGAAAAAAATGCAAAAATCACCCTGGTTCCGGCAAAAGCACCGACGCATCCGATTCTGAAAGCATCACAGCTGCGGCTCGGAGATTCGGTAAAGATCATATCCATGGGGCTCAAGGGGACAGTCAGCTCCATGCCGGATAAAAGCGGCAATATGTTTGTGCAATGTGGTATTATCAGAACGAAGACAACTATTTCCGACCTGGTTTTACTTAAGGATGAGGATGAAAAAGGATCTATTCGCAAATTGTACGGGGGAGGAAGTCTTGGAGAGCACAAAATGGATCTGTCCCGTGCACTTCGGATGTCTACGGAAATCAATCTGATCGGAAAAAACTGCGATGATGCGATCGCTGCCCTGGACAAATATCTGGACAGTGCATATATGTCACATTTATCAAGTGTGCGTATTGTACACGGAAAGGGAACCGGAACACTTCGGAAAGCTGTACACGACTATCTCAAAGGTGTACCATACGTGAAATCCTTTAAACTGGGAGAATTTGGAGAAGGCGATTCCGGTGTAACAATCGTGACATTTATGAAATGATGAAAAGTAAAATGACCTGTAGGAAAAGAAAAGTTGCCGGGAGGGGAAGATGGTTAATAAACAGAAGATTCTGATCGTGGATGATGATAATAACATTGCGGAGCTGATTTCGCTTTATCTGGTAAAGGAATGTTTTGACACAAAAATCGTCAACGACGGAGAATCCGCACTGGAAGCAGTAGATAGTTTTGCACCCAATCTGATCCTGCTCGATCTGATGCTGCCGGGAATCGATGGCTATCAGGTATGCCGTGAAGTTCGGGCAAAGCTTCAAACACCGATTATCATGCTGTCTGCAAAGGGCGAGGTGTTTGATAAGGTTCTGGGGCTTGAAATGGGTGCGGATGATTATATGGAGAAGCCATTTGATTCCAAGGAACTTGTAGCAAGGGTGAAAGCGGTTTTGAGACGATATAAGCCGCAGACGCAGGTGACGGAAGAGTCCTCTGACAAGATGGTGACCTATTCCGACCTGGAAATCAATATGACCAATTACTCCGTTACCTATATGGGCAATCGTGTGGATATGCCCCCCAAAGAACTGGAACTGCTTTATTTTCTGGCATCCTCTCCCAATCACGTATTTACCAGAGAGCAGCTTCTGGATCAGATATGGGGTTATGAATATATCGGAGATACCAGAACGGTAGATGTCCATATCAAACGGCTGCGTGAGAAGATCAAGGATCATGAAAACTGGCGCATTGCAACAATATGGGGAATCGGCTACAAATTTGAGGCACATGAATGAAAAGGACACTTTATCTCAAATTCCTGATTGCCTATTTTCTGTTCGCTGCATTTGGTTTTCTGGCAGTCGGGACCTTTGTCTACAGTATGACACTGGATCATTGCAAGAGGGAACGGGCAGAGAGTCTGTATTCTGAAGCAACACAGATTGCAGATACCTATGCGAGTGATCTCTACAACAGTGAAACCTCCATTGCAACCGTTCAGGAGCAGTTGTCTGTGTTATCCAAATATCTGAAGGCGACAATCTGGATCATCAACCCTTCCGGACGACTGGTTATTGACTCGGCCAAAACACTGGATGCTGATCAGGAAGTCATTGTAAAAGGGTTTGATCCTACCGTTACAGGCGGTACATACTATACCATCGGGAATTTTTTTCATTCATTTGATGATGAGGAACTGAGTGTTTTTGCTCCGATTACAGCCAATTATAAAGTGCGGGCGTATGTAGTCATTCATACCCCGATGAGCAGTATTCAGCAGTCAGCCAATGAACTTCTGAATATTTCCTATTTGCTTCTGGTTGTGTTGCTGTTATTGTCGGTTATTATCCTGATTTTTTTCACAGAACTGGTCTATATTCCGCTTCGCAAAATTACGGAGGCAACGGAACAGTATGCTGCCGGGAATATGGACTACCGATTTACGGTTGAAAGTGAAGACGAAATGGGGTATCTTGCGGCAACGCTTTCCTACATGGCAGGTGAAATTGCAAGAACAGAAGAAGATCAGAAAAAATTTATCGCAAATGTTTCACACGATTTCAGATCACCATTGACCTCAATCAGAGGTTATCTGGAAGCAATGATCGACGGAACAATTCCCCCGGAGATGCATGAACATTATCTGCAGATCGTAATCAATGAAACCGATCGTTTGACGAAGCTGACAAATGGTCTTTTGACCCTTAATAATCTCAATGCAAAAGGCATGATGCTCGACAAATCCGATTTTGAGATCAATCAGGTGATCCGTAATACTGCGGCATCCTTTGAAGGAACCTGCAGAGCCAAGACGCTTGCAATTGAACTGGTGCTGACAGATGATAAGATGCTGGTAAATGCGGATATGAGTAAGATTCAGCAGGTATTGTATAATCTGATGGACAATGCGATTAAATTCAGTCATCACGATTCTGTGATCAAGGTTGAAACGACAGAAAAGCACAATAAGATTTTTGTTTCGGTAAAAGACAGCGGAATCGGGATTCCAAAGGAAGATCAGAAGATGATCTGGGAACGTTTCTACAAATCAGATTTATCGCGTGGAAAAGATAAGAAGGGAACAGGTCTTGGACTTTCCATTGTAAAAGAAATCATCAAAGCGCATGGTGAAAACATCAATGTGATCAGTACCGTGGGGGTTGGAACGGAATTTATTTTTTCATTGCCAAAGGCGAAAGCCATGGATGAGGATGGAGAAGATTAAGGAAGGAATGGGAGGGCAAATATGCACGTTATATTACATCAGCCGGAAATACCGGCCAATACCGGAAATATCGGGAGAACCTGCGTAGCAACAGGAACTTCACTTGATCTGATAGAACCACTTGGGTTTCAGTTAAATGAAAAGCAGTTGAAACGCGCAGGTATGGATTACTGGAACCGGCTCGATCTGCATCGTTATGTAAATTATGATGCCTTTTTGCAGCAGCATCCCGGTGCAAAGGTCTGGATGGCAACGACAAAAGCAAAAAAAAGCTATGCAGAGGTAAACTTCGGACCGGATGACTATATTATGTTCGGCAAGGAAAGCGCGGGAATTCCGGAAGAAATACTGGTAGAACATGAAGCAGACTGCATTCGTATTCCAATGGGGTATGATATCCGGTCACTGAATCTGGCCAATTCAGTTGCGATTATATTATATGAAGCACTGCGGCAGAATCATTTCGACGGACTCGAAACAGAGGGTGCACTGCACAGACTGCACTGGAAGGAATAAGAACAGCATGAACGAAAAAAACAAATCAGAACAAAAGCGCTATAGCAAGGATGAAGTGCTGCAGGTCACGATTACAGATATTGGAAACGACGGAGAGGGGATAGGCAAAGTAGACGGCTATACCCTCTTTATTAAGGATGCGGTCATTGGCGATACGGTTGAAGCCAAGATTATGAAACCGAAAAAAAACTATGCCTATGCACATCTGGAACAGGTACTGGAAGCATCTCCGGATCGCATAAAGCCACGTTGCCCGATTGCAAGGCAGTGCGGAGGCTGTCAGCTGCAAAGCATGTCCTATGAGAGGCAGCTGCAGTATAAGGCAGATAAAGTGCGGAATAATCTCATCCGCCTTGGCGGCTTTGCGGAAGCAGAAATAGAGAAGAGCATGGAGCCGATTCTGGCAATGGAGAAACCGTTCCGATATAGAAACAAGGCGCAGTTTCCCATTGGTACGGGGAAAGATGGAAAGGCGATATGCGGGTTCTATGCAGGGCATTCACATGATATCATTCCGGTAAAAGACTGCTACATCGGAACGGAAGACAATAAACAGGTACTGCAGACAGTGCTGGATTATATGGATCGGAATCATGTTCCGGCCTATAGCGAACTGACGGGAAACGGCAAGATCAGGCATGTTCTGATCCGAAAGGGTTTTACCAGCAAAGAACTGATGGTATGTCTGGTGATCACACAGAAACAGGGTGAAAAAGACACGTTTTTGCCGGCAGCAGATACACTGATCAATGCGCTTCGCAGAATACCCGGAATGACCAGTATTTCAGTCAGCATCAATAATGATGATACCAATGTCATTATGGGTGATGAGATTCATGTACTGTGGGGAAGTAATACCATTCAGGATTCCCTGTGCGGGCTGCGGTTTCACATTTCACCGTTGTCCTTTTATCAGGTCAATCCGGTACAGGCAGAGCGCCTGTACAGTAAGGCAATTGAATACGCGGCATTGAACGGAGCAGAAACGGTATGGGATCTGTACTGCGGAATCGGGACGATCACACTTGCAATGGCCAGAAAAGCAGGACAGGTATACGGTGTGGAAAGCATACCGCAGGCGATCGAAGATGCCAGAGAAAATGCTACAATAAACGGCATTTCCAATGCGGATTTCTATGTGGGTAAGGCAGAAGAGGTCCTGCCAAGGAAGTACGCAGAAGAAGGAATCCGCGCGGATGTGATTGTAGTGGATCCGCCACGCAAGGGGTGTGACGAGCAGTGTCTGGCGACCATGCTCAAAATGCAGCCGCAGCGTATTGTATATGTCAGCTGCGACAGCGCGACCCTTGCAAGAGATCTGCGTATCCTGTGTGATGGCGGATACAGGCTGGAGAAGGTATGTCCGGCGGATATGTTTGCCTGGACGGTTCATGTGGAAAGCGTCTGCCTGTTAAAACATATGTAAATAATTGAAAATATACGAATGGAGATGTATAGGATGTCAAAGAACGATGTGGAAAAAATGAAACAGTTTTTAAAAGAGAAGAAAGCAAAGGCTAATTACCTGCAGGAAGAAAAAAAGGTTGGGTCTGGTAAAGTTGAAAAGATGAATCGGAAAATTGGCCTTGAATTTGTAAGACCGAATAAGATATCACAATAAAGCGGGGCGGGAGCATGATGAGACGATTGCTTTATTAACTCGAAAAAGTATTTATGACAACAATGCAGAGAATAAAATTGATATAAAGCTGTATTAAATTAAAGATGTTCATGTTTTGATAGCGTTTTATTTGCTATAAACGGATACATCTTTTTTTATGGAGTATTGAATAATATATATTCAAACACGTCGTATACCATTATAAAGAATATTGCAGCAGGCAAAAATCAATGAATGACTGACGCAGGTACCGCAATATATGAAAGACAATCTGGAATTTGCCAAACTTGTATTGGAGCAGGAGAATTATGAGCTAATCATGCACATAACATTTCCCGGGTATTGAGATAATGAAGTATGCAAGTCAATTGGTACGATTTCCGGTGGGATTACGCCAGAGATAATATATTTTCCTTCAAATAATTATTGTGGAATGCGAGCGCGGAAAAAAATATGTTTCGAGGAATATGGATAGGTATACAATTATTATCAGTGGAAGATAAAGAAATATCGCTGAATGTATGACAAATCAATCTCGGGACAGCATATATTGCAAGTCGTGATTCCACAAAGATATTTGCATAATATGAATATTATATCTCGTAAAATACAAGTGGGAGCAGGCATGAATATGGAATTTTGGGATAGGAGGTGATGAGTATGCGTGATGTTCATGTTCATTTTTTGCATGGGCAGGGAGAATATTCCAATGCGTTTTTTGAAGGTTTTATTTCGGCTCCGCAGAAAGCTGATATAGATGAGATTTATTTGTTGGAGCATACACATCAATTTTACGAATTTGAAAAAGTGTATACCACTGTAAAAAAATATAATGCTTTTCAGAATGACTGGATTTCGCAAAGAATGAATGGTTCTATTGATAGTTATTTACGCTTTATTGAAAGTGTAAAAGGCAGAACTTATCCGGTTAAAGTTAAATTCGGTTTGGAAGTGTGTTATATTCCCGAAACTGCCGATCAGCTTTCTGATTGCCTTGAACAATATGATTTTGATTTTCTTACAGGATCGGTACATTGGATTGATGGCTGGGGATTTGACCATGCAAAACAAAATGAAATCTGGAAAACAGTAAATGTCAATGAAATATATAAGCGGTATTACCGAATCATGCTTGAACTCTGTGATAGCGGTTTATTCAGTGGACTTGCGCATCCTGACAGTATCAAGTGTTTTGGATATCAGCCTTCCTGTGATTTGAGAGATACTTATCATGAATTGGCGGATGCACTCAATAGAAACAACATGTATACGGAAAACAGTGGTGGATTGCGTCTGAATTACAGTAAAGATATCGAACTGGGATTGAATCAGGAGTTTCTGCAGATTTTGAAGGAAAAAAAGGTGATGCTGATGACTGCATCAGATGCGCATAAACAAAGTGATACAGGTGCAAATATAAAAGAACTTCAGGAGATGATAGATTCGTAGTTTTGCATATAGTTTATTTTCTGCTTTTGGCGTCATCCAAAGAAGCATAAAGGGAGATGCGGATATGAAGGCTGGGTAAAAGCACAGGAAGATTTTGCGAAACGCGCAAAGAACTGTTTACTGATTAAACTTGATTGTGGTCATAATCTACATTATTACAAGTCTGAGTATATTGTAGAAAAAATCAAAGAGTTTATGAAGGATCAGTGATTTTGCAGAACGTTACAGATATGATGGTCTACAATAGGCACTCAGCAAGAACTGTAAACAGTAATATTTATCAAAAGCAAAACCAATCAGAAAAAGCGGTTTGAAAAAGGAACTAAAAAGAAGTAAAAAAATGGTTTGAAAGAAGTATTTATTTTAGATAGATAGCATCATATAATGTGGGCAAGCAGAGAGGCATCGGAACAGTATTAATCCGTTGCCTCTTTTTTGACAGACAAAGACGTTTTTGTTCGCCTATGTCTGTTTTTTGTTATCTGAAAGGAGGGATATCAAAAAAATGAAAGAAATGATGATCATTATCAGACCTGAGAAACTGGAGGAGTTAAAAGTAATTCTGGATGAGTTTCATTGCGGAGGGATGACGATTTCTACGGCAATGGGATGTGGTACACAAAAGGGAAATATGGATGCCGCCAATACGTTTGCGGGATTTCATACCAGCATTAATCTGATTCCGAAAATTGTAGTCAAAGTAGTCACAGAAGACGAAAAAGTGGAAGATATCATTATGAAAATCCGCGAAAAAATAGCAACAAATCATGTAGGTGACGGGAAAATATTTATCAGTGCAATCGACGATGCGGTTCGTATCAGAACCGGAGAGCGTGGAGAGAAGGCTTTATAAGTCAGAAAGGAATGACATTTGGCAGAGGCAGATATTGTATTGTACAGCAATACAATTTTTACAGGGACATCCGATGAAACGATTTCAGGCGGAATTGCGCTACTTGGAAATAGAATCATAAAAGTGGGAAAAAGAAACGAGATAAAACCTTTTATATCAGAAAAAACCACTGTCAGAGAATTGGGGGATGCACTTATAACGCCGGGATTTTGTGATGCGCATGCACACTTTATGGAAGGTGCGACAATGAGCAGCGAGCACTTCTGCAACACATTGGATCGGGCAAAATCAGAAGAAGAATGTGTGCAGATGATGAAAGACTTCTCAATGAAATATCCAAAACTGCCAAGATATTTTGGATATGGGTGGCTGCCATCATACTGGGGAGAAAATGCCGCTATGCCGACAAAAAAGTCACTGGATGCGCTGTTTCCTGATAAGCCTGTTTATCTGAGAGCTGTAGATGGACATTCTGAGTGGATGAATTCCAAAGCACTTGAAGAAAGTGGTTATACACAGAATATGAAACCGGAATACGGTTTTGTGGACAAACTGGAAACTGGTGAGCTTAGTGGCCTTGTCAGAGAGAAAGCAGATGTGCTCGCCAGAAGGAATGACACAAAACTTCCGGCAGAAGAAATGGAAATGCTTCAGGAAAGACTGATGAAGCAGATGAACAGAAAAGGGCTTACTTCCTGTACGGAAATGAGTGCTGTTCTTCCGGAAGAAATGGATCATGAATATCAATATGTCAGGAAAATGGAAAAAGAAGCCAAGTTATCTCTGCGTATTTTCCTGTATCCGGGAACAGATGTCAGAGAAGATCGAATCGCAGAGATTGATCCGTTCCGGGAAAAATACAATTCGGATATGCTGAAAATTGCCGGGTTAAAAGGCTTTGCAGATGGGGTAACTTCCACTTACACAGCAGCGCTGATGGAACCATATCTGGACAAGCCGGAAACGAGCGGAGCGCTGAATTATCCTGCGGAGCAATTTCAGAAATGGACAACAGAAGCAAATAGAAAAGGATATGGAGTCAGGGTACATTGCATCGGGGATTATGCGGTTCACATGATGTTGGATTGCTGTGAACAATCAAATCAGGTGAATGATAATGCGCAGATTCATAATTCAGTTGAACATATTGAAGTGATTGATCCGAAAGATATTCCCAGATTTCAGGAACTTGGGGTAATACCATCCATGCAGCCGCTGCACCTTCCACTGGACCGATTCGATAAACGATATCGGGTGGGCAGAGAAAGGAGCCGGTATGAGTGGGCTATGAAGTCTATTCTGCGTACAGGAGCAATCCTTGCGGCAGGGACGGATTATCCGGTTGCAGATTATGACCCGATTCCCAATATATATATGGCAGTTACGCGTAAAGGAATGGATGGGATACAGTATGGAACGGAATCACTGACAGAGAAGCTGAGCGTTTCGGAAATTATAAGAGCATATACATATGGCGGGGCATATGTAAATCATATGGAAAACTGTCTTGGAACACTGGAAGAAGGAAAATATGCAGATATTACTGTAATAGATAAGGATTTGCTGCACATTGATCCTGAGGAAATATTGAATGCAGGTGTCGTAATGACAATTGTAAACGGAACAATTGTTTATGAGGTATAGCAGTGAAAAGGAGGATGAAAAATGAAATCTAGAATTCTTGCCATTTTTTTGACAACAGCAACGGTTGCAGCAATGCTTGCAGGCTGTGGAAGCACATCCGGTACGACAGCAAATGCCGGGGAAATGAACATAATCTGCTGGAGTGAGTATATTCCGGATGATGTCGTTCAGAGTTTTGAGAAAGAGACCGGTATAAAGGTAAATGAAACGCTGTATACGTCTCAGGATGAGATGCTGGCGAAGGTACAGTCTTCTGCCAAAGATACTTTTGATGTGATCATGGATGGTTCACAGTACTATAAACCACTGCTTGATAAAGGTTTAATTGAAGAAATTGATAAAACAAAGCTCAAAAATTATGGAAATTTGAATGAGAATTATATTCCTACAAAAGAAGATCCGGATGGAAAATATGGGGTGCCATATCTTGGTGCAGATCTGGTTATTTGTTATAACACAGATACGGTAAAGGGAGATATTACAGGATATAACGATTTGCTTGATCCGGCATATAAAGATTCCATTGTAACGATCGAAGATCCTCGTGCTGTTGTTGGAATAGCACTTATGGCAACGGGGCATGATATCAATGACACAAGCGAGGGCGGACTTGCTGATGCGGCGACGTATCTGTCCAAACTGAAACCCAATATTCACGCTTTCAACGGGGACAGTCCGAAAACACTGATGATCAACGGAGAATGTTCAGTTGGGTTGATCTATGGAGCAGAAGCGGCACTTGCAATGGATGCAAATCCCAAGATCAAAGGGGTATATCCAAAAGAAGGACTTTATTTTGGATTTGATCGACTGAGTATATCAAAAGAAGGGAAAAATAAAGATAACGCATATAAATTTATTGATTATCTTCTGGATGCACAGGTAAGCGCGCAGATTTCGAAGGAATTTCCCTATTTGAATCCGAATAAGGCAGCACTCCAATATCTGGATGATTCATTTCTGAATAATCCGATCAAAAATATGCCGGATAATATTATTAAAACAGCGTCTACCCTCACAGATATCGGAGATGCACAGTCCAAGGTAGTTGATGTATGGAATAAATTTAAGGAAAACTAGAATTAGCTTTCGTTGGAAAGGTCAGGAATAGCAATGTCGGATATTATCATAAAAGTAGATGATGTATGCAAAGATTATGGAACAAATCAGGTTGTAAAACATCTGAATATGGAAATACACGAGGGTGAATTTCTGACTATGCTCGGCCCGTCCGGATGTGGAAAAACGACGACACTGCGCATGATAGCAGGATTTGAATCCGCATCTGCCGGGCATATCTATATGGACGGAAATGAAATCCAGAATACGGAACCATATGAAAGACCTGTTAATACAGTATTTCAAAATTATGCGCTGTTTCCCCATATGACAATTAATGAAAATGTAGCCTTTGGACTTACGATAAGAAAAGTTAATAAAAAAGAAGTAAAAGAGAAGGTAGAGGAGATGCTTGAGCTGGTCCAGCTCTCAGGCTATGGAAACAGAAAACCGGATCAGCTTTCCGGTGGTCAGAAGCAGCGTGTGGCAATTGCCCGCGCACTGATCAACAGACCAAGAGTATTGCTTTTGGATGAACCACTTGGTGCACTTGATTTAAAACTGCGTAAGCAAATGCAGTTTGAACTCAAACGTTTGCAAAGAAAACTGGGAATTACATTTATTTATGTTACACATGATCAGGAAGAAGCTTTGACCATGAGTGACAGAATAGCAATATTGTCATCGGGTGTTTTGGAACAATTGGATGTACCAAAGAACATTTACAATCATCCGTCGTCAAAATTTGTAGCAGACTTTATCGGGGAATCCAATATTTTTGAAGGAACTGTTAAGGCACTGCATGATAATAAAGCGGTGATTCAACTGGAAAGCGGAACGATATCAGCACAGATTACGGATCCTGCTGTTCAGGAGGGGAATATTGTAAATGTCTCTGTACGACCTGAGAATATGAAGTATTCATCTACTCCGGTTTCCGGATTCCGGCATGCCGGAGTTATCAAAGAATATATTTTTATTGGGAATACTGTAAAAGCAATTGTAAATCTTTCAAATGGTGACGAGGTTAAAATCAATCTTTCACCAAAAGAAGAAACTTTACCGGAAGGAACGGAAGCCTTTCTGTACTGGGATCTTCCGGATGCAGTTGTGTTGCCGTCTATGAGCAATATAGTATATCAGGCAGTTGATAACCCGGCCTTTTGATCAGAGATAGGAGAAGTGTATGAAAAAAGAAAGCAACAGAAAAAAATTTTCGGCTCTTATCATGTGTGGTCCGGTATCCTTGTGGATGATCCTTTTAGTTGCAATTCCGTTTATTTACATTTTAATTATAAGCTTCATGAATCCAGGGACATATGGAGGGGTGGAGGCTGGTTTTACATTGGATAATTATAAACAGTCAATGGACATTGATACCTTGAAAGTTTATTTGGACTCATTTCTGATTGCAATTGAAACGACGATTATCTGTCTGCTGATTGCGTATCCGTTTGCATATTTTGTTGCGCAGAAAACAATAATCAAAAAGACAATTTTTATGGCATTTGTCATGGTTCCATTTATGGTAAATTCAATGATCCGTCTGTTCAGTTGGATTAATCTGCTCAGAAAAGAAGGGCTTATCAATCAGTTTCTGATATCGACTGGACTGATCAGAGAACCATTACAAATGGTATACAACAGAACCGGTTCAATCATTGGGTTGGTATACACGCTTTTGCCATTTATGATTTTGCCGCTTTACAGTTCAATTGAGAAATTGGACAAATCACTTCTGGAAGCGTGCAGTGATCTTGGAGCGAAGCCGATAGAAGCGTTTTTCAGAGTGACACTTCCGCTTACGGCTCCTGGTATCTTTGCTGGATCGATTATGGTGTTCATTCCGACACTTGGTCTTTTTTTTGTAACAGATTTAATGGGTGGAAGCAAGGTTATGGTATTGGGTAGTTTAATCAGAAATGATTTTATTACTGCGAAAAACTGGCCCCTGGGATCCTCACTATCAGTTATATTGATAATTCTAACTCTGCTTATGGTTTATATATATAAGAAGCGAGGCGGAGATATGAACGCGCTGGGAGGTACCTGATCTATGAAAGAAAAAAAATTCGGATGGAATATATTTCAAAATATATGGATTGCATTAACTTTTCTGTTTCTATATTTGCCGATAGCAGTCGTAATTATTTTTTCATTTAATACCTCCAAAATGAATATCCTGTGGGAAGGTTTTACCTTTCAGTGGTACGGATCTTTTTTTCAGAACAGATCTTTGATGGATGCGCTTATGAATACGCTGATCATAGCAGTTGCGAGCACAGCAATTTCTACTGTTATCGGAACGATTGGCGCAGTTGGAATGGGTAAGTACAGGTATTTTGGGAAAGATATCATTGACTATTTATTGTATATTCCGGTCGTTATTCCGGAAGTCGTTCTTGGCATTGCGTTGCTGTGTGTGTTTTCAATCTGTCAGATTCCGCTTGGCCTTTTTTCCATAACCATTGCGCATGCGACGTTTTGTATCCCGTTTGTCGTAATTACAGTAAGAGCGAGACTGGCAGGATTTGACGGGTTTCTGGAAGAAGCAGCAATGGATCTTGGTGCCAATCGTTTTCAGACTTTTATGAAGGTTACACTTCCCCTTTTATTACCTGGGGTAATCTCCGGTGCACTGCTGGCTTTTTCACTTTCGCTAGACGATGTGATTATCAGTTTCTTTGTCAGTGGCCCCAATAGTATTACGCTTCCGGTCAAGATATTCTCCATGGTAAAAACTGGCGTAACGCCGGAAGTAAATGCACTTTCTACGATTATCATGCTGGTGGTCATGGTGGCAATCAGTATGAACACAGGCGTACAGGTCAAGAAACTCAAAAAGAAAACGTTTTGAAAATACAGAAGGAGAATGGAATGTCGGCTGATCTGATCATAAAAAGTAAAAAAATATTTACGGCACTGCAGGATGTTCCACAGGAAGCGGCAGTTATCATTCAGGGAAAAAGAATTTTGGACGTAGTACCTTATGGGGAAGAATTAAGATATGCAGATGAACATACCCATATAGTAGACGCCGGTGAAAAACTGGTCATGCCGGGGTTTATTGATGCTCATACGCATTTTTTTCAGGGATCACTGATATTCAGTAAATTTGTCTGTACTGAAATTGAACATGCAATATCGGAAGATGATTGCGCGTGCATGATTGGGAGATTTGCAGCAGATCATCCGGAAATGCCTGTCATTCGCGGATTCGGATGGTTTCTGCCAAAATGGAAAGGGAGTCCGTCGTTTCCGACAAGGGAAAGTCTGGATAAAGTGGTTCCGGATCGTCCTGTCTATATGGTCTGTGCAGATACACACAGTATGTGGCTGAATACAAAGGCATTGGAAATGTGCAGGATAACGGCGGATATGCCAGTGAAGAGCGGATATATCGGAACAGACGAAACAGGGGAACCGGATGGCATGCTGGTAGAACCGGATGCATATGCACCGGCGATGAAAAAGTTTACTGAATTTTCTGATGAAGAGACCCTGATTATTTTCAAAGATTTTCTTAAAAAAGCGGCAGAACTCGGAATTACCGGAATGAGTGAAATGTATGCGGAAGATTATTCGGAGGAAATTCATCACAAATACAATTTGGTAAAAGAATTGGAAATGTCCGGGGAATTGTCACTTCGACTCAGTATTTTCACAAGGCTTTTTGGATATTATCAATTTGAAAAAGTCCTGGACTGGAAAAAAGAAATGGATTCAGATTGTTTTCAGATTGCAGGTGTAAAAGGGTTTATTGACGGGGTCGTGGAGACTTATACAGGTTTGCTGACAGAACCCTATTCAGACAGACCAGATACCTGCGGTATCGGAGTACCGCTTGAACCCCGGGAAAGCATTCAAAAATCTGTTACGGCAGCCAATGCAGCAGGTCTTCCGGTCAGACTGCATTGTATTGCAGACGGTTCGGTACATATGGCATTGGATATTTTCGCAGAATCAAACCGGATAAATGGGAAAAAGAAAATTCCGAATACCATTGAACACATCGAAAATATTCTGCCGGAAGATCTGAACCGATTTGCACAGGAGGAGGTTATTCCATCGATGCAACCGATGCATCTGCTTCTGGATAATAATTTCAAGAAAGTAAGAATCGGGAAAGAAAGAGCTCTTTTAGAATGGCCGATCAAGACACTGCTTGAAAAAAGCGGTATGGTAGCACTTGGATCAGACTTTCCGGTGGTAGAACCGGATCCGTTACATGGAATATATGCGGCTGTGACCAGAAAAAGTTTTGATGGTATACAGGAAGGTGAAAATCCGTGGGAAACGATTACACTGGCGCAGGCACTGAAAGGTTATACAATTGATGCTGCAAAGGTGTATGGTATGGAAAATAGAACCGGATCGCTTGAAAAAGGGAAGTATGCAGATATTATTATTCTGGAGAGCAATCTGTTTGAGACAGATGTTGATGATCTTTGGAAGAAAACTGTTAATAAGACGATATTTAATGGTAAGGTAATTTTTGAAAAATGAAAGATGCTCGGGTAAAGACCGAATGACCGGATAAGAAATTCTTATAATTTCATTTTATTTGCCATTGCTGTGATAAAAGAGACAAACTGCTTTATAATTGTATTTATGATAAAGTAGTTTGTTTTTTATTGTTTGAAAGATGAAATATATTGAGGTGAGAGGAATGGCTGTAGAAGAGAGGTACACATCAGATGTTGATGCCATATTGTCACACAGGTATGATAATGGTGCAGATTATTGGACGACACCTGATAAGCGCCTTATAAAAGGATCACCATTTTCCATGCTGGAATGTATAATGTATCTGTTGGAATTAGGGATGGAGCCTACCGAGCCTTTACTGGAAGAATGTGCCGGCATAATATTCAGTGCATGGCGGGAAGATGGAAGTTTTAAGGTGTATCCGCAAGGTTCCGTTTACCCATGCCATACTGCCAATGCGGTTCGCGTACTTTGTCACATGGGGTATGCTTCTGATGTCAGAATGCAGAAGACCTTCCGGTATCTTTTGCATACACAATATACAGATGGCGGTTGGCGTTGTAATAAGTTTAGCTTTGGCCGGGGTCCGGAAACGGAGTATTCCAATCCGCTCCCAACGCTTATGGTTCTGGATGCGTTCCGGTTTAGAGAGGATTATAACAAAGAACCGGCGCTTGATAGGGCGGTAGATTTTTTGCTTATGCACTGGACAATACGAAAACCGATTGGTCCGTGCCATTATGGGATTGGCACATTGTTTATGCAGGTCGAATATCCCTTCCGCAATTACAATCTTTTTGTTTATGTATATGTTTTATCCTTCTATAATCGTGCGAAGCAGGATCCGCGGTTTCTCGAAGCATTGAAAGCACTGGAATCCAGGATGGTGGACGGACAGATTGTTGTCGAGCGTGTTGTTCCGAAGTTGGCCAGGTTTATCTTTTGCAGAAAAGGGGAGCCGAGTTCTTTGGCAACAATACGATATTTCGAAATTTTAAGAAATCTGGATGAAAAAACAATTTTGCTGAAATAGAATATCATAATTTCTACTGTGTTCTGCCGGACTTTATGATAAGATGACCGATGAATAGAAGAGCGCATGTACCAATTAACAGGAACACCACAGGGAGCAATTATGATAAAGGTTCAGAATTTGTCTTACGCATTTCCGCAAAAAGATTTATATAACAAAGTTTCTTTTACAATAGAAGAAAATACCCATTGTGCTTTGATTGGTATCAATGGAACAGGGAAAAGTACGTTGCTTGATATACTCATGCATACAGAAGACTATCTGTACGATGGGAAAATAGAAATTGACAATATGGGCAGAACTGGCTATGTAAGTCAGTTTTCACAATTAGATCCCCAGGAAGATCTGAGTGTATTGCAATATATCAGTGATGAATTTGTAAAGCTGGAACAAAAAATTGCAGATTTGTGTAAGCAAATGGAAACAGCCACAGATCTGGAAACGGTTTTTGCGGATTATCAGAAAGCATCAGATGAATGGAATGCGATTGATGGTGACTCATATGAAATTAATATAAAAAAACAGCTGAAAATTGCGGATCTGCAAACACTGGAAAAACAGAAAATCAGCAGCTTAAGTGGTGGGGAATTCAAACTGGTCCAGATCATCAAAGAGATGATGCTGAGTCCTGGACTTCTTATTATGGATGAACCGGATGTCTTTCTGGATTTTAAGCGTTTGAATGCATTGCGGAATCTGATCAATGCCTACAGGGGAACGCTTCTTGTAATTACACATAACAGGTATCTGTTAAATCACTGCTTTAATAAAATACTGCATATGGAAAATATGGATGTGCAGGAGTTTGACGGGACCTATACAGAATATAATTATGAGCTTCTTGCAGGTAAAATAGATTTGGAAGAAGCGGCGGCAGCAGATCAGGCAGAAATCGACCGGCAAAGCAAAATTCTGGAGAAGTCGCGAAAGAAATCAATGCAGTTTGACAATGAGGCGCTCGGGAGAGCCGTTCATGCCAGACAGACCATGGTTGACCGGCTCAAAGCCAGAAAGACGAAGGCTCCCTTTGTTGATATCCGGCAGCCGGAAATCTGTTTTAACATGGGAGATGCAGTAGCAGAGGAAACAATTCTGGAATTAAAAGATTATAGTGTCGCTTTTGATAAGCAACTTCTGGAGCAGGTGAATTTTGAAATGAAGCCGACAGATCATGTTGCGATTGTAGGCAATAATGGAACCGGAAAAACTACCATACTATGTGAAATTTTTGAAAATAAAAAAGACACGATCAGGTTAAGTAATAATGCAAAAATCAGCATGTTTTCCCAGATTACCGGAGTATTGTATGAAGAAGAGAAAACGATATGTGAAATTTTTGAAGAAAAAGGATTTGATAAAAAAAATGATATAGAAGATTACCTGAGAAAGTACGGATTTGAAAAAGATATGCTGGATCAGAAAGTCAGTGAACTATCCGGAGGTGAAAAAGACCTAATCCAGTTGGCAGCGCTTTCACTGGAAAAAAACAATTTCCTGTTGCTGGATGAACCAACAGGGCATCTGGATGTCTATGCGCAGAATGCACTGGAACAGGCAATCAGGGAATATAAAGGTGCGATTCTGATGGTATCGCATGATTATTATACGGTGGCTGGTTGTATGGATTATGTACTTCTGGCAGAAAATAATACTCTGCGCAAAATGAGCATCCGCAGATTTCGGCAGATGATTTATGCAAATTATTTTGATAAAGATTATGTGATTCTGGAGGAAAACAAAAAAGAGTTGGAAACAAAAATTCAGGAACTGCTGCAAAAAAATGAATTTGAAAAAGCAAAAATTTTGCTGGAAGAACTGGACAAAATAATTAAGAAAATGAAGAGTACGATAAAAACGATTCAATAAAAGAAGGAACGAAGAAAGGAGATTGTGATGTCATCAGCAACTAAATATTATGAAAATCTGGAAAAAAACTTTGTTTCCTGGGCACAGTCCAAAGAAGATATCAGGGCAGCGTTTATGGTAGGTTCCCGAGCGAGAAGTGACCATCCTGCGGATGAATGGTCAGATATGGATATTATTCTTTATACTTCAAAGCAGGACAGTTACCTTTCGGATGCAAAATGGGTTGAAAATTTTGGAAGAGTCTGGACTTCAGTGCTGTCCCGGACATCCGGCGGAGAACCTGAATGTCTTACATTGTTTGAAGGTGGATGGCAGGTTGATTTTGTCTTTCACACAATAGGCGATTTGGAACAGATTGTAGAGAAAAGGGCGGTTCCGGATAATTTTAACAGGGGAGTAAAAGTCCTGGTTGATAAAGATAACATTGCAGATAAAATTACACCCAAATGTTTCAAGGCTCCCCAGGGAACCGTTTTGTCGGAAGAAGCTTTTGTACAGACTGCGAATATGTTCTGGTTTCTGGCACTGTATATAGCAAAACAGATTATGCGAAATGATCTGTGGATGGTAAAAGTCCGGGATACAAATATGAAAGAATTTTTGCTGCAAATGATAGAATGGCATGAAAAGGTTGTAAACGGATCCGCATATGATACCTGGCATGCAGGACGTTTCATCTGTGAATGGGCGAGCCCTGAGACACGGAAGGAATTGCAGAGTGCATTTGGACATTTTGACAGAACCGACAGCTGGAGAGCGTTAGCGGACACCATTGCACTATTCGAGCGTCTTTCGCATGATATTGCTCAAAGGAAGGGCTTTGCATATCCATATGCATTGGAGAATAATATTTCTGACTGGATCAGACAAAATGCAAAAGGTCTTTGATGTCACTGATGCTGTAGGTAGCAATATTGCAGCTGATCGCGGTGTCTCTGCTGAAGAAACAGGTGTCCAGCCCGAAATCAGAGGCACCTTTGATATCGGAAACGGGATTGTCCCCTACCATAATAACTGACCGGGGAGAAACCATACCGATATTTTTCAGACAGAAATCATAGAAGCAGGGAGATGGTTTTTCGTATTGTATCCTATCAGAAATGAAATGTCCGTCAAATAAGTCGATAATTCCGGCACTTGTGAGACGCTTCATTTGCGTGCTGTATACACCGTTGGATGCGGAAAATATCTTTTTTCCCATTTGTCGAAGTGTGAGCAGGGTTTGCTTTGCATGCGGAATGAGGTCGGCAGAATCATCAAGACAAGACCTGTATTGCATTTCCCATATTTTACCATCAACATTCATTCCGTAGAGCTGGAAAAGCTTTTGAAAGCGTGTATTTAAAACCGTATCTTTTGAAATAAGGTTTTGTTCCAGATCACGCCATAAAGAAGTGTTGATTTCCTGATATTTCTGAAACAGTTCATCGGTGTAGTCCATACCTGAATTTTCAATAATTTTCTTAAAACTTCTGCTTTCTGCAGCGTCAAAATCCAATACAGTATTATCCAGATCTATTAAAATAACATCATACATTGTCGGACTCTCCTTTTAGAAATTAAACGGATTATACGAGAAAACAGCACCTCATGTAAAGTCTTTTTTGCGGATGGATATTCCCAACCTGTATTTCGCTTACGTTTGAATCTGCGTATGAGAAAGGCCTGGCAGGCGGTCCAGTAACTGCCGGATATATTATTTATGTGATTAATGATATATTTGTGGATACACCGACCCCAATGCTTGCGGTTTATGTCGTATGAAGACGTCACCACATGATTTCATCTGTCAAGGATTTCATTGCGCTGATCATCAGAACACCGGAACGGAAAAAAGTATGTGGGATTTTATTATTGTTCTGTATGGCAGCGATGACTGTGGCAGTATTATATGGAAATCGCAATGATGCAGCATGGTATTGGATGGTGTTGGCATATCCGATTTTAATTATCGGAGGCGGGGTGGAGGAAATTGGCTGGCGCGGATTTTTGCAGCCACAGTTGGAGCAAAGATTCCCGTTCATGGTTGCAACAGCTATTTTATGTGGACAGCATCCGATCAGAAGGAAAAGAAAAAGTCATAAAGGGGGATAAAATGAAGGAAATTATAATCGGATCAACGGTTTCATTTGGCGGATATATGTGGCGGGTACTTGAGATAAAAGATGGTGCGGCGCTGATTATGACTGAAAATATGATCGGACAACATCCCTATCATGACAGGGCAGGAGATGTGACATGGGCGGATTGTGCACTGCGCAGGTATCTGAATCATGACTTTTATGCACAGTTCTCTTCAGAAGAACAGGAAAGAATCATACCGGTATGGAATAAAAATGAAGGAAATCAGTGGTATGGATCCTTTGGCGGAGAAGATACAAAGGATTACATATTTTTGTTGAGTATAGAAGACGTCGTATGCAAATATTTCGGCGACAGCAGTAAGAACCTGCAAAACAGAAGTGCAAAACAGCGGTACTGGTTTCAGAAAAAAGATGTGAATAACGGACTGCGCAAAGCTTCACTGGATGGTTATATATGGTGGTGGTGGCTGCGTTCGCCCGGACGGGATAATAAAAGAGCGGTATATATCCATGGAGATGGAAATATCGGCATTCAGGGGAATGGAACCTATCATTACAGCAGCAATACGCTTCATCCGTTATCACAGAACAATAGCGGGGGTGTGCGCCCCGCAATGTGGTTAAAGCTGGACTGATTTGCCAAGCGCAAAAGCAGTTTTGAGTGCAGGCAGTGCGTTTTCAATTGATAATGCACTTGACTCTTTATTACGGAAATCATGCAGGACATCTTCCAGTAAACGTCTGCAATGTGCTTCCGGCGGGAAGGAGATCTTTGTTTCCTGCTCTTTTGTATATACCGAGCATTCGGTTAATTCCCCGGCTTCGGAATCATTTTCCTGGTAGCAGATGGTCGCATGTTCGAAAGTTGCTTCATATCCGACAGAAAATGGCGTGCCGGGGGATCGCATGGAATTTCCTTCAACATGAATCTGAAGCGTTTCATTTGATAAAAGACAATCGATCACAGCGCCGGTGCGATCCGGATTGTCAGTGACAGAACAGGAAATCAGTTTCAGATCTTTACCAAGCCAGGTTGCAAAGTCCAGATCATGGATCATCAGCGACATGGCAATTTTGTCACTTCCAAGCGCCCCCCAAATCGGAGGTGTTCGTCTGTAAAGCGTGATATGTTTCAGTTCTCCATATTTTTTGCTTTGACATAAATCATGAATCATACGGTAATAAGGGTCATATAACAAAAACATGTTGACCAGAACTTTTTTATCAGTTTTCTCTGCAGCTTCCATAATGGCGAGACCGTCCTCGATAGTGGTTACGGCAGGTGTTTCCAAAAATACTGCATGGTTTTTGCGCAGTGCCATCAGGGCATATTCGGCGTGCAGTTGTGACGGCAGACAGATGTCAATGAAATCAAGGGCCTGATTATCCAGTAGAGCGGAAATGTCTGTTGTGTAATCACAGTGCAGTTCAGATCCGATTTGCATGAGTGTTTCGCTGTTTCTCCCCCAATAGGTCAATTGAATCGAAGGATCAATTTTCTGATACATCGATCCATGATATTTTCCGAAGCCTGTTCCCAAAATACCAATATGCATTTGTAATGCCTCCTTTTATCTGATACAGTCAGAATACACAGGTATTTATGACAGCAGTATGTCATAAAAGAAAAAGAGGTGGAAAAATATGAGAGTACACCGATTGGTTCGTATTTTGACCGAAATAGACAGATGTGGCAAAGTCAAGGCACAGAATCTGGCAGAAACGCTGGAGGTATCTGACAGAACAATATATAGGGATATTGATGTCCTGTGTGAAGCAGGATATCCGATTTTAACCACAACCGGACAAAATGGCGGGATATTTTTTGCAGAAGGATATAAATTGAATACGGACCAGCCAGAAGATATGCTGAAAACGCTGCTGTCTAATTTATATACTTTGCCGGAGCAGGAACGTCTGATACAGGCACTGGAAAATGGAATGTGGGTAAAATATGGCGGAAGGAATGATCTGCGAAGAGAGAACAGGCAAAAGATACTGTTGGATCAAAAGAGCTGGTGGGAAGATGATGTCATCGAAATTGATCTGCAGCCGATCATAAAGGCACTGTTTCAGCAGCAAAAGATATCTGTACAATATACGCACAGCGATGGGGCGGTGTCAGACAGAATACTTGCACCTTATGGCCTTGTACTGAAATACACAACATGGTATCTGATTGCATTTTGCTATTCCAGAGAGGAAGTCAGAACTTTTCAGTGTGCCAGAATTGGAAATATTACTTTATTGCCTGAAACATACAAGATTCCGGCAGATTTTGTACTGAAAAAGTATTGGAATTTTTCGACGGACGGGTTTAAGAAAAGCAGGAGGGAGCGGGAGTATTATCCGGTTGTCATCAAGGTTCACAGGGTGTTTGGAGAAATATTCAGGCGGTATGAAGTGATCGGGATGAAGCAGGATGGAGAAGATATAATTGGAAAGGTAAATTTACACAGAAAGGATATTGCAGAAGAAGAAATACGTGCGTTTCTGGGATATGGACAGATAATTTATCCGGAAGAAATGATAAAAAGAGCCGGTACTCTTTTGAAAAGAAATCTGGAGATATATGATTCTGCGGCAACAGAGGGCATCAGTCAGATCAAAATGCGTTTTGATCCAGAAACAGAAAAAGGAGAGTAGTCCGTCACACTGAAAGCGTTAAATGCAGCAGGAAGTACGGCCAAACGGTAAAAAAATGATAAGAGAATATGAAGCAGAAGATAATGAACAGATAGCTGCATTATTGAACCAGGGGATGGCATTTATCGGAAAAGAAGATATGGATGCTGTTTTTTTGCAGGCAGTGCAAATTCTGGTTTATGAAGAAAAAAATGTAATTCTGGGGTTCTGCAGTTTGCGAAGATGGGGAACGGACGGTATAAATGGCAAGATTGTGTCTTATGTTATGCCTGATGCCAGAAAAAAGGGAATCGGGAGTGCTTTATACAGAAAAATAATGACATATGCGGATGATTTGAAACTGAATATAATCAGCGCAGAGTTCAGAGCTGATAAAGACGGTGCTGCTGCGTTTTATGAAAAACTGGGATTTGCAAAATGGTTTGGACTATGTGAGATGCGTTATAACGGGGAGAGACAGCCTGTTTCGGAGCAGATGATTGTACCGTATGAAAATCGGTATTTTGAACAATATGTAGAAGGAATGCGAAACAGCTTTTATGAAATGAGAAAGGTTCATGACTTTCAACCTTATCTGTGCTGTGAATGCAGTGAAGAAAAAAGAACAGAACTTGCAAACGGTAAGGATGATATTTTTGTTTTACTGGAGCAGGGTAAGGTTGCAGCTTCGGCTTCTGTCAGAGAAGACGATAAAGATCCGCTTGGCCCCATATTCGTTGCACCCGCATATCAGGGCAGGGGATATGGCAAATCTGTGACCAGGTTTGCTATCAATGAGGCGCTTCGAAGAGGAATGAAAGAAATTAATCTGGAAGTGGTGGAATGGAATACCAGGGCAGTGAATCTGTATCAAAGTCTGGGCTTTGAGATGATACAGACAATGCATACATATAGATGCGCCCGTATCAGATAAAATGATTTTGGGTACCGGCAGCAGATGGGGAACGGATAACAGATACAAAGAATTCAACCAGCGGTTGATTGACGCTTTGCCGGGAGCATTGTAAGGTTAGAGAGTAGTAAATTGTTTTGTAATTGAAGGGAAGTATTTAAATGTTGCTGGTTATAATGGGGGAGAGTTGTACCGGTAAGTCAACGCTTGCAGAGGCTGTTGAAAAAGGCCTCGGAGGAGAAATTTATTCGGGGAAAGATTATCTGCGGCTTGCAAAAAGCCAGGGAGAAGCAGAACAACTTTTTAGACGGAAGATGGAACAGGCAGTAAATGGAAGTAATCTGATTTTCATCGTACCGGAAAAAGAGCAGCTGTGTTTGGTTCCGGATGGCGCGGTGCGTATTCTTTTGACTGCACAGATGGATACAATAAAAGAACGTTTTAAGACTCGTATGCATGGCATGTTGCCGCTTCCGGTAGCAGCAATGCTTGAAAAAAAGCATTGCTGTTTTGATAAAGAAACGGCAGACATTCGTTTCGAAAGCGAAACACTGGATATACAAAAAGCGGTAGACGAAATTCGGAAAATTGCTTAAAAATAAGAAAGGGTAAGGTAGTATATGAGTACACCGGTTCAGTTTGCATAGCAATGGCTATTGCAAAAAAATAGAATAGAAAATAGCCATTGCTTTTCCTGAAAAAACATCCGGGAGGCAAATATGAGCTATAAAAAAGCAGAAGAGGTTCTGCCAGTTGAAATAATAGAAATGATTCAGCAGTATATAGAAGGAGAGAATATCTATATTCCCAGAAAAGCGAATAAACGCCTGGAATGGGGAACCAATACAGATACCAGAAATGAGATAAGGGACAGAAATGACAGGATATATCGGGAATACAGTCAGGGAGTGACGATGCAGGAGCTTTCTGTCAGGTATTTTCTTTCTTCTAAAAGCATACAGAGAATTATCCGTATGAAACGGTAGTGGTGAGTCGGTGTCAGGAGACATCGGCTCATTTTTTTTTCTAAAAAAGAATGAGGATGAAAAGAAGGGAACCGTCATTTATGATAGAAACAGAAGCACAAAATTATAAAGAGAGGAGAATGTATTTATGATGGAACCTTACTGTATTGCGTAGCGTAGCTATTGCAAATACAAAAAATAATTCTGTAATAGCTTACGCATCGGATCTGTAATAAGAGGAGATGCACGTGAGCTACGTAAGTACAACCCAAATTGTTCATAAATGTTCAGGATGTGGAAAGAAAATGCCGTTTGTTAACACCGGAAAGTTCAGGGTAAATGCAAACGGAAGTAAAGTAGATGTATGGCTGATTTATCAGTGTGCCAAATGCCGACATTCTCTGAACCTGACAATATATGAAAGAATAAGACCGGGGAGAATTCCGGAAGAAGATTTTCAGAAATTTCAGGAAAATGATGAAGAACTTGCTGTTCGTTACGGTAATGACAAAGAGTTTCTGAAAAAAAACAAAGTAGAAATCAAAGAACATAAAAAAGGAGAGGCAGTATGAAGAAGAATTCTAAGGAGTCCGCACGCTGACCGGGAGGTTGGTGTAAAAAAGGACATCTCCTCCCGACCGGTTTGTAACTGCAAATTGTAATCGGAGGAATAAAAATTGAATAGAGAAAATAAACGCAAAATTTATGAAAAGGGATATTACAAAAAGCATCCCTGCAATGAAAGTTTTACCTGTAATTGCTGTGGGCGTATCGTAAGTCCGCAGGGTGCAGGAACGGATCACAGGAATCACTGCCCGAATTGTCTGAGCAGTATGCATGTGGATAATGACCCGGGAGACCGTGCAGCAGATTGTGGAGGACAGATGGAAGCAGTTGCGGTATGGGTAAGACCGGATGGTGAGTGGGCAATTATTCACAGGTGTAAATGGTGCGGAGCACTTTCATCCAATCGGATTGCAGCAGATGATAATCCGATGAAGCTGATGAGTATCGCAATGAAACCACTTTCTTTACCACCATTTCCGATCGAACGGATTCAGGAAATGACCAGGCTGATGGGAGGACAGGGGAATATGGATTGAATATTCAGCCCCAATAATTTCTGCACAAAAAACTTTTTGGGAGAATCAGATAATCTGTGCCGGCTGCTTTTGCAGCCATTCCATCTAGACTTTTCCGGTCTCCGACCATAAGAACTTTTTTCGGATCACAGATATCATACAGTTGCATAATATGGAGAATTCCCTTTGGGTTGGGTTTCATGCAGTCAATCAGGGGATCCGCCGCATCATGGCAGGGTATGTCGGACAAACCGATTGCCCTGCTTTTTTGTTCGGCAGGATAGTCTGAGTATATGGCAATTTTTTTGTTTTGTTTTTGAAGCAGTTTAATGTTCCTGATCAGGTTATGATCCTGATATTTGTTTATGATCTGAAGCGGAATGGTAAACATCCATTTTTGAATAATGGTATCAATGTCTGATTCAGATCGATGCAACTGCTGAGCAGCCTGCGTAAGGGAATACCGGTAAGAATCAGAAACAGCAAGACCTTTCATCTGACCTCGGCAATGCCGAAAGACCCGAAGTGTCCGGATCACAAAAAAACCATCAAGCGGATGGCGGAGCATATTTGTAAGCAGTAAGAAAATCATATGTATCTGAAGCGGACGCTGAAAATAAAGGGTTCCATCCATATCAAAAATGATCAGATCATAGTTCCTTAAATCTATTTTTTTCATTTAATTGCTCCATACCCAGATTTTATAAGGGGAATCCGTATCCGTATAAGTTCCGATCAGTTTAAGCCCTAAATTTTGGGCATTGCAGATTTTGATTCGTGAAAAAATATATTTTCCACCAAGATTTTTGAAGGCTACCGGATCTATCATCAGCGTATCAGAAGCTGTTTTTTCAGTACGTTCCGGGGTCCATACAGATTCAATTGCTCCGGAGAAGATGTAGGCTCTGCCGGCCCAGTTATCATAATAGATTTGTGCAACAGAAGACTGATTGAGTGCAGGTGCAATTACAGTACGAAAAGATTCTTTGTAGGATTGCGGATAATAACTCAAACAGCCATCCAGAGTCGCAATTCCATTATAGGAAAGGACAGCAGGATGCAAAGCGTATGCAACAGAATATTCCTGCTTATAGTTAATTTCCTTTTTTATTTTTTCAAACAGATCTTCTGAAAAAAATTCACCATAGGAAAGCGTTTCAGATTTTTTCTGTTTTACGATCTGATATGTATTTACATATACGGTGTTATAAAAATCATTATAGAGAGTTTGCTTTCCAAGCGGAACGATCATCACGCAAAGCATAATCAGGATTGCTGATTTCTGAAAACCCTTATTGGTAAGCCGAAAGCAAATAATAACAGGTATCAGATACCAGAGAAAGGGATTAAAGAAAATGGTCCGGTTAAATTGCCAACCCTTCAAAGGCGGAACCAGGGTTTCAAAACATGTCCGAAAAAAGGACCAGGTATATAATGCATAAATGCAACAATTAAAAATGATCAGCATAAAAATGAGGTTAATCGGATCTGCATATATTTTTTTGAATTGCTTTTTTCGAAAATAATACAGATTCTTGTAAATCAGATAAAAAACAGAAAGCGGAAGTACAAAATACTTATGCACATCTTCACTGTGAAAAACACTGTTGATGAAGACATTTCCGGCTTCTGCAAGAATGCGGACACCGGTGTAAGAATCAGAGACCATGGTATCTCTTATGGTTGAAGTTCCGGATAGAAAAGCAATGAAAAATAAGCGGTATTCAACTGTTATATAGCCCATAGCCAAGCATATCAGTCCGAGAATCATTTTTTTTGTATGGGGACTTTTTTTGATGAAACAATATAAAATATAAATAAACCCGAATTATTCATGAGAGGGCAATTCTCCCTAAAAATTCAGGTTTCTGTTTTTTGAACTTTTAAGCATCTCATGTAATTGTATTTTCTTCTAAAAAAGGGTATAAAATCCCTGTATTCACTCAAAATTAC
>Ga0183097_10631_pt1 | contig 53124 bp, 32 predicted proteins | sample BioMet8_FD_128883 | JGI IMG/M metagenome (GOLD analysis project Ga0183097, IMG submission 128883) | Microbial communities from bioreactor (seeded with sewage sludge) at Lawrence Berkeley National Lab, California, USA - Biofuel... | ecosystem: Engineered > Bioreactor > Anaerobic > Unclassified ... | reverse complement strand
TCATTTGACGACCAAAGCGGATGTTTTCCTGGCCGGTATCGCAAGCCTTTTGACGGTCATTGTTGCCAGCCGGATGAATTGTCCACAATTTCTTCGAAGTTTAAAACCGCTGATTGCCTGATTGGTGTCCCTTTTGGTCTTGATTCTTCCGGGCTTGGTTTTGCTCGCCCTTTTTAATCTTATTTCTTCTTTTTACCTGTGGATAACTCAGTTTTGCTTTGAGTTCTCATTTATCAATTACCTACAAATTCATATACTTACAAAAGAATTTGATTATTAACTCCTTGTATTCGGATATCCATAATAAATCCTTGTTATTATTCCACCTATGCTTCTTAATTCCATCGTATATTTATTGCTATTTTGATATGTGCACATTTCAGTATTCCCAGATTTATTATGATAGGTTTGTGTATTAAAGCCATTCTGACTTAATAAAGCCACCCCTTGTGAATACTGCATACCATAATAAATCCCAAATAATGTATAATGACACGCCCCCCTTATATAAATGTTGCCAATACTTACCGTATCATTTGTTAAAAACCAATGCGTTAGTATCTCCATGGAATTATCGGAATTTACATATTCAACATCTTGTCCTCTGACAAGATGCAATCCACCAATTTGATTTACAGCTGAATAAATATTTGTACCCATATAATCTTTTAATTCAATATTTTCCAGTTTTCTAAAGGCATTATCTGTTGATCCCGGCGCTGCTCCGCCTTTACTTACCAATTGAATCTGAATCGCTTCCAGACGATAGCCAAAGGCTTCCGTTCCTGCGGACTCACCATTCTTGGCCCAGCCCATCCAACCAAAATTCTGAGCGTGGACCCGATAATAGACATCGTATTGATTGGCTGCATCACCCGTCAATTTTATTTGAATGGCTTCCAGTCGGAGTGATTGTCCTTGGGTTCCACTCATATTTCCATCAGAGGCCCAACTATTTTCCCAACCAACATTTTGGATATGAGTCCTATATTGGATTCCACCGCTGACCTCACTACCCAATTTGATATGGATGGCTTCAAGCCGTTTGGATTGTCCCTGGGTCCCACTGGTATTGCCATCACCAACATAATTTTGCCAGCCGATATCCTGAACATGGGTCTGATATTTCACCATGAAAGCATTATCCTGGTTCACATAGGGTCGTGTGGTCGTCCCTGGTGCGGATCCTCCTTTGGCCACCAATTGAATCTGGATGGCTTCAAGGCGTTTGGATAAACCTTCCGTTCCTGCCATCTGACCATTCTTCGCCCAGTCCAGCCAGCCATAATCCTGGGCATGGACCCGATAGTATACATCAAACTGGGATGCCTGATTACCCGTCAAATCAATCTGGATAGCTTCCAACCGCTTTGCCTGTCCGACTGTACCACTTACTTCATTATCGTTGACGTAAGGCTGCCAGCCGTAATCTTGAACGTGAGTACGGTACGTTACGCCCATATCAGCTCCATTAATCGCAATTCGGATACCTTCCAGACGGTAGCTCATACCTGTGGTACCACTGATATCTCCATTACTGACGGCATCCTGCCAGCCGACATTCTGAACATGGGTCGAATAGACAATGTTGGCTCCATTGACGGATTCTGTTTTTGCAGGTGATTCTTCTGTCTTTTGACCCGTAACACTTTCATCCGTTGCTTGATTTAAATCAACTTTTGTTGTTGGCGCCACGGTCTCTTCAGATGCCGCTGTACTGGATGCTGTCACTGAACTTTGACTATCCGCCTGTTGCAGGTCTTGCGATACGGTTGGTTCAGTTGATGAGCTTGTCTCCTTTTCTTCCGCAAGAATGCCACCTGCGGTCCCGCCCATGACCAACATAACAATAATCAATACAATCAAAATCCTTTTACCAATAGCTTTCATTTTGTTTCCTCCCTTTCCAGATAATTAATCTGTGAAGATATTGTAAACCATTTTGCAACTGTCTTCAAGATGTTCCAAAAAATGTTCAACTCTTTTTTAAATATCTTTTTGATTCCAAAAAAGCGGCTCATATGAGCCATTTCTTGAGCGTAAACAAACCGGCTAACAGATTTTTGTCTCTGTTAGCCGGTTTGTCTATTTTCTGACAGGCTTTCGGGCCTGTTCTTATTTTCCAAAAAATCATTAACACGAATTCACTCATGCAATTCATTTTTCTTTTAATCCACCACATTATTGAACGCCAGACCGCCCACCTTGCCCCTTCCCCGGACGTTGGCCGGCCCGGCTCACATGGGATTCAACCTGGATTAATGTGTAAAACCTTTGACCTAATATAACAGCCACTACCATCACCCGGCAACGGCGTTATTTTAACAATTGCACCAGCCCGCCGTATCCCTCCGCTTCCATCTCTTCAACTGGAATAAAACGAAGGGACGCGCTGTTGATGCAATAACGCAGGCCGCTGGGCGATTCCGGATCCCCCTCGAAGACATGGCCCAAATGGGAATCCCCTGTCCGGCTGCGCACCTCCGTCCGGACCATGTGATGGCTGGTATCCATCCGCTCCACCACCGCCGGTTTTTCGATGGGCGCCGCGAAGGCCGGCCATCCGCAGTTGCTGTCGTATTTATCCGCCGAAGAAAACAGCGGCTCCCCCGTCACCACATCCACATAGATCCCTTTGGCGTGATGGTTCCAATAGGCATTGGAAAAGGGCCTCTCCGTCCCGTTTTCCTGGGTCACCCGGTACTGCTCCCCGTCCAATTTTTCCGCGATGACTGCCGCCGCGGGCTTGGGATACTTCCCCGGATCAACCAATGGTTGGGTGAAAAGGGTCATGGCGTCCAGCGGGATATGGCAGTAGCCCCCGGGATGCTTATCCAGATAATGCTGGTGATATTCCTCCGCGGGATAAAAATTCTGAAGGGGCCCGGTTTCCACCGAAAACCGTTTGGCGCGCCCCGCCTCAATGGCGGCGATCCGCGCCACCGTCTTTGCAGACGCCTCATCCACGGTGTAAATGCCCGTTTGGTACTGGCTGCCGAAATCATTCCCCTGACGGTTGCGGACCGACGGATCGATGACGTAAAAATAGGCCAGCAGCAGCGCGTCCAGACTCACCTGTTCCGGGTCGTAGGTGACCTCCACCGTTTCGCGGAAGCCGGTGGTCCCGCTGCAGACTCTCTCGTAATTCGCATCCCTTTCCCCCGTACCGTTGGCATAACCGCTCACCACCTTGATGACCCCGGGAATGCCGCCCATCAGCTTTTCCATTCCCCAAAAGCAGCCACCTGCCAGATAGATTTTTCTTTCAGCTTGCGTTTCCATGACAAACTCCTTTCATCTATTATCGCATCGGTTTATTCCTATCATTATAATATGCTATTTGGCTTTCATCAAATGGTTTCTGCGATCATTAAGGTATGACCCGGATTCCCAGGTTTTCAGCTCAAGTCCTCCATCCGTTTGACCGGAACCACGACCGTCCCGCCTTCCACCATCGGTTTGCCGTTATAGCCCCGGTGGGTTGCTGCCAAGGTCTTATTATCGACCTCGATGGGTTTATCGGCTTTCACGAACCAGCTTCCATCCAATCCCACGCTGTACACTTTTCCGGTCTTCCCATTGACCTTGATCAGAATGAGCCCCTTGCCGGCCCGGTTCTGGGGCTTCAGCCGGGATACCGGTATTTCCTTCACATAGCCCTCTTCCGTAATCACCTCCAGATACCTGGCTTTGGTTTCCAGATAAAAGGCGCCAATCAGGCGGCTGTCCGCCAGCTTCATCCCGGTCACCCCGGCCGCCTGTTTCTTCATGTTCCGGAGCGATTTGGCCGGGAACATCAGGCCATAGCCGTCGCTGCTGACCAGCACCAGGTTCTTGTCCTCATAGGGCAGCACCGCAATGACTTCATCCTCCTCCTTCAGCCTGATGCCCGAGACGCACGGCCTGGAAATGGCCTTTAATTCTTCCCAGGGCATCCGTTTGACCACCCCCCCGCTGGTCACCATGACGATCCCCTTTCCGCCCTTTTCCGGCTGGGTGAAGGCACTGACCAGGGTCCCGGAAAAGCCGCTGAAATAGGACCCGATATGGGAGGCTTTCCGGTTGCCGCCGTCGGCGATGCCCATATCCTCCACCAGCCGCTTGCATATCTGACCGGTATTCGTGAAGGCCAACAAGTAGTCGCCCGTATTGGCGATGAACTGGTCTGTGATGAAGTCATCGGAGCGAACGGTGTTGATCCCGGTCTTCTTCCTGGGATCACAGGCATCGATGTAGCCGTGGTATGTGATTTCCACCCGCACATCCTTCTGGACGGCTTTCTGGATATCCACGACGGCGGCTTCCCGTTTGCGGATGACGGTCCGCCGTTTGTCCCCGTACTGGTCCTTGACGGCGGCCAGTTCTTTTTTGATCAGGTTGTCCATCTTCCGCTTGGATTTGAGGATGCCTTCGATTCGCGCCGCTTCCTTGCGCGCCTGGGCCAGCTCCTTCTTCGTCTTTTCCATTTCCATGTTGGTCAGCTTCTGCAGCCTCATGTCCAGCACGGCCTGGGCCTGGCGTTCATTCAGCTCAAAGGCGTCCATCAGGTTCTTCCTGGCCTCCGCCGTATTCTTCGACTGCCGGATGATCCGGATGGCCAGGTCGATTTGATCCAGAATCTTGACCAGGGCCTCCAGGATTTCAATCCGGTCCCGCAGCTTTTGAAGGTCGAATTCCAGCCGCCGTCTCGTCGTTTCGTGCTTGAAGACCAGATAGTGCTTGAGATACTCGATGATTCCGAGCTGCCGGGGTACGCCGTCCACCAGGGCCAGCATGTTATAACCAAAGGTGGTCTCCAGGTCCGTGTACTTGTACAGGGCGTCTTCAATGACCTTGGGATCGTAGCCCTTCTTGACTTCCACCACGATGCGGATGCCATTGCGCCCGGATTCGTCCCGGACATCGGCAATCCCCTGGCCGACCTTGCGTTCCTTGGCCACGGCGGCAATCTTCTCCACCGTCTTGGCCTTGTTGGTCATATAGGGGACCTCGGTGATGACCAGGTCCGTCTTGCCCCGGTTGCCGGCTTCCCGCTTCATCCTGCACCGGACCTTGAGCTTGCCCTTCCCGGTTTCGTAGGCTTCCCTGATGGCTTCAGCGCCGTTGATGATCCCAGCCGTCGGAAAATCCGGCCCCGGCATGACGGTCAGGATGTCATCGACCGATGCATCCGGGTTATTTAGCACCATCAGGGTGGCGTCGATGGCTTCCCCCAGGTTGTGGGGCGGGATATTGCAGGCCATCCCGACGGCGATGCCCGATGAGCCATTGACGATCAGGTTGGGAAACTGGGCCGGAAGGAGGACCGGCTCCGATTCGGATCCATCAAAGTTCGGCCGGAAATCCACGGTATTTTTACCGATATCCGCGAGCATGGATCCGGCGATTCCCCGCAGCTTGGCTTCGGTATACCGCATGGCCGCCGCGCCATCGCCATCCATGCTGCCAAAGTTGCCCTGGCCCCACACGAGGGGATACCGGAGGGAGAAGTCCTGGGCCATCCGGACCATGGCATCGTACACCGCTGTATCCCCATGGGGATGGTATTTACCCAGTACCTCCCCGACGATGCGGGCCGACTTCCGGAACGGCTTGTCCGGGGTGATCCCCAGGTCGTACATGGCGTACAGGATCCGCCGCTGGACGGGTTTCAAGCCATCCCGGACGTCCGGCAGGGCCCGGTCTGTGATGACGGACATGGCGTAGTCAATGTAGCATTCTTTCATCTGGTTCTCGATCCCGACCGTTTCCACAGCCTTCCGTGGAATCGGATCAAACATGGATTGTTGCTTCGGCTTTCTTTTCAAGATGCTTCCCTCTTTCCCAAACGATGTGTCAAACTCGAAAGCGGCTCGTATGCGCCCCTTATATCAGCTAAAATGGCGACGGATTGAATCACTCCGGTGATGCGGTGCCGGGATCCCCTCCCACGATTTCCACCGTTGACTATTAATTATACACGTCTTGCCTCTACTCTTCAAATATCCAGCCGGTGGAAGCCTATTATCAAAGCGTTCCAGATGGAAACGAATTAAATGAAACTGATTTTTTTATTAAATTAAAATAAATGCCTTAATCCTGTTGAAATTCGCTTCATTCACTGATATAATGGCAATGTCAATCGTTAGGGGAATCATTTCCCCCAACATTTTCATTTCTTTTCCTTAATTTAGCTGGCTGCGAGAGTTGCCAGCTTTTTTCTTGTAAAAAATAAGGCGGCCCGGGTGGGCCGCTTAGAAAAAGCCACGATGATATGCACTGGCCGATCATATTTTTTTGATTGGTCGATTTGTATCATCAGCAGTTTTAATTAGATTAATCATTAACTGGGCAAATCTGAACTATATTCTCAATTAATGAAGGATATCAATCCATGGAAACCGGCAAAGGATTTACTCCTGATAAAATTGATGTAGAACTTGCTCGAGAGTTTGGAAAATAATGGATATATCAACTTATTCTGTCAGCACCCATAATCCAATAAATGATTTAGAAGTGGCTCATATGAGCCACTTCCTGTAATACTCCCGCAAATACTTAAACGGAAAGGGCATAACGGTCATCTGCCCCGACCGGACGACTGGTGTCATCAGCATCTTCAATATCATCAAGAATTCTTCCTTTGATGCACCCTCTACCTTCCGGCAGACCGACGATCTGACAGGTGCTCCGTTCATGCCGCTTCCGTAGGGCGACATCGCGTAATACTGTAAGTCTTTGTAGGTAAAGAAAACCAAATCCGTAACTCCGGGATAATATTCTTCCTGGAACGCCTTATTCCGGCCCAACCGCGTCAATAACACATGACCGCCTGTCAATTCCTTATAGGCTTCGTTCAGACCAACCGCAGCCTTTCCTTTGATTTTTGAATTGATGGCTTTCTCAATTTCCCGGCTTCCCCAATTCCCGAATTGCTGCTGGACTTCTTCATAATCCTCCGACTCCGGCCAATGCTCCTTGATGATTTTCGCAATGGCTTCACGATCCCCATAATGAAAGTCATCGTAGTACAGGGCGTACAATTTCTCCACATCCGGCAGCACCCGCAGGTCCGTATCCATAATGGCTATTTCTTTCCCATTGTGGATTATTTTATAATTTGTCTTTTCATCATCATCCTCTACTTGAGAGAACAGCATCTTTCCTTTATTAAACGTGAGATTGAACCAGCCATCAAAGGGAAGTGCTTCATCCTTGGATGCCATACTGAAAATCCACCCATCCAATTCCTCCATATGATCGAACAGGGTACAGCATCCGTCTGCAATATCCTTTTTAACCAGCCATTCCTTGAGCAATACCCGGATAACGGCAATAGCCTCAACCCTGGCGCTATCCAATGCCACCTTGCCGGTAGCCTCAGCCAGTTTATCCGTCAATCTCTTGATTAAGTCCGTGGTGATGTGCTGGACCGTTTCTTCCTTGTACTGCCCATATGGGTCCTTTTTATTTTCATAAGCTTCCTTGGAATCGACGATGATGATAGCTGGACGGCCTTCCAGTGGCCTGCTGGCTTCGCAACACTCCAGGGTATTTTTTATCTTTTCATCCGCGAGACGATTTTTGTAGATCTCAGTCAATGTCAGAAAATCTCTCGTGATTGTTTTGTCCTCTGTGAGATTAATGACATCAACACGGTTCATAAGGGCTGCAATCTTTTGATCAATGACTCTATTGCCTTTTACCTGGGTATTGATGTCCCTGTCAACAGTCTGTTCGACATTGACCTGTTCCAATTCGACCTGTGGCAGACAATCTGAGAAAACACGCCTCATCAGCCGTAGCTGTTCCGCCAGAATCCCACATTTGCTCTGGTCGAAGGACCGGGCATTCAGGCTCATCCAGTCAATCCCATTGTGGCTTTCGCTTTTTCCTTTTTCCATGACATACCGTTCCTTATCCGATCCATTGGCATTGATCAGATGGCCGGTTTGCCGGTTATCCACGGTGAATAACGGTTTATTCTTCTTTTCTAAGTGATGATAAGGATAAAGCGGTTTGACATTCATATGGATGACATTTCCCTTATAAACGACGATATCCAGGCAACGATCGTCATATCCTTCTGGTTTGATGAACAGCCCATTGATGATCTGGTTGCGTTTCAGATCTTTGTCCCGGAAGAATGGCCGGTTATTGGCTGCCCGCATGAAGAGATTGGCCAGCAGCTCCTCCCGGATGGTTTCAGGATCCACCCGTCGTCCCCCATACACGTACAGCTCTTCTGTCAGGCTTTCCCTCAGCTCCGATACCTTGGGCGCCAAAGTAAGAGGGAACAGCATCAGATATCCATTTCCACCGGCATACTTATCGTAGACGATGGCCTGAACCTTCCGGCTGCACAAAGCTCCTTCCCTAAAAAAATGGTCATTGCGAATGTAACCCTGTGTATCTTTCCGGATGGCAAAAATGGCAAATTGTTCACGGATGGCCGCATAGTCAAAGGTGATGGCCAATACATTCAGATTGGCCCGATGCTCCGCTGTATGAAGTTTCATCGAATGACTCCTTTGGCTATAACTTTTTCATAGAATTTTTGATTGATGACGCCGGTCTCCGGATTGATCAGGCCGTTGACCTCGTATAAATGGCCGCCATCCGGTGCCAGCGATTCCGATACATTCATCGCCTCCCCTTTGTAAGGCAGGACATTGATGACGAACCCAGATTTTGCGTTACATAATGCCATTTTATCATAGTACTGCTTCCGTACCTCTTCCTCGTTTCGATTGAAAGTCCGCCATAATTTCATGTCCAGGAAGGCATCCGATCCGGCGATAAAATCAAACACTTCAAATTTGATATCATCGTCAATTTCCCGGACTTGGATTCCATAAAATACCTCCAGTATATAGCGCCCTGCGATTTCGCCCATTGCTCCCTGGTAAATATTCTTGGCCGCACAGGGATTCAATTGCAGGGATTGGCGTCTGAGTTCTGTGGGGATACCTCTTTGTTCCAGATATTCCCTGAAGCCATGGATTTTCAGCAGCTGTGGGATCATCAGTGTTTCATCGCTGATTTCTTCTGCACAGATGTCAGTCCGTCTCAAAAAGTCAAAGTGTGTATTTTCTCTAAAGTCATACCCGCGATTGAACCAATATCGCACCGGCATGCCTTCCACGTATCGGGGATTTTCAAAACAAGCCAGTTTCATAATTCCCTTTTGAAAATCATTTTGCAGCGATGGGGCATCCGGCCTGGTCTGCCGGACAATCATCTGCCGGATAGCCTGCCATTCACCGCGCTTCTGTTTCGTCATAGCTTCTGTTCCAATCAAGCGCAGGTAATTATCCCAAAGGTACCGGTAAAAAGCCTCTGTCTTTCTGGATGTTTTATGTTCATCATGTTCCAGCTTTTCGTTTGTCAAATCATTTGGTCTCCTTGATGCATAATGCGCGTATTCCTTTGAAACAATGATCTTTCCGTTCACATCATACCGCATGGTGTTGGCATTGCGTTCTCCCATGTATATTTTCGTATGTTCATTCCGCCACCCGGTCCGCATGCTCCGCCCCAGGTATTGGGCTGTTTCTGCGGATACGGCCCAGGCATAGGAGCTGGTCTTTTTGATGATTCCATTTGATTTTGCGATCTGGACTTCATTTCCCTGTGCCTTGGCCATGGCACTTTGAATGAGTATGTCCCGGTTTATACGGGATATCTCATTGTGCGCGTGCAACAAACTCGCCTGGTACAAATAACCGAGCAGCGACTCATGGTTTTCCGGATTGAAAGTCACTTCACCAAGGTTTTTGTAAACATGGGTCAAATCCATGATACAAACAGCATCAAAATCTTTGTTACGGCCCACCTTATCTTTATACGCAAAGATATGATGCAGCGGCCTCCCCAGAAAATCCTTCTGACCATCCATGGCAAGGTGTTTCAAATTGAGGCCCCGCCCTCCTGAATTGTTGGACATGATGACGATGAAGGGTCTGCCGCTTACAGAAAACTTGTCAATTTCAGAACGCCCGGTTTCCATGTTGTCAGCTTTCAGATGTTGGATTTCACAGCAATCAGCATCTCCCATCAATATTCCAAGACATTCTCTAAGTGAATCAGTGTAGCGATCCCCATTCCTGTTTGTCAGGATTAATAAACTTTGCATATCTCCGGCTTTCAAAAAATCGTAGGCTGTCCAAATAAGCTGACAAATAACCATCTGTTCATAACCACCTTCTCCATCATTCATGATCCGGTTTTTCAATTCTTCCAGGATTTCTTCCCGATGCTCCGTATCGTCAACGTGGAAATATGATTCCAATTCCCGGACAGACATTTCGTTGAAACTCTTGCTGGTCATTGAGGGAATAAGGACTTTATCATTTGTTATTGTTTTTAATCCTTCCATCTTCTGATCGTAGGCCTTCTTCAAAAATCCGGTCTCTTCCTTTGTATTTTCCAGGAATTGACTGTCGATACTATCCTTGATGAATTCAAGATCGTAATTCGTGAAGACCGATTCAAACTGGGCGGTTGCCGAGATTCCGATGACCACAGCTTGTTTGGTCAATTCCAGCAGATACCGTTCTGGCGTTTCATCCATCTTGCAGTAGAACACCTCATCCATTGTGGAATGATCCGGATCTCCCATCAGGCAGGCATAGGACAATCCCCGCACGGGTTCAGTTGTCATGATGCTGGGATCACCAGAATAGGGCCTGCGCCCCACCATGTTGGTGATCATGGCATGCAGGAATCTGGCATTACCTTCTTCTTTCGAAAACTTCAATTCAAAAAGCAATGAATTAATGGCATTATCCATCGTATAATCCAGACTGGTTTCCATCCGATATTTTTTATAATTGCTGGCAATCTTCATGCCAAAATAAGCAAACCGTTCGATGATGCCATCCATGTACCTCAATATATTTTGAAAGTCATCTCCTTCGATTTCTTCGCCATTTTGCGACTTAAAAATTCGATTGGTCCGGGTTTGCCCGTCATAGCGGACCGTCAGTTTGTCCTGTTTGGAAATCGGCACCAGATCCTTTCCGGTCTTGCAAAACAACAGATTATATTCTTTCATATCGAAAGCCGATTTGAAATTGGCATTGAGCCGGACGTGTTCGAATTGGTCTTCCCCTTGGCGGAAGATAGCTTTGATTTCATCAAACAGATGACGAGAGGATTCTTGCTCATTTTTTGTTTCAGGCCGCAATATCTCGCTGCCGACAATATTAAATTCCTGAAGGGCCAGCCGAAGGCGCTGGTACGCGCTGATCAGATTGACGGTCCGGGCATTATCGATCATGTGGTTTAATAAAATTGGTTTGCTGGCATCAAATTCGTCGATAAATACCAGGCTTCCTTTCATCCCTTCCCAATTGTTTAGCGTAAAGGTTCCTGATAAAATCGGATCAAAGCTAAAATACATCCGGCTTACGGTTAATGCCACCAACGTTTTTTCTGAATCCAGCAACAGGATATTGGGATAAGCTTTTATCAGCCAATTCCATTTCTTGTCCTGTTTCACCCATGCCAGGCGTTCCTTTGGTGTTTTTCCCTGAAGCTTTTTCATCAGTTCCGTCTTAATGACCTGCCGTAATTGTCGTTCTGCTTCGATGTACCCTTTTTTAAGGGATTCCGCGATAATCCAGTCATTATCAGGATTCTTTGCCGATGCTTTTATCCTGCCATCCATATAATTATAGTATTTCCAGATGGCCTCCTGCTTTTCTTTCTTAATCTTCTTCATCCAGTCTGCTGGACAATTTTCAGTAATGTTCCGGCATTGCTCCAGAGACCCATTGGCATACACCCGCAGGAAATGCCTGTCGAATTCTTCCTTGCTGCAGCCGCGCTCCTTCAAGATATTGTCATAAAACTCTTTTTCGATTTCCCGCAGGTTCTCATTCCGTCCCACTGCATAAAACATCCGCTTTGGCGGATTCTTCATTTTTCTGAGGATTTCTCTTTCTTTGAGAGTCTGGTATTCAGGGAATACCAAAGCATCCATCATCTCAGCCGCCGTGTATGTCTTCCCATCTCCTGTCGGTCCCGCTAACAAGTATAAACCATTTTTCTCCAATTGATTGATTTTCTTGGCCAAAATCTGAAACTGAATGTTTTCTTCCACTACATATGGTGTTTCCATCCTTATAAAATTACCTTTCTGCCCAAAGGGCTGACTGAAGTGGCTCAAATGAGCCACTTCCCACCGTAATGCATCGGATTAAAAATGCATTAAACAATGATCCTTAATAAAAAAGGAAGCACGTGCGATCAACCTGCACAATGCTTCCTTCATCATTTACATATACCTGATGTCACCAATGCAGAGATCTCCAGCCTTCAGCACTGATGGACATCAACTGATCAATAGGCAAACAGCTGCGCCCAATAAAAACCGTATCCTGAATGGGCGTATGACATGGAAAGCCCCATATACTTGGCCGAGGTATTCAGAATATTGGCCCGATGCCCGGCTGAGTGCATCCAGCCATCGACAACCGCTTCCGCATTGGGATACCCGGCAGCGATGTTTTCACCGCATAAGGATTGTTCCAATCCAACCTGTCTTCCAACGGTAAAGCAGGACGATCCATCCGGGCGGGTATGACTGAAGGCCTGCAGCAATTCATCTGAGCGGATGGCCGCTGCCTGATGCAGTTTGGGAAGTCCTGTCACATAAGCCAATCCATTTTCCTTCCGGTTTCTGTTCACGGCATACATGACGCCTGCTTCATAGCTGTCATAAGCCTGGATGACCGGGGTGTCTGTTGCTCCGGGGGCCGGTCCATTTTTCGCAACCAGACAAATCTGTATTCCTTCAAGACGGAATCCATGTCCAGTGGTTCCGGCAATACTGCCATTTTTCGCCCAGTCCAGCCAGCCGTAGTTCTGCGCGTGGACCCGGTAATACACATCATAATGATTGGCCATTTCACCCGTCAATTCAATCTGGATGGCTTCCAGACGAAGGGATTGACCCTGGGTTCCTGACATCGCGCCATCAGTCTTCCACTGCGATTCCCATCCTACATTTTGGATATGGGTCTTATAGCGGATGCTGCCGGTGTATTCCTGATTGTTCAAGCTGATATGGATGGCTTCCAAACGTTTGGCCTGTCCCACTGTGCCGCTGGTATCCCCATCAAAGGCATTGGCCTGCCAGCCGTAATCCTGGACGTGGGTGTTGTACTGTACCAGGGGATGCTTGTAGGCATTGTCCGTTTTCCCGGGAGCCGTTCCGCCTTTTTGCACGAGCTGGATTTCAATCCCTTCCAGGCGGTAACCGTAACCGGACGACCCGGCCATTTCACCATCCTTGGCCCATCCCATCCAGCCAATATTCTGACAATGGACGCGATAGTATACGTCATAGTGACTGGCCATTTGACCTGTCAGTTCGATCTGGATGGCTTCCAGCCGCAGCGATTCCCCTTGGCTTCCACTCATCGCGTCATCAGATTTCCATGACGATTCCCATCCTTTGTTCTGAATGTGGGTCTTGTAACGGACACTGCCCGAATAACTGGCATTGTCCAGCTTGATCTGGATGGCTTCCAGCCGCTTGGACTGGCCGACCGTACCGCTTGTTTCGCCATTTTTGACATAGTTCTGCCAGCCAAAATCCTGGACGTGGGTTTTATAGCTGATGGCCTGTGACTGATCTGCTTTTCCCTCTGTCAGCGGCACTGAAACGTCCATCATTCCGGATTTAGGAGAATTGGTCTGGTACTGATAGGTCATCTTTGAATCCGTCGGCAAAGTTGAATAAGTCACGATGCCTGTAGTGCTGTCCAGGGTACCGCCATCGGTCATTGAGATACGGCTGTAATCATTGCTGTTCAATCCAAGATCTGAGAGGCGGACTTGGTATTGGCCGTTTGTGTTGACGTATTGAATCCCCGTGGTCAAGCTCTGTTTAGAATAGGATTCCGCTGAAACTACCGGATCATCCCCAACATCCAAACGGATTAAATGATTGTCATTGCAAATCAGCGTTGTTAATGCAGTGGCGCCATTGACATTCAAGGAAGTCAATTCATTGTTCATGCAATAGAGTTCCTTCAACTTTTTGCACTGGCTCACGTCAATGGATTTGAAATTGCTGCCCCGGAGGCCGATTGATTCCAGATTGACATTTTTTGAAAAATCGATGCTGTCAATATGGTTGGATTCATGCTTTTCAAAATCCGTTTTATGATTCATTGAATAAAATGTCTGGAGCTCGGTATTATGGCTGATATCCAGACTGGTCAGATTGTTTCTGGAAACATCCAAGTATTTTAAAGCACTGTTCTGACTCAAATCTAATTGACTCAATTGATCGTCCATGCATGATAATTTTTCAAGCTTGGGATTGGAGCGCACATCCAAAGTCTTTAGTGGATTGGAATAACAAACAAGTTCTGTTAATTCCGGATTATGGCTGATATCCAAGGATGAGATGGTTCCCCATGAGCAATCCAATGATTGTAATTTGGGATTATGGCTCACATCAATGGATGACAACTTTTGGATGGACAATTTTGTCAATTCGTAATTTTGACTGACATCTACTCCCCCCGATAAATTTGTGGTATCAACTGATAATTCTGTTAATCCCTTATTCTTGCTGATATCAAAACTTTCCAATCCAGAGGGATCACAAACAAGTTTTTTTAACGATGTAAAATACTCAATTCCTTTAACATTCTTCATCGTTCCATCCGATGGCCAGATGCTCATTTCGGTGGTGTTGTTAATCGTATCTGCTGTCAATGTGCTACCAAATTTCTTGGTAACATACGCGCGGAATCCCGCATCCGGGAAATGGGCTTCATCCACTGCAATACCTGTGCTGCCCTGTGTTTCCAATTCAGTGGTTGCCACAGTGGGCTGAATATCAGAATTGTTGTCAGCTTCAGCTGCCCATGCACTGAGCGGCCATAAAAAAGTGACCATTACAATGCTGAGAATGATGATAATCCGACTCCTTGCTATCTGTTTTTTCATGATATACCTTTCCTTTCCAAAATTTAACCCGATTACAATTTCATTTCAAATTCCCTGGCTACTCTTTTCCTGTTTTCCTCCTTCTTATACTTTTCCACTTGCCCATCTCCATCCGTTAAGTCATCTTTTCCTAATAGTTATCCCCTCCTTATTGATTTTTCTTTTATAATAATACAACTCGCTCGAAAAAGAAATCGTCGCAAAGTTCAAAATTATTAATTTTTAATTATCATTTTTTTCAGCATCTGTATGTATTACATTTCTCCTGACATGATTTCTTTAATACTTCCATTTTACCACCACATCTGTTCCAGAACGATAAGGTGAAAGTTCAAAAAAAAAGACGCACTATGCGTCAAATAATATTTTTTAATCAGTATCAACCACGTGAATCAGAATCGAAAATCATTCAAAGTTTTAATCCCTTTCAGGCAAACACTCCTATTTACACAGCGCCCTCTTCAAGCCCGCTTATACACTGGTTTTCCAAGCAGAAAAAATGAATCTCCAGTCATTTCAATTGAAAAACTAATTTTTCTTGAAATTTTCTTTGCAAAAAACAGCATCCTCTCTATCTTGCATTGTAATTTTCATCCAATCAAGATATACTCAAGTATTGCATTCCACAATTAACGAGTCTTTCTTAAAAAAATAAATTTTTAAACTTGAATTTAATATATTTATTATACCACATCAGACTGAAACGGTCTATCATCTTATTGTTTTTATTAAAATCAATCAACCGAAATGGCTGGATATCAGGTGATGACGCTGGATTGCGTCATCACCTCGTCTAGATGTGATTTCAAATATCTGGCAAAACAATGGAAGCATCATTCATGCTATGCATTTCTTCCCGTCATTTAGTCTTCGCCAATGCCATATGCTTACCGTCCAATGGTGCCATATATTTTTCCAATTGGATATGCTCGTCATTCGCCATAGGCGGCTGCTTATTTTCGGAAAACCAAGCAAACCCTTCTTCAACAATTTCACCCCCTTGTTGTTCAGCCCGCTGTCCATCCGTGATGGGATAAGAAACCGAATAGCTCTTTGTCGAGTCAAAATCGCTTAACAGTTCAAAGCTTTCCTTGGTTTCGGGCTCAAACAAGTCTTCATAAGGCGTGTTGCAATATTTTTCAATCTCATCCTCTTCTTCAATGACGATATCGTTATTTTCATTAACGGATAACCTGCGAATCAATACACGATTTGTCTTCATCGTTATGCTGCCATAACCGAAGGGTTTCGCCCCTCCCATCTTATATCCCCGCGTTCCTTTCCCGCTGATATTAAGAAGATAAACGAGTTGCTTCAATTCTTTTTCTGTCAGACGCTCAAAATAAACCCATGTCTTAAAGGCGTTATCATCCTTTATTTTAATCGGCCGGATCGTCCGATTATTTTCCCCCGGGACCGCGGATTGTCTTAAAACATCGGAAGAATGCCAATAAAATTTACGTCCTGCAATTTCCGGTACATACAGCGTCGGATTGCCACGTTGATCCCTCCAGTAATCAAAGGTCCAATAACTGGCATTTTCCGGACGTTTCAGATAAAACTCCGTTGTTGAAATCTTGGGCGTATCGATGGTTGGCAGGGTAACTGGTTTTTGGTAATAGCCTTTCCATGATGCCTTTTCCAGCCGTGCATCGGTAAAACGGACTCTCGAAGCCACTTTCGCTGTATCCGACACCATTCCAAAAAGACGGCAGGCCTGGCACAATTGACTTTCATCTTCACACGGCTCAAATTGTCCATGAGCCTTCAAAATATCACCAATGGTGTTTTTGTAAGCTTTTTTTGTGATGCACGCTGGTGATAAATACAATTGATCAGCGCTTCCTGTTGAATCCTTAATCCGGCAGTAATAGACTGGAAAATATTCCGTTCCGTTTTTTTGAAAGTCATTCCATTGCTTCCTGTATTCCTTATACCCTGTATAAACTTTTCCGTCATCCCTTTGAACTTTTTCTTTGTTTTTATCGTAAGAATCCAGGACAGTGTTAAAACGGGCGAGGTCAGAGTCCGTCAGGTGGGCAATGGTTTCTCCATCATTCTTTAATGTAATGATTGCGAAGCCTGCCTTGCTTTTTTCCTCCATTTCCGGCCCGGGTTCGCCCTTCAGCAAATAACCTGCCTTCATTCGATCTTGAGGGCTCGTGCTTATACGCTTATTTGTCTCACTACTGTAATATAAAGTGGTTCCTTCTGGCAATGTTTTGGCTTGGTTGTAAAAAGGATTATCTTCCTTGATTTTTTCCCTCTTGCCTCCAGCCAAAAAATATTGTCCCTTTTCTTTATAAATCAATCCTGCGTCAAAGGTTTGCTCGGTACGCTTTAAGATGGTTTTGGAATCATCAACGGCAGAAAGACAAGAAGCAGTAAGCGCTTCATACACGCTGCGGATCATTCCTCGTATCTCGCTGCCGGGAATGACTGGTTCCCTGGTTTCATCCCGATCATCAACCGGCTCCGTCAATTGATTGTAGGAAAAGAAGTCATAGCTCTTATGACCTTCAGGGCTTCCCGGGACCTTTAGGGCGTGTTCATTGCTGGTATTGGGAATGAACAATGGTGTTTTTGTACGGATTTCCACTTCAATCCGGCCTGTAAGATTCGCTTTTTCATCAAGAGGCTCCCCTACAATTTTCTTTTTTGATAATGGGATGAAATGATATGGATTAAGAAATGGTTTCATACGATTCTCCTACTCCTGCCATACGATAATTATTCACATGAATCATGCTGTTTTCATCATATGTCAGATAATTGACAATTCTGAGTTTTTCTCCGACATTTTTAAATTCCTCTCCCAGATAAACATTTTCCTCAAGCTTATCGGTTTGTCCAGCATCACTGACCAGCACACTTTTCCATCCATGCCTTCTGGATGAAATGGCCCGCCATTCTTTTTCTGCATCAAACAAATGGATTTCCAATAAATCCTCTGCTTTGAGCAAAGCTTCCAGTTCGTTCTTACTTCCACCTTCCAATAAATCGTACGCTTTAAACACAACGCCGCCACGCCGATAAGCCAATACCCATCCTTTTTCTGGCATCTCTTCCACCAGTTCAAGTTTCTTTCTTTCCTTATCCATCTTTATAAGCCTCCTGCGATTTTTTCTGACAATGCTCTGCGATAACGATCACTGCCGTAATCTTCAATGTTTGATTGAATGGAACCATTGACCTTAAAATAACCGCGTCCAATTCCAACTTGTCCACCGACAGGCATATAACCTGAATCCAAATCGTCAAATACCAATTGGAGCAACCCAATAATCCAGTCACAGCCGTCATTTTTCCATATTTTGACATTCAAGCAAGTCGTCCCTCCAAAATACGCTTCTTCTGTAAACAGGGCTCCATCGACTGTTGCCCCGCTGAAACGGTCAATCTTATTCCGGGTGATCCTGAGTCTCCTGCTCTTTTCAAGTTGGCTTTCATCAATGATGACATGTGATTGGCAAGCCTCTTTCGTTCTTTCCCGCACGAAACCAAAGGCCATGTCAATCAGTCCATTGACCCTTTCTTCCATTTCATCTGCTGAAATATCCGGGAATCGGAGGGCAATGATTTCGCGGATGATGACCGATGACCGGTCCCGTATGGCACCAGTCCAACTGCTTCCCGGAATCACAGGCGTTTCAACTTTTCCTGGATATGTGATATGGCAAAAGTCGGCTTCTCCTGTTTTAACGGAATACCGGCGTATGCTGATGCCACCGGTCAGCTCTAGCGGGACCGTTACCTTTGCATAAGGATTCCCGGCAATCTTCCATTGATCGATATTCGTTACCTTGTCGTATTGGGAAGGATTATCCAGTTGGAAGCCCAGCCATTTTTCCACATCATCCTTTTGAGAAAAATCAAATTCCCTGACATAGAGGGATTTGATGGCAATTTGGCCGAATCCTCTGTTTTTCTTGGCTCCCAGGCGAATATCACCTGAATCCAAGCCATATATGATTTTTTTTAGCGTAGCCAGTAAGGATGTTTCATTCCGGATCGTCAGAAGCATACTGAAAGTCATTCCAACACCTGCTTCAACGGCTTCCATATCAAACTTGGCCCCATCCACTGCGATACGGTTCTTCAATTTTACGCCATCTCTGACCACCGTCTGGACGCTGCTGCCGTTATTGTCGTTATTTTTATTAAAATGGCCATCCGATATCTGTAACGAACTGATTTTATCGGCACCAAAAAGCGAGTCAGCTTCCCTCTGACTTCCGGTTAATTCCAAATATCCACGCATCGCTCCTGCAAGAGATGTTCCGGGAACGAATGGCGTTCCAAAATAATCACGTTGGACATCACAATCCGTCCATTGCGCTTCACCGCTGGACACACACAAAGGAGTTACCAGGCCTAATTTAAATAAAAAAGCGATTTTTTTTGAAATATGATTATTCTTCATGTCCCTTTCCCTTCGCGGCTTCCTTTCCTTTTTCCTGTCTCACCAAATATTTCAATTCCTCGATAAAGGCTCTTTCGTACCATTGATAAACATCCTTTTCCGAGATCATGTCGATATATCTGTTTTCCTGGACATCTGGTTCCAATAAATCCCTGGAATGAATATTCAGCATATTTCTGGTAAGGTGGCCCTTCCTCCGCTTGTCTTCGTTACCTTTATCAAAACGTTCTTCCAGGGTTTTGCGGTAAGATTCAAAAGTTCCATTCTCGCCAAAGGCTATTCGCATGGCACCAATCAAACTGCCATTGTTGATTTCTCTGCTGTATTTTCCCATCTTATCCGCTGCGTCTTCCCTGGCCATATTGGTGCAGGCCAATTCGATTTTACGCAGGACGATGCGTTCGATATCCGACGGCTCTGCCACCCGTCTCTCCGGCAAACGGCCATCACCCATCATCGATACCAATATTTCCGCAATTCTTCTGACCTCTGCCACATCAGAAACGCGTCGTACGACTTCTGAATGGAACAAGGTTTTTGTTGTATCGCCGCCCAATGGATAAACCGCGATTTCTCCGTATCCTTCATTTACTCTTTCTCCCAGCCATTGGTTCTTTAAACAGTTGATGTCAACCTTTCCCTCTTTTTTGCGGAACACGATGACCGTACCTTTATCCAGCACATTCAACGTGGGTTTGTATAGATGCCAGGTCGTATTATAGCCGGCAATCTGACGGTATTTGAAAAAGCTGTTTTCAACTTCCAGATCGTCACATCCCAGTATTTCGGATATTTCTGTTTTTATGGGTTCAATATCTGTGGTATACATCCCATTTTCATTATATTCGATCAATGGTGCTTCCAATTTTATTACGAAGGCTGACTGAAGGCATTCGTCTTCTTTTCTGACGGGCTCCACTTTTTCCACTTGGATATGGACATCACCATACCCGGCTCCCCGGCTGTTTCCCAGATGTAATTCTCCTGTCTTTTGGAATCCTTCATGAATACGGCTGATTTGTGCCTCATTGCCAATGATAAATCCTTTGAATGTTTGACCATCGGAAATACTTTCAATCTGATAAAATGCTCCGTCTTCGCCGGCATGGCCGATGGATTTATCTTCCGGCCTTGCATGATGATAATGGATTTCCATATCAACACCACATTTTTTTACCACATCTGCCTGATTATCCTGTATGAATCCACCAAGGGGATTCACCTGATCTTTTTCTTCCTTTTGTGCCTGTTTTCCATTTTCGACAGCCCATTCCCGCAAATCCGAGGCATCATCCTTTATTATAAATAAAGAAGCCGGTGCTGGAACGTAACGGATTCCTTCCTGGGAGATATATGCATTGGAGCAGATCAATTCATCCTGATTCATCAAATCCAAAAAAGAAGCCTGATTCAGTTGGGCAATCGCTCCCAATATCTTTGAACCTTCAACGTATTGTTCCGAATGGGATTTATCTCCACCAACGCCATCAAAACGCACTGGCGAACAAAAATCCAGGGAATAATCGAGACGATAACGGTCATATCCTTTTTCAAGCAAAAGGGCCGGCTTCTTCCCTGCATCTGTATCATGGTATTCTTCAAACGATACCTGCACTTCTCCCAGACCACGCGTTCTGTTCAACCCGATAAAGCGCAGGTTCGCACAGCATTTTTTGAAATCCGCAACGTATTCACAGGGAATCGCCACTTCAGCACGAAATGTCAGCCCTTTCCTGAGGACCCGGGTCACACGCAGCGTATTTTCATCTGCGGTCCCTGTTTTTGGATCCATTGCGGTTTGGGTACGGATATAAGAAAAAGCATTGATTACATCCTGCTGGGCGATGTTCCATCCCCTTCGCGCTTCCTCCAGCTGCTCCATCAATTGTTCCCGATGTTCCAGCCATGCACTTGATAGTTGTAACCGGCCTTTTTTGTCCTTTGGTCCACCAAAAATGGCCTCAACGTCAATGGGATAGCCCCATTCTCCTAATTCAATGGCAGATTCTCTCAGACATCCTTTGATTCTTTTCCCCGGAATGTATGGAAACCCAAGATCATCGTAACAAATATCTGTATCAATGGTGCTGTTGAAAGCTTCTCCTGATGCCGGACAGGCATCACTTAACAACTTGATGATTAAACAGCCTTTTCCCATTTTATTCTTCCTTTCCATTTATCATATCAACATAGAGATCCATCATTTCCAATGCATCGTACCAACTCGCCACATTGTCAGAAAAGGGCTCCGGATACACTTCCAGCATGGTCCACTGCCGTGATTTGGCAAAACTCACCAACGCCCGCATGCTGTCTTCTCCGCTTGGATAGGTGTTGCGAAACGCCTTTGCCAAGGAGCGTGGGAAGCTTCTTCCATCCTGATCTCCTGTGAAAAACCGGAATATGGCCTTAAAGCCTTCGAAACTGTCTTGCTCATTTTTCTTATCAATTACGCGGTCAACCTTTAACGTTGGAATATAATAGGGACGTTTTAACAGATAGCTGCCGTCCGGCAATTGATAATCCTTTTGCCTTTTGCTTTCCAAATCCATGGTATGAACGCTTTTGCATATTTGAAAATCAACCCAATTTCCTATATACCTTGTTTTATTTTTTATTTTAACCGAATGTTCGGATTGTTTTGCCTTTTCCTTTGCCTTGGCACAGCATGCTTCGGCTACTTCATACCCGGTGCTGAAGGGGAAATGGCTGTGGACATACGCAATACCTGCGCAGACGCTGAACCCGAATTTATCCAATTGATCCATCTCACTGGATGCATCAGATTTCATTTTCTTTTGGGAAATATCCTTACAGAAGAATTCCACAAGACTCAATGCAATCTTTGCGTTACAAACAAAGGTGATATCATCGCCCGCTACAACAATTTTCCGTAAATAAATCCCATTTTTCTTTAGCAAGGTCTGATCACCCTGGATCCACTGATTCAAAGCGTCCTGCATGGATTGGTATGTTTCCTCAAAAGAGGTTGTGATGGTTTCCGATATCCCTCTTATTTTTTCCACATTGATGGTATAGGAATCCCGTTCATCCAATTGACCCCTATTCTTGGCCTTTTTACTTTTTTTATTTCTTTTCTTACTATCATCCATCCCCATTATGGAACGGATACGCCGCCCCATGTTGTTGCCGTCCATATGGACGATGGCCATGGTGCTGTCATCTCCCTTTTGCGTGATGAGCTTATCAAATTCCTTTTCGCTGTCTTCATCTGTCACATAACAATTCCGCTTCAAACGGCTTTCCTGGCTGTATTTCTCTTCTTTTTCCTTATACGCAATAGGAAAACCCGTCATTGCATCTCTTTGGACAACCGGCAGAGTACCCAGCAAAGATGTATAGGGCATATTTGTTTTGATTTCCTTCATTTTTTCGGAGATTTGTTTATAATCCTCCAAATAATCTTCCGTAACCTTTACACTGGCCGTTGCCAATTGTAAGGAATAAGTTTTTTTCATAATGGTCTTTGCCATTTCGCGGTTTATTTTTTCACATAATTCTCCGGTCCGGTAAAGGACATAAGCATTGCCGCCGCCGATGAAAAGAACCTGTATCAAGATTTCCGGATCATCCATAAAGCGCAATTTTTCATGATCCTTAGCAGCATCTTCCCCTTTCCATCCAAAGATACAGGATCCTTTCCCGGCCATCTTTTCAGCAGCATCTTCCAGCGCGTCACTGATGATATTATTCACTAATCTGGAAGCACCAATAATTTCTTTTACCTCATTTTTCCGAAAAATGTATTCCTGTATTCCCCGAACATCATACATGGCCATAACCGGTACATCGATATTCTCATTCATATGCCTTCCCCTTCCATTTCATTCATTTTTTTATACTGTCATGCCGGTCTATTTTCGCTTAAACCGTTCGTAATGTTCCAGGATATCCCGAACGATATGATAATAATCTTCCAAATTTTCTTTAATCTTCCCGTATGTTTTGAATTCATCGTTAAAACCAAAATGACTCATTTGATTCCGTATTTTCCGGATGTCATTAAACTTAGCAATAAGGGTATCTGGCACCTCATACATAAAGCGATTGAGAAGATCCAATTGTCTGGAACTACATTTGGAAAAATAGTGGTCCGTATCAAGACTGTCAATGGCCCGATTTCGTTCAAACTTACTGCAATTCTTGGGATTTTTTTTGATGATAGATGTAAAACTCTTGCTGATATGCTCCCGATTGTGATATTCAAGATAATCATCTTCAGCCAATGCATAATGTTGACACATAAAAGTGATAATGGTTTCCTGTAATGCAGTAAAGCCCTGTTGGACCATATTATTATCAATGGACCACTCCACAGCTGCCCAGCCGATTCCCACACTGTCGGGATGATCGAAAGCGGATGCCTTTTCTTTGACTTTTTCAAATAAAGGATTAACCATCGCTGCAATCCCCTCTGGTGCATCTACTTCCACCGTTTTATTTTTGAAATTCAAATAAGCATTATAAATACTGCTTTTATAGCTGGTGTTTTGATTTGGCAGCTTGCGGCCTGTTATATATTTTCCCATGGAAGCATCCACTGCATTAGTCAGATTTGCAATTTCGCCAAACGGCCGCATCCAAGGTTCTTCCGACCGGCTTTGAACACACAGCGCATTGATCGGACCGCCATGTCCGAATTTTATGAAAGAATTAGCGGCATTGGTCCAATCAAAAATAGAAACGAAAGGAGTCACATCAAGTATTGGGGCGATTTTCCTTCCTTCTTCATCCGCAAATTGGTTCTCAAAGGCTCCATAATAAATTCCTTTGATTTGTATGTTTTTAAGCACCCGTGCATAATTAAGAACTGCCAAAGTCATCATCGAAATAGACCGAAACGCATGGGTGATATCAAAATAAACCTCATCACCCTCCTCCATAATCTGATATATCTCATCAAAGATGGTCCAGATTTCCTGAGAGTTTGCCCCCTCGGGGATATCTGCTGTTTTTATCTGATTCATGGGGAACTCGTGTGATAATGTCGCCTCCAGACCTGGTGATTTAATCTTTTCTCCTGTACCCCGATCCGTCCACTCATAGCTTTTCCAATTTCGTTCCTTCGCTTTAGCTGTTACCAAAATGGTCGCACGGTCTTCTTCTGTAAATCCCAGATAACGAAACAGCGCTTCCTGGACAAAAGGTGTCTTCATAATGATTTCATTTGTTTCCGGATTGCCATAATAGCATTCTGTATACCGACTCGTTCCCAGTGTAGCGATAAAATGCCTGCCCATTTTTCCTCCTTTAGTATATTATAATGACATCATTTATAATATTAACATTCTAACCATTGTTACACATCATTTCAATGAATCTATTTTCAATCATCTGCAATAAATTGCATTTTTCTGATATCTCAGAAAACCATCTGTAAACTTTCTAAAATAAATGGCAAGGAAATATATTCTGCTATAAGCATCCAAACGATTTATTCCCTATGCCATTTATTTCTCTTTCTTTGATTTTATTTCTTTATTAAAACGCCTTTTCCGTCCACTCCACCACAAAATCACATATCCCTTTTCCGATATCCCGGCGATGTATCCATTCAGGATTGGGAAAGGGCGCTTTCTCATTCATCATGGTACAAATCCGATATAACATACCTGTTGCAATGACAGCATCATTATGTGCCGCGGTTCGCTCATCATCTGCCTTTGAACGAAGATCCAGATAATCATCTCTTTCACAGCGATTTTTTATCCGAATCACTTTTTTTGCTACCTGATCTATTACTTGAGGATAAGCAAACCATTTGTCCATCACATTATCAATATCATCGAGCAAATCAACTTCTTCTCCAATATTTACATCCTGGTAATGGGCAAAATCTTTAGCCGCTTTTTCAATAATGGACATCATTTGATTATAATCTATTTTAAAAGTCCGTCTCTCATAACGATTATCTGAGTGTATCTTTTTAACCTGTGCCATTTTTCATCCCTCCATATTTTTAATCCATACCTGGTTACTTTTGAATGAACGCTCCCGTCGTGCTTCCCGGCGATCCGCTTCCTTTCTGAACCAATACGATCTGGATGCCTTCAAGGCGATAACCGAATCCGGCACTTCCGGCGCTTTGGCCATCTTTGGCCCAGCCCATCCAGCCAAAATTTTGACAATGAACCCGATAATAAACATCATATTGATCGAACATCGCTCCTGTCAATCTGATTTGAATGGCTTCCAGTCTCAGTGATCGTCCCTGGGTTCCACTCATCATGCCATTGGCTTTCCAACCGTTTTCCCATCCTTCATTCTGGATATGGGTCCGGTATTGGATACTCCCAGCATATGCCGGGTCATTCAAGCTGATATGAATCCCTTCCAATCGTTTTGCTTGTCCAACAGTCCCGCTGATTCCGCCATCCATGGTTATTTCCTGCCAGCCATAATCCTGGACATGGGTATTATATGTGACCAATGGATGCCGATAAGCATTCTCTGTCGTTCCAGGTGCGCTTTGTCCTTTCGCAACCAGTTCAATTTGAATTCCTTCCAAACGGTATCCGTATCCAGACGAACCGGCATTTTCACCATTCTTTGCCCAGCCCATCCAGCCAATATTCTGGCAATGAACCCGGTAATAGACATCATAATGTTTTGCCATTTCGCCGGTCAACTCGATTTTAATCGCTTCTAAACGCAGGGACTGCCCCTTTGTTCCGCTCATCGCACCATCATAATTCCATGACGATTCCCAGCCTTTGTTTTGAATGTGAGTCATATAGCGGATACTCCCGGAATAAGAAGGATTCATTAACTTGATATTGATGCCTTCCAACCGTTTGCTTTGTCCTTCTGTCCCACTTACCGATCCATTGGATACGTAATTTTGCCAGCCATAATCCTGAACGTGAGTCCGGTACAAAACGCCGTTTTTAGCAGTAACTGTCGGGGTCGGGGTCGGGGTTGGCGTTGGTGTTGGTGTTGGTGTTGGGGCTGGCGTTGGTGTTGGGGCTGGCGTTGGTGTTGGGGCTGGCGTTGGTGTTGGGGTTGGGGCTGGTTTTTCGCCTCCATTCACCGTAACGATACAAAATGTAAAATGGCCATTACATTTTGCAACAATCATCACTGTACCATTTTGATTTCCTGTTACCCTCCCATTACTGTCAACACTGGCTACCTTTGGAGCTTTTGATGTCCATTCAACAGATGAATCACAAACCGTTACACATTGAAGGGTTTCAGATTGTCCAACATTTAAAGTCAACGTGCTTTTCGTCAAGGCGATTCCAGAACTTAAATAAAATACATTGCCATCAGATGGCTTATTCCCTGAAGAAATGGAAATCTTATTCCATTGATTTTGTGTGCCATTGTAAATCACTTTTGATTTTGAGAGATCCGCTTCTATCGTCGTTACTGATGTGGGAATCTCGATAACTGGAATGGATTCCGAATCGTTGTTCTCATCAAGATAAGAAAAAGCGCTATCTCCAATTACAGTTACATTCTTTGGAATCACAATTTTATTAAGTCTGGTATAGGCAAAAGCGTATTCAGGAATTTCTGTGATTCCATTTGGAATATTGATTTTTTCAAGAGAAGGACAGCCATAAAAAACAGCCTTTCCAAGTTTATTTACCGTCTCAGGAATTGTAACTGTCTTAAATTCACCATGACTATAAAACGCCGATTTCCCTAATTCAGTGACAGGCTTCCCCTTGTATTCTTTTGGAATAACCAAATTGGGATTGGTAGAAAACCCATCGTAATCTGTAATAGCTACCGTTCCATCCGCCTTTTCAGAATACTGATAAGGATTCGTTATTTCTGAGATGCTGTAATAGCGCGGTGCTGGTTCATAATAACCTGCCTCAGCAATGTAAGCCTTATTGTCTATTGACACATATGCATTTCTGTGGCCACTGCCTGCCCCTGGATCATTAACAGCCCTATATCGGATTTGTGCTGGAATCCCAAGTTTTGTACACATCGTGACGATAGTATCTGTGCTTGCCCAGCAATCTCCGCCACCATAAACAATCATGCTTGTCATGGAAGAATAACCTACTTTATAATCGTAAGTCGCAACAAATTTACATATTGCATCTACTTTTTGATAAGTTGTCATTGAAGATGTAATATTTTTGGCAAGATAATCATCCGCCACCTGATTCGCATAAATAGGTTCGTAACCATTGACTGTAACTGTAATGGTCAGCTTTTGACCATTATAATATCCGGTTAACTCTACCGGCTTGTTATATACATATTGGTAAACTACCCTTTGTGTTCGGTCAGGTTCTAAATAAATAACTCTCTTTTTTCCAGGATGTATGATGCCATTACCATCAACATAAGCAATGGTATCATCTGCAGAAGTCCATTGTATGGAACTATTTTTCCCTTCAATTTGAATTTGGAATGTTTGCGGATAATTGGACGGCATGCTGATTCGTTTTGCTGCAGAATCGGTCAAAACATATAAATCAACTTTGTTTTTATTAAGAACCGACTGGGTTTCAAGTGACGCATCATCCGTTTTCTCCGTTTCAACCGTTAGAACTGCCTGATCATGCAAATCAGAAGGATCTGATAAAATGGTATTGACTGCCTCTTCATTTTCTCCAACAATGACATTTACAGACGCTTTATAGTTGTCCAATACTGCTTCCACAGTCGTATTGCCCATTCCAATGGCAGTTATTTGTCCATTTTCATTGACCGTGGCAACACTATCGTCCATGGTTTTCCAAACAACCTGACTTGTTTCAGGCACATCTGCCGGCTTGCCTGAAATATTAACCTGAACCTGATTTCCAGGTGCCAGTACCGTCGCATCCGCATCAAGTGTCAGGCACTCTGTCTCACCGCCGGATTCATCAATCCCTGTTTTATTCTCCTCTGCCATAACTGACAGCGACATAGTAAACATTAATAAAACCATAATACAAAGAACAAAACAGAATTTCTTTTGAATTGTTTTTTCCATAACTTTACCCTTCCTTTCCTACTTCCAGACTAAAATTTCAAATTACCTCCATAAAATCATCATTTCCTACTCAATCTTCAGATTATTAATACCTCCTTGACTCTTTATGTTCCCATTATAAAGGAAAATGATGATGCATAAAACAAACTGGAAGTTCAAATTTACGAAAAAACATTACACCATTCAGCGCCTTTTTGATCCATCATTTACTATCGGCAAGAGCCTTATCCATCAAATCATTTACCCGTTTAGTTTCTTCCACACGTCCACTGAAGAGTCTTGCCTCTTTTTCCGGAGCAACCACACGGATCCGGTCACTTAAAAGCATCAGGCCTTTTTGTATCTTACGGTAATCATAGCGCTGAAAAGTCAGTGTAAATGTCAGTCTGCCTTTTTTGTCCGTCAAGGTACAGTTATAATCTTCAAATTCCTGATTGATCTGATCTACCAACATACAAGAAACAGGAACAGTCGGCACAAAACAGATTGTTTGAATCATCAGCACGTTTGAAAGATATTCAATATTTTTCTTCATCAATGTCATGGGTTCATCGTGGATGATTGTTGTGTCCAAACCGATGATATCCAAATACCGATTCATCAAAACCAAAACCATCAATCTGTGTTTAAATTCCATTTCCGTATAAAAAGCATGATTATCCTTACTTATGACATGTGAATAACTTTCTTTTGCAAAATTCGATTTTTCTCCGAATCGCGAATGCGCCTTTAACCATTTGTTCAAATCATCATACTCTTTACGCAAACGCGAATACAGCATTTCAGTATCTATACTTTCTTTCCAAAGCCACTTAAGATATAGAACGACTTTTTTTCTCTTAAAAAACGGTCCAATCCCTTCAATTTTACATCCAGATTGATTCAGCTTTTTAATGACAGGATCTCCTTCAATGCTTTCTTCCCAAATTTCAGATTGGGATAATTGGCTGACTGGAGTACTTTCAATTTCCAAACGTCGGACAATGTCTGAACATTTAAAATAAATCACATCCAATTTTGACAGATTATTTGCCAAATCATTGGCTTTATCTGAGTGGAAATCCTCGCTGTATGCCTTTCCTCTGAATTCCTTATCCATGACGATGGCTACCAAACGTTTTTCAATAATTGAATAAGCCATGATTCGGAATTGATGCCGTTCGGCGTGGTATTTTATACCATATGGATACATCAGTTGGTTTCGACCCTTGTATTGGTATTTCCAGATGACATTACGATTGATTGCTTCCAGAACGAAGCGGATATCCCTATAGCTTGGACCCACCTCGATATCATGGCATTGAATTTCAATGGCATGCTCCATTTCAAAGGGATTGAAATAATTTTTATCGTTATTAATCAAGCAATAAGCTTCTGTCACCCGGACAAGCGCGTTGTACTCTTCATCTGTCAAAAAACAACGTGTCAAATTGGGATATTGCTTTAAAATATATTGTAGCCAAAAAATTTCCAAATTCGTCGGCGGTAATTCTTCCACTGTATTTGAAATTTCTTTGATTGCCTCAGAAAAACAAATACTGTTATAAGGATTTAATAAGCTATTGATAAAATCAGAATGCCGGGATTCCCTTCCCTTTCCTTCTTTTCCCGCATATAAATTCACGCGGCTTCCATCCTGACATTTATCTTCAGAATAGCCGCACTCCCCAAAGGAACGGACCCAATCCCAATACCACTCTTCATCCGGTGTCATTATTGAATAAACCGTATCCTCACACTGCATCGTTCCCTCGAAGGGGTTGTATACCGCAATTTTTCCTCTCGTTTCCCCTTCTTCAAACTTGAATATCCGATTGCGGGATTCCCTTTCAATGCGATAAGGAAGATATTTTTTGTTTTCAGGACTTAACAACAGGTGGAAAACATGATCCTTCATCGGACGGTCTATTTTTACTGTCCAAAGAACAGATGGATCATCTGATGTTTCTTCAACAATGCTCTTTGCGTCCTGTAATCGCAGTGTTATCTTTTGCCCTGCTTTTTCAAAAGTCAAAATATGATGTTTTTCTGAAAGTGCAATTGGCACGCATCCTTTTTCTCCATTGATGGTTAAAGAGGAATGCGTAAAAAGCGCTTGATTACATACAAATGCAAAAGAAGGGTTTTCAAGCTTGATATAAATTCCTGTAAACAAGGGTTTGCTTACCAATGTCTGATTATCCAAAGCATGCAGCCATGGCTGCCTGGCCGAATTATAATAAATATGAATGGGTGTCAAAAGTTGATTGTCATCTGCAAAACGGATTTCTGATTTTTGTTGGATCGCTTTTAATACCCGAAAAATCGACTCATTGGCCAATCCAGAATATAATGCGTTGTTTGTAACTATAATGGGCCGGCTTTGTCTGTCTGAAATACGTTTTCTCAAAAAATACCCAAAGGGGCTGAGCAAGGTGAAATCCGAAAAGAAATTCAACATATCCACCAATTGCTTTTCATCCTTCACCGCTTTTCGAAGTCCCTGTAGAGTGTCATTGGAAACGACAGAAATTTCCCATTCTTTATCATTTGGATGGTATTTCCGTTCAAAAACGCCTCGTTCTTCACATAATGCTATGAATGTCTCCCAATATTTTTTTTCATCGCCTTCAAATTCTTCGCACAAGATAGGTTCGGGGTATTTATTTTCAAACCCTGGCAATCTTTCTCCAATGCCTTTTTGGATTTGATCAAAACAATCCGCACAATATTGAATTTGATCAGAAAAACCTATTCCTCCTGCCATCAGGCCATAGTACGAATAAACACAATTGGCCATTTGATCCTTCGGATCACACACATTGCGCTCCTGCGTGATATTTGAAGATTTGCTCTCAGTAATCCTCATACAAGATACATCCTGCTCCAGGTACTGCCCAATCATCTCCAACGGATAGGCCAACCCTCTTTCGCTTTTGGTTCCCAGTATTTTTGCTAGAACCACGTGATCAATGCCGTACGCTATAATGTATTTTAAAGCGTCGTACGATGTGTATATCGACAAGAACTTTTTTGATTGATTGTCTTTCCCCATGTCAAACTCCTTTACTTAAAATGACCAAGATCTTTTTTTCGTGCTATTCTTATACTCATCCTTTGTTTCTGATTTATCGTAATAAACACAATCCCAGCATAATACTCTATAATGTCCCTTTGAATTTCTTATGTTTTCATCATTTTTTCCATCAGCGCAAGTCCGCCAGGTTTCTATCCACAGCTTGTTATATGCGCACCAATACTTCTCTGTCCTAATATTTTTCATATCACTCATTTTTTTGTTACCTTTCTAATTTTAATAGATGATGGCTGTTACAGCAATGCTAAATATTTAATCGTTCTTCATATCAATTCCAAAGCCTATTTCTTTGTGCCGCCATCTTTCAGATGTTTTGCTACTGCCCCTTTTCATTGTAATGGTAAAAGGTCCAAATTGAAAAACCCTCAAGGTTCAATTTTCAAAAAAAAGAAAGCCGGCAACAGATTTTTTCTGCCATCCGACTTTCCCGTAATTAAATCTTTATTTCCTTCATTATCTAATCGATTCTAATGATTGCCAATTGGAAACTCTTTCAGAACGAGTTTCATCACTTCGTCCTTTGAGAAATTGGCAAAATGCAATTCCCTGCATCGTTTGACGATTTCTCCCATTCGATTGTCCGGTGCATAACCCAGCTTCAAAAGATCCTGTCCGGTCACCATGGGCTCGCCGACCCTTTTTTGGTAATCCTTAAATCGCTCTTCCAGATACTGGGATGCTTTTTGATAATCCGGCTCCCGGCCACATCCCTGGGCATCCGCGCGGGCCAGGAGAATCAAATCTTCCGGACAGATGGACGCGTCAAACATCGATCTGGTTTTTCTCAACTTTGACCCGGAACGTGCCATTTGATTCGGCCGCATATGATTCTTGACCATGTTCTTAACGTGCGGTTCTTCATTTTTTACACCAAAACGTCTGAAAAAAGCTTCGACCAGGGGCAGCCCTTGATTTTCATGTCCATAGGCATGGATTTTTCCGTTTTTCTCAAAGGTGGCCGCCGCTTTTCCAAAATCATGGCACAAGGCCGACAACATAAAACCAAGTGGATTTTCTGCTTTCTGACGCAATCCGGCTGCTTCATCCAGAACCATCATGGTATGGGTGAATACATCCCCTTCCGGATGAAAGACCGGACTCTGGGGTACACCAATCAATGCATCAACTTCTGGAAACCACTCCTGCAAATGACCCATTTGGCAAAGTGTTGTAAAAAACAAGGAAGGTTTATCGCTCATCAACAAAGCTTTTTTTAATTCTTCATAAACACGTTCACGGGCGATATCCTCCAAATGGATTTTCCGGCAAAGGGCCATTGTGTCCGGTGTAATTTCAAACCTCAGACAGGCGCAGAACCGGGCGGCCCGGAACACCCTCAGGGCATCCGCCGTAAAGGTTACCTGATCAACCATTCGCAGTGTTCTTTTTTCCAGATCCTCCATACCGCCATAGAAATCAATCGTATGACCATCCAGCACATCCCTCATCATTGCGTTGATTGTAAAATCACGCCTGCGGCAGCCCTCCTTTGTCAATTTAATGATATTGCCTGATTCATCATGGGGAATGCTGATATCGAAGGAATGATGCTCCAAGCCAAGTACAGGATATTTTTTGCCTTTTTTGTGCACATGCCCAAATCGGGAAAGTATGGCTTCGCATCCCGCCCAATCGATGCCGTAAACCTCGCAGTCCAAATCCTCGGCCGCACGACCAAGACTGCCGTCACGCACACTCCCCCCGACGTAATACATCCGTCCTCCAGCTGTCTTTACATCCTCTGCCAGCGCTTCAATCAGTTCCCGTTCCGTCATGACTCGCGATAGGTCCTGAAGCCGGAAAAATCGTACACAGCCAACTTTTCAACCTTACCGTCTTCCGATACTTTTTCAACCACATCCCGGGTACTGCAAGCGGATAAAACGACAATTCCTTCCTTCATCAAGCGCGATACCAAAAGGTGTGTCAAGGTAAATTCTCCCTGGCACATCACCGCCTGAGGCTGCATCGACAGGATTTGTTCCAAAACCCTTTGCGCCAGTTTTTCCAAGTCCGCATCCGAAATATCGGGATCCACCGCAGGGAAGGGAACATCCACCACTTCACCGTATTTACGGGCCGCTTCAAGCTGCTGCTCACCCCAATTATTCGAGGGATGATTGGAGCAATTGACAAATACCAGCCTTTCAGGATGGGGGTCTGTCTCATCTTTTACATTCAAATCAATCCTCTTCTCCATCAAAGCTTTAAACTGCTTATTTTCAAATTTCAATTCATCGTGGAGTGCACTTGAATCCTTCGTCGTTTTTGTAAAGCCAAAATGATTGATGTCATTGCGATAGTCCGCGCATTTTTTTGAAAGGACGACCCATTCATCGGGTATGGTCATGATGATCTTCCTGAAGGTTTCCCGGTGATGCTTCGGCGCATGGGAATCATTTTTAATCTGATTCCATAAAAAGCTCCGATTTCCATTGAGACCATCTTCCTCAAACTTTTCCCGGTGTTCCAGCTTCACGCTTTCGATGCAATTAATGGCTGTTTTGACCACGCCATCCCGGGTATCTTCTTCCGTTTCACTCAAGGAGTAGACGCTGCAGAGATAGGTTTTAATGGTTTCATCCAGGGCCGTGAATCCCTGCTGGGTCAAGCGATTTTTTTCTGACCAATCCACCACAGCCATGCCAATGCCAACCCGGTCTGCACAGTCAAACATGGCCATGCTGTCCGAAATGGTATCCATCAGATTCTCGAGCATCGGCATTGAGTCGACATCAACTTCCATCGCCTTTTCCATGCTGGATTTGAAGCTTTGATAGGCCGTATAAATGCTCTTCTCAGACTGCTTCATAATGTCCCCGCGTCCTGTTTCAATATTGCTTATTACCGTATCCAGACCATCTATGGCCTTTCTGACTTTTGTTAAAGAATAATCTTTCTTTCCGCATCGCTTGGCATTTTCCTGACCGCATAATTCATGGATCTGCCGGCTGTTGCCATAGCGGACAAAAGAGTCTGCCGCCATGGACCAATTGAGGATTTCATCCAAAGCGGTCAATTCCAAAACTGGCTTGACATTACCATTTGCCTCAAAACACCCATAATAAACTTCTGATAATCGGATATGCTTGATAGCCTTGGTATAATTCAAAACAGTCAGAGCCAACATGGGGATTGAACGAAATCCGTGGGTGATGTCGAAAATAATATCTTCATCCTCATCCATCGATTCATACATTTTTCTGAAGATTCCCCATGTTTCATTCTTGGAAAGCCCATCTGGAATATCGACAACTTCAATGTGGCTCCAAAAATCAGGGAACAAATTTTTTAACCGATTTTCAAGTCCTTCACGAATATCCCCTACTTTAGGTTTATCCTCCCCATCCTTTTCCTTCAATTTATCGATTTCCCATTGCTGGTAAGGCCGATCATACCAATTCCTTTCACGGGCTTCTTTAGTCAAGAAAACCGTCACACGGTCTTCCGGTCCAAATGCCTGTCCCCGCAAAATCACCTCCTGAATAAAGGGGGTTTCAAACTGTTGTCCATCCGGCATCTGATAAATACAAGGCGTATACGCCCCTGTTCCCAATGGTTCCAAAAAATGTCTCATGCTTTTCCTCCTATTGTTTTTCATTCATCATCTTCAGGTGATGCGGCAGAAAGACCTAGAATGTCCTCCAGCCGCTTTTCCAGCCGTTCCCTCTCGCCGCTCTGGTTCGTCGCAAAACGCTCCAATGGGATACCGTATTTTTCCAAAATCCGATCCTTCATCCGATCCCGGTCATATTGCTCCGTTCCCTCTTTATGGAAACGCCAGCCGTCAACTTCCATGGCCAGTACCGGCGTTTTGTCCATCCGGTTAAAGACCAAAAAATCCACATGGGACAGGCCGCTATTCACGTAAGCCGCTTCTTCCTCTGTCAGAAGGTCCTGCTGACCGATGAGGGTGGAAAGAGGCTGCTCGAAGACAGTTCCAAGCTTTGAAAAGCGCTCCTGTTTAAGAACCTCATCAATCAATGCGTTCATCAGATTTTCCGAATCAAATTCTGAAACTTTTTGCCTGTCCTTTAAGTAAGCCCGACGCTCAACGGCGTATTCCCGGTATAGATAATCGAAGATGGAGTTAACCTTTCCCTGGACAATGTCAAAATTGCGGTATGTGACGTAACGCGCCAAATCCGTAATATTCCGGTTATCCTGAAGGGCTCCCTCTGCCACAATCAGCCTGAGCCGCTTTCTGGTCCGGGACACGGCAACATTGAGTAAATTGGCATTGTCTGTAAAGTCGGATATCTTATTCTCCACCGTCGAAATGATGATATCATCCTTCTCCCGACCCTGGAATTTATGGACCGTCGCAATGTCGATATCTTTGAGGGCACCTTCCCTCTTCAAGCCATCCACCTGCTTGTTGAATGGGGCGATGATTCCGATATCCTCCTGTTTTCCATCCTGCAGCAGCTCCGGTACGATTTCCTGGGTTATCTCATCAATCTGCCGCTGGTTCAGCCGTTCCCGCTCATGGGATCCAGGGACCGTTGTGTAGACCTTCAGGACATCCGGCTCCCCGCGATCCTCCGTCATGACCAGCAGCTGATTATGGTAAAACTTCTGATTGCAGAACTGAATGATTTGTGGATGGCAGCGATAGTGCTCCCGAAGCAGGGTCTGGGGCACATCCGGTATGGTATCAAGGATGGATTCCAGAAAACTGTGGGTGACAAAATTGTACGAGTCCGGAATTTTGAATCCGCTGAATATCCGCTCCGCCTCCATCCCCACTTCCCGGGTTACCACATTGGGCAGCTGCATGGTATCTCCAACAATGACAGCATTTTTTGCACAGGACAACGCCAAGGCTCCTGTCACCACGTCGACCTGGGACGCCTCATCCATGATGAGATAATCGTAGAGATAATCTTTGCCCAGGCTTGAAACGGCCGAATAGGTCGTGCTCAATACGACAGGATACTCCCGGTTCACCGCTTGGCTGTCCTTCCAAAGATCATCGGCAGAAAAAATCTGGCGGGTTTGTTTTCCCCCATAACGGTCATACAGAGTGTCCTTCAGCAGCGCCATGGCGCATTCCCGATGGCCGTCTGCCGTACCCCGCCCCTGTATCTGCCGGAGGGCGTTCTCAAGCTGTGCAACCGCTTCTTTGAGTTCATTCTTCCGGATACGGTAAAATAATTGCTGGAATACGGGGATCACATCCTGGGGCTTCTTGTCGTAGAACGCCCAATCGTAAACCCCATAAACAAATGCACATTTAAACTTGAACCAAAAGGACAGCGGCTTTCCCTGTTCCTGCATGCTTTCACAGCGATGCCAGGCTCCCAGCGCCTTTTTGGCCGTTAAAAACCGGCGGGTTTTCTCCGGAGCGGAAGCCGCTTTTATGTTTTCACAATGGCGTTTAAAATAATCTGCTTCCAATCCCAGCTCGCTGAGTTCCTGACGCTTTGCCGCCAGTGCCTCCTGTTTGATAAAAGAAGCATCCAGATCCGCATCGTACTGGTCGTAATTTTTTTCCTTTTCCTTCCGTTCCGCAGATGGCAGTGAGAATCCGCTCCAGTCCGGATAGCGTCCCGTTTGGTTCTTAAGGAAGGCCTCTTTGTTGTCAGCCTTCCCCAGCATGGCGGCGACAAAGCCCAAATCATTGGAAGGATCTGCCAATTTTTCCTCCACATTTTGGGTGGCTGAATTGTTATTGGAAACCACGATAACCGTCTTCTTCTGTATCAGCAGGTTGGCGATGATGTTGAGGATGGTCTGGGTCTTGCCCGTCCCCGGCGGTCCCTGGATCACACTGACCTGATGGGACAGTGCCTGGGTTACCGCGGATTTCTGGCTCCTATTACAGCCATAAGGGAACAGGATGCGCTTCGGACATCGTCTGCCCGTGTTGGCACTGGGTGAGGGATTCAGATAAGCCGCCAATACGGTATCAGACCCGACAAAATTGATTTTATCGTAACGGTTTTGGAGGATATTGACACCCACGGCTGGATCCGGATTTTCTTCAACTTCCTTCTCTTTCTCAACTTTCTCTTCTTCTCCGCCTTTTTTGTTCAATTCCCGTCCCACAAGCTCTGCCATCTGCTTAAGGTAATCAAAGCAGTTGTCCGCGTTGCCGGATGAAAGGGCATTTTGTGAGATTACAAGCTCTTCCTGGGGATGGGCACGGTCAAAGCCATTGTTGTAAAACAGACGATACCAGGTTTCAAAACGCAGGATCTTTGCCAAGCCGTATTGCAGCTTTCCTTGCCGTTCAATGCGAAGGGATGCCGGGGCGATTTCAACCGGATTCTCAAAAACCGCAATGTTTTCTTCCATGTAAGAGTAGGTCTTCCCGTTTGCAAATGTCACCTGGTATCTGCCCGCAGCGGCGTCCCAGTTAACAGACTGCACGTCTTTTGTCTTATCCGCACCTTTAATGGTGATAAGCACCTTATTAATATCCATATCCATTCCTTTCCCCGCTGTTGTAATGCTTTTTCATTATACACATCCTGTCACTTTTCGTCAAATTCTGTTCCTCTACAGCTTGTGTCGTCAACTGGATATTCCCGAACAATACGAGTCCATCCAAGTCGATGATTCGAAGTTCTATCTGGGTTCCATCTTTCTGCACAATTACGATCCGCCGGCCGGTTTTATGAACGACGGCTCCCTGTTTTTTGACGTATGCGATACACATCTTCTTTTCCCCCCTTATCCATTTGATATTAATAGCATACACCTGAAACCCGTTGACGCATATAACCGGAAAGTTCAAAAAATAAAAAAAAGACCGAATAATCGGTCAGGTATTAATCCCTTCTCTCAGGACGATTCATTCTCACGGGAAGCTTTGCGGGAAAAGACAAAAAAATTGGATCATGAGTATTAATCCCTTCTCTCAGGACGATTCATTCTCACTTGCACAACCCAACGATGTAAACCGAGATTCTCAGTAGTATTAATCCCTTCTCTCAGGACGATTCATTCTCACACACAGGGATAATATGTGGTATGGTTACACTTTCAGTATTAATCCCTTCTCTCAGGACGATTCATTCTCACCCAAAACCGACAAACCCGTTAATAATGGTCGTCCCATTATCGTATTAATCCCTTCTCTCAGGACGATTCATTCTCACGGAAATAAATATGATGATTGTTATTTTTGCACTGGCCCTGCCGTATTAATCCCTTCTCTCAGGACGATTCATTCTCACAGCGGGCCTCTGAAAGCCTTGTTACAGGCGGCTTTCAGAGGTATGAAAAATGAGCGGGCAAATTTTCATAACCTTTCTCAGAAAAAAAACTGAGGCAAAAACCCTGAAACCCAATCAGGACGCGGGTTATGAGCGATGGAACTTTCACCGTTTATGGATCGTTTTAATTGTAACTCTTTTTTCCTATTCTGTCAATGGCACGATAATCATCATGTCTTCCCATGGTTCCAATTATCCTTAACTCTCCACATCAAAGCTTCCGTATCCAACCGCCGTTTTGGCTCCAACGCCCTGGTATTTAAGCGCATCTTTCATGATTCCGGCAACGCCGTCCAGAACGGATTCTCCCTGGAAGAAGGCACCAAAGGCATCATTACCACTTTCCGGAGCTTTCTCCGGCCAGGTCCGCTTGGGGATGCCGATCCAAATGGGAAAATTCACACCTTTTAACGCCCATATTTTCACTGGGTTCGGTGATTCCCTGTCATTTAACTCCCCTCCATCATAATAGTTTTGATGATGGTTATTCATGATATCCTCCACCAATTCAAACTGGGTATCTTGGTACGGATAGGCGTCATAAAAACACACATGACCGCTCCTGGCCATATCTTCACCGTCCCCTTCACTGTCACTTCCAAATACAAAAGCAAACAACGGATCGGCCATGGCTCTGCGTTCCGCAGGATCCTTGGCTTTTTCACTTTTTAATTTATCTCCAGGCAAACGGAAATACTCATTGATGATAAAACTGCGGGTAACCCCTTTCAGCGCCTGGCCAGGGATATATGGAACCCCCGTCACCGGTTCAAGGGTCATGGACGTTCGGGATACGGAGGTGGCGCCCAAACCCACAATCATATGCCAGGACAGTTTGGCTTCCATTTTATTAAAATCATACCGACCCGTCAGTTCCTTCACACAAGCATCCATCTGTGCAGCCTTTTTTCCGAGCTGATTGGCCTTTTGAAAGGCCGTGAATAATTGTGCTGGTTCGGCAATTTTACAATGGTTAGCATTTTTAACGCTTATTTGTTCCCCATTTTTCCAGCGCGTTTGAGGAGGTCGATTATCCAGAAACCGGTTGAACAATTGATAGGGATTATCAGCTTTTTTTACGAGAGCGGCCATATAATCCGGAACCGTGTATTTCATCTTGGCGGCCATTTCAATCCCCCGCTCCATCGGATGATTCGACAAAACGGCGCACCCAGGTGAATAGGGCCAAAACCTCCTTTTCCGCTGCCTTGTATCCGCCGGAATCCAAAGCGGCAAGTTGGCCGCTCACATAAGCTTTGTTGTCCCCAATCAGGTCTTTCTGATACAACCATTCCTGTGTCATTTCGTACAACCCATCATAAGCACCTTTTTTTTCATTTTTCTTCGCTAATTTCGATTCCAAAAAAGCCATGGTAGCAACCAAACCATTCTGCATGACGTAAGCCGGGACATTTTTTCCATAGGATTTCAAATATTCATTATCACTTTGTCCGTGGTTTTTTTGAAAGGCCTTAACACGGTCAAAAGCATATTCCGCGCGTTCGCGGTCGACTGATTTTAAGCTCATATCATCCCTCCTATGCCCGGAAGACGGAAACTTCCGTCAATCCTTTGCCAATGGTCGCTCCTGATCCTATCTGAATCACCGTTCTGTTTTCCTTGAGGCCGGAACGGAAAAAGTCCTCAACCTGACCGGCATCCCATTGTTCCAGAGCTGAACCTGCCAAAAATGTGGGTGAAATAAGAGCCAGGGTATACATTACCGTTTCCGACGGCAGGTATTCTTCCGTAAACAAGGCACCGTTTTGCACGGTCCCTGTCGCATTGTTAATCTTTGTACGGGTAATGACTTCCGTGTGCATGGTAACAAAATCCACAAAATCATCATCGCTGACGACGATCAGCCGTTGTGCCAGATGTGGTTTATCGAGCTGTTCGGACAAACGTGCCGCCATACGGTCAACTTCTCCGGAAACTTCCGCTTCAAACGAATAGTCTTCCAGAATGATTTGTCCGTGTTCCTTACTGGTCATCAATACCGATTCGGTTGAACAATAGGCCTTTTGACTGGAAGGCTTTTCTTTAAAATCGAAAGTGGTGCCATCCATCCCGCAAATTCCAAGTTCTTCCGCAAAACGCTCCAAAACCCGAGGACAGGTTGCCCAGGCAAAGACACCCTGCAAAGAGCGCACGGGAAAGAGGAGGATACGGCCATCCGTAAAGCCCAGGGCCCCGGCGTATTGGACATGATCCTTAAATTGTTCCTCGACTTTGCTCGCCTTCGCATAATGGTAAAGGCTGTTTTGATCATAGCCGAAAACACGCTGGATGTTGATTTCAGCCTCTTCACTTTCTGCTGACAATTCAAAGGTTTCCCTGAAGCAGCCTTTTAAACCAGAGCTTTCAATCTTCGGGAATCCCGTGTGGCTTTCCCGCTGAATCGGCAAATCCACGATGCCCAAATCCTGTCCGCATCCCACATGCATGGACGAAATCGCCCGCATTAAAACCGGTATTGCCTTCTGATACATTATCTTTCCTCCTTAAAAATGATTCTTGGTTTTGAATTCTTAATGGTATCTCTTTTCAACTTTTCTGTAAATGGCGTTTTTTTCATGTAAGGTATGTGACATTTATCGTGCTCCCCTTCACCGAACACTTTATACAAATACCATTTACCCTCAAATTTAAAACGATAAGCCCTATCTTCCTCATGTCCTTTTTTAAAAACAACATGTCCGTTTTGCTCAGCCTCTGTCTCAAAACCTTCCGGATCACCTGCCAACATTTTCTTCAATTTTCTGCATTTATGGTCCTCAAGATTTTTCCATACGTCATCAGGCATATAATAGATGACGCATTTATCTTTGAATCTTTCCCAAAAAATGTATCCTAACGGATTAAGGGAAACCTCTCCATCATCCGTATCAATCATCGACTGAATGATTTCATCATTACAAAATTCATAATGATCTCGTTCAGTAATGAAATTTTCATCCAAGGCAAGAAAAGTTTCAAAATATTTCATAAAAATATTTTCATCCATCTGCACAGGCAATTTCGGTATTTCAATGATAACATCTGTATTTTCAAACATATAGAAGATTGTACATCCATAAATCTGACCCAAAATTGCAAGCATTGGAATCAGTCCTTTATAACCCCCAGTAATGTTGATAGCAGGAGCTTTATAACAGCTTGATTTAATGTCCAAATACCGATTAACAAGATGACGGATTCCTTCTTTTTGAAATGCTTTGATATCCTTTATTTGCATCCCTTTCAAATAGTCCTGATCCGGATTATAATAGATGGTTATTTCATAAAGACCATCGACCTTGAAACCACTGACAGCATCTGCCAAGGTGGTTGCGATCACGTGCGAAAGCAACGTATCCGACGCAAATAATATTACTTCCAAATCTTCCTTATGATTCTGCGCATATTTAATCAAGCTGGATACTTCAGCAGACGCATGTTCATTTATTCCGCTAGAATTTCTTTTTTCACAATACCTTTTTTCTTCGTCCTGCCACTCATAACACACAATTTCTGTGAGCCATTCTCCAAGCGCTTTTTCTATTCGACGGATGTCGGTATCCAAATCTTTTGCATCCGAAAGGGTTTTCCCTTCTGTTTTATCAATCCTATGGGATATGTCACTTAGATAATTCTTCAGAAATTTAGAATAATATTTTTTATAATTTGTTGCCAGTGATGTGCCTACAGTTGTAATAACTTTAATTGCCATTTGATCCTCCTTAAAAAATCCAATAACCCAATCCGAAACCCTGCTGAGCCAATTCGCTGGGAATTTCAGCTTTCTGCGTTTTTCCAATATCCGGCGCATCCAACAGAGCAAAGCGATAAACGGAGCCGGCCGGCACAGCCAGACGCAGCGGTTTCTGCTTTCCGGCCTTGATGTCATACCCTCCAATAACGCCACTGCCCTGGACACAGGCACTCACCAATTTCAGGTGATGGCCATTCCAATCCCCTTCCATCGTCCGGGGATTGATGAAATCCGGAACCCATCCTTGTTTGAAAATCGCCGGAGTCATCAGGTACAATTTTCCATAGCCAGGACTGTGTACTGACGGTACGTTCTCCGACCAATCTTCTTCATTTTCCAGAATAGGGTGATAGCAGGAACCATTGCCCTGTCCGCCAAGCTTGATGAATCCTTCTTCTGGGACATCCAGTCCCTCAAAACCGACGACCAGCTCAATGCCATCATACCTTTTCTGCTTGATCTGATAAAGCATGCTTTCCCTGGTGGAATGAAGGCCATCATCAATCTGGATGCCGATTTTATCCTCGCTAAAAATCTGGCTGCTCAAAAGACTGCCGTTTATTTCAGCCGCTCCTGATGCATAATTTTCCAATTCACCCTCATCCAAAAAGCTTTCCGGCGGCTTTTCAACCAGCATGCCATCCCTCGGAACGGAATAGTATTCATCCGTAAGGATGCCATTGTAGCTGGACGCAATGACGCCGCACCGTTTTTTGCTGATAAGACGGAGCAGCGGCAATTGATTCCCATCTCCATCATCACTTTTATCATGCACCAAATCCGATGGCAGCGGGTAAAAATAATCCCGGCCTCTGAGGATTTTATAATCTGTAATCTTCAAATCCGCGGTGGGATCTCCCGGCCCATTGGCTTTGGCCAATTCCCCGGGGTGGGAAGCAAAGTATACCGTCCGCAAAGCGCCATAAAGGGTGGATGGTGTTGGAAATGTCAAGCTGGAAGCCCGATGGTCCTCCCCTGTGACAGAAGGCTTGGAATCACCAAAGAAAAGCAGATCCAGTGGTTTTATTCGTATTTTCATTCAACGGGCTCCCTTCCTAAGAATTCTGCAATTGACAGGGCCATCATATAGTATTCAAACCGTTTGGCCGGCTGCTTGCAAGCCGTATTTGCCACCACGCGGTACAGCCCCGCGATTCTTGCCTGCATCCGGCTGATTTTTTCCCTGCGTTTTCCCGCGTCAGCCTCCAGGCAAGCCCTGGCGATGAAATGGCTGCTTTCAGAGATGAACAGCTCTTGCTGCTCTCTCATATCAAAATCACCTGGATTGTAAAATTCCCGCATTTCCGCAGACAGGTTGCGAAGGAAGGCATCCGAAAAATCATTGGCTGCAAAAGACTGGCTGATGGCTCCCAGGGTATCAATGAGATAATGACCCTCTTCGTCTTTCCATGGTAAAATAGCCTGATGGATTTCGCCTGAACGTTTCAACAGGGAAAAGGCAACCGCGTTTTTGATTTCTCTAAAGTCCTTGGCAGCGCTTTCCATCTTTTTCGCTTCTTCAAAGACCAGATCCAAGGGCGCTTTGTAATGGGCGATGCAAACCCCTGCCGAAAAAGATAACTCCTGAACCGCGGAATCTTGAAGACGGTCGTTGACGATTTCTCGGAATTTTTCCCGAAGCACCTTTAAAACGGAGAATAAATCCTCCAAAGGAATCATCCCGAGGAAATCTTCGCCCCCGGCATAGATCACGACCCCCGGCTGCTGATCCTCCCGCGGTTTATCTGACCTTGTCAGATGACCTTTTACCCACCGGGCATAATCTCCAAGGGCTTGGGATAAGTTCCGCTGCAGTTTAAAGAAATCCGTTCCTTCCTTGAAAAAAGTGCCGGATAACCATTTCCCCATGCTGTCTCCATCGAAGGCGACCAGGGCATAGTATTTTCGAAGAGGAACGGTATCCTTCATCACTGCCTTCAATTCCCGGTTGGTCCTTTCAATCTCTTTATGTTTCTGGGAAAAGGGTTCTTTTTTGATGGCCTGCAGCGTGATGTTTTCGGGATATATGTACTCATCACTGAAATACCCATCAAACAGTTTGCAATATTCCGCCCAGCGTTTCTCTCCGCCAGCCTTCCCTTTTAATTCGCTGATCCAATGGTAGCCAGATACCGTTGCGATGGATGGAAAGCTTCCATTTTCCACTTGTTGTCTCTGCCTTTTGGCCGCACAAAGGGCACACAAATGTTCCCCCTTCTTAAGCTGATAATTCTTTTTTTGTTTATCAATCAATGCATCTTCGACTGCAAGGCGCATGCCGCACAACGAGCAATTTTTTACTTCAGCACCAGGGGCATTTTTATTCTGGCTGAAATACCGGACGTTTTTTACACCGCCCATGAGGCTTTCCAGCTCTTCATAGGTTTCCTTATAGTGGACACCGTCATACTCAACGGCTGACCAATAAATCTGGAGGTAATCCTGAAGCTGCTTCTCATACACCGCTCTGTCCGGGGAATTCTTCAGGGACTTAGGCAGCATGTGGATGAAGCGCTCCCTTACTGTCTCTTCAGCCGCCCTGCCGATTGCCTGGATATCTTCTGTCTCAATTTCCGCCACAAAGCGATTGGGAAAATTCACTTCCTTATCATCGACCTTAAAGTAGGGAAAGATGATGCGGGCATTGCCGTAGGATAAGACGGTCTTGATTCCACTTTCCGTCAAATCGATAAGCATCCGGCTGCCGGCGTACAGATCCCGCAGCTTTCTGGCTTGTTCAATGAAGGAATGAACCGGGCCAACCGTAAAAAGGAATAGGTATCTTTTTATTTCCATTGTCAGTACCTCTTCCCATCCAGCATATCCATGAATTTTTTCTGGATATCTGCCGATGCTTCTTTTGAATAGACACTTGTCATAATCAATTTCAATTCTTTCTCACCCTCACCTGGTATGGCTGACACAATGATTGGTGAAGCCAAACGCATCCCCAAGGCTGACCCCAATGAACGATCACAAGCCCTCCCATATTCTTGTCTGATTTCATGAGATTTTTCGCCCACAAACCAAACTAATTTCAAGGCGTCATCGAATTTTTTCTTTCCTATTCGATGACACTTATAGGCGGTCTGGAATTTAAATTTAAAATCGTCCTTGGGTTTCTCAATCGTCTGAAGAATCTGGTTCATGGAAAACGCCGCCCCATTCTTTTTTGTGATTTTAAAAGCACCGAAACCCCTGCGTGAACGCATGCCTAAGCCACCAAATAAAGCCATCCGTTCAAAGTACGTGTCAATCATTTTCAATAATTGAATACCAGGCAATTTTTTATTTTCAATCCAAATGGTTTTATTGTTCAGAACGTATAATTCAACGGTAAAAATCACTCCGGGTTTTATTGCATCCGTAATGCCTCTTGATCCCTTATACGGTGTAGGCGAAACAGAAATAGTTTCGATTTTCCCAGGAATGTCCACATGGATACCAAATGGTGACTTTTGTCCTGCCTGTCTACCCTCTCCATTGGTACCGCCAAATAGAATTTCTTCGATTTCCCGAATCATTTTTTCTTGGATTTTCCATGAAAATGCCCGAAACCAGAACCGCATTGCCCCCTTAATGGCCGGCGGCCTGATATCGCAGGTCTTATTATCTCCGCCCCGCAAAAACATCGGAGTGATGACTTCACATTCATAAACTGTTTTATACAATCCGATCACCTTTATCCCTTTCCCACATCTGTGTTTTTTTCCTCTGCTTATCCATCATCATCCGCCTCCATGATTCGGAAGCCCCCCATCCCCATGGTGGTTTTGGCTCCAACGCCGGTGAATTCCGCGTAGCGCAGCACCAGATTCAGCTGGGCCAATAGAAGCTCCGGACAATCGTGCAGGCGGACGGAAATTCCACCGTAAAAGCTATTGATTCCTTCCTTTGTGACATGATAGTTATAACTTTTCAGATTATAACGATGGATTTCAATGTTGTTATCAATCTGATAAAAACAATCCTTCGGGATGGTGATTCCTTCAAAAGCTTTTATTTTTGCCAATGGATTCCCCAGCAGGCGGCTCAAATCGAACCAATTGCTGAAGCGATTATCCTTCCTGTACGTGGCTGGGGACAGGAAGTGCAAATCAAACTGGTTTTTAACCTCGTTGGCCGTCAATTCTTCCATCGTCCGCTTTTCTTCCTGCTCCATCGACAAAATACCGACAGGTTTTTCCAATCCGTTGATCTGAATCGATCGACTGTTCAAAAGCACATCCCTCAGGCATAAGGCCCGGTCATTCAAAATATTCAAAATCAAATAAGTTTTGCCATCACGCTGATGGGACAAATACAGGCTGTATGGCCGGCTGTCCCCGAAAGCGTGAAACCTGGCTGCGTCATCCATGGATATCTGATGATTTAAAAATCCATGGATTCTTACGGCCCATTCGTATTTAAATGGATTCGCTGGAATCCCCGTCAATTCAAATCGATATCGTTCCAACATTCTCCCCTTCCTTCATGACTTTTTCAAATAACAAATATTTAACATTATACCACTGGTGCAAACGAATTTCAATTCCATTTCCAAATACACCTCCCTTATGCGGGCAATTTTCCCCGGAAAAACTGAATGGTATAAAACACAAACGTAAAGGGCGCAACATATAAAGCGAACTGAACTTTTGTAAGCCAGACAACCAACCAAAACCAAAGTGTTCCAAATATCAGCCAACCGCTAAAAAGTCTCTGCGCTGTACGGCCCAAAAATTTGTAGGCAGAAATATATCCCCCAACTATCGCTGCAAAAAAAACGCTTATAAAAAGGGAAGAACCCAACTGGGCTATCGCTCCGGAAAAGGTCAAACCCGGTGTAGGCATACTTACCATTATCTGCAAAAGATATACCATCATTAATACTGCGGCGATACCAGCCATTACAAAACTCACAATCATCGATTTACGTGTCATTTTCTTTTCCTCTTTTTCTTTATTTTTGAAACAACTTAATTATAAGGGCATTGGCGCTTTTGCAAAACCGCTTAAAAGTTCAAATTTTTCCAAAAAATAAAAAAAGACCGGACAACTGGTCCGGTATTAATCCCTTCTCTCAGGACGATCCATTCTCACCGTAAAGGTCCTTCTGGAAGATAAGATCTGCCAGTACCGTATTAATCCCTTCTCTCAGGACGATCCATTCTCACAAAAGTAATGCAAATAAAAGCGGTAAGTAAGTTCCGAGTATTAATCCCTTCTCTCAGGACGATCCATTCTCACGTTAAAACGGTCGATCCAATCAGTGTTCAGCAGATTTCATGTATTAATCCCTTCTCTCAGGACGATCCATTCTCACGAGAGTAGAATTTGATTGTTTTGATAGAAGTGGGAACGTATTAATCCCTTCTCTCAGGACGATCCATTCTCACAGCGGGCTTCTGAAAGCCTTGCTGCAGGCGACTTTCAAGGGCCTGCTAAATGAGCGGTCAGATTTTTGTGGCCATCCCCGGTAAAAAACGGGGTCAAAACCCCTGAAACCCTGTCAGAACGCGGGTTATGAGCGATGGCTCTTTTACCGCTTATGGACTGATTTCATTATAAACCAATTATACCGCCGCGTCAACTGCACCAATCCAATAAAATACAGTTTATTAAGGCTTCAACTGCTTTATTCCCTCAATGATTTCCCTTTTAATTTCAACCACCGTCATCGGGGATTCCTTCTCACCATCCGAGGCGTGATTCGATAGATTCCGCTGATTTTTTAATTTGCTGTAGCGCTTCAGGACCTGTGTGAGGTAATCCATCCAATCCTCCCGATCCAAATCGGTTTTAACGTCCACGCCATTGATCCATTGGGCAATGTTGTCCTGATCCTGGTAATCCCGGTCTGAATAATAGACCTTTAGAAATTTATTGACGAATTCTCCGTTATATATCGTCTTATCTAAAACTTGGACGAACCAATTGTCGCGTTTGATTTTATTATCCGGTCCATCCGCATCAAGGGGATACTCAAAACAAAGAGACCAAAAGGTTTTCTTGGCTTTTGAACGGCGCTCCACTCTGTCAAAAAAAGAAAATAAATCCCGGCATAAGACGCCGTTATTCATATCGCCAAAGCCTTCCCAGTTTCTGGAATCCCCGGGGTACAGGGCATTTTCCGGATCATCGACAAACTCCTTTAAAGCCCCATTATGACAAATCAGCTGGTTTAAAAAATCACAAAATCCAATGATCCGGTTTCGCGTGCTGGCTTCAAGCCTTCGCTCCGCCGACCAATCGCTGTCCCAGTCAGGCATGGGTTTGACGTAGGTATCCCGATACAGCTCATAACAATGATCGATTCCAGCTTTTTCCATGATTTGTTTGAGAACATATTCCCTTACATAAAGGCATTTGGGTCCAAAATACGTCATTTTTATAGCCTTTTTCCCATTGGAAGGAACCGTGCTGATTGTATCCTCCACAAACTCCAGAAGGTTGAAGCGCCTGGGTTCCGTATTCGACTGGTAATTCTTCAGTTCCATCGATAAAGCCTTTGGTAAAACATCGTCCTGGTTTGTTATTTTAACCGCCGCAAACTGATTCATTCCATTTTTAATCGCGTTATTGAATTTTTTGATTATTTTTGAAAAACAAGAAATGCTTTGCTCCTTGATTTCCTGTTCAAAGGGCGTATAAAAGAAAATTTTGTTTTTTTCGTAAACCTGCTTATCGACGATCTCCCTCAGCCACGCAAAATAGTAAATGGATAATCCTCCCTTTTTGAGCTCATAATATCTTTTCAAAAAATAGGTGAATATCCTGTAATGTTCCTCATATTGAAGATTACCCGAAAACAATTTGAAGGCATCCGCTGCTTTTCCATCGAGGTAAATATATTTCTTTTCAATTAAAAACTGCGGCATCCTTTCACAGTAAAATGTCAAGGCCTGTTGGATATAGTCATTTTCTATGCACCAACTAATCATGGTGATGATATCCTCCGGGTCCTCCCCTTTGGCTCCGACATCGAGCAATTTGTTGTACTGCTTTTTGATATCTTCGATAACGTACCCCAGCTGCTTGCTCTTTCCCGAATCGCCTTTTTCCGGTTTTTCATCATATTTCCGGATGGCCCGATTCAACCTTTTTATCTGCCCGATCACGCCGTTGAACCGGCAAAGCTGAAAGTTGTCCGATACCTGTTCCATGCACCGGATGACCTCCTTTTCCCAATCCTCCTTCAAACCATTTTTTTCATCGTCCAGGAAGTAGCGCTTTAAGGTCGAAATACGGCCATAATTGATGTATTCCTCGATGCCGGCCACCAAATCCATGATTTCGTACTGGTCCATATTATCCTGGATGATGTTGGGGTTCGCTTCGTTTTTCTTCTGATCGTAATCGATGCTGAAGATGGAGCCGATGTTGATACTGCGATGCCGCAGCAGTCTGGAAATGGCGATCAAGACGACTGTCAGGTAGCGCTGGGCCCCATTGGAATCGATGAAAACATTGACCTTGCTTCCATCTGATTCCATATCTTCAATCCTGGTCGCCGCCAAAACCGCACGCCGGCTTACCTCTGTATTGGACGGTGTATCGGTGATATCAATCTGTTCAAATGTTTCTGCTCCGACAAAATCCGGGTAGGCTTCCATAATCTCGTCTTTAAATAAATCGATGGAGTTCTTATCATTACCCGGAATCTCCAGGACTTTCTTGGTGGCTTCACTGGCGATATACAGGATCTTATCCAGCCGCTTCCCATCCGATTTCAGACGCCTGCACAATAACTTGGCCGTTCCGACATTTTGCTGCCTACCATAAATTAGCTCCCCACCCGTTTCTGCTCGATAAGGTGTTCTTTTTCCGCTTGCTATGGCATGTTCATTGGCCTTGCTCAAGCCCAGCAACAATACATTCTTTTCTCTCATTTTACTCCCCTTTCTCTCCTGTTTTCCAATTCTATCAGACTTTCCAACTCAACTCACATAGCTCTCTTTGAGAGTATCCACTTAATACCCCTGGCCACCCGCAAATCCGGGTCCTTGAAGTGATTGCCCGGGTTCAGCTCAAAGCAGGAGCGGAGGCCACAATCGGTGTAATGCTGGTTCAGGCCCTTATAAATGGTCTCTGTCTTCCGGAAGGTGGGATTCTTGACGGCGCTTTCCCGGTCGCCCAGGGACAGATAAATGCCGGAGGGTTTGGCCTGAAGGGGATGGCTGCGGGCGAAATCATCAAATCCGGGGTACCACAGGGAGCCGGAAGCGCAGACGGCGCCTGAAAAGCGGTCTGTCTGGTACAGGGACCACAGGGCGAACAATCCTGCCATGGAGTATCCGGAAATATAGGAAATCGGGTGTTCCATTTCCAGGCAGTCTTCTGCAAAAGGGATGACCTTTTCCAGGTACCACTTCAAATAGTCAGGGGCTTTCCCGGTAAAATGGTCCTTTTTCGACAAGACCGGTCCCGTTGGCCAGGGTGACAAATCTTGATTCCAGTCGTCCCCGGAAACGGTGACCAGGTGGAAGGGCGGGCATGAAAGCCCTGCGCACTGGGCCAGGACCGCTTCGCCGCTTTCTTCGAAATCGTTGCTGTAAACAATGGGGAGGCCTTCACCGTCACCCCGGTAAACCCTGATGTGCTTTCCATCCATTCCGGTTTTGATTGCTTCACTCATGTCTTCCACCTTCCAGGTACTTGTGATTTATAATGATATCATACCACTAAAGTCGTTAAAGTGGATTAATAAAGTGTTCCTCAGCGAACTTCATCTTCTGGACGCATTCCAGGGTTCCGATGTATTTTCCGCCGTTATTTTTGACGGCCATGTAGCGGACCAGGACCGGTTCCCCGCCCTTGTCCATCCAGACGTCGACGTGGTCCCGGGTGCCGGCGCGAAAGTCGCCGATGATCTGTCTGACCATGGCTTCGTACCTGGGGGGATGGCAGGCGTAGACGTCGCGGCCGATGGCCATGTCCGGCCTTTTGAACAGCTTGTCCCCGTCGTTGAAAAAACGGTTGATGTCATCCTCGTCCACGAAGGACAGCTCCATGGGGATGGTGTTGAGCACGCCCTCCATCTGTTCCGGGGTCAGGCTGCCACTGCCAATGGGGATCGGGCGCTGTACCGTTTTGGCCGGTGACTGGACCGTTTTGGCCAATGGTTGAGCTGTTTTGGCCGATGACTGGACCGTTTTGGCCAATGGTTGAGCTGTTTTATCCGGTGACTGGACAGTTTTGTCCAGTGGTTGAACCGTTTTGGCCAATGATTGGACAGTTTTGTCCAATGAATGGGCCGTATTGTCCGGTGACTGAACCGTTTTGTCCAGTGTGCCTTCTCGTCGGTGTTCTTCGGACGGCCCGGTGGGCTGCCCGCCGGTTTTCCAAAGAACGTCCCTTTGGGCCTCGGCCGCTTCCCACACCGGGTAGCCCGCTGTGAGGAGGGTGTCGTAGGCCGGCAGCTCGTAGTAGATCCGCATCCAGTCCGCCTGGCTGAATTGCTGGAGGCAGAGGGGGTACAGGATGTTGTTTTCCTTATAGACCATTTCCCCGGCACGGGTCACCACCCGGGACAGGCGGCCGCCGAAATCCGGCAGGCCTTCCCCTGCGGTGGCCAGGAGCTTCAATTCGTCCCGGATTTCATCGTCCACCCCCCACATGACGTCGGAGGGGCCGGAGAAGCCGTAGGTCCGGCTGAGGAGGGGATAGAGGAGGTCGCCCTTTCTGGCGTAATGGAGGGCGACGGGCCGGAGGGCTTCCGCCTGGGCCGCCATCTTCCGGGAATCCAGGGCGTCTCCCGCCAGGGCCTGTCTGACCGCTTCAACCATGGCCGCGATCCGCTCGTTTTCCGCCACAAACACACTCACGGGATGGCCGGGTATCCCGGCCACGGCCTGGAGCGCCCCTTCTTCCCGGGCCTTCTTCCGGTTCAGGGAATCCACAACCGCCGTTTCTGCGTTGGCAATCTGCTCTTCCCGGGTCGCGCCGTGGAACAGCGCCGAATGGACGTCGCAGAGGCGCTGGACGTCGGCGATTTTCGCACCGCCCTGGATGAGCGCCTGTTCGGCCCTGGCGATTTCTTCGGCCTCGACGCTTTCAAAATTTTCCACAAACTCCGCCCGGACCTGTTCCAGGTCGTCCCCGGCGGACAGGCGGGCGACGTAGCTCTTGAGGAGCCGGGCCCTGGCTTCCGGCGTGCCGCCGTCGCCTGGAGCCTGGTTCCGGACCGGTGTCTGAGCCGCTGTCTGCACCTTGGCCGGCACCGGTTCCGGCTGGGCCGGCTGCATCTGATCCAGGGCCGCGCCCACATCGCCGCGGGCCACTTCAAAGCCCTGTTCCCGGAAGGCGGCGACGATGGCGGCCATGTCGATGCCCTTGAGGGCGGCTCCCCGCTGGAGGGTCATGATCCTGCCGACGGTCGACAGGGCCATGGGCTTGACGATGTCCTTGAATCCGAGGTCCGCCATGATGGCCTTGATTTCCGGATACTGGGCCACCAGCTCGCTGACCGGTTTCCCGGGGTCGATGATTCTACTTTTCATCTCTGCACCTCCTTGTATAATGTATTTAGGTTAATAAAGGGAACCTATAACCCTTTATATCCTGGCATATTATACAAAAGCATGTATAATATACCTAATCAGATAGAGTGATGCCGATGTCCTCCCTGAAGCACAACTTCGTACTTGAAAGACTGGCACCTCTCTCTTTTAAACAGATTGCGAATAAGTTGGATGTTGGCTATAATCTGGCACTCCGGATCTAGCACAAGGCGGTGACGTTTTTAAGAGCTGA
>Ga0183097_10630_pt1 | contig 53210 bp, 50 predicted proteins | sample BioMet8_FD_128883 | JGI IMG/M metagenome (GOLD analysis project Ga0183097, IMG submission 128883) | Microbial communities from bioreactor (seeded with sewage sludge) at Lawrence Berkeley National Lab, California, USA - Biofuel... | ecosystem: Engineered > Bioreactor > Anaerobic > Unclassified ... | reverse complement strand
TAAGGGAAATTTTATTTTCACTGGATTAGAGCTTTATCGTTATGTAGTTTGACCAACTAAATTGATAAAGGTTTAATTTATTACAACTAAATTTAACCCGAATCCAACTTAATAAGTTCTAATCCTTAGAGGTTTTCTGTTTCAGAAAGGTTGCGATACTAAAGAAAACTATTTGCTGAAAACTGCTGATCTATTCGGTTTTATATCTTACCGATATTAAAATCTGAAATTCTGACAACTTAAAAATATTTCAGTTTTCAAAAGATGTAGCATTATTACTTTTGAAAAACTATTTTTGTCTAAAATATTAAACCTTATTTATGAATACATGGTTCGAGTGTACTGCAAAGTACAATAAAATGGACGAAAACGGCTATGAGAAAAAAGTAAGTGAGACCTATTTGCTGGACGCAGTGTCTTTCACTGAAGCTGAAAGCCGTATTTATAAGGAGCTCCAGACTATGGTAAGCGGAGAATTTACCGTAAGTAAGATAGCAAAGACAAGAATTTCCGAAATAATACCTTCAGAAAATGGCGATCGCTGGTACAAAGCCAAAGTCACTTTTATTACGGTAAATGAAGAGAGTGGGAAAGAGAAAAGATCTTCTCAGAACGTTCTGGTTTGTTCCTGTAACATTAAGGAGGCTTTTGATCAGGTGATTGAAGCTATGCAGGGAATGATGGCCGACTTCGAAATCGGAGGAATCAACGAAAGTAGCATAATGGACGTTTTCCCTTATGAAGTTGATAAAATTCCGGATAATCTTAAACCTGTTGATATTGAATCCATTGCCCCGGCGGATGATGAGCTGTACGAGGCCGATCAGGATCCTGATCTGGAGCATGAAGAAGCAGAAGATCTGGAGCATGAAGAAACAGAAGAAGATTAGGCTGTCGTATTACAGATCTCCTTTTCGGCAAGGGTTTCTTTATCAACGGCTTCCATTTTATTTCTGCAAAAGGCACAAACACCTTTTATAGAATACTGGAATTCATCGATTTTAAATCCAGACAGAGGAAGTCTTGGCAATTCTTCTTTCTTCAAATCAAAATCAAAGATCTTCCCACAGTTTTTACATTTAAAATGTCCGTGTGAAGAGGTGTCTGCATCATACCTGAGTTCATTATTTTCGATATTAAGGGCAACTACCAATCCTTCCTGAACAAAGAGATTCAGCACGTTGTAAACTGTTGTCTTTGATAATTTGTCGATTTTCTTGACGAGATCATTGTAAATAATGTCAACTGTGGGATGGTTGCGATTGGAGATGAGATAATTCATTATTTTCACTCTTTTCTTGAGTGGTCTTACCCCATTTTTCGATAAATAACTTTTGATATGAAGCTCTTGCATGGTTAGGAGTTAAATAGATGACAAAAATAAATTTTATTTCAAAAAAAAGATAAGTAAATAACTAATTATTTATTTTATTGGGAAATAATGCGGCTGTCTTGTCGGAAATGTGTAATGGTTATAAAAAGTGATTTTAATATGCAGGTTTAACGTTAATTAACTTTACTTAGAGTAAGTTAATCCTTTCTCTATATATATTTGTATCGTTGCTGAAGAGCAAGTTTTTTCATAGGATTTAGGTTAGTTAGGTTAGGTAGAAAGGGGGCGTCGCTAGATGCCCCCTTTTGATTTATTGATGTGCTGATGTGTTGATGTGCTAATTTATTGATTTATTGATTTATTGATGTGCTGATGTACATCATCACTTATATCTTATATCTCATATCTTATATCTCATATCTCATACTTCCTACTTATTCAAAAAGCCCTTCCTCCCGTACGATCATCAGAATAGCAGAATGGGGAATGATGAAATATTTTTCTTTCTTGAATTCGATCTCGAACCCCGATTTGCTTAAATAGACTGCCAGATCGCCTTCTTTGGCCTGCAAAGGGATGTATTTGGCGCCTTTATGCTGTTCTTTCCAGGGCTCGTCTTCTTCCGACATGTTGGGAAAAGGAAATCCGGGTCCGATTTTAATAACATATCCGGCCTGGATGCTCTCTTTATCCACCGCTGAAGGGGGCAAATAGAGCCCGGAGGTCGTCTGAAAATTCTGATTCTTTGGTTTGATCAATACCCGATCGCCAACCATTTCAATTTTTGCAATATCTTTTTCGTCGAGATTCAATGCCATAATGTTGTATCTAAAATTCAGCCGTCAACTGAAGGTTATTATTTGTGATGTGAAAATACCCAGGGTAACAATTCCGTGGTGGTGAAAGTGCTGTCCCAACTGTTATGATTTGCCTCCGGAAATTCTGTGTATTTTACCTCTGCTCCCAGTTCCTTGAGTTTTGCGTAAAGATTGCGCGAAAGATCCGGTGAAACTACCTGGTCTTTGGCTCCGTGAAACAGCCATACCGGCACCCTCTTTGCATACTCCCCTGCGAGTTCGGGCGCATGTCCTCCGCAAATGGGAACGGCAGCCGCAAAGGTTTTGGGGTAGAGATACACCATATCTAGCGTTCCGAAGCCTCCCATGGATAATCCCATGATATATATTCTTTTGGTATCGGCTTTTTCTGTCTTTTCAAGCTCTTTCAGCAATCCTTTCAGCATCCGTTCCATCTCTCCCGGTTTCTTTCCGGTGGGGCGGGAACAGGTCCTTTTTGCACCTTCATATTTGAAGGATAACGATGCCCAGCTCTTATCCTGGGGACACTGGGGAAATACCACGATGGCGGGGAATTTTTCCATGTTGGCAGGATTCAGAAAAAGATCTCCGCCATGGAGCAATTGCTTTTCATTATCATTTCCTCTTTCTCCTGATCCGTGCAGAAACAGCAAAACGGGATATTTTCTTCCCTGACCGTAATCTTTGGGATAAAGAATCCTATAATTTAACGTTTCCCCGTTTTTTGCAGTGTAAACTCTTTTTTGGTAAAAGGATAAATCCTGTGCCATAGAGAACTGGGATAGGAAAACAAGAACAGGGATCAGTAAATATTTTGTCATAGGACGCAGATTTTTGATTTCATAAGAAAAAGTAAAAGAGGCTATCCTTGGTCTGAACAGCCTCTCCTGTTATCAATGCGAAATTAAAAAATGCTTTGATATCATTTAATTAATTCCACGCTGCGTTTGACAAAATTATTCAGGGCTTCTCCACGCAGCATGTTGTTGGCCAGCAAAGCAAGATCGACAAGTTCTTTGGCCAGGTTATTCTGCGTTCCAAAAGCTTCGAGTTTTTGTCTTTTGGCTTCTTCCAGTTTCTGGATCTTTTCTTCGGTCTCGTTCAAAAGATCTTTTTCTTCCTGGGGTATTTCTTCATCCTTCTTGCCTTCTTTCATCTTTTTCAAAGAGTCGCTTTCGGCCTTTAATTTTGCCAGATCGGGAGCCATTGCGTTGAGCTCTGAAGAAAGCTTTTCCTGTTTTTCATTGAGCACCCGTTTAATTAAAGGATGGGAGATGTTCACCACCAGGTTGTAGCTGTCTGGTAAATCGCCATAAAAACTCATGCCGTTCTGTATTTTTGACATATCCTTCATTCTGCGCATGAACTCATTTTGAGTAATCACCATCGGTGATCCATCTTCGCCCAAATCCTGGAAATCAACAATGAAATTGCCTTTATCTTTTGGAACGATAGCCTGGAAGATCGGGCTCAGCTCATTCTTTTCCTCCAGTGAAAGCTTTGTCTCTGTTTTTTCATCTTTCTCGATCAGACGTTCCACCACATCGGCATCGACTCTTACGAAATGTTTCTTGGGGAATTTCTGCTCAAAATGATTCATCAGAGGGGTGGCCAGCACATCGTTCAGCAGCAGTACGTCATAACCTTTTGATTTGGCGGCTTCGATAAAGCTGAACTGTTCCTCTTTGTCGGTAGCATAGATATAAACCAGTTTTTTGTCTTTATCGGTCTGGGTGGCTTCAATTAATTTCTCATATTCTTCCCAGGTAAAGCTCTTGCCGTCGGTATTGGTGAACAGGAAAAATTTAATGGCTTTTTCATAGAACTTTTCGTCGGTCAGCATTCCGTATTCGATGAACAACTTCAGATCGTTCCATTTTTCCTCAAACTCGGTTCTCTTTTCTTTGAAGATGTCCTGCAGGCGGTCAGCTACTTTTTTGGTAATGTGACTGCTGATCTTTTTTACGTTTGAATCGCTTTGAAGATAGGAGCGGGACACGTTCAAAGGAATATCCGGTGAATCAAGTACTCCGTGCAAAAGTGTTAAAAACTCGGGAACAATGCCCTCTACAGAATCCGTTACAAAAACTTGGTTAGAGTAAAGCTGAATTTTGTTTTTCTGCACCTCGAAATTGTTCTTGATCTTGGGAAAATACAAAATCCCGGTCAGATTAAAGGGATAATCCACGTTAAGATGAATGTTGAACAGCGGATCATCGGCCATCGGGTAAAGCTTGTGGTAAAATTCCTTGTAATCTTCCTCCTTCAGATCGACCGGTTTGCGGGTCCAGGCTGGTGTGGTGTCATTGATCTGGTTATCTTCTTCGGTGTCAACGTATTTGCCGTCTTTCCATTCCTTCTTCTTTCCGAAAATGACGGGGACGGGGAGGAATTTGCAATATTTGTTCAGCATGTCGGAAATCCGGTTCTCTTCGAGGAACTCCTCAGAATCGGAGTTGATGTGCATGACGATATCGGTCCCGACCTGGTCTTTTTCAATTTCTTCCAGCACGTATTCGGGCGATCCGTCGCATTCCCATCTGACCGGTTTGGCATCCTGCTGATAAGAACGGCTGATGATTTCCACTTTTTCAGAAACCATGAAAGAGGAATAAAATCCAAGCCCGAAATGGCCTATTATGGCATTGGCATCGTTTTTATATTTTTCGAGGAATTCGTTAGCTCCGGAAAAAGCGATCTGGTTGATGTAACGTTCCACCTCATCGGAAGTCATTCCGATTCCGTTGTCGGATACCGTGATTGTTTTTGCCTTTTTGTCAAACGAAACGCGGACCTTCAAATCCTGAACATCGCCCTGGTATTTGCCCGTCCTGGCAATGGTGTACAGTTTTTGGGTTGCATCAACAGCGTTGGATACTATTTCCCGAAGAAAAATGTCATGATCTGAATAAAGAAATTTTTTAATTATTGGAAACAGATTTTCACTGGTTACGCCGATTTTTCCTTTCATCTTATGTCTATAATTTTAAAATTAACTTTGTAAAACAGATTCAAAGGTTATGCCAAATTGGATAAACTGTCGATATGGCAGAAAAAACTGCATAAATATGACATCTTAATGTCAGGATGATTTACCAGTTGAAAAGATGATCAAGAAGACCAAGGCATTCTTAAAATGTTATTCGAAAGACACCATCCGTTTACCAGGAACGGCCATGAAACTAAATCGGATTCAAAATCCGGCTAACTGAATAACTTCTTTACCGGGAAGGGGAAAAATTCAGGAGTCTCTTTCCTGTATTTCAGGTAGGCTTCACCAAATGTTTTTTCGAGTTCCAGATATTCGCTTTTAATGCAAACTTTGAAAACCAGGTAACCAACCGGGGTTGTCGTCAGGACCAGCCAGGAATTCATCAGAAAGGCAACGGCTGGAATAATAAGGAGCAAGATAGAAGCATACAAGGGACTCTGACAGAAGAAAAAACCTCCGGTCGTGACCAGTTTGGCCTCTTTTAATCCTTTGAGCAAACTCCTGACAGTTATAAAATAGAATATCAGCCCTGCCCCCAGGAGAATCGCACCGGTCAGTCGAAGATAACCGTCAGGATTGGAGGAAAACACAAAAATATCTTTTTTGATCAGCGTCAGAACAATGGTCAGGGCTAACCAGGGAAGGGTTATTCTTCCAATCTTTGGCCCGGCTCCGAAGAAATTTGGTTTTTCCATGGAAAACGTTAAAAAAATTGATGTTATTATTTTCTCTTTCGAGCTGCAAGATCATGGTATAAAGGTAATAAAATATTTTATGGATAATAGTGCAGAGTCATCAGGCATTAGACTTTAAGGTTTGTAGTTCAGGGTTTAGGCGAAGGATATATTGTTCTTTGGGTATTAATTCATAATTCATATCCAGAGTTTTCTGTAAAACAGATGAAACGGGCCATGATACTGTTTATCAAACAGGTGAATGAATGTTCCGACGAGTTCCGGATTTTAAAGACAAATTATACTCATACCAAATGTAACCGGTCCGGACCAGATCCCTGATCTTTTCGTATCATCTCCGGGGTTTGTTTATGGTTACTGTATGGTTTGTGTATGGTTCCTGTATCAAATCATACTGGAAACTTACACAAACCATAGAGGATGATTACTCGAAGGAGGATGAAGGCAGGGATCGGGCCTTAAGCTACGATGAGGAAGTGTCGGCTTTTATTTTATTTAATCACAATTCCAAACAAGCACTATTAATTTCATCGGTTTTATCGATTATATTAAATATTCCAATTATGATTGTGAGTATGGTTCCTATTAATCCTATAATGATTGATAAAAACAAAGGGGAATTAAATATCAAATTAACGGTGAATCCCATTATAAATTCTGTTAAACCGGATAGATAATATAAAATATCAAGTTCAACAGACCAATTAATGTTCAATTTATCATGTTTATCATGTTGAATAAAGATTGAAACATGACCGTCACGAAACACTTTTAATGCTTCACCTCTGTATTGGTTCGTACGCGTAAAAAATACTTCTTCAGATCCTGGATTTGTCTTAAAACTCAACGAATTCATGTAATCCTCATATTTCAATCTTATTGTTTCAATCGAAACCGATTTATTGAAGTCGGTCTGCAGGGATCTTTCAAGTTTAAAAATATTCATTTGTTTAGGTTTTTCTTCAGATCAGCACTAATCAGCTAAACAAATATAGCTCAAAAATCTACAACTATGAAATAAATGAATTTTTGAAATTTGGCGGGATTATGAAATTAAAAAACCAATCTACCGAAGAGGATTGGTTTGAAATTTTTTCAGCACGGGAGGAGCGACTCGAACGCCCGACACCTGGTTTTGGAGACCAGTGCTCTACCAACTGAGCTACACCCGTGGGAGCGGAGAGAGAGGGATTCGAACCCCCGGTACCTCGCAGTACAACGGTTTTCAAGACCGCCGCGATCGACCACTCTGCCATCTCTCCGGAACGTGTGCAAAAGTAGGGGATTTTTCTTTTAGTGAAAAATTTGGAGCTGTTTTTTTTCCTTTTTGGCTTAAATATTTATAATAGCCAGTTTCCCAAACTGATACAATTGACTGATTCATGAAAAACGACGGGAAAATCAGTTTATAAAGGGAATTTAGCCATTTCCTGCTTCAATCTTTCTTCGTTGAAATCATCTAAATTCATCCGGATTCTCCATTCTTTGGGAAAAGCGCTGTTGAAACGGTTCCCAAGGTTTTTGACCCATCCCATGGGAATTCCACGGTAGGAGAGGAGATTCCATCCTTTGTTACCGGAAAATAATTTTATTTCGTCACGCTTGAGAAATTTCAAGGCTTCATTAAGAGTGATATCAATTTCAGGAAAAGCGTTTCTGTTGAGGATCGGGGAGAGCGCCAGTTCATGGGCCGGGGTTATTTTGTTGTCGATGATCTGGCCGACTTTTACCCCGGCATGCACAATTCTCAGCTGTTGCTTTACCGTCATCAGCCCGTCGATCAGATTGGCAGGAAAAGAGAGCAAAGAGTCTTCAAATTTCAATATTTCCTGGTTTTCATCTTTTATCAGTGATGCGGCCGTCAGCTTTTCCTGTTTCGAGGCCCGGAGCAGGTTTTTTTTGTCTGTTTTACCGTGGTATTGTTTTTTACCGCTTGTTTTACGAACCACCGCGATAAAAAAACCTTCGCCGTTTACTTTATGGGGATAAAACCGGTAGCATGGAAATTCACCGGCCCCGGTAACGGTGATGCCCCAGCTTCCTTGCAGTTCCAGTGCGACGGGACCAATTGAATTTGATTCATTCAGCCACTTAATATTATTCTCGTCTTCCTCCGGGTTGAAAGTACAGGTGCTGTAAACCAACAGGCCGCCTTCCTTTAAGGCCGGCCAGGCATCAGCAAGAATCCTTTTCTGTCTTTGAGCACAGAGCTGTGCATTCGAATCCGACCACTCTGCTACGGCTTTTTCATCCCGTCTGAACAACCCTTCCCCGGAGCAGGGAGCATCCACTACCAGAACATCAAAGAAACCTTCCAGTCTGGCAAAATCTCTCGGATCATTGTTGGTTACCACGGTATTGGGATTTCCCCATTTTTTCAGATTTTCGGAAAGCACCTGGGCCCTGGGTCGAATCACTTCGTTGCTGATTAACAGGCTATCCGGAGACAGGAGTGAAGCTAAATGGGTGGATTTACCGCCGGGTGAAGCGCATAAATCGAGAACTACCGGATGTGGATCGGGCAAAGCCTGCCTGATGGCCTGTTCAAGAAACATGGAACTGGATTCCTGGACGTAATAGACCCCTGAATGAAAAAAGGGATCGATGGTGAACAGGGGCCTTTGGGGCAGGAAATATCCGGTCCGGCAATATTCCACAGGTTTGAGGTCGGGTTTCCTATCAAATTTGGCCGGATTAATTCTTATAGATGTATTGGTCTCCTGTTCAAAAGATTGCAGAAAGGAATCAATTTCATTTCCTAAAATACAACTCATCCTTTGAACAAACGTATCGGGTAAATTCATCTTTAAATTTATTGAGATAAAGAAGTGAGCTTTAAATCAGCCTTCTGATCGTTAAATTTTACTCTTCCGATCTGATGTTGATGTCACCTCAGGCATTACTTTCTCAAAAGTAGTTAATAGATATAATTCTGCCATGGAGAAATAAAAATTAGATTTGCATGAAAATTATTTTACAATTTTCCATAGTTTTACATTGTTTAAAACTAACGTTGAAAAGTGTCGTAATTGGTTAATAAATAATATAACTGACTTAAACTTTAAATCATGTCAAAAATGTTTCGGTTAAAGTACATGTTGGGATTGATTCCTTCTGCAAAAAAAATCGATGCTGATTGGGCAGAACTTTTAAAAATTCGTGAAGAACTGAATGCATTGGAAAATTCCAGGGAAATTAAAAGATACGATGAATTAAACTCACTGACAAAATCTTATGATTTTCTAATTCAGAAGAAAGAAATCCAGAATCTCAGTTATAAAGGGAGTGACGAGAATCAGCTGATCGATGAGCTGAATAAACTTGAAAAATCCCAAATGATCAGGGAATATTTTCGACTTTTAAATTCTCCTCAGTTGCCAAGATTTCAGAAAATGGAAAACAGTCCTGAATTGAATCGGTATCTTCAGCTGAAGAAAAAGATCAGGGCTTATGAATCCAAGATCGATAAAAAGGCTCCTGAATATCAGGAATATATACAGCTTTCGAAGAATAAAGAGATTCTATTTTTAGAAAAATTCAAAAACTCTGATTCCTATAACAATTTTCTCAGCACAAAAAAATCCTATGAGCTTGAGCGTGTTGAGGAATTAAAGAAGAAAACTTCAGATCCGGAGTTTATAAAGGGGGTTGCCTGGCTGAAAAATAGAAACAGGTATGCTTCGACAGAATTGTACAGGCAAGAGGCAGAATTGAAAGCCCTTGAAAGAGGCGATGCAATGAAAAAATACCGGCAGCTGAAAAACTCTCCGAAACTCGATTTTTTCAAGGAATGGTCAGTTGTTTTTGAAGATGATTTCCGAAAAAACATTTTTGATAAATCAAGATGGCAGGCCGAAAATTACTGGGGCTTTAAAACCATCGGGAAAAGCTTTTCACAGGCAAATGAGGCCCAAGGTTACAACGGCGACAAGAACATACAGGTAAACGGCAATACCCTTTCTATCCTTACCAAAAAAGAACAGTTGAAGGGGCAGAGCTGGAATGCGGGGACAGGATTGGTTCCCAGGGAATTTAAGTACAGTTCCGGGATCATCAATTCGGCCGACAGTTTTCGGTTCAGTGAAGGAATCGTGGAAGCCAAAGTTAAATTTCTGGCTGAAGGATCGTTGACAAACGCCTTTTCATTGACCGGATCGATGCCGATGCCCCAGATCGATGTCTTCAGGAGCGGCAATAATTGTGTGGGACTCGGTTATACCTCTACCTCAGAAGGGGGAGTTACCAAAAGATACAAACAGATCCATGGTTTAAATTTTGACGAATACCATGTTTTCAGTCTTGAGAAAAAGGATCATACTCTGATCTGGAAAATCAACGGAGTTGAGGTCCACAATGAATATTACCAGGGCCCGGAAGAAAATTTATTCATGAATTTTGTTTCAAGTCTTCATGAACCGGTCGATAATCATTTAATTCCTCACCAGTTTCAAATAGATTGGGTAAGGTGCTATACGCGGAATCATCAGAACTGAGATAAAAAAAGTTTCAAAGTTTCAGGGTTTCAGGGTTTCAAGGTTTCAAGGTTTCAGAGTTTCAAGGTTTCAAGGTTTCAAAGTTTCATGGTTGCAAGGTTCTCATAATTAATAATTGATAAAGATGCGTTTCAATTTAGTACTGGTCACACTTTTCCTTGCATTTTTTGTGTCTTCCTGCAGTGTTACAAAAAAATATGCCCAGGAGTCAAAAAAATGGGAGAAAAACATTCAAAAATTTGAAGAACTCGATAAAACCGAACAATATCCTGACGATGCCGTTCTTTTCACGGGGAGCTCAAGCATCGTCCTGTGGTCGACGATCAAGGAAGATATGGCTCCCTATCATGTGATTCACCGCGGATTCGGAGGTTCCAAATTTTCGGATCTGGCCTGCTATATTGACAGGATCGTATATCCGCATCAGTTCCAGGCATTGGTAATGTACCTGGGTAATGATATAACCGGCGGTAAAGCTGATAAAACTCCCGAAGAAATAGCTCACCTGTTTAAATACATTGTCAAAGAAGTCAGAAAAAAGAATCCGGAGAAGCCTATATTTGTGATTGAGATTTCCCCGGCCAAGAGCCGGTGGGCAGCGTGGCCAAAGATCAAAGAGGCGAACAGCTTATTGGCCAAAAGCTGTGAAAAGCTTCACAAGGTTTATTTCATCCCCACTTCCTCGTATTATCTCAACGAAAAGGGTGAGCCAAGAACAGAACTCTTCCGTCCGGACATGCTGCACCAGAACAAGGAAGGATATGTGATCTGGACAAAGCTGATCAAGTCGAAACTGGACGAAGTGATGAAGTAATGATAATGATTTATTCAGGAGAGGCTGTCCAAAAAAACGGATTTGATTCAAATTTTTTTAAGGATTAAGCCAACTAAACAGCAATTTATGGGACATCCTCCCCTGAGTATAATTAATTTTTAGGCAGCAGTTTATCTTTAAGTTCGGGATAGTATCTGGCGATTTGTGAACCTTTCGTCAAATCCCAGATCGAGGTGTTCAATTCGCGAAGCGCCAAAATTGTCGTAATCCAGCCTTGTGTCCAGCCTGTTTCAATGGCCCAGGCGCCCCAGCCATGATCAGCGTTGGAGCCCCAATGTTCAAATCTTTTATAATCGAAAGCCCTCATCCATCCACCGTCCAGCTCGGGATGCTCTTTGGAAGCCACCTGTATCCGGCAAAGGAATTCGGCCAGTTTGTCAACGGCCTTTTGTATTTTGGGGTCTTTGGTGGCAAATGCGGCTTCGTGCAATCCAAGGAAAGCGAAATTGGTGGTGTAAAGAAGATCGCTCACGGAATCTCCGTTTCGTGCAATCAGTGAAGCTTCCGTCGTGCCATAAGCCTCATTGGATTGAGGGGGCGGGTATTTTCCCATCTTCAGTGAACCGAGTTCTTCCCGGATGGCGCCACATTCGTCTTGGAGCTGAAGTAGATCATTAACGACGGTCATCAGCATTTTCCTGTTTTCGGGAGTATCGTTTGTTCTCACGAGCCATGCCAGAGGAAGGATCATCCGCGCTTTTTCCTGGGCGAGTCCATTGGTCCAGCGCCAGCCGTTAGGGTAGAGGTCCATCATGGTTTGAATTCCTTTTCTTGCCCGGTCAAGAAAGAGCGTGTCGCTGGTTTTGTCGTAAGCCCATAAGTAGCATGCCCAAAGATAGCATTCAAAATGTGGTGAAGGGTTAATTATTTCACTGTCATAATAATATCTCCAGCCGTTTTTCCCAAGACCGGATAAATCAAGCCGGTTCCCCCTGAACCCGCTCTTCCCGGTGGTGCGTAGAAGGGCGAGTAATGATTTCATCATGGTTTCATCCCAACGGTTTGTACCGGTCAGCGCAGCTGCTGTTGAGGCTGCCAGTAAAAAACGAGCGTTGTCGTCGCCATAATTTACCCGGTACCAGATATTATTGCTAATACCCCAGGGAATGAGGCCGTAAGCCCCATGGTCCGGATTGGCGTATTCGTTTTTTGTCGCGATTGATTTCAACAGGTAATAATCCAGCAGATTTTGTGAGGTGGACAAATATCTTTTGTCATCCAATACGCGTCCCGCCGCTGCGAAAGCCATGGAAGTTTCACTGACACAGTCTCCCCGTTCCATAATCCCAATGGGTTGACTCCCTTTTTCATCAATTTTTGAAAAAATACATTCAAAGACCCCATTGGATCCATCCCCTGAAGGAATATCCGGACTCCATTGCAGACGCTCTGTTCCTGACGCAACAAGCCGATGAAGGGTATCCGTATAATTACCCGGGATTAACATCCTGGCATTTTTATACCATTCAATTCCCCGGGAAAGACTCTTTCTCTGGAAATCTACGGGTAAATTTTCTTTTTGAGAATAGGTGGTTTCCAAGGCCTGGTTCCATTTCAATTCACGAACTTTCACCCCGGGCAGAACATATTTCAATATCCGTGTCCATACTGCCCCCCAATCTTTTACCGGGGCATATCTTCCCGACGCGAACCGGCTAAAATTTGTCGTGGAGACCAAAACAGGATAATCACTGAGCTCAAATAAAAGGGGTTCCCGTTTTTCAGGTAATCCATATATGGCTGAATCAAAACCGGCAACTTTTGCTGCCACAATGTGTTCTTTTTCCCCTTGGGGAGTCATGCTGATGTAATGCAGTCCATTGATGCCCAAAATGCCCAGACTATCCGGAATTCCCCTGAAAAATCCGGAACTGACTACTGCCCGCTCCAGGTTGGCTTTTTCAATTCCTCCCATTTTAATGCCGGGGACATTCGATGGAAATTCCACGTAAGCCCTTAATCTTTTTCCCCGGAGGCGTTCCCAAAAAACACTGTCCACCTTAACCTGCCTGGTTGGATATGTGTCAGCAAGGATCAAAATACCATCGCCCCTTTGGGCGCTTTCAACCGCTTCAGTCGCGTTGTCGTGCAATACGGCTGCAATATTTTTTTGTTTCTGTACAATTTTGACCAGGTCATTATCTTTGTTGCCGGCTATATGTATCGTTTCCTTCGGACCGGTACATCCCGATAAAATCAGGATAAAAAATGCACAATATTTTGTTATGATTCTTTTCATTTAATTGTTTTAGAAAAAACTTAAAGCAAATATTTATCAATTAGCTAAAAGAGGATTAGATGTTTTTAAATAATTTTTAATATCGATGCAATATAAAAATTTAATTATTTCAAATCAACTTAAAACCAATTAACCAACTAAACAGAATTGGATAATTAATTCACCTGAGATTCGATATAAGAAATATGGAATTTAAAGATTCGGAGTAGTAATCCAATCTTCTCAATCCCTTTGGAGTCATGGCTTCCGGGATTTTTTACTACTTTTTCTACCATTATACTTTTACTTTTACAAGACTCACAGTGGATCAGTTCATATTTACAAAGAATTGTAATTCATCTCTTTAAGAAAGTGGTGTTAATGTTGTGTGGGTTTAAATTTTTATCTGCCCTTGCAATAATATTACGAAAACCAGGTTGTTTGTCTCTGAACTTCTTATATCGAACCCGGGTTGTTAAATTTTTTGTCTACCATATCGTAACTCGTATCTGTTGATTTCTATTCCAGCTTATAACGATTGTCCAATCTTTCGATGATTTGATATTGGAAATACCCGTTGTACGAAGCCTGCGGTGGATTTTGCTGTTCAATGATTAAAAATCCCTTCAGATCCCCATTGTCGTTGATGATTTGCTGAACAGCGTAAGGATGCATGTTCCCGGTGTAGTTTGGAAAATTGTAATTCGGAGAGACGCACAGATTGGCACACCATTGGTTGATAAGCATGGAACGGCTGTGATTGCTGCCAAAATGATAAACTATTCCTTTTCGTTCCGTTGTATTATTGGGATTATCACAGGGGGCGGCGGTAGGTTGCCTGTAAAATAAGAGGGTGTCCTGAGAAAACTCCAAAGAAAAATTAGCCAGATTCCAGTCGGAATTGACCCAGACTGAATTAGACCTTCCGTCTGCAGCATACCTGGCAATAACACTTTTGCCATGATAGTAGATTCTCGGTATCTCTGTGATTTTCTTATAAACTGACCAGTCGCTGTTACTCCCGTATCCTACACCATGAGTTATGCCATAGGAGGAGGAGACAAAATCCAGTTTTGCCAGGCCGGCATTGACGACCGTATAGAGTTTCCATTTTTCTGTTTTGCCATCCGGCCAGGTCATCGTAACGGTGTTGTCAGAATCATCAAAAGCATAAGTGCCCGTTTTTGAATATTGGCCGGATGTTCCACCCCAGCCTGTAACATTATAAATGTTGACATCTCCGGTTACTCCATCAACGGTACAGGTATGATTACAGATCGGACAAACTGTTTTGCCTTTCATCAGATCAGAGGCCCAGTGCCAATAATTTTCAGTGAAAGTACCTGCAGTCCCGTCAAAACAAATAGTGGCCAGCCGGCTCCATACAACGGGATCGGCGTCAGTATTGGTCATGTGCCCGTACACAACGGTAAAATATCGTTTCCCTCCAGGAATCAGCTGATTTTGGTTTTTGGGGGAATTGGATTCCGGCTCTTTATTGGAACAGGAAATCAGCAAAGCAAAGATTATTAAAATCCAGATATTCTTTTTTGTGGCAATAAAAGCAGCAGCACTATCCATATCAAAAATCCTGAAATTTTATGAAAAGTTTAATAAGTGTCTCAACTCTGCCGAAAAGGTTCACCCTCTTACGTTAGAGGGTTTGAAGATATAAAAAATTCCCCTATCCGATTATTAGAAACTGTTTAAATTTTATTTTTTAATTCTATTAAGCATTAATTTAATCATCGCAAATTGGATCATAGCCTCGCTTGTATCAGTTAGATATTCAAAGTCTTTACTAAGTCTTCGATAACTTTCAAACCAAGCAAACGTTCTTTCCACCACCCATCTTTTGGGTATCACGACAAATTTGCTTGAATGGTCTGAGCGTAAGACAATTTCAAGTATCCAGCCGAATGCGGTTTTGGTCTTCTCGATGAGTTCACCACGATAACCTCCATCAGCAACGATCTTGACTAATCTTTCGAACCTACCTTTCAACAGGGCAATCACATCAGTGGCTCCTTTGCTATCATGGACGTTTGCTGCATGTACAACAACAGCAAGCAGCAAACCCATTGTATCAGTAATGATGTGGCGTTTGCGTCCATTGATCTTTTTGCCTCCGTCAACACCCCGGTTCTCACCTCCTAGTCTTGTTGTTTTAACTGATTGACTATCAATGAGGGCCAGGCTTGGAGAGATTTCTCTCCCTGCTTTCTTGCGTATTTTGTCACGTAACATTTCATGTATTTGTTCGATGACCCCGGTGTTCTTCCATTTGGTGAAATAGTAATAAACCAATTCCCATTTTGGAAAACAGCCTGGTAACATACGCCATTGGCAGCCAGTTTTAAGCAAATAAAAGATGGCATTGAAAATATCTCGCAAAGAATGCTTTCTTTTGCGAACGTCTTTTAAAATGCCTTGCAATAGCATCCATTGGCTATCGGTAATGTTTGATGAGTAGTGTTTCATATGATCTTAACAGTTTGGAAACCATTAAGATAGTAAATTTTACTCAACCAAACAACTGGTAGTCAATGTTTTATATTATTATTTCCTAAATTTAAACAGTCTCTTACAATAAAGGAATAGGGGAGTTTTCTATATGAATCTGAACTCTAACTGCCGATAAGTTTAGGTCTTCAGCGTTTCTGTAGATTGATGGAGTGATTCCTGCTTAACTTTTGCTGCCGGATTACTGTAATCTTATAACAGATTGAGGCAAGGATAAAGTAAAGAATCATCTGGCCTAAAAGGAAGGCAAGTTCAGGCCGGACATCGTTGATGGAAACCCCCATGGTCCGGATTCTCAGGAAAGCCGGGATCATCGAGGTACTCGGAAACACGTGTGCCAATTGGTACAATAAAGGCGGAATAGAGGTGGAGGGCCAGGATAATCCGCTGACAAACAGAACTGTCGGCGATATGAAAACCATAGTCATGATGGAATGCTCCCTGCGTTGAAAAATCATCGATATGGTTAACCCAAGGAAAACGACTGCGAAAATATAAGGAACGAGCAGGATGCAGACATCCGCAAAATTTCCTTTATCCGGAAAACCGAAAAATTTGGACAGATAGACCAGCGTATAGGCGAGATTGGCAAGATAAATTAAAAAATAAGCAGCTCCCTTACCGAAAACGACTGAAAACATTCCCTGTCTGACTTCTATTCCCGGACTGACCCGTTGTTTGTTTCGCCTTTCTTTTCCTGCTCCGCCGATCATTCCAATCCCGATAAGGAGTGTCTGCTGGAGGATGACCAGGATCAATCCGGGCATCAGGTAGGACCCATAGGCACCTGAAGGATTGTACAAATTGAAAAACATGGAAGGCATCGGGTCACGTTGCTGCATGGCCTGTTCTTCATTGCTTCCCGAAGCCATCAGCCTTTTGATTTCAACTCCGGCTGATAAAGTTCCGACCGACTGAATGGTGCCGGTCAGAGATTCTTTGTAAAGAAGAAAATAACTGGCATCACAATAAACACTCACCGAAGCCTGGTAACCTCTGAGAATATTTTTTTCATAACCTTCGGGAATCAGGATGATCCCCTTTGATTGCCCATCCCAGAAAAGCTGCTTGGCTTCATGAAGACTTCCGGCTTTTTGTGCAACAGACAATTCTTTGGTAGCTCCTATCATCCGGATTGTCTGTCTGCTGGTAGTGGTATTGTCGAGATCTACCATCGTAACGGGAATATCCCTGACCACATTATTCATGTATGCAATCGAATAGGCCAGGGGGTAAGTCAAAACCGCCACAAAGAAAATAAGCATAGCCCCGTCATCTTTGAAGATGGTTTTTAACTCATCGATAAACGAGAACCAGGTCAACTGCAACCCTGATGAAATGTTTTTCCGAATATTTACTAACCCCATTATTGGCTTTTTATAAACATTATTTCTCATTCCTTTCGATCTGTATTGATCATTCACGATACCAGTATTTTGGATAAGAAAGTTTCCGCTTTATTCCCGGGAAGGCCAAGACTCCCAATATGATAAAAGGCAGGAAGGCCAGAAAAGGAATAATAATTTCAGTCAGAGGCTCACCTCTCATCGTCTGGCTCAGAAAAATCCGAAGCCAGAACGTATAGGGAAAGATCAGCGAAAAGATCTTTGCCAGTAATGGCATGGCCATCGTCGGGAAGGTAAGACCTGAAAAGGAGAGTGCCATCATCGTATAGGCGCTTCCCAGGGATAATGACAGCCTCAGATTGGCGGTCAATTTTAAAAATACGATCGCCATCATCTGATAGGTGATGATCAGGAATATCTCTGACAAGAGAATAACCGTCAGACTTCCGCGTACCGGGGTTCCCAGGTTCTTCATCAAAATGATGTTCATGACCATCAGATCGATAAAGAAAAGGAATGTATAAGGCAGCATTTTCCCGGCTAGGGCTGTCGTTACATTGTTCTTGGCCAATGAGATTAGCTCACCGGCGGTTCCTTCCTTAAATTCTATCCCCAGGGCATACACGGATCCAAGAAAAATAAAGACAACGGCTATGAGAGGTAGGAGGGCCAATGCCAGGAAATAAGCATAATTCCCGAAAGGATTAAAAAGAAGGTGAGTATTTACTTTTACAGGCCTTGCTTTTTCGATGGCCTGCTCCGGAGTATCTCCTTTTTTAATGGCGATTTGTACTTTTACACCGGCTGAAATGGTGGAAAGCGTGGTATACAGACCCGATTTTAAGACTCCACCCTTGACCACATTGGTGTTATTGAGATAAACTGCAATTGCAGGAGCCTCGTTCTTCATTACTTTTCGTTCCAGATCAGTTGGTAAAACAACAATGGCATCAATTTTACCTCTATCCATCAATTGTTTGGCTTCATCGGCTGAATTGGGTCGGTACACTACATTGCAAACAGGTGCTGCGTCTACCATCCTGGTAACCTGAGAGGAGAAGGATGTATGATCCATGTCAACAACAGCAATTGGCAGATCTCTGACAACTCCGGCGGAAAAAAGCCAGATAATGACCAGGAAAGTCAACACCGGAGCTACCGTGGTTGAAAAGATCAACACCCAGCTGTTGGCGATTCGATTGGTTTCCCGCCTCATCACCTTGAAAAGGACCGTATTTACTAGTTTATTCAGCATCTTTATTTTTGAGCCTGCTTCCTTACCTCATCCCAATTTACCAGTGCACTCATTCCGGGCCTTAATCCTTCGACTTTTTCGACCGGGACAGCATGAACTTCGAAGGTCTTCATGTCGAAGTCACCTGAAGTTTTTGTGGCATTCCAGGTGGCAAATTCCCCCAGAGAATTGATATAGCTGACTTTCAGCATCACTTCTTTCATTCCCAGCGCAGGGAATCTGGCCTTGAATGTAGATCCTTTTTGAATTGCAGCAAGAAGGTCTTCCCGGAGATTGAAGGTTACCCATACATCGTCCAGGTCAACAAGGGTGATAATCGGATAACCGGCTGGAACCAGCTCCCCGCGTTCGGCAATTATATTGGCAATTTCACCTTTGATGGGAGCAAAAATCTTTGTTTCACTCAGGTAGGAATTCACTTCGGTTAAGACCCCTTCGGCTTGCAATACAAGGGCCCCGGCTGATTCCTTATCTTCATAACGGGCGCCTTTCTTTGCTTTCTCGTACAGGGATCTGGCCGCCTTTTCGGTTTCCATGGCCGCCTTCATGCGTGTTTCAGCTTCATCTTTCTGTTGTTCGGCAACTACTCCTTCCTTAAAAAGGTTTTCTACGCGTTGGCAGGTCTTTTGTGCAAATTCTGAAGCAGCCAATGCTGTCTGCCAGGAATTGAAGGCAGCCTGGATATCTTCCTTCTGTGCCCCGTTGTAAGCTTTTTCTTTTTGAGCGCTGGCAGCCTTTTTAACAGCAGAAGCTTGCTGGTATTTGGCATCCAGTTCCGGACTCCTAACGGTGAACAGGAGTTTTCCACACTGTACTTCATCTCCTTTGTGAACCAGAAGGCTGTCGATCCTCCCGATCAGTTTTGAAGCAACCTTAACCTGGGTGGCCTCAACTTCACCCTGAACCTCAAGCGGGATAGGTCTGGCAACAACCCAGATAGCATATCCGATAAATATAATCAGTGCGATAATCGCACCAGCTACAAGGTAACTTTTTTTCTTGCTCATAAATCTATTGTATCGTTGTTAATATCTTCCCTGTTTTGCTTCTGTGCTGTTCATGTATTTGACATACTCATCGCTCAATCCTGCATAATAGAGCAGTTTTGACAATGCAACGTCCCATGCATAAATTGCCTGAAGTTTTTCTATCTTTGCTTTTGCCACTGCCAGATTTGCATCCGATACCTGGGTGGTGGTGGCCATACCTTCTGAAAAAGCTTTTTCCCTGGCCCGCGAATATTCCATCGTGAATTCCATGGCAGCATCCAGTTCATTGATCTGTTCAAGATTCATGTGCAATTCCTGGTAATATTTACTGATGGCAGAATTAATGTCCGATTCCGCTTTTTCATAAAAATCATCGACCTGCATCTCCTGGTATTTTGCCCCTTTCAGCTTGCTGGCGCGTGATTTGCCGTCAAACAGACTCCATTGCAATCCTACTCCGACCATGTAATCAGGAAGATAGGGTGATAAGTCCTTGTTGACAATATCGTATGTCCCGGTAGCCGCTATCGTCGGCAGATAGGCCGAGCGTTCTGCTTTCACTCCCTGCCGTGCAAGTTCTTTTTTCTTGCTGACCTGCTTCAGCAAAGGACTGTTTTCCAATGCCTTTTGCTTGTAATAATCCATGGACTCTATTTTATCAAGGTAGAAGAGTGTTGTTAAAGGTATAATTTTGGTTTCCTTCCCCTCGGCGATCGTGTTCAATACCGCTTCGTTCAGTATTTCAACCTGGCGTTCGGATTTCTTCAGTTCACGGTCTGCATCGGCATAATAAACTTTGGCATTTAAAACTTCCACCTGGGGAATCATTCCCTGCTTTGACAGTTTTTCTGCATCCTCAAAATGCTTCTGCATGCCGGTTTTCACTTCATTGCGCACTTTGACAGCCTGGTTGGCAAGCGTCAGCCCAAAATAACGTTCCACCAGTTCGCTGGTCAATTCATGCGACTTTTCAACTACCTCAATGCCGGATTCTTCCAGTTTGATTTTAGCCGCATTGTTGGCTGCATTTATTTTCCCCCCGGTGTAGATGGGCACCACAAAGCCGGCATTTACGGTTCCGAATTTCTTGTTCTGGATGGTTTGAATCCATTGAGCATTGTTAACAGCATTCAGCCCTTCCAGCATTTTTCCCCGGATTACGGTGGTTGAAATATCATCCGGCAGATAAGGCATTACGCCGTTTGTGGCTGGATCAGGATTCGGCACTCCGCCAAATTTACCGTAATGTCCCAATGTATTGTAGAGCGGAGTTATGGCATCACGAACAGGCGTAAGGTCCAGTTCGAGATTATCCGACATGTAAACGTAGGAGGCGCTCAGGGAGAGTTTCGGCAGATGCAAACCTTTGGCTGCCTTCAGTTCCTGCTCCATCTGAAGTGATTTATTGTTGTACTGTTTGATCAGGTGATTGTTCTGAAGCGTGAGGTCAAGAGCTTCCTCAAAGGTCAGATTCCTGGAATCTGTCGGAGCGCTCTGTCCGAACAACACAACCCCTTTTATTAAAAAAATTGCAATCAATAAATTAGCTTTAGCTTTCATCTGTGACTATTTTTTATTTTAAAGCATTGATTGAAAATTCAATGACCCTTTTCTGCTCTTCCTCTGTCCAACCGGTTTTACCGAAAAATCCTTTTATCCGGAGATTAATGTATTCGATAGGGTAGATGATAACCATGCCGTAGGCCTCTTCCGGGGTAATATCGCTGTCCACTTCTCCGGTCCTGATGCCGAGCCTTATCACCTTTTCGCAGAGGGCTTTAATCAGATTCCGCTGTTCATCTGAAACAGGGAAATTATAGTCGTGCATCAATACGTAGATAAACTTGATTTCACCTGGAGTTTCAGTGGCGATTTGGAAAAGCACCCCGATCAATTGTCCGATCACTTCTTTAACGCTTTCGCAGGAACTCAGCAGGTACTCCAGTTTTTCAATAATCCGGTTTACCTTCGTATAAAGCAACTGAGTGACCAGTTCCTGCTTGCTGCTGTAAAAACGGTAAAGGTACCCTTCGGCAACACCGGCACGACGGGCTATTGTGGAAATGGCCGCTCCGCCATAGCCATTCTGAACCACCAACTCAATGGTGGCCTCCCTGATGCGCTTTATTTTTCCTTCGTCTACCAGCCGTGCCATAAAGAATAATAATTAATGAATGATTATTCATTCATAATTTGCTGCGAAAATAAATAATCCATTTTGATTAACAAAAAAAATTTCAAGTAAGGAGAAAATTATTTCAACCTGAATGCTTTACAGGTAATTTCAGAAGATGGTTTTTCTGCTGAAAGTTAGCTATGCGTTGTTTTAAATAACTGTAGTATAATAACATAGTTTTCTGATTCCAGCCTCTTTGTTTATGAGACCGGCTTGTTTTAAATAATTGTTAACCTTATTCTGAGCTCAGAGACTGTTTAAATTTCATTGCTTAATTCTACTATGACAGAGATTCCTCACTACGCTTCGCTCCATTCGGAATGACAACTAAATGAATTTTTTTTGGGGTGAGGGGGCGGCGGAGCCGCCCACCACCACAGTCCTCCAAACAAAAGTGTCATTCCGACACGAAGTGAGGAATCTCTTGAAGAATATTTTTTAAAGGAATCTTCCCCGGACAAGTTGAAATAGAAAATTTAAACAGTCTCTAAGTATTTTCCGGAAACTTTAAATTTCCTGATAATTTCCGGATATCTTTTACTGAAAGAACCTTTTCAGGAAAAGCGTATTTGACAACATTGATCATTGCCTGTCCAACTTCACGAAGTGTGCCCAGGTAATTGGGGAACAGGGGCCTTAGAACAGGATAAAGCCAGCGGACGTATTTGTAATAAGGCAGCGTGTTTTTCGCTCCCTTTGACGCCAGGAGAAAGGCTGGCCGGAAACCATAGACCGCTTTGAAGGGCAATTTCATCAGGTCGTTTTCTGTTTTTCCTTTGACCCTTGCCCACATGATCCGGCCTTTTTCGGTGCTGTCTGTCCCGGCGCCGGAAATGTAACAGAAAACCATATCGTTGTTCAGCATGCTGAGGGTTTGGGCTACATTCATGGTCAGATCGTAGGTGACCCTGGTGTAATCGGCCTCCTTCATCCCTAAAGAAGAGACCCCAAGACAAAAGAAACAGGCATTATAACCGGTGAGCCGATTTTCGACCGAAGAGAGGTCGTGGAAATCAGCGTGGATTATTTCCTGAAGTTTGGGATGAGTAAACCCTGATGCCCTCCTCGTGAGGATCAAGACGGATTCAACATCCGGATGGGAGAGACATTCCATAAGTACACCTTCTCCAACCATTCCGGTTGCCCCTGTTATGATGGCCCTTATTTTTTTCATGAATTTCAGTTTTTATAAAGTTACCATTTTCTTTTAATCTGATAAAATATTATATTTGATAAGTTTCTCGTGAATCTCTAAATCGAATTCCAATGAAAAATGAAGACGAACTGATCAGAATATTTACCGGGAGTGAGGTATCGGCCATGTTGTTGAAAGAGGAGCTGGAACAGGCAGGGATCCCGGCTATGACACAGAACGATTATCAATCGGGGCTAATGGCAGGATTTGGAGGGGGAACCCCTTCTTCAGTGGACGTTTATATCAATGAGTCGGACATGGAAAAGGCAGAACCGGTGATTGATGATTTTATGAAAAAGAACGGATGAGCATTAATCATTTGTTGAATCATCAGATTCTGTATTAATCTCATATAGACAGAAATTCCAACCATTGTAAATCCCCGTTTGCTTCACGATTGTATCGTATGGCGGTATTTATGCCTTCGCTTTCGCAGTAATTATATTGATTTTTTTTGAGCAGCAATGCTCTTGATTATGCCGGAGAGAGAGGAATTTTGGACAATGTTATTGTTATAAAGCCACACGATAAAATCTGCGGCAGCGGGGGTATCCTTTTCTTCAGTAAGATCTGAGGAATCGAGGGTTCAAGATATGGCAAGGAGATCCGTTAATTACTGTATATTAATTCTTAAATCCTTCTTTATTTTTATTCTCCATATGGTGTAAAGGTTATCTCGTATGCATAAGGATTTTCTCTTGGAGGTTGATTTGGCTGCGTTTTGTATACCATAATTTTCCCAGTAACATTAAATCCTATATCTTGTCCTATTGATTCTACCATTTCGACAGATTGCTCAGATGAACTTGACCATATTTTCATACCCATCCAAGCCTTACCTTTTCTACACTTAAAATCTGGATTAAGTTCACCAACCTCTCCATCTGCCAGAACAGTAAAATGTGAATATGGACTTTGAATTTTTCCGTACTTTAATTGTAATTTCCAATTTGTCATTTCAAGTAAATTTTAGAATTTGTCAGCTCTTTTCCATTTAATAAAATTGTTCAAAGCGATGGTGCGAATTTGCAATTTCACACCTTTTAACCAAGGATTTACAATCCTTTTCACATTTTTTCATTCTCTCTCTTAATGAAATTGGTCTGCCACTTACAATATTACATAAAATTCCATAAATTTAAATTAAGGGAATCAGAAAACAGCTGTACTGATTGCAAATCTGCAACGGCCTTCCTTTGCTAAAAAGCAGATCGGTTTGCCGCTTATTTGAGAGTACTCCCGCTGCCGCATGGTGTATCCTGAAGTGCAAGGATGAGTAAGTTCTTTAATATGCTGTACAAGAGATGAATGGATTTCCCCCGCTGCCGCGCGGTGTGTCCTGAAGTTTAGGACAAGAGTTGATCAAGTTCTTTAACATGCTGTACAAAAGATGAAGAGATTTCTTAGAAGAAATGATCCTTCGCTGGCGGTCTGCAGGGGCAGCCAACAAACCACCTTGCGGTGCTGTGGACAAAATCCACGGTATTGAATGCTTATTTCAGTCGAAAAGTATACCAGTAGTTCAATCCAAAAGTATACCATTTTTAAATAAATAAAAAGGCAGTACTCTTGTGATCGGGGTACCCCGATCACAAGAGTACTGGAGCCCGGATTTGTGGCTGTTTATTTTTCATTTTTTCATCATTTCTTTTGTTTCTCTTAACCGGTAAGATTCTCCATTCATATTTACCAGATGTGCCTTGTGGGTCAATCTGTCTACCAATGCTGCAGTGAGTACAGGATCACCAAAAATCTCCTTCCACCGGTCAAAACCCAGGTTGGTGGTAACAATTGTAGATTTGCGTCCTGCCCGAAGCGAGAGATGATTAAAGAGCAGTTCTGCGCCTTCCTTGTCAAAAGAGATGTAACCAAATTCATCACAGATTACCAGATCATATTTTTCAAATCGCAGTTCCATCTGCCGCAGCGTTCGCTGTGCGTGTGATTCGCGCAGTTGTGTCAGCAGCCCATGTACGGTGGTAAAATAGACCCGGTAGCCCTGCAGACAAGCTTTTAATCCCAGGCCGATCGCAATATGGGTCTTGCCTGTTCCCGGATTTCCGGCCAGTATGATGTTTTGTCCCGATGCGACGAAGTCGAGCCGTTCGAGCATGGCCAGTTTTCCTGCGGCATCAACAGGGAGCAAATCACGCTTTAAATCATGAAGATATAGTTTGGCCGGAAAACCAGCCAGCCTGATCTGTGCTTTCTTTCTGTTTTCCAACCGGGTATCATATTCCCTCTCCATTAGCCGTAAAAGGAATGTCTCATAGTCTGCCCCTTCTTTGGCCGCCTCCTGCGCCACCTGTTCAAACTCGTTGCGGAAAACAGGCAGATGCAGTTCTTTACTGTACCTGGCAATTTGTGTTTTTATTTCGCTTTGTAACTTCATTTCCAGGGTTGTTTTAATTCATTAATGCGGTGACCTGTCTGAGTTGTTCCTGGGCCATATATGCCGTTTGATTATTTAAGGCCACCGGTATGGCCTCTTCCCGGGGCTTATTACCCAGAAGAGCGGTTAACTTCTCCGTGGTGATGCCTTGGGTGCAAAGGCCGACCAGCCGTGAAACGGTGGCTTCCAGATTTTCTGCACTAATTTTATATTGGCAACAATAATGAAGCAAGTCAATAAAGTCACGGGGAGCATCGGTATAAAATTGCAGATATAGTTTTTTCAGATACGGGCTGCATGTAAGGGCTGCACTCCCGTCCAAGGCCCCCGGCTTTTGTCTCAGAGTATCCAGATAATGCTCAATGGAGATGATCCACTGATGTTTACCGTAATCGCGCTGATGCGACGCAACGAGCTTGTTTTGGTTGTACGCTTCAATTGTGTTGCTAGATACTTTAACATCAACAAAACACCCAACCAGTTTATCAGATACTGAATAACGGTTGGTGCAGTAACTGATTGTTGCGTATTTATCCACTCTCAATTGTATCGAATCTGAACATGCCAGTGGTCCCGTGTATTGCCATAACAGCTTTTTCTCATCTGCAAACATCTCCATTGCTGTGCGACCGGTTAATTGCTGTTTGGCTTGATTTATCCGGGTAATAATTGATTCCAGATGTTTTTCGGCTTCTTTCGTGTTGGCAAAGTCGCTTTTAAAACCAAAGGCTTTTCTTCTGATGTATTCCACACTGCGTTCAACATGCCCTTTTTCATTTCCGCTGTAGGCATTGCAAAAACGGTGGCCAAACTGGTAATGGCCCTTGAGTTGGAGCAGTGCCCGGGTGGGCTCTTTCTCGTGTTTACCAATAAATTTGGCAACAGCAACGCGCATATTGTCATAAACCATCTGGTGGTAAACACCCCCTATGTGTTCAAAAAATGAAACATGTGACTCCATAAAAGCCAGGGTATCCTGGCGCTGGTATATGACAGCATAACGATAATTGCTGTAAGAGGAGGTAAACACGGCAAGTTGAAAACGGCACACTTTCCCTCCGATGTTTAGTTTTATCTCACCCCAGTCAAACTCACAGGCTGATCCCGGCTGGTACTGCTGACGAATAAAAGTCTCCTTGCCCACAGCTGATTTCCCTTGCTTTGCGCTGATATAATTGCACACAGTGGTATAGCCTATCTCCAGGCCTTGTTCATGAAGCAATTGCAAAATATCTATTTTCTTCAGAATTTGCTTTTGCAGGCCCTGTTGCATCTTCTTGCCGTTTTCTTCAAGCAAAGTGTCTATAACAGTCTGGACTTCTTCGGTCAATCGAACTTTGCTCCTTTCTCCAACCTTGTAAAGAGGAGGACTTGACAGATACCTCGAAAGAACCGTTTCCGGCTTCACTGATCCCTTTTGAAGATTCTTGTAATCCTCAATATACTTTCTTATCGTCTTGCGGCTTATTTGTAGTTCATGCGATATTCGTCGCTGACTTTTTCCTTCACGGTAACTGCGGATGATGATCTCTTGTTTTGTATACATACTTATCATGCTTTAAAAATGAGGTTTTTATTCTCATTCTGTTATGACTAAGTGGTATACTTTTCGACTGAAAAATGGACTACTTCTTAATTGAAATATACAATAAAGTTAAATAAGAAAAAATTTAAATGAATAACACTGATTTAGAAAAAGAGGTGAAAAGACTTGTTCACTTAAATCATCACGAGAAAGGATACGTCTGCACCGTGGATCTGCTTTTACAACTTGACTACCTGACAAAAATGGACTATGAGAACTGGCGATTTGGAAGAGTTGATTATTTGGAGAGAGTTTGCCAAATAAATTTAAGCAAACTGACTTTGATAAATAAATTGATCAGAAAATACTCGCTTGAGCTGGGTTTAAAAAGCTCCTGGACAGCGTATAATAAATTTGGGAAAGGGCCAAAGCGCCCGTTAAGGTTTAGTAAATCGGGAGATAAAAGTATTGAAGACAGGTATTCGACTCATTATATTTAGGGTTCAACCCTGAAGTGACATTTATCGGATATTTTGCTTCTTTGACGGAGGGAAACTAATTGTATTAGCAAACGGTTTTCAAAAGAAGACCCAAAAGACGCCAAAGTCCGAAATTGCGAAAGCGCTAAAAATTAAAAGAGAATATGAAACAGAAAAGTAATTTAAAATCTCTGGATCAGTTTGTGGACGAACAATATGGAGAAAAGGGAACTGTTAAACGAGACGAATTTGAAAAAGGATATGAGGCTTTCAAACTTGGTGTTCTTCTTCAACAAGCCAGACTTGAAAAAGGGCTGACTCAAGAAGAACTTGCAAAGAAATGCGGGACAAACAAAGGTTATATTTCGAAGATTGAAAACAACATTAAAGAAGTTCGTTTCTCAACACTACAAAAAATAGTTGAAATTGGTCTGGGTGGACATATAGAACTTTCAATCAAATTCTAAAGCATCACTCGGCATTTAGCTGCAAAGCGAAGGTTCTTGTTTATCTAAAATATAAGCCACTTGAAACGACATCACATTTTGTACAATGGAATTGAATTTAAAGATTGGAGAGATAGTGTGATTGTAAGACAGAGGAGTTAAAGAACCCCAAGTTGGGTTTCGGTACTTCGTTGACAGGAAATTAGTAAATTTAGCAGCAGTTCTTCACAGGAAGTTTATCGGTAAAATCCCGCCTTGTGAATAGCTGCAAAACGTCAGCATTAATTAAAAATACTATGGATTTAAAATCCATAGATTTATAAACAAGGTAAAGAATGAAATTCTTTAAATCTATTCTATTATCCAGTTTCCCGTTGGAGAATTTGGTTTTTCCTGGTGATGCTCCAGATATTCCTGTACCATCTCATCAGTTATATTTCCCGTACTCCAGACACCAAAGCCTACTGCCCAGAAATGACGTCCCCAATATCGCTTCCCTATTTCTGGAAATTCTTGCTGTAGCAACTTTGATGTCCGACCTTTTAGCTTCTTTACCAAGTCGCTTATGCTCAATGACGGTGAATATTCCACATGCATGTGTACATGATCTTTACTTACGACTCCCTTCAATATCTTTACATTCTCTGAATCACATATCTGAATTAGCAAATCCCGACAACGAACCTGAAGATCGCCCTTTAAAATATGGTAACGATATTTCGTTACCCAAACTATATGAACACTTAACTTGCTTACTGTATGTGAATCCCTTCGATAGTCTTCCATTCAGTAAAGCTAAAAAATTTTTAGAAACTAAAGTTGCCGCAATGAAATTGCGGGGATTTAACCATTCATGAAACATTAAAAATAAACTTAAATATCTCTTCCTTATCGTTATTATTTTCACTATTAAGAGTTTCGAAATTATCAATTATGACAATCCCTTTTAGGTTTTTTAAATCATCTATATTACTTATATTCAAAATATTGAATAACTTGGTTCTAAATTCAACATAAGATGAAATTTGCTTCTTCAGAGGATTAATTATTAAGCTTCCGGTTGTTTGCGAAAACTCAAGAATTTCCTCTTTACTAGTAAAAAAAAGGATGAAGTCAAGGTTCTGTTTATTAGAATTATCAATGCTTTCCTTAATAATCTCATCAATAAATTCAATAGCTAAAGCTGTCTTTCCTAATCCACCATAGCCATATATAACAACAGATCCCGCATTTCTGTAATTACTTCCAAATAAATAGTCTTTTAAAAGCTTAAGCTCACTATCTCTACCAATAATTTTTTTATGATAAGATATTTTAATTTCATCTAAATTATTAATTCTTATAGGATTCTCATTGACACTCTCAGCAAGTTCATTAATCTTACCATTTATCTCATGTTTTGAAACATACCAAAAATATTTATCCTCAATATTGATAGAAACCCTTTTAATAAACATGAAAATCTCTTTGGTGTCAAGAATCGATATTTTTGATGATGCGGGATGAGACAAATCATTTCTAATTTGCTTATATTTACAGGCCATGTTCGAATAATCTAATGATGAAAATCCTTTTAATAAATCGCTATTTTTGAAATATGGATCAAAAAAGATTTCAACATAGTCATTTATTGCACTAACATAGGGTACTTTTGCTCTTTCGAAATCTTTATTCAGGTAAGACTTATAGCTGTCTTCTATCTCTTTGTAATTTATCTTATAATCCTTTTTTAATTTTAATAGCTTTGAAGAATAATTATTTGAATTAATTAACGAAGAAGGTTTTGTCTTCGTAACAAGTTCATCTATAATGCTTAAAAATTTTGTTTCATCTTTGAAATAAGTTTTAACTATTTCGACAACATATGAACGCAGTGCAACCTCAAAATTCTTGAGTATTTCATCAAGCTTGTAATTATTGGATGTCGATATGTACATATTTTAACTTTTATTTTTATTAAATTATCAATAATTATATCAATACAGCCCTTGCTCAATGGGATTTTTTCCATAAATGTTCTGGGTGGCTAATGCTAAATTATGTTCCGCACCTCTCCATTAGAACATTCAAATATAATAAATTATGTTTTCAATATCATGATTTACTTATATTTTTTTGGTAATATTATTTTTTACAAAGTATAGGGATAAAAAATAAACGTTGGATTATTTTATTCAATGTTTGGTAACATACCATGGGCTTCAATGAAAACCAACATATAAATCATTAAATAACGGGTTATGCCTTCAGGATTACCTATAAACCAATTCAGACGAATTATTGTACTTTGGTTAAATACCGTAGAGACAAGGCAGTGCCTTGTCTCTACGAACTAAAATATTTATCCTTCCCCCAATTGGCTATATTCGTATCAATATATTGGCGGATTCTGTCAAATGATTCGTCAGATCTGATGATATGATCATAAAAGCGGACCTGCCAGTCAAATCCTGTCGAAATGTAATGTGCATGTTTGGATAAAACAAATTTATAGGAGCCAATGATGCTGGATATATGATTTGATCCCGGATTGCGAAACCGCTTTTGTCCTGACGTAATGATTCGGGTTGCGCCCGTTAATTAATTGGAATCGTGGCGTGGGGGCGTAGAGACAAGGCAGTGCCTTGTCTCTACATATTAAACCGTCTTTCGACTTCATCCCAATTGATGATCTGCCAGAAAGCTTCAATATATTCTGCTCGTCTGTTTTGATATTTCAGATAATAGGCATGTTCCCACAAATCAATACATAAAACAGGCACACCCTGAATTTCGGCCACATCCATTAACGGATTGTCCTGGTTTGGAGTAGAACTGACAACCAATGAATTGCCGCGTTTAATGAGCCAGGCCCAGCCGGATCCGAATCTTCCCATGGCTGCTTTCGTGAAGGCATCTTTCAAATCCTTAATCGATCCGAAGGAAGAATCGATCGCGTCAAGGAGCTTCCCTTTGGGCTGCTGTCCCTTGACCGGAGTCATGATCTCCCACAAGAGATTGTGATTGTAATATCCCCCTCCGTTGTTCCTGATCGATACATCATGTTGGGAAATTCTCCTAAGAAAATCTTCAATGGTATTCTCTTCAAAATTCTTACTTTCAATGGCTGCGTTCAGATTATTAGTATAGGAAGCATGATGTTTGGTATAATGAATTTCCATTGTTTTGGCATCAATGAAAGGTTCCAGAGCAGAATAGTCATATTTGAGTTTCGGTAACATGAAGCTCAGCGTTCTCGTAGTTTCCATAGTATACTATTTAAAAAGTTCAAAGTATTTACTTTAAACGTAATAGGAAGAAAAATGTTTAGAAATTTGGGGGAAAGAGGCAGAAAGTATAAAGTAGGAAGTATGAGGTAGGTGATTAAGAGAGGAGATAAAAATTGGATCCGTTTAAATAGTTGCGGAGACCTTCATTGAGCAAAAATTTATCGACTGAAAAAAGTGAAAGTTCGTTTCAATCATATGCCCCTGATGAGAAAGGTACTAATGCGTAGCATTAGTAGTATTTGTTCGCTTCCAGGACGCGGGAAACAACCCGGCCTTGTACCGAACCTGGTACGAGGTTGATACGAACCAGGTACGGCGCTTCCCAGATTGAGATAAAGGTAAGGAGAAGGGTTGTGCAAATTCAAATAATGAAACATTATGACACGTCTTGACACGTTATGACATTTTTTATTTAGGCTTTTTTTTTTGACAATGATCCGAGTGACCTGCCCATCAACAAAAAATCCTCAGATTTGAAATTCTGAGGATTTTTTTGTGATAATATTAAAAATCAGAGTGTAATAGGTGTTCCGTGATAAAAATCCAGAATCTTTGACCGGAAAATAAATTCATATTTTGCCTGCAGCAGATCCGATTCAGCCTTTGCCAGATTGTTTTTTGCCGTATTGTATTCGACGGTATTAACCATTCCCACATTAAATTTCTCCTCAGCATAACGGAAAGCCTCTTTCATCGAAGCAACTGCCTTTCCGTTGCTTAAATACCTGTTTAAAGCACCTATTGCATTTGTCTGTGCGGTTTCTATGTCCGAACGAAGAGTCTTTTTTGCAGCTTCCAGATTCAATTGATTATTTAATACCTGGAGTTGTGCGTTGGCAATAGAAGTTTTATTCTGCAATCTTGTAAAAACAGGAATACTCATTTGCAAGCCTAAACCTTTACGTTGGTTGTTCTTGAACTGACTGCCAAAATTAATTGCATTTCCGTCATTGTCTTTGTACTTGTTATTATAATTATCATAAAAGTTGGCAAAGAAAGACAATGTAGGGTATAAATTTCCCTGTGCCACCTTGAGCTGATATTGTGAACTTTGGACCCTAAAATCTGCTCCCCGGATTTCCGGTCTGAATGTCAAAGCCGTTCTAAAAACGTCATTTGAGGGTACTAAAGATGCCTGCGCTTTAATTTCAGGCAGAACGGGTGTTTCTATATCAAAGTTGTCAGAAGACTGAATTTCTAAAAGTTGAGTCAATTTTAATTTATCAAGTTCTAATTGATTCTGCGCATTCACAATAGTCAATTCCTCACCAGCTGCCTGAGCTTGTATTTCCAGCAGACTCCCCTTTGCCAAACTTCCGGCTTCAACTTTTTCTCTGGTTTGATTGATCGTCTGATTGGTGATTGCAAGCTGATCCTGCGACACCTTAATCAGGTCTTTATCAAAAAGAATCTGTAAATAGGTGGAAGCAATATTCATCGTAATATCACTCTTGGCCTTTTCAAGATCCTGAAGACTTGCCTGAAGGTTTAGATCGGTCATGGTGATGTTATTTTTTATCTGAAATCCGTCAAATATCGGAAGACTTGTAGACAGTCCGACATCAGTCTGTGCAGAGTTAATATTCTGATAAGTATTGTTATAAGTAAGAGATCTTCCGTAATTAAAATTCTGTGATGCTGATCCGCTGAGATTAGGAAGCCGGGCATATTTCGATTGTTTCAGCAAGTTTTGCTGATATTGCGTGGCAACCTCACCCTGTTTAATTTGAACGTTATTCTTAACAGCATAATCAATACATCTTTGAAGTGACCAGACATTCTGTCCGGAAGAATTCAAAGAGATTGCCAATAAGAGCCCTATTGCTAAAGTTATCTTTGTCATCTTATATATATTTTACCTATCAGATTCTTTAAATGACCAAACGTTTAATCAGTTATCACGACTTTTTTTCTTCAATTTTCTTTTTTGGGTCAATCAATGCCCCTTTTAGCTTATCTTTTTGAGTGATTCCGGAGATAATTTCAATGTTGATTCCATCTGAAATACCTGTTTTGACATATTTCTTTTCATATTTATCCGGAAGAGTTTCGACCTCTACATAGGCGGAATCTTTCTCGAATTTCAGCAAACCTTCGGGAATAGCCAAAACACTGTCACGACGGCTAAGCACGATATTGGCATTGCCGCTGTACCCTGAACGGATAAATTGCCCTTCCTTAAGATTAACATCTGCCTTAATTTCAAACTGTATGGCTCCGTTTTCAATAACTCCTTTGGGAGCTATATATTTTAAAGTAGCATTGAATTTCTCCGACTCGATTGCACCGATTGTCAGCTCTATGTTCATTCCTTCCTTGATTTTCCCGACTTCAGTTTCATCAACCTTTCCCTGAAAAATCATATCTTTCATATCGGCAACGACAGCAATGGTGGTCCCGGCATTAAATGTATTGGCCTGAATAACTGAAAAACCTACTTTTACTGGTACATCAAGAACCATTCCATCGATGGTTGAACGGATCAATGTATTCGTTGTGGTTTCAGAATTTTTTGTTACCCCTTTACGTATCAGTTCAAGATTGTTTTCCGCCGCTTCCGACTCTTCCTTAGCTGCATTAAGGGCAAGAGTTGTTTTTTGATATTGCTCCTTTGAAATTACCTGTTTTTCAAAAAGTTTTGATTCCCTGTCGTAAACGATACGTGCATCCTCAAGGTTGAGTTTTGCCCTGTTAACCCGTGATTCTGCATTGTTAAGGTTCACCATATCAGGGATAATTTTCACCCTGGCAATAACAGTTCCTTTTTTGATATTTTGCCCGGCCTGGATAAAGATCTCTTCCACAATTCCTGAAACCTGCGGCTTAATCTCGATTTCCTGTCGGGGAACAACGGAACCCGTCGCCACTGTTTTCTTGACGATGTTAGTTATTTTGGCTTTTTGTACCTCAAATTTTTCAGGTTTTGCCTGTGATTTCTTCCACAAAAAAACCAAAGTCCCGATGAAAATTCCCGCAAGTACGACAAGGCCTAAAATTCTGCTAAACTTTTTCATGACTTTATTTTCTTCCTTAAATTAATATTTCTGTTTTATTCTTCTCTTAAAGCATCAATGGGCTTAATCTTTAGCGCTCTCCTTGCCGGTATTAATCCCGCAAAAAGTCCTGCAATGATCAGTACTGCAAGAGCCGCCAACGCAACTGTAAGACTAATCTCCGGATTGGAGAAAAAAGTCCTGTCATCTGGTTTTGCATTGGGATTTTGCAGCATCCGGCTAACCAGTTCAAGCAATCCAACACCCAGAGACAGTCCCAGATAACCGGCAATGGTAGTCAAAAATACGCTCTCCTGGATAATCTGAGAAATGATCACCTTCGGGGTAGCTCCCAAGGCGCGCTGTATGCCAATTTCTTTTGTCCTTTCTTTAATGATCACAAGCATAATGTTGCTTACACCAATAACCCCGGCCATCAAGGTCCCCAAACCCACAATCCAGGTCAGGATCTGGATTCCTAAAAAGAGACCGTTCATCTGCTGAAATTGCTTCTCAATATTGATGCTGGTCAAAGCCTGAGTATCGGTAGGAGAAATTGAATGTTTTTTCTTGATCAGTTCCTTCACTTTCTCCTCTACAATACTGACCGGAACACCCTTTTTGGCCGTGATTGCCAAAAAATGAACCTGATTCCCCATGTTATAGGTTTGCAACATAGTCGTGAAAGGCATCGAAATGGACTCTTCCGTTCGACCATTTATATTTACTCTCGTCTCGGGTTTCATCACTCCAATCACCTGGTAATACACGCCGGCTATTTTGATGTATTGGCCAATGGGATTTTCTTTAGGAACAAACAACGATTCCAGAACCTTTTCTCCGATCACACATACTTTTCTCTTCTCAAGAATATCTATGTCGTTAATCCACCGGCCATTTAAAATGGTGCAGGGATCAATATTTACGTACTCCGGATAATCCCCTTTAATATTAAAGGAACCGCCCTTAAATCCCCTTGTTACATTGGATCCGGTTGAGGTGAATTGTCCAAAATTTTTAGGTGTAATATATTCAATTTCAGGAACATTGCTCTTCAGGTAGGGTATATCCTCAGCCTCCATATTCCACCAACGTCCTCTTTTAAAACCTTTATAGGGTTCAGCAGTCCTGTTGGTCCAAAGGAAGGCTGAATTCTTGGCAAATTTTGCCACTCCTTCCACAATCCCATGTTCAAGACCTTTCCCGGCACCAGCCATTACGACGAGCATGAAGATTCCCCAGAACACCCCGAAAGCGGTGAGCAAGCTCCTGAGTTTATTCTTTGCCAGGGCATTCCAGATCTCATTCCATCTATCTAAATCAAACATGATTCTCTTTATTTTTGCCCCCGTCTAAAGCCGGGGGTTACTAATTAATCCTTTAACTGTTAACTGTTCACTTCCCACTATTCACTCGTCCCTCAGCGCTTCAATCGGTTTAACCATAGCTGCTTTGCGGGCTGGAAAATAACCCGCCATGGCACCTGAAATAACCAGTAACAAGGTTGAAACTACTGCCGTAGTAAAGTCCACGGTCGGATTCCTGAAAAAGATTCCTTCCCCTCCTCCGGATTCAAGCATCTTCTCCTATCCATAATTGATACCTTCCATAATACCCACTCCCATAACAAGTCCGGCATATCCGGCCACTGTAGTAATCAAAATCGATTCAAGCAATACAAGTCCTATCACCGAAGCGGGAGTTGCTCCCAGGGATTTGCGTATTCCAATCTCACGGGTACGCTCCTTAACAAGGATCAGCATGATATTGCTTACTCCTACAATACCCGCGATAAGAGTCCCGATTCCAATCACCCAGACAAACATTTTGATGGCGTGAAATATTTTCATGGTACGGATATATTCAGTCAACAAGTTAAAAGAACCCATAGCTTTAGTGTCCTTCGGATCAAAATTATGCTTCTGTGCCAACGATTGCCGTACCTCCTGCGTAATAGCCTCCGCTTCATCGGCCGATTTTACCATTTTTGTGGTAAGGGCAAAACTATGGACCCTGTCACCCCCGTTGAATATTCTTTGTGCCGTAGAAACCGGGATATAAGCGGTTCTCTCATCGTTTCTTCTTTTATCATAAGAAACTCCAATTACTTTAAAAGGCACATTATTCAGCCGGATATATTTACCGATTGGATCTTCGTCCTTAAACAATGCCTTTTTTATGTCGTTCCCGATAACGATCACCTTTCGGAACTCATTCATGTCGATATCGTTAACAAATCTTCCCGACGAAATGTTAACCTTTTCTATATCCTTCAAAGCCGGATGACAGGAAGATATATTGAAGGAACCGTATTCATTTTTATAGCTGAAGGTAATATTACCGGGAAGATAAAATCTTGATGAAACTTCCTCCAGATCCTTATTCTTATCTTTGAGAAAAGTATAATCGTCATTCTTAAAAGTAATGGACCTGCCTTCTTTCAAACCATGATAGGGGATAGAGGTTTGGCCCGTCCACAACCACATGACATTGACAGAATTGTCCTTGAATTCCTCCTTCACCCCGTTTTGAAGACCATTACCGGAACCAAGAAGAACCATCAGCATGAAGATCCCCCATGCGACAGAAAAACCTGTCAAAAAGGTCCGAAGCTTATTTTTATTGATGGTAGAGAAAATCTCCTGCCAGACATCCACATCAAACATGGTCTTTCAATTTTATTCTGTTCTTACACGGTCCTTGAAAAGTTGCAAATCACCGTTCTTAATGGTTTCACAGATAATACCATCCTTCAAACGGATGATCTTTTTCGTCATCGACGCAATATCATGCTCGTGAGTTACAATAATAACGGTCTTACCCTGATCATTGATCTCCTTTAAAATATCCATCACCTCAAAAGAGGTAGCTGAATCAAGAGCTCCGGTGGGTTCATCCGCAAGAATGATTTTGGGATTTGAAATCAAAGCTCTTGCGATAGCCACACGTTGTTTTTGTCCCCCCGACAATTCATTGGGAAGGTGGTTTGCCCATTCTCTTAGCCCCAGTCTCTCAAGGTAGTCCAGGGCAATAAGATTGCGCTTTTTCCTGCTTACCTTTTTATAGTAAAGCGGCAAAGCCACATTTTCCATGGCATTTTTGAAAGAGATTAGATTGAACGACTGGAAAATAAACCCGATCATCTCATTTCTTGTCAGGGCAGCCTTGGTTTCATTCATGCGTTGAATGAGTTTTCCGCCAAGGTAATAACTCCCTTCATCGTAATCGTCGAGGATCCCCAGAATATTCAAAAGAGTCGATTTACCGGAGCCGGATGACCCCATGATCGAAACAAATTCACCCTCTTCAACTTCCAGGTTGAGCCCTTTTAAAACATGAAGCTTGTTGGATCCGTTGCCGTATGATTTATGTAAATTTTGAATCTTTATCATTGCATCATTGCTTTCAATTTTTGAATACAAATTGACTATAATTGTGCCAAATTAGCTATTTTATCTTTTATCAGTAGTTTATGACTGACAATCCTATCTTTCCCACTTTTTCAAGTGTACATTTTTGAATACAGGAAATGTACGAAAACGAACACCTACAAATAACTAAATTACCAAAAATAGTCAAATAACACATTGTAATAAGGATAATTATCATTTCTTATAAAAACATAACAATAACGTAATATTTGAATTATTCACAAATTCTTATAGAATATTTTTTTACATATAAAATTTCTAAGGAAATGATAATTAGAGAATTGAAGGATCAAATTCCCGGAAACCTGCAAAATTCTAAATAAGAGTTTAAAAAATTTTACAGAAAGAAAATAAATTGTAAAACAGAACAACATCAGGCTTGGGAGCAAGGTTTAGATTCACAAACATCCCTCACTATCGATAAAAAGATAATTTGGAGGATAAAGAAAGAAAACCGGAAATTAATATAAAGAGTGAACCAGAAATTGCCTGAAAAAATGACGAAAGGCTCGGGAGAAAAATCCCAATGCGGCTGGGCATCCGAAAAACCGATAAAATAAGGCTTGTCAGACTGCTGATAGCACGAATGACCTGGGACTGGAAATCCTGCGAAGAGCTAAAGCAGGGGGGAGAATACGAGAACCTTGAATTACAGGCTTGTACCATGGATATCTGTCATTACGCTTTCCCCGAAAACCTTGACAAGTTGTTGCAGGGAATCGGACAAATGAAACCCCTCGAAAAATTTGAAGGATGCGGCTCCTTTAACGAGAATATCCGGGAATATGTTGAAAATGAGCTCCTGTCTTTGAATGATTCACTACAATCCATGCTCCTAACAAAAAACCACGACAAAAACGATCTGATCAGTATCTGGTTGCTAGCCTGTCTGATTAAAACATTAAAGGAACAGGTTGGATTGAAGGTCCCGGGAATAAAGCTCTCCTTTCCCTCTTCGGCATAAAATATATCCAAAAAATGATATAAATTTAAACCTGACAAAACTACCAATATGATGAAAAACGTACTGATTATTTCAGGAGTCTTTGCCTTACTAATTCTGGGGCTTTTCGTTTATTTTTACACCTCAACGAGAGAAGTTTTGAATTGGGAATCCATACAAAAAATTGGAGGTATAAAGATTGGTGTGCCTATAAAAACCGGTGGAGTATTGTATTTGCCCGTACTATGTAACGTTTCCGGAACGGATTCGATAACCACAAAACCAACGGTTCAAAATTCAGCACTCTCATGCATTAAGATCAAATCAACAACCAGCAAGAATACGATTCATTTGATGGTCGTTTCAGGAATTTCAGATCAGAAAAAAGACAACTGTAATTGTAAGCCTGTCAAAATCGGACGTTTAAAAAGCGGAAATTATCTTGTTTATTATGGAGAAAAATCTTCATTCGATCATCCGATTGGAAAATTTACTATTGAATAATAATCCATTGGCTTAGATCTCAGAACAAACAATCCCAAATGGATTGATAGGTAGTCGGGAAATTAGTTACATATTAATGGCCTTAAAGCGGAACTACTATAATCGATGCATGGAGCACATAGTGTTCCAATTTTCTTTTCCCGGCATTAATTCTCGAGATTTTCACAATTTTAACGATTAAATCCAATCCTTGATTTGCTTTGCCGTTACCAAAAACAATCAGGAATTTTCACTTTACATTTCCGGAGGTTCTCCAGACTTATTTCCTATATCAACATCGGTCTATCTGGGCACCATCTGCGCAGATAGGGATCAGATACTGTAAAGATTAGAAGTCAGATTGCAGATGTTTTTGAACTCCCAGGATTATGCTTTGGTCGGGTTTTCTGTACACTTACTGTACACTTACTGTGCACAGACTGTACATATTTGGTACAGCCAATGTACAGTGAAAGTACATTTATTATACAGACAGTATGGTGAAGGCAGGAAGCAGATACGGCGATTAAACTGGTTCAGGAGGCTGTGGATTTTTTGCTGGTCTTTTTATCCGTTGATTCTGGAAGGATAGGCTCCTATTTCAATTTATAAAATCCATTGCAAAATTCATCCATGAAATAGAAGATCCTGACAGCTTCAGTTTCTATGCAATAATAAGGCTTTCCATTTTAAATATTTGTCTCATAGATGCTTAAAAACAAACAATGCGTTGTTGTTTTCAAAATATATCTGCAATTCATTACCTCAAGCTCGTGTTAAATAATAAAAGAGTAATAGTAAAGCAGACATCTTCGTTCAACCAAATCAAACTCAGAATGTTTTATATTGGATTAAATATATATTTCATAATGAATGGATTCTTATTTTCTCATTCTTTGGCATTATCCTTTCTTTTAATTGCCTGTGGAAATACTGATAAAGCATTTCAGAAAGAAGCCCGGATCAAAGCTGCCGCAAATTATTCAAAATACTGTGCAGGATGTCATTATAATGATTTTGGATGGTTCAAAAACAGACAATGGAAGCACGGGAAGAACCAGAAAGATATTTTCAATAGTATCAAAACAGGTTATCCCGATAACGGAATGCCCTCTTTCGAAAGTACCTTATCTGGTCAGGAGATGAAGAACCTGGCAAATTATATAATTACTGCGGTTGGATCCAATTGCTCAGTTACTGGGAGTCAGAAACAAATTGCTGTAAGGACGGGAAAATTTATCTTTAGCGGATGCCGCTAATTAAAAACCCCGACAGTCCATGGAGCATGGTCTTCTTAATCCATGGAGATGTATCCATCAATGAATATACCGGGAGAATTATTCGTTTCAGAAACGAGGATAAAGTTGCTGAATTGCCGGGATTATCTGATATTCATGTTGACGATCAGGGAAAGCCCTTCGATGTGAGGCTGCATCCGGATTTCATAAACAGCAGATTGCTTTATTCTGCTTACAATTCTCAGTTTGCCGGGATTAAATAGGAGCCGCAAAGCTGAAAAGAAGATTATGGTTGCTGGAAAATGACTTTCCATCCATTGCCCTCAGTTTTAATTGAAGTCAATGGATGGAAGCTTTCTTTTCAGGCATTCGCAGAAATAATCATTTCTTCAACTCCCATTCAAATCCTTCTTTAGTGTCTTTGATCACGAAACCTAATTCAGTAAGGTGATTTCGGATTCGGTCTGAAGTAGCCCAGTCCTTTTTGCTTTTTGCTTCAAGCCTGAGATTGAGAAGAAAATCAACGACATCGCTGAGGGCCTGGTCATTGGAGGCAGAGGATTTACTCATTTCACTCTGCAAACCAAGGATATCGGTTACGAAGTCCTTGTATAACTGCTTCAATAGCTCAAGATCAGCGGCGGTAATGGTTTCTTTGCCTTCTTTTACAGAATTGATCAGTTTTACCCCCTCGAAAAGGTTTGCTATCAGGATCGGGCTATTAAGATCATCATTTATAGCCTCATAACATTTATCTTTCAAGGCTGAAATGTCAATGGAGGATTGATCCGAGACTTTAAGTTCGGAAAGCAATGACATGGCATTCAATAAACGTTCGAGTCCCTTTTCTGCGGCTTGTAAGGCTGCATTTGAAAAATCGAGAGGACTCCGGTAATGGGCCTGAAGAATAAAAAAGCGGATCACCATGGGAGAATAGGCTTTCTCTAAAATGGCATGGGTCCCTGCAAAAAGTTCATTCAGCGTGATGAAATTGCCGAGGGATTTGCCCATTTTTTGTCCGTTGATTGTAATCAGGTTATTATGCATCCAGTGACGCACGGTATGATGGCCAAAACAAGCAACCCCTTGTGCTAACTCAGCTTCATGATGAGGAAACATCAGATCCAATCCACCTCCGTGTATGTCAAAAGTTTCACCAAGATATTTGGTACTCATGGAGGTACATTCTATATGCCATCCGGGGTAACCGTCACTCCACGGAGAAGGCCAGCGCATGATATGTCCCGAAGTAGCTTTTTTCCAGAGAGCAAAATCGAGACTTGATTTTTTCTCCCCTTGTCCCTCCAGATCGCGCGTATTGGAATAAAGATCTTCAATTTTACGACCTGAAAGTTCTCCGTAGGGGTAACTGGCGGCATATTTCTCAACGTCAAAATAGACAGAGCCATTTACTATATAGGCGAACCCGGATTCGATGATTTTTTTTATGGTCTCTATTTGTTCAATAATATGGCCGGAAGCCGTTGGTTCGATGCTTGGCGGGAGCACGTTGAGCTGAGTCATATTCTGACGATAGCTATTGGTGTAAATCTGAACGACTTCCATGGGTTCAAGCTCTTCGAGCCTTGCCTTGACCGCAATTTTATCCTCCCCTTCATCTGCATCATTGACAAGATGGCCGACATCGGTAATGTTGCGGACATAGCGTACTTTGTATCCCAGATGTTTCAGATAACGGAAAAGAAGATCAAAAGTGATGGCAGGTCTGGCATGTCCAAGATGAGCTTCACCGTAAACAGTAGGGCCGCAGACGTATATACCGACATGTCCCGGATTTAATGGTTTAAATACTTCTTTGGTCCTGGTAAGGGTATTGTATAAAACAAGATCATTCATCTTCGAAGGCTTTTTCAATAAAATGCAAAATTAGCAAATTGTTTGATGTGCTGATGAGATGATGTGCTGATGTGCTGATGTGGTGATGAGTTGAAGGCTTGATTAGTTAAATGTTGGTGAGAGTTGGAGGCAAAATATGATTGAAAATTATGGAATAACAACTTAACTTTCGATAAATGATCATTTTTAAAGTTATACTCATGAGAAAATCCGGGAATGAAATAGTTGATTTAAGTTTCCAATTCGCGCTGGATATCATAGAATACGCAGAAGCTCTGGAAAATAAAAAGAAATTTATTATATCAAACCAATTACTAAAAAGCGGAACATCAATCGGAGCCAATGTTAATGAGGCACAAAGCGCTGAAAGTAGAGTTGATTTCATTCATAAATTAAAAATTTCTGCAAAGGAAGCTGAGGAAACTGATTATTGGCTTTCCCTTTGTCAATGTGCAGAGGGATATCCCGATACAATTGAGTTACAAAGCAAGTTGGTTAGTATAAAAAAATTATTATCTAAAATAATTTCTAGTTCCAAAAGATGAGTTGATGTGCTGATTTGCTGATGGGTAGCTATATTAGCGTGTTGAAATACTGATGTGCAGATTTACTGATACTTTGTCGGTTTGCTGATGCTCAGATTTTTTTATTCATTTATTACGATGACTTTCTTATTACACCCCTGCCCCCCCATCAGCACATCAGCTCATCAACACATCAACACATCAGCTCATCAGCACATCAGCACATCATTTATTTTACTATTTTTGAACAGTAACAACCATGTCAATGATGAAGAAATTTTACAATGCTCTATTTATAATGGCATTTCTGGCCATTTATTCCTGCAATGCCCAAAATTCCAACGGGCCAGTTGTTTTGATCAAAACAGAATTTGGTGACATAAAAGTCATGCTGTACAATGAAACTCCGAAACACCGGGATAATTTCCTGAAACTGGCTAAAGCAGGCTTTTATGACGGGACCATCTTTCACAGGGTTATTAAAGGCTTTATGATCCAGGGCGGTGATCCGAATACCAAAAATGTACAACCGGGACAGAAATTAGGCAACGGAGGGCCTGGATACACTATTGATCCAGAATTCAATCCCAATCTGATTCATAAAAAGGGAGCTTTGGCTGCCGCAAGACTTGGAGATAACATCAATCCGGGGAAAAAATCCAATGGATCACAGTTTTACATTGTCCAGGGAGAGGTTATTCCGGCTGGTCAGGTGCCGGCTTATGTGGAGAATGAGAATCAGCAGCTCCCCCAGAAATACATGAATCAGCTGGCACTGGCCAATAAAGATTCCTTTGTGTTCTATCAGAATAACAATAATAAACCTGCCTTTGATAAATTGGCAGAAAAGATCAAGCAGGAGGCCATGGCAAAAGCCAAAGAAAATCCTTTCAAGTTTTCAGACTTACAATATAAGACCTACACCACCATTGGCGGGGCTCCCAGTCTGGACGGAGAATATACCGTATTTGGCGAGGTAATTGAGGGAATGGAAGTTGTGGATAAAATTGCGGCCCAGGAAACGGGGGCTAATGACCGGCCGGTAAAGGATATACGGATAGAAGTTAAGGTGCTAAAAGAATAGGTAATAAGCGATAAATATTCATGATGTTCTGATAGATTGTCACTTACTAAGTTGAAGAGAAGAAAATTAATCATAGGCATTCATAGATATTAGCCCAATACCAATGATCTTGTGCTTTATGATAGTAGATCCAAAATTATTCTTTGTTCTATAAAGAGAACTACTTTGGGGATTTTTGGAACAAAGAGGCAATCTCCAGATCCCCGGGATAGGTAATTTTAATATTCTCCCTGTTTCCCATCACCAGCTGGATGGGGAAACCATTTTTTTCAACGACGGATGCGTCATCGGTAAATTCTTCCGAATAGTCCTGAGTATAGGCTCTGCGAAGAACTTTTGCGTTGAAGACCTGGGGCGTTTGAACCATGAATATTTTGGACCGATTCAGAGGTCGTGATTTCTCAGGAGTACCTTCCCGGACAGATTCATTAGCAGGGAGAACAGGGATTGCAGAACCTTTTTCCTGTGCTGTTACAAAACAGCGGTTCAAAGTCTGGCGACTAACCAAAGGACGAACACCATCGTGTATAGCGATCAGATCACATTCCGGGGCTTTGGCCAACCCATTCTTGACTGAATAAAACCGGGTTTTTCCTCCGCTGACTAAAACATGGGGGATCTTGAAATTATTTGCTTTGCAAAGCTCTTTCCATTTTTCCATTTCTTCTTCGGGAAGGACCACAATAATATGAATTCCGGGATTAAATTCATAAAAAGCCCTGATGGTGTGCATCAAAACAGGCGTTCCACCCAGTAGCAAAAACTGTTTTGGAATCTCACTTCCCATTCTGGATCCGTTTCCTCCGGCAACAATGATGACACAATTTTTCATGCTTTGAGACAAAATACTTTTGCAAAAGTATCTTAATAATGTTGAGAATACATAAATACAAATAATTCGTTCAATTTACCTAATTTTGAATACAGATTTGCTAACTTTCCGAAAGGAAACAGATAAACTTAAAAAGACAGACATGGAAGAGGTTCTTGAATTTTTGACGGATTTGGAAGCTAATAATTCCAGGCAATGGTTTGAAGAAAACCGTAAAAGATATGAGAAGACAAAAAAAGAATTCCTTGATTTTACTGGAAAGTTGATTAACGAGATCCGGAAATTTGATGAAGAACTTCCTCCATTAAATCCTAAAGATTGTCTTTTCCGCATTTTCCGTGATATCCGGTTTTCACTGGATAAGAGTCCTTATAAAACAAATTACGGAAGCTATATGTCCCGGGGAGGATTTAAAGCAGGTTTCGCGGGGTATTATTTCCATGTATCACCTTCCGAATGTTTTCAGTCAGGAGGGGTGTATATGCCATCGTCTGAACATTTGCAGGCCATCAGACAGGAGATATTTTATCATCCTGAAGAATATCTTATGATTGTAAAGGATAAGAAATTTCAAAAGGCTTATCCGGATGCTTACTTTGATTCATTGAAAACTGCGCCCAAAGGTTATCCAAGAGACTGGGAATACATTGATCTGCTTAAGCCCAGGAATTATGCCTTTGGCCATCCGATTGATAAAGACGAGCTCACTTCACCGGAATTGTTAGCAAAGGTTGTTGAAAGATTCCGGATTGTCCATCCCCTTAACCGATTTCTGAATTCAGCAATTGAAGATTCTATTGAGCTTTAACCAGTTCCTATATTTATAATACTCTTCTTTCGGAAGAATTATATTCAATTAAAAACTTTTATTTAAGGTTTGTCGTAAAACCTGTGTCTGTAAGGATTAACAAATAAATTAATTCTATGAAATTTATTCCGGCTGTTGTTTTAATTTTCTTTTTCAGCTTAAATCTAAAATCTCAGGATATTCAACTACATTACGATCTTGGCAAATACCGTAAATACCTTACCTCTACGGTAGAGTCATTCAAAACGGATCACTGGGGGAGCACCTATTATTTTATAGATCTGGATTATGGATCTGCCGGGAATCAGGGTGTCAGTCTTGCTTATTTTGAAATCACCCGGGGACTTAAATTCTGGAACAATCCTTTTGAAATTCATCTCGAATATAACGGAGGGTTCGGTCAGTATAAGGCAACTCCCATTAATAATGCTTATCAGATCAATGATGCCTGGTTATTGGGCGGACAGTACACGTGGAACAATCCCTCTTTTTCAAGAGTATTTCAGCTTCAGGGTATGTATAAATACATCCGTGGGAAAAATAATCTGTCTTTCCAGGTTACAGGAGTCTGGACTTTTAATTATTTCAAAAATAAGTTAACTTTAACAGGATTTGCAGATTTCTGGAGAGAGGATAATATTGTAGGAGTCGGTCCTAATTCAAAACATTCAAGATTTGTGTTTCTCTCGGAACCTCAATTCTGGTACAATCTGACTAAGAACTTTTCTGTAGGGAGTGAAGAGGAATTAAGTGTCAATTTTGCAGGGCACAGAGGTTTTATGATAAACCCAACTATAGCAGGTAAATGGACTTTCTAAATGACATCCTATGTTTGAAAGACTTTTTAAACTATCAGAAAACAGGAGTTCAGTAAAGACTGAAGTTATAGCAGGTATCACCACCTTTATGACCATGGCCTATATCCTGTTTCTTAATCCGACCATCCTTTCCTCCACCGGGATGGACAGGAATGCGGTTTTCTTTGCTACAGCCGTTAGTGCAGGTATTGTGACTATAGCGATGGGCCTTTTTGTTAATTTTCCCATTGCCCTTGCTCCCGGAATGGGACTCAATGCTCTTTTTGCAACGGTTGCTTTGGCTGGTGTAGGGATGCCATGGAGAGTCGGATTGGGTGCAGTATTTATCTCAGGAATCATCTTCCTGATACTTACAGTGACCAGGATTAGACAAATCCTTGTGATAGCTGTTCCTAATTCACTTAAAAGAGCCATTACGGTGGGTATTGGGCTCTTTATTACCATCATCGGGTTTAAAATGTCGGAACTGATGGTGGTACAAACAACCGCTATCCCTTCTACGGTTGGAACCCTCGCTGCAAAAAACGGAATTGCCTCTCTCCGGTTTTTCGAATGGAATATTACCATGGGAAGTCTTCATAATCATATGATGCTGCTCTGTCTGATTGGTTTAGCCATTACCGCCATCCTGATGTCACTTCGGGTAAAGGGATCACTTTTGATCGGCATTATCGCAGCAACTCTCATTGGTATTCCTTTAGGGGTAACGGTCATTCCTAAAAATTTTACTCCTTTTTCACTTCCTGATTTCAGCAAACTGGCTGTTGGTCAGCTTGACGTAAGAGGAGCTATTAACATGGGGATCTGGACGGTAGTTTTTACCTTTACCTTTGTGGAGCTTTTCGACACCTTTGGCACGTTGGTGGGAACTGCAAGTAAGGCTGGGCTTATTGACAGCCAGGGGAATTCTCCAAAAATCGGGAAAGCAATGCTGGTGGATGCCCTGGGTATTTCTTTTGGAGCTCTGATGGGTACAAGTACCATTACGGCTTATGTGGAAAGTGCTGCAGGAATCAGCGAAGGAGGAAGGACAGGATTAACTGCTGTAACCACTGGAATCCTATTCCTTTTGGCTTTATTGATTGCTCCTCTTGCCACACTGATTCCGGGTGCCGCAACTGCACCGGCATTAATCATTGTTGGGGTTTTGATGGTTTCTTCGATTCTGGAGATAGATTTCAGCGATTTCACCGAAGCATTTCCAGCTTTCATGACCATGATACTGATGCCCTTTACTTACAGTATCGCTAACGGAATTGCAGGAGGGATATTCTTTTACATCCTTTTAAAAGTCTGCACAGGGAAAGCAAGGAAAGTTCATTGGATGATGTACCTCCTTTTTATCCTGGTTATTTCAAGATACTTGTTTCTGAGCGCATCTTAAACAATAGTATCTTAAACCATGAACTTGTAAAACCATCTGTCTTTCTTTGAAAAGTGAACGAAATTTTTGTTGTGTTTAAATCCTGTATTACTTTTACAGATATTTAATTAAACAGTACGTCATGAATAAGTCAAAATTAGCATTTGGGATATTGTTAGTTTCAATGTTAACAATCCAGTTTTCTTTCGCTCAGGATTGGGCAAATTTAAATCGCTTTAAAGCCGATAATGCAAATCTTGCAGCAACTGCTCCGGGCGAAAACCGGGTAGTTTTCATGGGTAATTCAATTACAGAAGGTTGGATTAAAATTCACCCTGAATTCTTTGCCAGATACATTAATCGTGGAATAAGCGGACAAACTACCCCTCAGATGCTGGTCAGATTCAGAGCCGATGTGATCAAACTCAAACCGAAAGTAGTTCTTATTTTAGCGGGGACGAATGATATCGCCGGAAACACAGGCCCTTCAACACTGGAGATGATCGAAGACAATATTATTTCTATGACTCAACTGGCAAAAGCCAATGGAATTAAGGTTATTCTCTGTTCGGTTCTGCCTGCTTTTGATTATCCATGGAAACCCGGTCTTGAGCCTGCTGAAAAGATTGTTACCCTAAACAGGATGATAAAAGAATATGCGGCAAAAAGCGGTTCGGTTTACCTTGATTATTATTCCCCATTGGCAGATGAACGGAAGGGTATGAAGGCTGAATATTCAAAGGATGGCGTTCATCCCAATATGGAAGGCTATAAAATAATGGAGCCTCTTGCTGAAAAAGCAATCGCAAAGGCTCTGATGCATAAATAGCCATAATGATCAAATTAATTATGAGAAATACGGGGATAAAATAATATGCTTGTCTCTTGCAATCAGGATCCAACAGAATTTCAGGAATGAACTTGTTACTTATGTGCCTTTTATTATCTTTGCCGACGAATTCGTAATTCGTAATTGATTAAAGGGTTGTTAGCTCAGTTGGTTTAGAGCATTACCTTGACAGGGTAGGGGTCACTGGTTCGAATCCAGTACAACCCACTTTCAGAAACTAAATTAATTTCAAATCCAGTGAATCGAAGATTGACTGGATTTTTTATTTTGCTATACCTACCAAAATAGCAGATTCTGGGGATGTTATGTTATTCCTGAATTTTGGCTGATCATGTAGAATACTGGAAAAGAACATTCGGATGATTTTGCAATCAATTTTTTGGAATCAATCGGATAGGTTGCCCTCATTTCAGTACCAGTAACATTTTCTCCACTGTTTGATAACCAATTACACTAATTTTTGAAGTGTTTCTATCTTCTGTTTTTTCTTTTTACCTTTAGCCATCTTAGTATAAGCGATTGTTTTTTTTCTTACACCTGTTGACTTGTTGAATTTAAATCTCTTAAGCGGCATCCAACTGCGAACTTGGTCTTTTAAAGACAACAGTATCAGATTAATTATTGCTGTCAATTCATTGTGGTAACTTAGGATTGTACTGCGCGGGGATGGGATGAAAGCTTAAATACAACATCTTTACTCCTGTTATTTATTCTTCTAAGAACTCCATCAGAAAATATCAGGGGAAATATTTGAATAATATTAAAACTAACTAAGTATATAGAAAAATGGTTAAGGATCGGTTTTCAACGAGTAAGGTTTGGCTATCAATTGTGGGTGTATTTTTATTGTTAACTCTGTTTTCCTTTACTCAGAGGCAGGAAAAATCTGATGTTTCACTTCATCCTGTAGGTTTTGATCAGGTAAATGTTCAGGGAGAGCTCTATCAAAGGGTTATGAAGAATTTTGATCGGTTGGAAACAGATATTTACCATCCGGAAAATGTATTTCCTGAGCACCACCATCCTACATCCGCCGGCTGGCCCGGTGACAAGGAAGGAAGAACCATCCTAGGACTGGTGCTGGAGGCCCAAGCTACTCACCGTACTCCGCTTTACCTCGACGAGATGATCTGCATTCTGCCGCAAAAACTGAATAAAAAAGGATATTTGGGATCAATCCAGCAGGATACGATCAACGAGCAACAGCTTTCAGGGCATGGATGGTTGCTGCGTGCCTTGTGCGAGTATTATATCTGGAAGAAAGATATGAAAGTGAAAAGCTATATCGAAGGGATCATCAATAATCTGGCTTTGCCGACTGCGGGACATCACCGGAATTACCCAATTAATCCCGCAGAACGTGTTGCAGGTACAGGAGGTATGGCTGGATCTCCGGTCAATGTGGTGAGAGGTTGGAAACTCTCTACTGACGTGGGCTGTGATTTTATCTTTATGGACGGTGTCGTTCAGGCTTATGGCCTTTTCCCTTCGGCTGAACTCAAATCGTTAATTGATGAAATGATCGCTCGGTTCTTTGAAATGGATCTTGTTAGCCTTAAAGCTCAAACCCATGCTACACTAACCGGTTTACGCGCTGTTTTGCGTTATTGCGAAATTACAGGTAATTACGATCTTATGCCAGAAATTGAAAAACGCTATAAGCTTTACTGTGAACAGGCGATGACCGAGAATTACGAAAACTTCAACTGGTTTGAACGTCCTCAATGGACTGAACCCTGCGCCATTATCGATTCTTACCTGCTGGCGGTACAGTTATGGCAACATACCCAATTGCCCAGATATCTTGAAGATGCCCAACTGATCTATTACAATGCTATCGGACATACACAGCGGGTAAATGGTGGCTTCGGCTCAGACAATTGTCCGGGGCCGAAAGATAATTTCCTTTCCGTCAAGGCAGATGAAGCCTTCTGGTGTTGCTCGATGCGAGGGGGAGAAGGGTTGGCAAAGTCAGTTCAGTATAGCTATTTTACTCAGGGAGATACTCTTGTGGTTCCTTCTTTTAATACTAATTCAGTCAATGTCAACCTGAATGGCACTCCTGTTACTATCAGTCAACAAACTGGATATCCTTTCGGAAACAAAATTCTTTTGAGTATCGATGGCCTGAATAAGCCAGTCCGATTAAACCTGAAACTTTTTGTTCCATCATGGGTTCATGATCCTGTGATTAAAAAAAATCACCAACAGGTCGATTTTCAGGTCAAGAATGGATTTGCAATTGTTTCGTCACGGGTACGGAAAGGAGACCTACTTGAATACACTTTTATTATGAACTCGGGTGTTGAACCAGTTGTCAATGCATTGCACACCCCAACCGGGAATGGCCGGCTGTTTTATGGTCCTTTACTGCTTGGATATGAGGGAACCTCTGAAATAGAAATCCCGAAAGATGCAGATGTGGTCATTTATGATGGAAACGGCTTCCGGATTAAAGGAACAAATACCGTTCTTTCCCCAGTTTATCATTTGATGGATGCAAAAGTTTGCAAGAATACAGGGTACAAAAAACAAATTCTTTTCAAATGGGCTGATAAAACAAGCTGAAGGAAAGAATAAAACTAATCAACCATGAAGATTCTCTATCCGGTTACCGAAATAGTTACAATTGCAGCAATTTTATTCCTTCCCCTTTGTGTTTCAGAACTGATTACGACAACTGACTCACACAATTAGAAATCTAACCTGCAAATTGGCGAAAAATACCCACAAAAAAGAAGTGCCCAAAATTATATTTGGGGCACTTCTTTTTTCTTATAGTTAAGATCAATTACAACTCTATATCGGATGTTTTATCTCCGATTGTAATTGTGGCTTTATTGTCACAGGTCCCGTCCCCAAAATTAATGGTTCTGTCGGGCATGCCTTCAGAAGTAATTAGTACAGTGCCGCTGGAGAACCACTTGCAGGAATGTTTCTTTACCAAAGCGCTTGGATAGCTGGCGGTCCAGGCAACACCTTCTCTTGTCACTCCGGATGAATGACCTTCAATGCGCCAGACATCATCGTCTGCAGTGGCAGTGGAGGCTCCTTCTGATTTGAGACGAGTGTATTCAGCGCGGTAAGTAATAAATTTAGAATCGGGGAATACAATTTTAGCTTCGGTAACTACAGAATATCTTGGCCAACTGTTACTACTGTTAAGGCCTAAATAAATGATTTTGTGGGTGCCTGAGATCTTATAGCCGTCACTGACAAAATCCTTAAAGGTAAATGTTGCCACAGAATTGACATTACTCATCAAACCGGATAGGGAGATGATGATTTTCCCACTTCTGGTAGTTCCATCATCTGCGTTGCTACAGCCTGTTCCCCAATCAATTGTAACAGAAAGGGGAAAGGAATTGAGTTGTGAGAGAGAAATTGATGGACAGGTTAGGGGTAATGATTTTAGTCCTGAGGTCGTAAAATAATCATCCGCAAATCCGTTAAGTCCTTCAAATGTTCCATCGCCAATGATAATACTCTTTTCAGTTGAATTGATATCGCCTGGTGCTGCTGTTTTGTTAGTTTCATCTTTCTGACATCCAACTAAGAATAGGATTGTCATGCCAATAAAAATTACTAAAAATCCGAACAGATGTTTCATAGGTAAATGAATTAATGATTCTGATTTATTTGTTTAATTTCTTTACAATAATAAGTAAATTTATTTTAACTAAGTAAAAAATATATCTCAACATTTTACCTGAAATGTTTTGCTGATTTACCAATCCAGTACCCTATAATATTGGGACAAGAATAGAAAGGTTTACTAACTTAATATAATAAGATACTCGATACAGTTATTCAATTATTTACCATTGGAATATTCTATAGCATTAGTAATTGAAGATAATTTATAAAAAAAACTAATTTCAAACTATAGTTTCATAAAATATTTTAAAACAAAATGTTATAAAATTTGGCTCCAAACATTTAATTAATCTCTATCAAATCATCTTAATTCTATTGCAATCCCAATGCATAAATCTTTTTGATATTGTTTCTCATATTCTTTTCAAGGATTTATTCCTAACACTCAGGAAAATATACCATGGATTTATTTTTATTAATTTCGCCGCCAAATGAGAATTGAGAAAGGTATATTCCAACGAACTGAATTGTTGTTGGGCGAGGAGATAATGGAAAAAATTGCCTCTAAAAAGGTGATTATTTTTGGTCTTGGAGGTGTTGGCTCCTGGTGTGCGGAAAGTCTTATCCGAAGCGGGATTCAAAAGATGACGCTTATAGATTCTGACAGGATTTCTATTAGCAACATCAACAGACAATTGCATGCTACATCTAAGACCATTGGTCAGGTTAAAACAGATGTCTTAAAAAGCAGGTTGATTGAGATTAACCCCTCCGCTGAAATTCAAAGCCTGCAAAAAATATACAGTGCAGAGAATTATCAGGAATTTGGACTTGATTCTTATGATTTCATCATAGATGCCATCGACAGCCTGAGTAATAAAGTACATTTGATAAGGCAGGCCACCCGTACAAATGCGGAGTTTTTTTCCTCCATGGGAGCTTCGCTGAGAATAGATCCCACACAAGTCAGGGTGGCAGAATTTTGGAAAGTCAAAGGCTGCCCTTTGGGATCAAAAATACGAAAATACATGCGGCAAGGAGAGCTTCCTGCAAAAAAATTTCTCTGTGTTTACAGTGAAGAACGTCTTGAGAATAAAGGTTTCGTTTTTCCTGGTGAGCCGGGAAAGAGTTTGTCCCAAAAAACCATAAATGGAGAAGGTGATCCCGGATTAGTCAACCATGATTGGTCTACTCAGAAAGCTGTGATAAATGGAACGGTTGCCCACATTACCGCAATTTTTGGCTTTACTCTTGCCGGTTTAGTGATTGAATCTATCTATCGCCAAAAGTAAAAATCCCCATCCAGAGGAAGGGGCTTTGTGTTAACCCCTAGAAGGGGTAAAAATGCCGTTGCCCTCTAAGAAGGCAACGGGTCGTCCCCTAGTTACAGTCATATTTTATCTTCGCGCT